>WFLX010037784.1_pt1 | contig 18282 bp, 8 predicted proteins | sample 4967041 | NCBI WGS metagenome assembly WFLX01 (sample SAMN12857096, study PRJNA449069) | gut metagenome | isolation source: stool from male and female vole | host: Microtus ochrogaster | place: USA:Florida | collected 2017 | reverse complement strand
GCCGACGGGCAAATCTTGCTTATGCAGTCTTTAACGCTCATTTTATATAAAAGTGTTTTCTATGACTTGTTAGATTAATACTCGCCAACTTCTGAAGGATGCTGACGGAAGAAATCCTTGATTTTCTCCTGACGGTTGACACCTCCGAAGAATTTCTGGACCTTGATCTTACGCTGAAGCTGCATCAGACCATAGAACATTGCTTCCGGACGNGGAGGNCAGCCCGGNATGTAGACGTCTACCGGAAGNATCTGGTCTACACCATTNACNACGCAGTAAGATTTCTTGAACGGGCCGCCCGATACGGCGCAGCCGCCGCAGGCGATCACGTATTTCGGCTCGGCAAGCTGCTCGTAAAGACGAATCAGAGCCGGGGCCATGCGGTGTACGATCGTGCCCTGCACCATGATATAGTCGGCCTGGCGCGGCGAGTTACGTGCCACCTCGAAACCGAAGCGTGCCATATCGTAGCGAGCGGCTCCAAGGCTCATAAATTCGATGGCGCAGCAGCTCGTGCCAAATGTAAGGGGCCAAAGCGAGTTGGAGATACCCCAGTTTATCAGCTGGTCGAGCTTCCCGACCATCACATTGGCACCTGTAGCGTTCAACTCCTCTACAAGCTTATCGATGTAAGCGTTGTCTTTGAAGTATTCATGCTTCATGCTTTTGATTTTCACTTCCATTTCAGCACTCCTTTCCGCCAAGCGTATGCCAGGCCCATTACGAGAATAAACATGAAGATACCGATGCAGAGCAGACCCTTCGGACCAAGGCCTTTCATCACAACCGACCAGGGGTAGAGAAACACGGTCTCCACATCAAAGATGAGGAACAGGATGGCGAAGATATAGTATCCTGCATGGAACTGTATCATCGACTCGCCGCGTGTCGGTATACCGCACTCGTAAGGTTCCGATTTCTTGACCGAGTAAGACTTGGGAGAAATCAGCTTCGCTATCAACAAAGCAGCAAACACGAGGCCGATGCCCGTCAAGGTGGCGGTCACGGCTAGGGCGTTGTTGCTTATCTCCAACAAAAGATTCATATAAGCGTCTGTATATTAATTGATTATTCTCTAATAACGCAAAGGATGATATGCGCACCATCCCGATTTGTGTGCAAAGATACTTAAAAATTCTTAATCAGCCAATATAAATTTACCATTAAATAAGCCTTTTGTCAATAAATTTTTTTGACAAAAGTCACGCGGGGGCCACACCGCCTCCGGTATGCCCCCCGCGTAAAACGGATATTTTTTACTGTTGTGGTACGGCTGAAAGATCAGGCAACGTGGCGTAAGAACCCGTAAAATGACCCGTATACGTCACAGTCATCGTCATCTCTCCCATCTGCTGGGTGTGCTCCACTATGTAGTCCATCACCGCTCCGGTCATGTCAGCTCCGGTGGTCGTCATGTCAAACGATTTGATGTTGAATGAGGGGTAATCTTCAAACTTTCCACCCTCGTAGAGCTTCGGGGTGATGTCTGCTCCGGTTATGCGGTAGTAGCCGTTGCCGAAGGTCACATCCATATCTTTGAGGTAGACGAATGCTTTCAGTGGCTCCTTCTCGCTGTTTGAGAAACGGGCGTTGCAAATCATCACGTCGGCCTTGTTCTTCACTACATCTACGAGCACTCGATAATACATATCCTTGTTCTCATAGGTGCCCTCGGCTCCTCCCATCGTGGGGAAAGTGGTGTGAGTAGTGCCCGCATAGAAGGCATCGGGCATGAAGGTCTTCACCTTAAACTCCTCCCCTACCTGNTAGCTGCCGATAAGGGCAGGCTGGATATATTCNCCATTGAAAACGAGCGAGGGNTGAGTGTAAGTCGGTATGATAGCTGAAGGATAGTAGTAGAAATTNGANGTGATCCACATATANGAATCCTTCAGAGGGAGTGTCGCGGAGTTATCTACATTGCCGGTGAAACCTTTGATGTAGTAAACCATTCCGTTGTAGGGGGTAAACTGCAAATAGTCAGTTTCATTAGTCACGAAAGAATAGCGTTTGTCGTTGGTCTGGAGATCGCCTGTCGTAAACGCCACTTTCCATTGCGAAAGGTTGAAGTTGAANGAATAGAGACCTTTTGTTGCGTAGCTTGCTCCGCCGTCGAGGGGAGTGATCAGATTGCAGGTGAGATAAGTCACCGTCGCGGTAGAGTCTTTCGGGGTCGAGTCACATCCGGTGAACACCGTGCCCGAGAAGAGAAGCCCCGAGAGAGCCAAGGCTCCAAGTAAAGTTTTCTTCATTTCTCTGTATATTATTAAATTACTAATTTCAAATGAATTAATTATGCATTATGAATTCAAAAATTATACCTCACCGTCACCCCAGCTTCTATCCCTTTGCCGCGTTGCAAAAACTCATTGCCGATCGACATGAAATAGAATGTGCGATAATCGGTCGATGTCAGGTTCCTACCCCAGAGCTGCACCGACAGGTCCGATTTGGAGTAAGTCACCCCCGCGCCGAGCAGCGCATAAAATGGCTGATGCAGCGTGTTGGCCTCGTTCCAATAGATCTTCCCCGTGCCGCGCATATTCACATCAAACGCAAGGCTGCCGTCGCGTCCCCCTCTCAGAGGCTGCTCCCAGACACCCTGCAAGAAGAGGGTATGCTGCGGAGCGTAAGGGAGATACTTCCCCTTGTAATCGTTAATGCCATCGAAGAAGCTGCGGAATCGAGCGTTGGTATAGCCGTAGTTGCACACCATCGTGAGCCGCTCGGTAGCGCGTACCGAAATCGAAGCCTCGCCACCGAAACTGTGGGTGCGCCCCGCGTTGGCCATCATGCGCCCCGTGGTGGTGCCGTCGGGGAAGATTGTCAACTGCTGGTCGCGGCAGTCGATATAAAACGCTGCCAAATCAAGCGTCATGCGCGAATCGAAGAGATTCAGATGCGCGCCGACTTCGTAGTTCCAGCTCTGTTCCGGCTTATACGAAACGATATCTTCCACCTTATATTGTGCGCCGATACCCATNACCGACATCAATCGCTGCTGAAGCACATCGCTGAACATCTGCGTGTTGAATCCACCCGCCTTATATCCCTTCGCCACACTCGCATAGAGGTTGCCGGTCGTGCCCAAGTCGTAGCTCACGCTGATCTTTGGCAACAACGTGAGGAAGTCGCGCGAGAGCTTCCCACGCTCGTCGATGTCGATATCCACATGGCGGTGAAACTCCTTTTCGCCGTTGTCCAACTTATAGATATTGTAGCCGGTGTTGCATACGCTCTCATAATCCATCACGGCCTTCTCATAATCGAGACGCAGGGCCCCGGTGAGAGTGAAGCGCCCGAGCTGAAGATTCGACTCATGATAGAGAGCCACACCCCACGTGGGTATCGTGAAATAGCTTTCGAGCGGAAATGTGCGCGTATCCCATTCTATGGGGCGCATCGGGTTGTTGTCGTTGCGATGGTTTTCGATCAGCTCCCGTATACCTACATCCTTGAAAGTCACGGGCGCATCCATGTGCAGATGCTTGTAGAATGCAAACAGACCCCCCAGCCAGCTGTAGCGCGAATCGTTGCGCGCGCTCTTCACCACGAAGTCTTCCGTCACGCTCCATTCATTCTTCTTCTGAGTGAGAGTGAAATAGTCGAGCGGCAAGAAATCCTGGTCGAGGGTCATGTTGTCGTCAATATGCTGCAGTGAGGTAATCGAAGTGATGTTCACCTTCTCCCCCGAGCGATGAAACGTAAGGCCGTCGGTGAGAGTGAAGCGGCGATAGAAACAGGTGTCGTTGTAACAGATCCGACCCGACTCCACGCTCTCGTAAGGATACCCCCCTTGACGCAGCCAACCGGCCGAGAGGGAATTCACCATATTCCAATCACCATTGATGCGCCATTGCTGCTTGGTGCGAATCCCCACGTTATGCTCGCGGTCGAGCTTCTTACCATTGTATTCGTTGCGAAACTCACCATCCCCTCCCGAATAAGAGAGCGTGGCCGAAGTGCCAAACGACGGCGAGAACATGTGATACCATCCAGCCGACACCTTGCCTCGCAGGCGAGTCGAGAGCTCACCCATCAGTCGCCAACCCTGGTAGCGGAAAGGGGAAAGCGTCGATACGTTGATCACACCCGCCATCGTGTTGCGTCCGTAGAGTGTCGACTGCGGACCACGCATCATCTCCACCGAAGTGATGTCGGAAATATCGAAATCGTAGGCATCCTTATTGAGGAAGGGCACATTGTCTACGATCAGACCCACGGAGGGCTGATCCATTCGCGCTCCGATGCCGCGCACGTAGATACTCGACGTGATACGCGANCCNTAATCGGGCATGAAGAAGTTGGGCACGACGTCTGAGATGCTCTTGATGGAGACNGCNCCNAGCCGTTCNAGCTCTTCNGNNGTCACGATNGTGGCCGCACCAGCCTCTTCGCGCAANGGNGCGTAATTNTTGAGAGCCGTCACGCTCACCTCCTGCAGCGACACAGCCGCAGAATCGGCCGCCCACTCCGAAGCCCCGGCCCCCGGCGAGAGAGCCGCNNTNCCGCCATCCGNAGCAGACGCGTAAAGTGGCAATGAAGCCGCAATGAAGCCAATCGATAGATAGTTTCGAATCATGCTGCAAAACTACTGCCAATCTCTCACTCCCACAATCCCCATTTATTATGATTTTTTATTAATTTTGCACCTCAATAGTACAGACGCGATAATGCGCCTGTACGAACGCGATAATGCGCCTGTACGAACGCGATAATGCGAATGTAGGGACGCGATTCTTCGCGTCCACCGAGCACCTGGAAACCTCGAATAACAAAAACCCATAATACTACCAAATGAAATCTATCAAAGAAATCTATAGAATCGGCACCGGCCCATCCTCCAGCCACACAATGGGCCCCCGCAAAGCCGCCGAAATCTTCCACACCCGCCATCCCGAAGCCGCTTCGTTCGAAGTAACCCTCTTCGGCTCCCTCGCCGCCACCGGCAAAGGGCACATGACCGACGTCGCAATCCTCGACGAGCTCCAGAAAACAGGCCAATCCGTCAAACTCATCTGGGAGCCGGAAACCTTCCTCCCCTACCACCCCAACGCCATGACCTACCGCTCGCTCGATGCCGACGGCCACGTCACCGACGAATGGACAGTCTACAGCGTCGGCGGTGGCGCAATCGAAGGCGAAGGTCTCGAAGCCGAAGGGGGCGACCGCGTCTACGACAAGACCACCATGACCGAGATCATGTCTTACTGCGAACGCAGCGGACGTTGCTACTGGGAATACGTCGACCAATGCGAAGGAAAGGAGATCAACGACTGGCTCCTCGAAGTGTGGGAAGTGATGAAGGCGGCCGTAGAACGCGGTCTCCTCACCGACGGACGTCTCCCCGGCCCCCTCAACCTCCGCCGCAAAGCCCGCTCCTACTATCTCCGCGCCGAAGGCTACCGCGACAATCTCCGTTCGCGCGGCCTCGTCTTCTCCTACGCCCTTGCCGTAAGCGAAGAGAACGCCTCGGGCGGTATGATCGTCACAGCCCCCACATGCGGCAGCTGCGGCGTGCTACCCGCCGTGCTCTACCATCTCTGGAAAACCCGCCACTTCTCCGACCTGGAGATGACCCACGCCTTGGCCACAGCCGGCCTCATCGGCAACGTCGTAAAACACAACGCCAGTATCTCGGGTGCCGACGTAGGTTGCCAGGGAGAGGTTGGCGTGGCTTGCGCTATGGCCGCCGGAGCCGCCTGCCAACTCTTCGGAGGCACACCCGCCCAGATCGAATACGCCGCCGAAATGGGCCTNGAGCACCACCTCGGCATGACCTGCGACCCCGTCTGCGGCCTCGTGCAGATTCCCTGCATCGAACGCAATGCCTACGCCGCCGCTCGCGCCCTCGACGCAAACATCTACTCCACCTTCTCCGACGGTCACCACCGCGTCAGCTTCGACAAGTTAATAAAAGTGATGAAGGAAACCGGACACGACCTTCCGTCGTTGTATAAGGAAACCGGAGCCGGAGGTCTGGCGAAGGATTTCGATGTTCATGAATGAATTTCGATGTTCATGAATGAATAAGGTATAATTATAACGAGTGTTCTCAGCATAATTTATAGTGAGTGATTTCAGCATACATGCATTAGGGTGCGGGTCGGCAAGGCCGTCTCTGAAGCACCAACCCTCATCCACGGTGATCAATCACCGCGGCAATCTCTTCATGGTCGACTGTGGCGAAGGCGCCCAGTTGGCCTTCATGCGTCAGCGGCTCTCCTTCAGCAAGCTCCGCCACATCTTCATCACCCACCTGCACGGCGACCACGTCTTCGGTCTCCCGGGCCTGATGGGCACAATGGCCCTCAACGGCACAGGCGGACACCTCACCATTCACACCTTCGAGGAGGGACGCCAGCAGTTGGAGTCGATTTTCCGCTACTTCAACCGCGACCTCCCCTTCACCATCAAATTCAACGTAATCCGTCCCGAAGAGGCCGTGATTCTCGAAACGAAAGCCCTCACCGTGCGCACAATCCCCTTGCGCCATCGCATCGATGCCGTAGGGTTCGTCTTCGAAGAGAAACCGAAGCTCCGCCACATCAACGGCGAGATGGTGAAATATCATCAGGTGCCCCACTTCATGATGCAATCCATAAAGGAGGGCGCCGACTTCGTGAAGCCCGACGGCACGGTAATACCCAACGCCCTGCTCACAACCGACCCTACCCCATCGCGCTCCTACGCCCATATGAGCGACACAATGTATATGCCCGAACTCGCCGCAAAGATCGGTCCCGTCGACCTCCTCTTCCACGAGACCACCTACCTCGAAGAGCACAAAGCTTTGGCCGCTCCCCGAGGCCACTCCACAGCCAAAGAAGCCGCCACCGTAGCACGCGATGCCGGAGCCGCCCGCCTCCTCACCGGCCATTACTCCTCCCGCTACACCGACGACACCCTCTTCCTCAAAGAAGCCCAAGAGATCTTCCCCCCCACAATCCTCAACACCGAAGGCCTCATCACCGAAATCTAATCCATCCCGCTAAATCAAGCTCCATCCAGCTCAATCAAGCCCAATCAAGCCCAATCAAGCAAAAAAAAGAGGACGCCGAAGCTAATCGGCGCCCTCTTTTTTTAGGCTCTTATCTGAGGCGAGCCCCGCTCGCCTCAGAAGCTATTTAAGAATTCTTATTTCACAAGCACCTTAGAATAGATGCTATTGCCACCCTTGCGGATCACTACAATATGAACCCCAGGCTCAAGATCGCTTACAGCAACAACGCCATTATCAGCCTTACCACCCTCAGCAATCTTCATACCGGAGAGATCATAAACCTCTACCTTGTCTACGCCAGAGAGATTTCCCTTAACGACAACCTTACCATTCTCATAAACCACGCTGTAGCCGGCACCATTGAGAACCTCCTCAACAGATGTGCTGCCACCAAGCGCGATACGGAACGGCTCTACGCTCGAACCGGTAACGGTCTCAGAGAATGCGATCGCTGTGGGCGATACCATCTCCTTGTCCTGAGGATTGATGAAGCGGAAGTTGATCACGTCGCCGTTGTTACCGTGTACGTTGATCATTACCACACCCTCTACATTGACACCGATACCACGGCACTCGTCGCCGCAGAAGGCACCTACGATGTAATCCTCGATATCAGCCTCGTGGCCGCCGTCAAGCTCAAGCATTGCCACTACCGGCATCACGTTGGGATAACGATGGATATCTACATCCCATGGNGCNTTGGCCGGAGCCTTGTAGGGAGANTTCTCNGCGCCGTGAGCCGCTACGAGNTTGTAAGTAAACTCGCGGTCGGTGGTGCTGTAGAAGAGATAGCCGCGACCAGGCTTCATCGAACCGATTGTGCCATACCAGAGGCCGTCGGTGCGAACCTCCTCGAAGCCATCCTGACCTACGATCACGTCGCCTACCTCGGGCTCGATGTTAGCGAAGAGATCGTTGATGAGCAGGCTGCCATCTGAAACGGGTGTGCCGATCCAGTTCCAGCCGCGCACGAGTCTTACAGTCTTCTTCGGGTCGAAGGCCACGCCCTTCAGAGTCTTGTAGGTAGTCTCGTAATCTACGAATACCTTGTAAGCCTCCAGAGGTTTGATCTCCTTCAGGTTGCCCACGAGACCATAGCTGAAGTCGTCGTATGCCTCCTGAGTCTGAGATACGATGCGCGTCATCTCCATTGTAGCAAACTTGTTGAGAGGCACAGCCTCCTCAAGGTTGTGAGATACCCAGCTCCAGCTNAGCGGCAGAACGTAGCTTACNACTGCCTGACGGAGCGAGAAGTCGAGTGTCACCGTATCAGAGATGTAACCCTTGTAAGTGGCCACAGCGTTTACGCTTGCAGCGGCTGCCTCAAGAGCGAACGGAGCCTCGTAAACGAGTCGTGACTCAGATTCTACTGTCGGATCGCTGCCGTCGAGTGTGTAATAGATAGTGGCACCCGGAGTAGCCGATTCGAGAGTGATCTTGTCTGAGCGATAGAGCTGGCTGCCCGTAGCCGACATAGGATCGCATACCCAGATAGGATGCTCGCCGATAGCCATCTCAGCCTTGTCTACACCTTCGTTGGCCACGAGGTATGCGGAGAAGGGCTTAACGCTCTCTACGCTCTCACCCTCGGGACGGATAAACTTGCTTGCCTCCTCATTGAGAGTGTAGCAAACCACCGGACGGGTCTTGCCATCATACGAACCATAGAGCGAGAATTCCTTGCCTACGGCTACTGTCTCCTCGGGCACCGGAGTGTAAGGCACTTCGAATGTGCCCTCCTCTACCTCCTCAGCACCCTGAGCGTAGAATGTCACAGCCACTTTCTCGAAGGGCGCGCATACGTTTGCAAGATACGGGCGGTTGGGCTCTACCACTGTCTGGCGGGTCATAGTCTCTGCATCCGCGCCGTCAAACGATACGAGGTGGATGCCGCTGCCCTCACGCTGAGCGAACTCCTCGCCCATCTCCATGCCGGTAGCCTTGAAGGGGAGCATGATAGTGGTCCAGCCACCATCTACGTCGTTGCCGAGGCTGCCTGCGATGTCGAGAGTCATCGAGATACGNTGGCCNTCGAGGTTGAAGCTTGCAGGAGCATTGAAAGGATGATTGCCATCNAGCACGATGTCAGAAGCCGCGATGCGGGTCTGGCCTACGTTGAGAATCATGTTGAGCGATTCTGCATTCGGAATCTCAACATTGCCTACATAGATAAGACAGTTGGGGTTCAGACCGCGGAACGATTCTGCCGATACCCCCTCGGTGATTGTGCGGCGCGGGCCATTCTGGCTGGGCTTGCCGGCTGCGGTGTTGCCGCCGAGCGAAGGCAGAAGCAGGCTGGTCAGGTTGTCGCAACCCTCGAACGCACCCTCGCCGATAGCTGTTACGCCGGGCAGTGTGAGGGTCTCAAGACCCGTACAATCCTTGAAGGTGTCAGCGCCGATCTCAGTCACTGTCGGGGGCACAGTCACGCTGTGCAGGTTCTCCATACCCTCGAATGCGCCGTCGGGCAGTGAGGTGTTCTCGATGCCTGAGAGGTCGATGGTCTCGAGGTTGGTGAAGTTCTCCTTCAAGGCGTCGATAGCCTCGTCGGTGAGCTCGCCGGTCACTACGATCTCAGTCACCTCTTCAGCCTCGCCATCCTCGGCAGCGTCGAGAAGATCCTCTGAAGTCACTGTGCCGTCGCCTTCGTCGATCACAGCGGGAGTGATCTTGATGGTGGTCTCGCCATTGAGAGCGGGGATAGTGAAGATGCCGTCTACAGGAGTGAGCTCCTGAGCCTGATACTCATATTCGGGAGTGAGGCCTGACTTGGTCATAACCTTGCTCTCGGCCATTACGATCAGATCTTCGAGCTTGATGCTCTCGGGCAGTGTGAGGGCAAACTGGATATCGCGGCCCTCCTTATACATTGTAGCGCTTGTATTCTCGCCGCCGAATCTCCAGAGCTCGATATTCTTCCATTCGTCGTTCTCCTGGAGGTTGACGATTTCAGGCTTAACTCTTCTCACCTGCTTGTCTACCTCGAAGTTGATCGGATAGTAGAAGAAGAGTTCGATCTGGTGGTTGTCGGGCTTCTTCAATCCCTCAGTTGCACTGGGGTTCCAGTAAAGCTTGTAGATACCACCCTGCTTGCTGCTGTTCCAGCCCCACTCGTATGCCTCGTCGGGATAAGTAGCAAACATATCTACGCCATTGTCGTAGAACTTGAAGGGCACGCCGTAGCGCACGTGGCTTGAATACTTGTTGAGCACATCCTGACGCTGCAGGTTGGGCAGACACAGCCATACCACTACCTCCTGGTTGCCTACNGCNACATTGTCGAGATCTACNGAACCATACTGAACGATGCGGGTNTTGTCTACATTCACCCAGTAGCCCTGCTTGGGAGTCTCGATAGGTTTGATAGTGAAGCTGCTCCAGTAGCTTGCGTTGCGATAAGCTGTCTCCGCGCCTTCGGGCACATAGCAAGTGATTGCTCTGCTCGGGAAGGGGTTGAAGTCGCAGCTCGGAGGTGTCGTGCGGTCAATCTTGATTACATTCAGAGCCACGCAAGAAGAGAATGCATAAGCGCCTACCTTCGTGAGTGCGGGCGAGAGTGTAACCTCGTTGAGCGATGTACACTGGATACATGCGTTCATCTCTACTGTCGTACAGTTCTTCGGCAGGATGAGCGAGCGCAGTGTCGGACGGTTGCGGTTCTGGATGTTATAGAACGAGTAGCTCGGAAGCGTGTTGTTGGGCACGTTGCAATCTGCAAGGTCGAGATCTTTGAGCTTGGTGTTGTTCTGCTGGAGAGTCGTGAAGTCGGCTGAGTTGATAGCACCCACGAGCTTCAGTTTCTCCGGCCAACCTACCTGGCTCATCTTCGATGCGAGCTGTCCGGCCTGTACGTTCACTACTACATAATCGTTGGCCTGGCCATCGCCGATGCCCTCTATCTCCTCACAAGTCACCTCTACGTTTACATCTTCCGTAACGGCGGGGATTGTGATGTTGGCCACGGCTGCCTTGGTAGCCTTCTCAACACCATTCACCTTCACTGTCACGCGATAGTTGCCCCAGGTGGGAGTGATCTTGAAGCTGAACGGCATGCCGCGTACCACCTGACCCGACTGGCCGTCTACCTTGAAGTTCTCGGTAGCCTGCGGGAGAGTCACTGTGTGGTAATGCACGGGGTTGCCCACTGCCTCAAGACGGTCTACTACACCCTCGCCGTCACCTGATACGAGATACCAAGTGCGGTTTGTATTGGCAGAAACGGCTGTCACGAGACGAAGCTGGTCGCCTTCGCGAACAGTTGCCTCTTTCACCTTACAGCTGAAGTTGTAAGTGATGTTGTTGGTCTTGCCATCTTCTGAGAAGTAGTTGTTGAGCACAGAAGAGATGATCTCCTTGAGTGCGCCTTCCTTGTTCACAAGTGCGATAGCGAAGAATTTCGAAGCATAGCCATCGGGCACCTTGATCGTGTTGACACGTACTGTGAATGCCTGATTCTGCGGAACGTTTACAACGTCGGTTACCAGACCGATACCGCCATCCTCACCTGAAATCTTCCAAGTGTTGTCTACGCTGGTGGCCGCGGGAGCCTTGAACTCAACGTGGATAAGAGTGTTGCGGTTNATCTTGGCTGAGTATTCGCCATAAGCGTTTGCGGTGAGACGCTCNGCGTTGGCGTAAACCTCCATCATATAGTCGGCGTTGCCCTCTTCAGCCTCTACCTTGAAGGTGTAGGTNGAGCCNGGNGCGAAGTCGGTGCCTTCCGGAGTGTCATAGAATCTTACGCCTCTCTTCTCCTGAAGAGTCACCTTATATTGGTTTACGGGAGCGGCGTTCTCCTCTACGATCTCCTTGAAGTCTTGCCAGTATTCTTTCTGCTTGTAAGCATTGGCTGCGCCCACAGGCACAACGAGCTTGTTNTTGGGAGTGCCGTTGAATACACACCAGTTGATCCATGCNGGAGAACTGCGGCGNACGATCACCTCCTGAAGCTGGTTACAAGCCACGAAGATGTTGTATTCCCAAGTGCCTACAGAAGCCGGAATCTCGATCGAGGTCAGGCCTGTCTGGCTGAAGCAACCATTCTTGAGAGTGGTCAGGCTGTTGGGAAGGATGATGGTCTTGAGCGTGCGGATGCCGTTGAGGGCCATCTTAGGAATTGAGTTGGCCGGGTTGGCGCCGCTGGCCACGATGNTCACCTGTGAGATGNCGAGGCGGNTGATCTTCATTCTGTCNCNGATGAATGTGAAGTCTTCANCATTCATTGTGCCANACAGTGTGAGGTCTACCACGGTCGAAGTCTGGTTCTCATCGAGCAGGTTCTTCAGGTTGCCGGCCTCAAGCCAGAGCACACTCTTCGAGAGCACGTCGGCAGCGTTCTGAACCACTACGGTGATGTTCTGATTCTCAACCACGTTGGTGATCTTGTAGCCGTTGTTGGCGTCGGGGGTGAGGATAAATCCATTGGCCTTGATCGTCACCACCTTGTCGGCGCTGCCGGGGATAGCCTTGAATGTATAGTCGCGACCCTTGATCACCTTGTTGTCGGCATCCTGGAATTCCACACCCTCTGTGCCTACGGGCACATTCACTGTGAAGTAAGGAATCTCGCCGCCTACAGCCTGAGCCTCGCCGGGAGCGAGAAGATCGCCCGCTACGGGAAGCCATTCGTCAGAACCGTTGGCCTGTGTCACGAGACGCACTACATCACCCTGGGCGGCCGAAGCGCCGGCAGGAAGCTGACAGTTGTAGTCTACATATTTGGTGGTCTGAAGCGAAATGAGGCTGAAGTTCTTCGTATCGCTCAGAAGAGCCTTGCGGTTGCCGTTGGCATCGAAGAGAGCCACAGCGAGCTTGCCAGAGAAATCGCCTGTAGAGATGTTCTTCAGTGAGCCTGCACGCACTGTGAAGGGCTTGCCGGCCACTACATCTGTTACATCCATCGTAAGACCCACCTGACGCTCGTCGCTCGTTACGTGAATGGGCGACCACNCCATATTGTTAGTGGCAGGCTTGATGTTGTAGATNATGGTCTGAAGATTGTTGTAGCTGTGCGCTTTGCTCACAACAGGGTTGAGGGCATTCGAAGCGTAGTAGCCGTTGGCTGAGCCGCCCCAGCCCCAGTTGATGTGCAGGAAGGGCACCTCGCCGCGCATCTCGTAGCCGTCGCATACGAATGCGTGGCCCGCAGATACGTCCTGGCCGCTGTAGAGCACAGGGCGTCCCTCGTCGATCTCGTTTACGATAAGGGCATCCCAGGCCTCGCGGTTCATCTCTGAGAATTTCTTGTAAGAAACGCCGGCGTCATAGCCGAAGAGAGAGTTGAGTGCGTAGGGCACTCTCACCTCGAAGGCGCTTGAGCTCGACATGCCGAAGTCGGTGCCGATACCGATAGCTGCGTCGGCCACGAGTGCGGCCACGGCGGCTGCCTGATCGGCTGTGTAGCCGCTGCGGTAGTTGTCGTTGCGCATGTCGCTCCAGGCATAGTAGGCGTTCTCACCGGCGTTCATCAGCGATTCCGGACGCTGTGCCGGAAATTGATGATACTTCATGATCTCGGCCAAAGCCACGCCCACACAGCCCGTAAGCCTGCGGTTGGGAATATTGTTGTTGAAGGGGGCTTCCTGGCTCCATTCAGGAGTGGGGAGCACCTTCTGTGCTGCGACGCTGCCTTCATCGGGCCTGTCACGGACGCCATGTCATACAATCCCACTACCGGGGTTGAGATCACAGGCACCGCAGCCTCTGGCAGGGCGTTCATGCTCCATGTGTTGGTGTCCGAATAGCCGATCACCGGGAGAGCGTTCGAGTCGGCAGAGACAATCACGAAACCATGCCCGTCCTTTGCATTGAAGACGTAGCATACNGGATTGAGTGAGTCATCTGTGGCAACATGCACAAGGTTGAACGCATCCTTGTCGGCCAAACGTGCTACTTCGCCAGTCTGAAAGAATTCAGCGGCTACGTTTCTCGCCTCATCTTCATTTAGCGTGGCAGCGGCCGAAGCCAATGGTGTGCCCACACACAATGCAAGAAGCAGCGACTGCTGAATCGATTTAAGCATAAGTGTTGTCGATGATGTGTTTATTATAGATTTGTTTGAAAAGGAAGCCGGCTCTGCTTTGCCGGCCGAGCCGGCTTCCCGTTTATTCTCAGTTCACAAGTATCTTCTTGCTACTTTTATTTCACGAGCACCTTCTTGCCATTGACAATGTAGATACCCGGTTCAAGACGATCCTTGATCTCGTTGGCCTTCACGTTGTTGTAAAGCACCACACCGTTAAGGTTGCTGATCGTTACATCCTCGCCATCGGCTACGATGTCGCGAAGTGCCACCTGGATGTCCGACATCACACCGTAGATCTCTACATTGTGAGCAGGCATTGTTGCCGGAATCTCGTTGAGCCAGCCCTCGAATTCCATACCCTCGGGAACCTCAGGATCAGGAATTACAAGTGTCGCGCCAAACTCGATCTCCTCCTCGCTGTAGAGCTCGCCGTTCAGATAGATGCTGAGCAGATACTTGTTCACGGCATATTCGCCTGTGATCGTGATATCCTCGGCAGGCATCGTCTCGGGCAGGTTCTGCCAGCCGGCGAAGGTGTGACCCTCCTTGGCAGGAGCNTCAGGAGCTACGATCACGCCGCCGAAGTCTACGGCTACCGTGCCTACCACCTGACCCTCTACCATGAAGGTAGCGGTGTAAGTGTTCACAGCGTAAGTACCCACGATCTCTACGTCAAACGGAGGCATCGTCTCGGGCAGGTTCTGCCAGCCGGTGAAGGTGTGGCCTGTCTTGGCGGGAGCCTCAGGAGCGTTGATTGCCTCGTTGTAAGCCACGTCGAGAGTTGCGATCACCTCGCCGTCGATGCTGAAGATTGCCTTGTAGATGTTCACGGTGTATGAGCCGTTGATCGTGATGTCCTGTGCGGGCATCGTCTCGGGCACGTCAGCCCAGCCTGCGAAGGTGTGACCCTCCTTGACGGGAGCCTCGGGAGCTACCACTGCTGTGCCATAGTCGAACGGAATGGTTGCTACAACCTCGCCGTCGATCATGAACGTCGCATTGTAAGCCTGAACATCGTAAGCGCCTACGATCTCGATATCAAACGGAGGCATCGTCTCGGGCACGTTCTGCCAGCCGGTGAAGAGATAACCCTCCTTGGCCGGAGCCTCGGGTGCTACCACGGGCTGGTTGTAGGGCACTTCGATAGTTGCCACTAACTGGCCGTCGATGGTGAAGATAGCCTTGTAGATATTCACGCTGTATGTGCCGTTGATCGTGATGTCCTGTGCGGGCATTGTCTCGGGCACATTCTCCCAGCCGTTGAAGGTGTGACCCTCAAGCACGGGTGCCTCGGGTGCCACTACGGCTGTGCCGAAGTCGAACGGAACTGCTGTGAAGTATTCGCCATTGAGAGTGAAGGTAGCGGTGTAAGCCTGTACATCGTATGCACCCTCGATCACGATATCAAACGGAGGCATCGTTGCGGGCACATTCTGCCAGCCTGTGAATACGTAACCCTCCTTGGCAGGTGCCTCGGGAGCGTTGACCACCTCGTTGTAAGGCACTTCGAGTGTTGCGATCACAACGCCGTCGATGCTGAAGATAGCCTTGTAGATATTCACGGTGTAAGAGCCCTTGATTGTGATATTCTCAGCAGGCATCGTAGCGGGCACGTCAGCCCAGCCAGCGAAGGTGTGACCCTCTTTCACGGGAGCCTCGGGAGCCACGACGGCTGTGCCGTAATCGAACGGAATCGTCGCGATCACTTCGTCGCCGATCATGAAGGTTACGGTGTAAGCCTGCACATCGTAAGCACCGAGAATCTCGATGTCGAACGGAGGCATCGTAGCCGGAACGTTCTGCCAGCCTGTGAATACGTAGCCCTCCTTGGCCGGAGCCTCGGGAGCAACCACTGCCTCGTTGTAGGGCACTTCGAGCGTAGCCACAACCTCATCGCCGATCTTGAAGATGGCCTTGTAGTTGTTCACGGTGTAAGAACCGTTTACAGTGATGTTCTGTGCGGGCATCGTCTCGGGCACATTCTGCCAGCCTGCGAAGGTGTGACCCTCTTTCACGGGAGCCTCGGGAGCCACTACGGCTGCGCCGTAATCGAACGGAATTGTTGCCACAACCTCATCGCCGATCATGAACGTTGCCATGTAAGCCTGCACATCGTATGTACCGAGAATCTCGATATCGAACGGAGGCATCGTAGCCGGAACATTCTGCCAGCCGGTGAATACGTAACCCTCCTTAGCAGGAGCCTCGGGAGCTACTACAGGCTGGTTGTAGGGCACGTCAATCTTTGCGATCTCAACACCGTCGATGGTGAAGGTAGCCTTGTAGATATTCACAGTGTAAGAACCGGTGATCTCTACATCCTTTGCGGGCATCGTCTCGGGCACATTCTGCCAGCCGGCGAAGGTGTGACCCTCCTTCACGGGAGCCTCGGGAGCTACAACGGCCGCACCGAAGTCGAACATCTCTATGGCGATCACCTCACCGTCGATCACGAAGGTAGCCTTGTAAGCCTGCACATCGTATGTGCCGAGAATCTCGATATCGAACGGAGGCATCGTCTCAGGCACGTTCTGCCAGCCGGTGAAGAGGTAGCCTTCCTTCTCGGGAGCCGCAGGAGCCACAACAGGCTTGTTATACTCTATTGTCTGCTCAGCTACAATCTCATCGTCGATCTTGAAGATAGCCTTGTAGCTGTTGACGTTGTAACTGCCGTTGATCTCGATATCCTGTGCGGGCATAGTCTCGGGTACGCCAGTCCAGCCAGCGAAGGTGTGACCCTCCTTCACAGGAGCCTCGGGAGCCACAACGGCTGCGCCGAAGTCAAACGGTACGGTAGCCACAACGATATCGTCGATCTTGAAGGTAGCCGTGTAAGTGTTCACAGCGTAGCTACCGAGAATCTCGATATCGAACGGAGGCATCGTCTCGGGCACATTCTGCCAGCCGCTGAAGGTGTAACCCTCCTTGTCAGGAGCAGCGGGAGCATTCACAGCCTCATTGTAGGCAACCTCTACCTCAGCAACAACCACATCGTCTACCTTGAAGGTAGCCTTATAGATATTTACGGTGTAAGCGCCGTGGATTGTGATGTCGTTTGCGGGCATCACCTCGGGCACATTCTGCCAGCCGGCGAAAGTATGACCCTCCTTGACGGGAGCCTCAGGTGCCACTACGGCTGCGCCTACCTCTACGGGGAACGATGCGATTACATCCTCACCGATCATGAAGGTTGCGGTGTAAGTGGGCACCGGTACAGGATTGTTGGGATCCTCGGAATAAGAACCGGTGATCACGATATCCTGTGCGGGCATCGTAGCGGGTACATTCTCCCAGCCATTGAACACATGGTATTCCTTGGCAGGAGCGGCCGGTGTCGGGATCACTGTGCCGTAGTCTACGGAGAGTGTAGCCACAACTTCGTCGTCGATCATGAAGGTGGCGGTGTAAGCCTGCACATCATATGTGCCTACGATCTCTACGTCGAATGCCGGCATCGTCTCGGGAACATTCTGCCAGCCAGTGAATACGTGGCCCTCCTTGGCAGGGGCCTCGGGAGCAACTACAGCCTGGTTGTAGGGCACTTCGAGAGTAGCCACTACCTCGCCGTCGATGCTGAAGGTAGCCTTGTAGGTATTCACGGTGTATGAGCCGTTGATCTCGATGTTGGCTGCGGGCATCGTAGCGGGCATGTCGGCCCAGCCTGCGAAGGTGTGACCCTCCTTGGCGGGTGCCTCGGGTGCCACGATAGCTGCGCCGAAGTCGAACGGTACGGTTGCGATCACCTCGCCGTCGATCTTGAAGGTAGCCATATATGCCTGAACATCGTATGCGCCTACGATCTCGATATCAAACGGAGGCATCGTCTCGGGCACATTCTGCCAGCCGGTGAATACGTAGCCCTCTTTGGCCGGAGCCTCGGGAGCAACGACGGGCTGGTTGTATGCTACTTCGAGAGTCTCTACCACCTCACCGTCGATGAGGAAGGCAGCCTTATACATATTCACGGTGTAAGTGCCGTTGATCTCGATATCCTGTGCGGGCATCGTCTCGGGAAGCTCGGCCCAACCGGCGAAGGTGTGACCCTCCTTGGCGGGTGCCTCGGGTGCTACCAGGAGTGCGCCAAAGTCGAACGGAACAGTAGCGATCACTACGCCGTCGATCTTGAAGGTGGCCGTGTAAGCCTGCACATCGTATGTACCGACGATCTCTACGTCAAACGGAGGCATCGTCTCGGGCACATTCTGCCAGCCTGTGAAGAGGTAACCCTCCTTGGCCGGTGCCTCGGGTGCTGTCA
>WFLX010204237.1_pt1 | contig 18283 bp, 20 predicted proteins | sample 4967041 | NCBI WGS metagenome assembly WFLX01 (sample SAMN12857096, study PRJNA449069) | gut metagenome | isolation source: stool from male and female vole | host: Microtus ochrogaster | place: USA:Florida | collected 2017 | reverse complement strand
CCTATTTGTTCTAAGTCTACTAACTGTATTATTTTCAGCTTAGATCCACTATTATTCGCTTTTTTCTTTAGTCAAATATCCTCCAATGCTTCGTGGCACAAATTGCTGGACTTAGAATCGACGACCACAATCCGGCAGCTGCGGCAATTCCTTTTGNGTTCNTCCCGTANGCNCTAAGAATCTTNCCCTGCCGTGATTATACAGATNACCCATAAGAACGGTATCTTTATCTATGTATCTAAGTATTCCCTGTCTTCCGATACATAAAACCATTCTTAGAAGAAATCCGGTCAATTCAAGGAAGCCTCCTGCTCCCACTGTCATTTATAAAAGCGGGCAAGCCCGCTTGCGAGATTTGCTTCGCAAACTCATTTTTTCATATTCGCCGCTCACACCAAGCTTATATCGTCAAGCATGTCGGTGAATACGCCGGAAACTGCGGCAAGCTCGTCATCGTCAGATACAATGGCAAAGACGCCTTCCTCCTCGCCATCCTTTGATAAATCCTTTAAAATCAAGGCTTCTCCGTCGCCCTCCTCAAAATCAGTCACTAAAATATAATTGTAGCCGCCGATTCTTGTCTGCTCCAACACAAAAAATTCTACCGGGTCTTCTCCCTCCGGATTAAAGGTAATCTTCTCTAATTTACTCATATCTGCTCCATAGCCGTTCCGATACGGCAATCCCATTAACGCCTATTCTGTCTCCTCCGACAGTTTGTCCTGCATATTTCTTCTGTCCAAATATCCCTGCAATATAAGTGTCGCCGCAATCCTGTCCACATGCTCCTTGCGGTGTTCTCTACGAATTCCTGCTTCCATCATCGCCCTGTCTGCCGCCACGGTAGACAAACGCTCGTCCCAAAACACAACAGGCAGCCCCGTGCGCCTCTCCAGCTTTTCCTTAAATTCCTTCGTCAATTCTACACGGACGCCTTCTGTGGCATTCATGTTCTTGGGAAGACCTAAAACGATCTCTTCCACCTCGTACTCTACAATCAGTTCTTCTATTCTTGCAAGCGACCGACGGAGCTTATTTTCCTCCTTGCGGCGGATAATCTCCACTCCCTGCGCAGTTAAAAGCAGGCTGTCGCTCACGGCAACGCCTACTGTCTTGGAGCCAAAATCCAAACCCATTATTCTCATTGGATTCCTCCTATTGCCAACGATTATTGCGGATATACTCCGTCAACAGCTCCTCCACCAATTCATCACGTTCTACCTTCATAATCAGGCTTCTGGCACTCTTATGGCTGGTGATATAGGTAGGGTCACCGCTCATAATATATCCTACAATCTGATTGACGGGATTATACCCTTTTTCTGTCAGCGCTTCATACACAGTGGATAAAACCACCCTCACTCCGGTTTCAGGTTCTGATTCTACCTTGAAGTATTGCGTATTTCCTAAGTCCTGCATAAATCCCTCTCATTTCTCCGTAGCGGAAAGCTCCACTCTTATCCTATGATTCTACTATCTATTATCTTAACTCATTTATTATTAAAATTCAAGTACCCCCAGCCACTTTAAAGCATTCCAAATACCTTCCTGCTTCACATCTGTGGTAATATAGTCCGCCAAATCAAGCACTCTTTTGGTGGCATTGCCCATGGCAATGGATACATGCGCTGCCTCAAGCATGGGTATATCATTGCCGCTGTCACCGATTGCCACAGTATCCTCCATGGAAAGATGCAGGTAATCCGCAAGATACCGCATACCGCTTGCCTTGGAATAGCCCTTTGGCACTATTTCGTAAAACCCTTTTTCTCTGTCGATGAAATCCAGCATGTCCTCATAGTCTCTCCGAAATGCATCCATGGTATTTTTTTCTTCCACATAAGCATAAAACTTATCGAAATGCCCAACTGCCTCCTCAAAGCTGCCATAGTCACATTCGGCAAAACGCACCACAAAATCATGGAAGGTTTTTGTGTTCATCCTTTTGAAATCGTCATGGAAATTGTTTTCGCTTCCCTCTAGCACTGCGTCTATCTTATATTTTCGCAGTCCTTCGATTATATATCTTGCTTGCCCCTCATCAAAGGTCTTATGGAGCAGCACTTGATTATGATAGGTTATCATAGTGCCGCAGCCCATCAAATAGCCGTCAAACTCTACCAAATCCGAAATATGTCCTCTCACAAGCTTATCCGTCCTACCCGTATTTATCATACAGATATGACCGTTTTTCCTCGCTCTTACAATCGCTTCCTTTGTGCTGTCCAGCATTTGCAGTTGCTCATCAATTAATGTTCCGTCTATATCAAAAAATATGATTTTCAAAATATTCTCCTTTGGTTATTATCTCCCGTATGAAATAAATCCTCTCCTTTCAGCCTCCTGCATAAGCTTTGGCTGTATCCTTGGATATGTCCAATTATCAGGGAATTTATCCATAACCACAATTTTTTCAATTTCACTATGTAATTCCGAATCGAGAGATTCTATTTCTGCATAATAGAGCATACCGAACGACTCCGCGCCTTCAAAATTATCTTTTTCCACCACAGAATACACACAGACAGGCTTAACATCAAAGTTAATGGCGCCTGTCTCCTCCTGCAATTCCCTGCGGGCAGCTTCTTCTATGGTTTCACCCTTCTCACGATGTCCGCCCGGAATTTCCAATGTCTCACGATCCCTATGCTTACAGAAAACATACTTCCCGTTATATTTTGCTATTATAACAGCAAATTTCAATAAATCGTCATTTACTTTTTCATAAAAATAAACTGCCATTCTCCAACTCCTATCGCAATATCCCTTATTTCCATTTTCCTTAATATATCATAAAGGAAAATTTTTTTCTACCGTATGTTGTAATGTAATCATGCCATTGATTTTTTGTATTTTCCTCTGCGCCAGAGTGCTTGTCAGGACATTACACAGAAAAAACTGTTTCTGTAATCATTATGAATATTTTCCCCCCCTCCTGTACACGCTAACCGTGAAAGGAAGGTGTAATATGAACTATAACGCAGACAAACAGAAAAACTCTACTTCCGACAAGACCATGGACTCTTCTAATGTCTATGATGACGGCAATATTCCTCAGACTGATTTGCCCAAAGATATTATTCCCGACGAGGTTCCCAGAAAGGACGGGCCCGGCGGAGAAAAATAACGGTTTCATCCTGTCCGGAACAACATAAACTTGACTATTTGCTTTTAAGTCCTCCGGACAGGGCAACTTTGCAATCAACCTTTACCAATCTTACCCTCCGTCCATTATTTAGGTGTCCGTACAATGATTACTGTTACTGCAGCTCACCCAGCAAAATCTCTTCCGTCAGGAATTTCCGCACCATTACCTTCACCAGCATGTTGGCACTTAACCCGGCTTTTTCCGGCAAATCTGCCGCAGCCATATTTTCCTCAATCATACTTTCCTCCGGCAAGGCTCCTTTGGCAGAATCTATCTTATCTGCTATTTCCTCTGTCAAACCTTCCCTTCTTGTCTCTACCTCATCCATAGGCAGCGCAAGCCTTACATAATCCTTAGTATACCCTAAAAGAAAGCTTTTCCCTTCAATCTCCTTCCTCTCCTCCAGCAAAACCTCAACTACTTGTCCGATATAACGGCGGCGAAATTGCATGGACTGTTCCTTTTCCAACGCCAATAGTTCATTGCTTCTTTCATTCTTAATCTGTTCTGACACCTGCCCCTTCATAACAGCCGCAGGAGTATTGGCACGCTTGGAATATTTAAAAATGTGCATCTCGTAAAAGCCCGCCTTTTGAAGAAATTCCTTTGTCTGTCTAAATTCTTCCTCCGTCTCCCCGGGAAATCCCACAATCACATCGGTGGTAATTGCCGGATAGTCAAACGCTTCCCGTAAAAGCTTTACGCTGCGAAAATATTCCTCGGTGGTGTAATGCCGGTTCATCCTCTTTAGGGTGGCATCGCAGCCGCTTTGAAGAGAAAGATGAAAATGAGGGCAAACCTTATGCAGCACCGCAAGTCTCCTCGCCGCCTCCTCCGTTATGATCCGTGGCTCCAAAGAACCCAGTCTGATTCGCTTAAGTCCCTGTATCTCATGTATTTTTTCTATTAAATCAACAAGCTTACCTCTGCCGGAATAATCCCGCCTCTCCGAACCTCGATATACCTCCTCGCATTCTCCTCTCTTCCATTTTTCCCCGTCAAAATCAATGCCATAGGAGCTGATGTGAATGCCCGTTAAAACAATCTCTTTATATCCCGCTTCTACCATTCCTTCAATCTCTTTCAGAATATCCTCCGCCCTGCGGCTCCTCACACGTCCTCTGGCAAGCGGAATGGCGCAATAGGTACAAAACTGGTTGCAGCCGTCCTGAATTTTGATATAGGCGCGGGTGTGCTCTGCAGTCTGCTTTAAGGTCATCTCCTCATACTCATTAGTATTGTTAATATCTATGACAGTAGTGTCGTTTAATGTCTTGTCTTTGCGGCGCAGCGCCTCCTCATTTAACGCGCCCTTCTGTAATGCATTGTCCTGATACCGCAATTCGCCCAAACCGGAGGATTCGTTGTCTTGATTTTGTTGATTTTCCTCTCTCTCTCGCTTTGCAAGAAATTCCTCCAAAATAACCGCCAAATCTCTTTTTCGGTTATTTCCAATGGCAAGGTCGATACTTTCGTCAAGCTCCACATTCTCTTTCCCTGTCTGTACATAACAGCCCACTGCCACCACAATTGCATCGGGATTTTTCTGCTTTGCCCGATGCAGCATCTGCCTGCTCTTGCGATCCGCAATATTTGTAACCGTGCAGGTATTAACGATATATATGTCCGCTATTTCATCAAATGACACAATTTGATATCCCTTTTCCTCCAGCATTTGTTGCATAACGTCCAATTCATAGGAGTTCACTTTACAGCCTAAATTATGAAGTGCTACACTTTTCATAGGATTCTCTTCTTTTCTTCGATATTTTTTGATTGTTTTTCTCCTTGACTTTTGCATTTCCAGCAATTAATATGGATTCAGAAGGTATGACAAACATTAAGGAGGTAATTACCATGAAGACAGTTCAAATTTCTTTAAATTCCATTGACAAAGTAAAATCTTTTGTTAATGACATTACTAAATTTGATTATGATTTTGATCTTGTATCCGGAAGATACGTTATTGATGCAAAATCTATTATGGGTATTTTCAGTCTGGATTTATCCAAGCCTATCGACTTGAACATCCACACGGAAGATGGTGCCGAAGAAGTTTTAAATGTGTTAAAGCCTTACACTGTATAGGCTTCCGACCAGCAAAAAACATAAGAGCGGCTTAATTTAAGCCATTACTTTAAAAAAGGATGTCTAAGGGAAATCTGACCAAAGACATCCTTTTTCATTTCTCTATTCTACCACAATAATCTCTTCTGTCTGTAATGCAGTTTCAACCAGCTCTTCAATTTTTTCATCCAGATTATGTTCATGGCGGCGGATAACATTTATGTTGGGCTTGGTAACAGGGTGCTTTGCCACAAAAATAGTACAGCAGTCCTCAAAGGGCAGTATGGAAGTCTCATAAGTGCCGATTTTTTCAGATACTTCCACAATCTCCTGCTTATCAAATCCAATCAGCGGGCGGTAAACCGGAAGGGTACAGACCTCATTGGTAGCGGCAAGAGAATTCATGGTCTGAGAAGCCACCTNACNAATGCTTTCACCNGTAATCANTCCNAAACACTCTGTCTCCTTGGCAATATGCTCCGCAATGCGCATCATATAACGGCGCATTATAATTGTCAGCTCCTCATGAGGGCATTTTTCATGGATATAGAGCTGAATATCCGTAAAATTAATCACATGCAGATAGATAGGTCCTGTATATCCGGAAACAATCCTCGCCAAATCCACTACCTTCTGCTTTGCCCTCTCGCTGGTATATGGCGGTGCATGGAAATAAACCGCGTCAATTTTCACACCGCGCTTTGCTATCATGTAACCTGCCACCGGAGAGTCAATGCCGCCGGACAACAGCAGCATTGCCTTTCCTCCTGTTCCCACAGGCATTCCCCCGGGGCCCGGAATAATTTCGGAATAAATATATATCTTCTCGCGCACCTCAATATTCAAAAGAATATCAGGATTATGCACATCCACCTTCATCTCGGGATATGCCTTTAAAACAGCCTCTCCCATATCCATATTGATGCTCATGGAATCCTTGGGATAATTCTTGCGCGCACGCCTCGCCTGTACCTTAAAGGTCTTGTCTCTCTCCGGATATACATCCGCAATATACTGTATTATGGTATCCTTAAGCTTTTCAAAGCCTTCATCATCCACATATACCACAGGACAGATGCCCGAAATGCCAAACACTGTCTGAAGTCGTTCTACTACCTCATCAAAGTCAAATTCTGTCTTGGCGTCCACATAGATACGCCCCTGAGTTTTGTGAATCAGAAACTGTCCTTCACACTTTTTCAAAGCATGCTTTATCTGATGCACCAGTGCATCCTCAAATAAATAACGGTTTCTTCCCTTGATACCAATCTCAGCGTACTTAATCAAAAAAGCTGTAAACATTCTGTACCTCGTCTTTCTTATATGTGCCGCCGTTTAAAGCCTCCGGCAGTGTTTTCATTCCAACGTAGTTATTTTACCTGCGTGTATACATACGCAGCATTGGAATTTTATCATACATTACCTGCAACGTATAGTCAATCTCTTCCAATGTTNTAAATACGNAAANACTAAAGCGTATGGTGGANTCNAACAATGCNNTTTCCACGCNTATTNCCNTCNGAGTAGCANAAGGCTGGGGCTTGCGTGCAGAGCAGGCGCTGCCTGCGGAAACATAAATTCCCTTTTCCTCCAAAGCATGCAGCAATACCTCGCTTTTCACACCCCTAAAGGATACACTCACTATATGGGGCGCCGTACCATATCCATAAGGCTCTCCCGGAAGCAGACCATTGACAGATATCCCCTCTATTTTACTGACGCCTTCGATAAAATGCCTTTTGCACTGATACAAATGGTTAATGTCCTCATCAAAATGCTGATAAAGCAGCTCCGCCGCCTTGGCAAGACCTACGATTCCGGGTATATTCTCTGTGCCCGAGCGTAAATTCTGCTGTTGCCCTCCTCCAAACACAATAGGACGCAGCTTCACCTTATCACCTACATATAAAAAGCCCACGCCTTTAGGTCCGTGAATCTTATGACCGCTTACCGACAGCATATCAATATTCATTCTCTTAGGGAAAATTCTTGCCTTTCCAAAGCCCTGAACCGCATCCACATGAAAAAGCGTGTTGGGATTCATACGCTTAATAAGTGCTCCTGCTTCCGAAATAGGCTGCTTGGAACCTATTTCATTATTGGTATGCATAATGGACACCAATATGGTATCAGGGGTCATGGCTCGATGCAAATCCTCCAGATGAATTTGTCCACAACCATCCACCGGCAAATAAGTCACACGGTATCCCTGCTCTTCCAAGTGATGCATGGTCTGTAAAACAGCCGGATGCTCTATCTGCGTCGTTATCAGGTGACGACCACGCCTATTGTTAGCATCTGCCGCTCCAATCAGTGCGAGATTATCGGATTCCGTTCCGCCGGAGGTAAAAATAATTTCCTTTTCGCTTACCTTCAAAAGCCTTGCCAGAGTCTCCTTGGAATAACGCAGGTACTGCTCTGCCTGAACACCCTTCATATGCAGACTGGAAGAATTTCCGTAATCCTCGCACATAATTTTTGTCATCAATTCCGCAACCTCCGGAAACACACGGGTAGTGGCGGAATTGTCCAAATATACTTCCATCTATTTATCTCCTTTTATTGCCGTCTTCTTAATAATATATGCAGCAAAGCCCCGTTCTGCCAGCGTAAGTCCACGCCATTCAAAACCGGCTCTGCCACTTCAGCAGCTCTACCTTCTGAAAAGGCTTTTTACGGCAGCGTAAGCACTCACTTCTCCAACTGATACATTATCCATGAAAGCAATGTAAAGCCCGCCGTCTCCGTACGCAAAATACGCTTTCCTAACGTAATCGGCTCAATTTTGCAGGAAACTGCTTTTTCAATCTCTGCTTCCTCAAAGCCTCCCTCCGGTCCTATGAAGATGGCGATACTCTGACCCTCTCTCAAACTGCCGATAATTTCCTTGGTCCTGTCCATACCCTCCGCAAGCTCATAGGGAATCAGCTTTACATCCATTGCTTCTGCAAGTCTTATCGCCTCGCCAAAGCTTACAGGCTCCGCCACTTGAGGAATAATGGCTCTTTTGCTTTGCTTTGCTGCCGACTCAGCAATGCCCTGCCAACGGGCTGTTTTCAGTTTAGCTTTCTTATCGTCCAGCTTTACCACACAACGCTTTGCCGCTACCGGGATAACCTGATAGACTCCAAGCTCCACAGCCTTTTGGACAATCAGCTCCATTTTATCCGCCTTGGGCAAGCCCTGAAATAAATAGACTCTGGAGGGAAGCTCCACCCCCTCCTCCTTGATAAAACGAAGCTCGCACAATACACGGTCATCCTCAAAAGCGGCAATTCCGCAGCGATATTCCCTGTCGTCCTGCCCGCTTCTGACTGCAATTTCTTCACCTATTTTCATGCGAAGTACATTTTTGATATGGTTTACATCACTGCCCAAAATAATGACACTCTTGTCATTCATGTTGATTTGTTGAGGTTCAACAAAAAATTGATACATACCTACCTTCACACCCTCCCCGCTTAAGGCTTTACAGTCTATTCTTTCCTTGCGGTCACGCTGACCCACTCGCCCTGATAAGTAACCTCAAGCACCTTAAGTCCTGCCGCCTTCACAGCCTCCACGACAGACTCTTCCTTATTATCAATAATACCTGATGTAATATAAATGCCGCCTTTTTTCAGCCTGTTCACAATCACCGGTGTCAGGGGCACCAGCACGTCCGCCAAAATATTAGCCACTACAATATCGTAGCGTTCATAGCCAACCTTATCCTGCACTTCCCTGTCGGTAATAATATTTCCGATCATCATGTCAAACTTCCCGGGAACAATACCGTTCGCCTGACAATTCTGTACCACCGCCTCTACCGCACAGATATCCAAATCCGTTCCCACAACATGCTTTGCACCGAACATCAATGAGAGAATTGCCAGAATGCCGCTGCCCGTTCCCACATCCAAAAGCTCCGTCTCCGGAGTAATAAATTTGCGGAGCTGACGGATACAGAGCTGGGTAGTCTCATGCATACCTGTGCCAAACGCCGTACCCGGGTCTATATGCAGTACCATCTTGTCTGTGTCCTCAGCCTTTACCTCCTCCCATGAGGGAATTACCAAAATATCATCAATATAGAACTGATGAAAATATTGCTTCCAGTTGTTAATCCAGTCGATATCCTCCGTCTCGTCCACCGTGACAGTACCCTCGCCTATATCCATAAATTCCGCAAGCTCGTCAAGCTCCCTGCGGATATCGGACAAAATACTTTCTATATCGGTACTTTCACCTTGAATCTCAAGACTGCCGTCATCCTTTTTCTCCACAAAAAAACTTAAGTATGCAATGCCGTCATCCTTCGGTCCGTCAGGCAGAATATCCACAAACATCTGCTCTTTTTCCAATGCAGTAAGCGGCACCTTGTCCTCAATCTGAGCGCCCTCAAGCCCGATTTCATATAGGGTGCTGATAATAATATCCTCCGCCTCGGTAACTGTTTTTATACGAAATTTAACCCATTTCATGATTTCCACCAAGCCTTTCTTAATTCATATATTGCATATTTCTTTCAATGTACCTACACAATAACTATCTTCAGATTCATCCTTGCTGTTTATTTTCACATATCCCCAACACCAGAAATAAAAACGGCGCATTCATCACCTGCTGAAAGCTCACAAGGGAATTGATAAAATACAGACCTACGGCAAGCACGCCAAGCAGCATACCCCGATACCGTTTAATTGCCACCACAAAAATACTTATATAGCAGAACAGCCCCAAGATTCCTATGTTTACCAGCTGGTTCAGCCATTCATTATGAGCGTTGGCAAAGGTAGCTCCCGCCCAATAGCCGTTCCTATTTATCACCGTCGCCGTCTGAAAACCATTGTGCAAATACTCCGCAAAGCAATCCGGACCCGCCCCCACCAGCTTTTGCAAGCTATCGGCATCCCAAAACCCTCCCACTGCAAGCTTCCACAAAGCGCCTCGTCCTTCCTGCCAAAAATTCTGCGGTAAATTAATTATGCCTGTTACATTAATCAGATAGTAAAGGATTGCAAACAAGCATAATCCAAGCACCAATGCCGCATGCCACACACTCCGAGCAGACGCTTTCTTTAAAACAGTCCCTTCTCCGGACATGGCGCTTCTGCCGGAAGATTTCCTGCCCAGCGTCCATCTTAATAATCCAAGCATAAGCAATAAAACGGCAAAAACTATCCACCATCCTGCCCAGCTGATTTTTTCATAAACGTTACCGTCCGCAGGCATGGTCTGTATGCTTCCCCTATAAAACACTAATTTCCCAAAACAAGGCAGACATAAAACCGTTCCTGTGGCAAGCCACAGACTTCTCTGAAGAAAAACAATATTTTTCCACCCCCACACAAGACATATGCCGATACACATTGCACACAATACCCAGCCAATATCACTTCCCTGTATGCACAAAAGCGCAAGCCCCGCTATACTGGCAAGATAATGCCCCACTCTCTTCCAGCCCTCTTGGCTATGCAAATACGCTGATACCGCAAAAGCAATTGCTACACTCAAATATCCACACAGCCAGTTAATATTTCCAACCGTGGACAACATATGCTTATATTCCCAATCCACCTCTTTAAATGCCTTATGTAAGCCTAACACATCAATTCCAAGGCGCTGCAAAAAGGCAATCATACACACTAAAAGCATTGCGCCCTCTCCCAAATAAATCAGAAGGCTGCTATTGCAATAGCTTCTGGAAACCATAAAATAGATTGCCACAAACAAAAGCTGCGAAACGGCGCCCATGTACCAATCCCGATACCCCAGCCATGCCGTCCTCTCATAGGAACTCAAAGCAGCGGACAGAAGCACACTTCCACTGTAAGCCGCCATGCAGGTGTCCATAATGCTCCACGCCCTTCCCTGCTTTTGTAATACCTCTGTCATCTGTATCCTGCCTGTTTCCTTTTTCCTCACGAACATCTTCTGTACTGAGCATATGAGCGCTGCGGCAATCCACAATCCCACGCAAATAAAAGATACGTTGCGAAATAATAAATACTTCGTATCCCCTAACTGTACATAAGTTCCCCGTGTATACAAAGGCAGCACACATAGAATCATTACCATATAAAGCTTGCAAAGCATACTTAGAAATTCGTTGTCTTTTGTCCTCATGGCATTTTCTCTACCCGTTCAAACTTATCATCTTAGCAACAATCCGGTCAGACAATTCATAGCTTATCGAAATCTATGTTTTTGCCGGACATTTCCCCGCGGCTGAATCATTAAATCTCTACTTATCTTAAACCGCATCTTTTACGCTGCTTTCTACACATTAGTAATTTTCCAGCAGCCATTTTGCAACACCATCATTATCATTACTTTCAATAATACCTGTTGCAATACCCTGTAATTCCGGCATGGCATTTTTCACTGCATAGCACTCATCTGAGATTTCAAACATCGGAATATCATTAACGGCATCTCCCTGCGAACCACATCCTGAGATATGAGCATGGTATTTCTGCCGAATTTTCTCTGTAATTCCTTTGCTACTGTGCTTTTCCCACTGCCGGAATTCCCTCTTAAAACAATCAACTTTGACATGCTTTATTCTCCATCTCCCTCTTTTAACCGTAAAATAATATCTTTAAGGGCTTTCCAGCTTTCGATTGTTAATACATCCTCTTTTTCACTGTACGGCAAATCAATGGCGCCTATGTACCAGACCGGAAATATTCCCGCATTCCTTGCCCCAACGATATCACATTCATATTGATCTCCGATATACCAGACATCCTCCGACGCCAAATCCACTTTCTCAAGCGCCAGCTCAAAAATTCTTTTGTTCGGCTTACGGAACATATATTTACTTGTGGCAATAATAATTTCAAATTCATGGTTAGGAACCACGGTGGATATACGCTCTTTTACCGCTTCTTCACAATACGATATATTGCTTATCACTCCTGTGCGAATACCCCTGCTCTTCAAAAATGTTAAGAATTCTTCGATGCCTTCCGTAGGAACTGCCGGCGCCGCAGCATCCCAAAAGATTGTGTCTATCTCCTTGTGAGACAAGGGCACCTCAATTCCCAACGACTCATACAGGTATGACGTAAACATAAGATTCGGAACTTCCACTTGAAATAAATGCCTCTTTAACGGGTCAAACCTGCCTAATTCTTTATTAATAGCGTTTGCCTCAGCCTGAATCTCTTGGGCGGTACGGTTGTATTTATTTTTCACGGCATGCTTCAATACGGCTTCCGTACCCTTAACTCCGTCGAATTTCCTTTCATTTGCCAAAGTTTGTCCATAGTCAAACAGTATCATTTTGGGTAAGCTCATGTATTCTTTCTCCTTTAATCCAACTTTGCTAAATTACTTTTTAACCTTTTCGTACATTTTCAATTTCTCAAATATATTACCTATAAACATATCAAGCTGCTACCCTGCAATTATTCAACCGCCAAAGCAACAGCTTCTTTATTGATAATTTAAATATTAAAATAATAATAATCGGAGGACAATTTTATAAGCTCTGCCTTTAATGTGGTTTTATGATTATCGTCTGCACCGCCGGACAAATTTCTACTTAGCATTTCTTTCATGGAACTGGCTATTCCCGTTGCAGATTTGATTCCCCAATCACTTTGACCATACATCTTTAAAGCCTTTCACATCAAAAAGACTCTTTACGGATTCTTCTCTTAATTTTTCTACTATATTTTGACTCATAAATCCCCTTCCATCTCTATAACACCCTCATTATTTCAGCCGCCACGGTCTTAGCCAATAATGGCGGCACGGCATTCCCCACCTGTGAATATTGAGGCACTTCTACACGTCTGCGCAAACCGCCCGTTGTCCTTTTCCCTAAAAACTCAAAACTATCATCAAATGACTGCATCCGTGCTAACTCCCTGACGGTAAAGGTTCTCGGTTCAAATGGCGAAATATAATCATCCGCTATAGTCATAACTGTTGCCGCCGGTCTGGCTCTATCTAATCGGGTCCTGATATTTTTTTGTAAGTAAAATATCAGCGTTCTCCCTGCTTACATTTCCGGCTCGAAACACCTCAATGACAGCCTCTGCATCAATTCCCATCTTTTCAACACAATGTGCTATCAATGCGGGAGAATCTGCTATATCAATCCCTTCATTCATAACACGATTCTTTAATCCTGCACCATCTTCTCCTTCCCTAAAAAGTGCAAAACGCTCAGTAATAATTTGCTGATGGGTGGAAATTTTATTATTGTATATATTCCCATTACTCGAAATTACATTTCCGTTGACATCAGGTGTTCTTCCGACCCTTGAACTTAACTGGAAATCTGTATCATTCATATGTACTTGAGCATATATTTGCCTGTCTCTTATTAAATCGCTTATGGCATCCGTAATNGTTAATNCCGTTTCGTCCGTGTGCGTAGGCTNAGGATATGNCGNANCAGCCATATCATCTCTGTATGCCATAACAATAATCCTATTTCTTCTCTGTGGCACACCATAATGTGCTGCATTTAAAATTCTTGGTTCAAGTGTGTGATACCCTATCAATTCAAATTCATTTCTAATTATATTCGGAACAAATTCACCGTCTTCATATCGTTGACCTGTTACACCTATAAACCCATAAAATCTTGTGTCAATAAAACCGGTGACATTTTCCATTACTACATACTTAGGGCGCATTTCGTTAATCACTCTCAAATATTCTCTAAAAAGCATATTTCTAGGATCATTAGGATTTCTTCTGCCTGCCCTGCTAAACCCCTGACATGGCGGTCCGCCGAAAACCGCATCTATTTCCGGAATTTCCGCCCCCATAAATATTTCCAAATTACCTATCTCTTCCCGTATGATATCTCCGTTTAATTCTCTTATATCACCACAATGAAAATATGTATTAACACCCTGATATAACCCCAGCTGTCTATGTCTGTTCATATATGTCCTCTGAACATCCTGATTAATGTCATTAGAAAAAAGGATATGAAAACCGGCTTGAATAAGCCCTTCGCTCATTCCACCGGCGCCGCAAAACAAAACTATTGCATATGCCACTGTAAGTTCCTCCTTTTCCTAAATTCTCTCATCTGTCTCACAAAATGTTCAAGCCTCTATATTTCGATAATAGAACGTGTGTTCTTATTTGTCAATATACATTTTAAATATTTAAATAATGCAATTAACAATATTATTTTACAAATATGCGTAATAAATTTTATCATATTTTTCATCAACTTACCACTAAATAATTTTGTTTACATAAATAATTCAACTATTCCACTCACACTCAATCCACAAACTAAGCTGCGGCGAGGTAACTTTACCTACGAAGACCATTATGTTGCGTCAGTGCTCTGCAAGGTACCCATGCCCAAACAAATACCCCGTAACATGCATTTAGCATCTGCTACTTGTATCTATAAACTAACTCATCAAAAAGGCAGTGTTCTTTTACAAACACTGCCCCTACCGTTTATTTCCAGAATTTCTTTTTCTTTCCGTCCTTACCTTCTTTACCTTCTTTACCTTCCTTGCTCTCGCTGCCGGTCTCGGTGCCCTCTGTTTTCTTAGTGGCGTTCAAGGAATTATCCGTCAAGGCGTCAAACTGCTTGAGCAGCTCCTTCGCCTCATGGCTTAACCTGTCGGGAACCTGTACCACCAAGGTNACATAATGGTCGCCGCGCACNTCCCTNTTCCGCCACGANGGNACACCTTTACCCTTCAAGCGCACCTTAGTATCAGNCTGAGTACCGGGCTTAACANCGTAAATAACCTTACCGTCCACCGTATCAATATAGATTTCACCGCCAAGCGCTGCCACCGCATAGGAAATCGGTACGGTAGAATAAATATTAAACTCCTGACGCTGGAAAATAGGATGCCTGCCCACGATAACCTCTACCAAGACATCGCCTCTGGGTCCTCCGTTTGTTCCCGGCTCACCCAATCCGGGCATTCTGGTAGACTGTCCGTTGTCTATACCTGCAGGAATATCTACGGAATAGCGCTTTCTCATGGGAATAAAACCCGTACCGCGGCAATCCGTACATTTCTCCTTGATAACCTTTCCTGTTCCCTGACAGTCAGGACAGGTCTGCACATTACGGACTGTTCCGAAAAAAGATTGCTGAGTATAGACTACCTGACCCTTACCACCGCACTTTGCGCAGGTTTCAGGGCTGGTACCCGGCNTTGCGCCGGAACCATTACAAGNNTTANAAGTNTCCNTNACCGTAANNTCTATCTCTTTTTTGCAGCCAAATACTGCCTCCTCAAAGCTGATACNGACACTGGTACGCAGATTGGCTCCCNTCATAGGTCCATTATTNCTCGCACTTCTGCTNCGTCCGCCGCCANAGAAATCACCGAATATGTCACCAAAGATATCACTGAAATCAGTTCCGCTGAAATCAAAGCCTCCGGCTCCGCCGGCGCCACCCTCAAAAGCCGCATGACCAAACTGGTCGTACTGCCGCTTCTTTTCGGGGTCACTTAACACAGCATATGCCTCAGAAGCCTCTTTAAACTTTTTTTCAGCCTCGGCATCACCGGGATTCATATCCGGATGATACTTCTTCGCCAAAACACGATATGCCTTTTTAATTGCAGCTTCATCTGCATTTTTATCCACGCCGAGGACTTCATAATAGTCTCGCTTTTGCTCTGCCATTGTAAAAACCAAGCCTTTCTATCTATCACTTCGCGGCTGCATGGAATCTGGCTTCCGCAGCCATAATGCACACCTGAACTATCATAGCACAATTTGCTCATGCCGTAAAGTAAACATTGTAAGTACCTTTAACGTATCATAACAATTCAGCCACGCCGTTTATAAGTCGCCGGAATACACAAAACTGTTACAACGTATTATTTCGGACAGAAGAGATACTCTCCCCTGCCCGAATCTATCACTATATTTTATTCCTAATACATAAAAATGTTATTTTTATACTTCCCGGAAATCTCCGTCAATCACATCATCATTGGGAGCCGCACNGGNNTTATTATCTGCNGCGCNCATATCAGNNCCTNCNGCACCTGCCTGTGCCTGCTGCATNCTCTNATACATNTTTGTNNANAGAGANTGTGCANTGTTTGTNANCTTNTCCTTAGCCGCTTTTAACTCATCCAGATCGCTGTCACTCATTTCCTGATCCTTGGTTCTTTCCAAGATTGACTTTACTGCATCCAAATCAGCCTGTACCTGTGACTTATCGCTGTCACTAATCTTGTCACCTACCTCGTTCAATGCCTTCTCGGTCTGGAATACAAATGAGTCCGCATCATTTCTTGCCTCGATGGCTTCTTTTCTCTTCTTATCCTGTGCCTCGAACTCGGCAGCTTCCTTAATTGCCTTATCAATATCGGCATCGGACATATTGGAGCCTGCGGTAATGGTAATATGCTGCTCCTTGCCGGTACCTAAATCTTTAGCGGAAACATTTACAATACCGTTGGCATCAATATCAAAGGTAACTTCAATCTGAGGGATTCCTCTGGGTGCAGGAGGGATACCGTCCAGTCTGAATTGTCCGAGAGATTTATTATCCTTCGCAAATTGTCTCTCACCCTGTACGACATTGATATCTACAGCGGTCTNATTGNNAGCGGCAGTAGAGAAAATCTGACTCTNCTTAGTAGGAATGGTAGTATTTCTCTCAATCAATNTGGTAGCCACACCGCCCATAGTCTCAATGGACAGAGACAAAGGAGTAACATCCAGAAGCAGGATATCGCCTGCGCCTGCATCACCGGCAAGCTTACCACCCTGTACGGATGCACCGATTGCCACGCACTCGTCAGGATTCAAGGTTTTGCTGGGTTCCTTACCGGTCAGCTGTCTCACTTTATCCTGTACTGCAGGAATACGGGTAGAACCGCCTACCAAAAGCACCTGACCCAAATCGGCGTTGGTAAGTCCTGCGTCCTTCATAGCGTTCTGTACGGGAATAGCAGTCTTTTCTACCAAATCACGAGTCAGCTCATCAAACTGGGCACGGCTCAGGTTCATGTCGAAGTGCTTAGGACCCTCTGCAGTTGCAGTTATGAAAGGAAGGTTGATATTGGTAGTCATAGCACTGGAAAGCTCCTTCTTCGCTTTCTCCGCTGCTTCCTTTAATCTCTGCATAGCCATCTTATCGCCTGATAAGTCTACACCCTCTGCCTTCTTAAATTCTGCAATCATCCACTGGATGATCTTGTTATCAAAGTCATCACCGCCAAGGTGTGTATCACCGTTGGTGGAAAGTACCTCGATGACGCCATCACCGATTTCAATAATGGAAACATCAAAGGTACCGCCGCCTAAGTCGTATACCATGATTTTCTGCTCTTTTTCATTGTCAAGCCCGTAAGCCAAAGCTGCGGCTGTAGGCTCGTTGATAATACGCTTTACCTCAAGACCTGCAATCTTACCTGCATCCTTGGTTGCCTGACGCTGAGCGTCATTAAAGTATGCGGGAACAGTGATAACTGCCTCAGTAACCTTCTCTCCCAAATAGCTCTCGGCATCTGCCTTCAGCTTTTGCAGAATCATAGCGGAAATCTGCTGGGGGGAATATTTCTTTCCGTCGATACTGCGTCCGTTGTCCGTACCCATATCTCTCTTAATGGAGGCGATGGTCTTCTCTGCGTTGGTGACTGCCTGACGCTTTGCCGGTTCACCTACAAGTCTCTCTCCTGTCTTTGTAAATGCCACAACTGAGGGTGTTGTCCTGGCACCCTCTGCGTTAGCAATAACGGTGGGCTTTCCACCTTCCATAACAGCTACACAGCTGTTGGTTGTTCCCAAGTCAATACCAATAATCTTACTCATGTTTTTGTCCTCCTATATGCTTAAATGTTTCTATACTTAAATTAATAATGGATATCTATTGAACTACCGCCACCATGCTGTGTCGCACAACAGTGTCCCGATAGGTATAGCCCTTCTGCAGCTCCTGTGCAATGATACCTGATTCGTATTCCTCACTCTCCACCTGCATTACCGCATTNTGAAGATTCGGGTCANACTCACAGCCAACTGCCNCAATAGGCGCAACGCCCATGGCTTCCAGCTCGGTAAGCAGCTGTTTGTAAATACGGTTCATTCCATCCACAAAGGGGTCTTCCTTAT
>WFLX010000673.1_pt1 | contig 18286 bp, 16 predicted proteins | sample 4967041 | NCBI WGS metagenome assembly WFLX01 (sample SAMN12857096, study PRJNA449069) | gut metagenome | isolation source: stool from male and female vole | host: Microtus ochrogaster | place: USA:Florida | collected 2017 | reverse complement strand
AACGCCACCAAGCGCGCCGAAATGCAGGAAGCTATGTACTCCGACCTTCAGTCAACTCTTGCCGACACCAAGAGCGAACTTGAAGCGGCAAAGGCCGAAGCTGCAGAAACGGCGAAAAAAACTGCCGCCAAACTTGAAGAGGCCCGCGAACTTGTGAAGAATTTCTCACTTCTGGAGAAGCAGTTTGCCAACGTGGCCAAGGTTATCAAGAAACGCGATGAGACCATTGAGCGCCTGCGCGCAGAAAAACGCGAACTGAAGGACGCGCTCAAGGCTAAGGTTAGCTCGTCCACCGGCAATCTCTTTGCTATTAATGATGAAGTTGAGCCTGCCACCGACGAGGCCGCACCTGTGGAAAACGCGCCGCTGCCTGACGACGACTTTCAGGTGCCCGACTGGTTCGTGAGCGAACCGGCGCCTGTTCCAAAGGATGCCGACACAAATTTCGGCTATCAGGAGCCTCCGCGCAAACCCCGCCACCCCGACAACGACGCCCAGATGTCGCTGTTCTGAAACCACGCGCCCCGCGATTCCGCGGGGCGCGCTGCATATTATTCGAGATGAGAGGGTTTACTCCAGAACTATGATGCCGAAGGTTTCGGGGAGGTGGTAGTTAGGCTTGGGGAACGGGACGGGGAAGTAGGAGAGGTAGTAGGGTTCCTTCATGCCGGATGCACAGGCGTAGATGTTGCCGCGGATAGCTTTAGGGAAAGAGTCTTTGCTGATGCCCATCAACGCGAGAGGTATGCGGACAAGCAACTCCCAGGTGGCGGTTCCTTCGCGCTCGGCGAAGCTCTCGCGGGGCATGGAGGGGAAGCGGCCGACAGTCGCACACTGTTCGGGCGTAAGCTTTGTGCTGACGGTGCGACTCACTCTGTGCGAGGCGTTCATGGTGCCCAGGCAGTTGAATTCGAGGTTCCAGTATTCACCTTCGNGCTCGGGTTTNAGAAAGATTTCTACGCAGGAATCATCGCAGACAGCCTGCTGGTCGTTCAGGTATAGACCTTTGATAGTCTTGCTGCGGACGATGAACGATGCGTATATGGCCTCGGCATCGTGGGCCAACGAGGCTACGACCAGGGGGCGGTAAGGATAAGCATCTTTCCAGGGCACTTCGTTGATGATGATTGTGCGACCTTCGGCGTCGAGGCGCGCTGTGATGGCGGCTGAGTCCTTGCAGCTGTCAAAGTTGACGCGGGGAATGGTTATAGGGGGATTTTGCATATTCTGGTAATAGGTTTTTTCGGTGAAGTTTAACGGTTTTCATTTAACTTTAAGCCCAAAATTCGCGTGCGATATTTGAACCGGTATCAGTCGATTATGCCCATGACGAAACCAACGACTGCCATACCCATCAGAATAACGCCGATGATGCGGTTGATGAGCTTGAGTGAGCGGACATTGACCCGCTTGCCCAGACGGTGAACCAGCGTAGTGACGCCCAGCCACCAGAGCAGGGCACCGCAGAAGATGGTTACGTAGGCAAAGATGTGGTGTGGCACCTTGAACTCGGGCAGGATGAAGTTGAAGCGCGCGAATAGACCGATGATGAAGAAGAGAATCAGCGGGTTGGAGAAAGTTAGGAGAAAGCCTGTGACAGTGTCGCCCCAATAGTTGTTGGCTTCGACCCGCTCGCGGCTCTGGAGCTTGCGTGTGGGGTTGTTGCGGAAGAGAAAGATGCCGAAAATTGCGAGCACCACGCTGCCTACGAGCTGAATCATCAGCTGGTGACGGTCGATGAAGTCAGTGATGAAACTGAGGCAGAAGCCCGTGAGCAGGCAGTAGATGAGGTCGCTGAAAGCAGCGCCGACTCCGGTGTAGAAAGCCGGCCAGCGCCCCTTGCCGAGGGTGCGTTGGATCACGAGCATGCCGATGGGCCCCATCGGCGCTGATATCAGTGCTCCGATGGCCAGACCGCGAGGCAATATGTACAAAAACTGCTCCATGTCGTTTCAGGCTTACAAAAGTATAAAATAAGTTTGTGAATTCCAACGCGAAGGAGCGGAAATCAAATAATTATCCCTATCTTTGTCCTATGAAAGTAAAAATGAGTTCTTTCCTGTGCCTTCTGGTGACTGTCCTCGCGGGATTTTTGGCCACCGGGGCATCCTCCAATTCAGTCAGGACCATAGAGCGCGACGCCTACACTTACGAGGGGGGCGTTAGCGACGGGAAGTTCGACGGTTACGGGGTGTGCCGCTATCGCAACGGAAATACATATTACGGCTACTGGGACCGTGATTTCAAGTCGGGCCTGGGCAAATTAGTGTACGCCGACGGTACCATTGAATTCGGAACGTGGAAGCGTGGCAAGCTCGTGACTCCGGCGGGGCAGAAGTTCAAGCCCGGCAAGGAGGTCTACGGCATCGATGTGGCCAAATATCAGGGGAAGATTGACTGGACCGTATTGGGCCTGCGGGCCGATGCTTCGGGTACGGTGTTGCGCCAGGGGGGAAATGACCGCTACCTTCAGCCGGTGCTTTTCGCGTTTATGAAGTCCACTCAGGGCACTTCTATTATCGACCCCCAATTCAAACGCAATTTCCGGGAGGCCAAACGCGTAGGAATAGTGCGTGGTGCCTATCATTTTCTGTCGCCGAGCGCAAGCGCCCGCGAGCAGGCTGAGTTTTTCATTGCAAACACCCCGCTTGAAAAGGGCGACCTTCCTCCGGTGCTGGACCTCGAAATCAACGCCAAGGTGATGAAGGCCCAGCACGCCCAGATTGTGAAAATGGCCAAGGAATGGTGCAAGATTGTTGAGAAACACTATGGCTGTAAACCGATTATATATACCTACGACAGCTACTATCAGGATTACCTCAAGGGCCACGGTTTCGACCACTACGACCTATGGATAGCGCGCTATCGTCCTGACGCTCCAACAGCCAAGCATTGGGAGTTCTGGCAGCAGACCGATAAGGGGCGCACCCTCGGCATCACTCAGCACACGGTGGACATCGACAAGTTCAACGGCGACTATCACCNCTTCCTGAAGTACGTCAAGAAGAAGGGTGTGAAGAAGTGAGGATTGCACACAACATTTTTACCTACACATAATTATCAAAATCACGGAGAGGCCGCTCATCGCTGAGGGGCCTCTCCTTAATCTATTGGCTAACGTAAAGAGTTTGCAATCGGAAGTATCCTTTCACGATGCAAAATTACGCAAGGATTGCCGGTGGTGCAATACCCAAAAGGTGGTATTTCTATTCTTCAACCAGCGCCGACAGGGAGGAGGCAAGGTTAGTGAGCAGTTGCGCCGTGTTTCGCGGATAGCGGGTGTCGGGGTTCGCTGCGGCCATCTCCGCTTCCCACTCGTGGCGGATATTGAGCCATGTTTCGAGCTGGTCGGGCAGGAGGGCAAGGAGTTCTTCGGCCTCCTGAGCGGTCTCGTAGTATCCGTCGGTGTACTCTTCGCTCTCGGGGTCGGTGGCATCGGACTCGGGGATGGACGCTCGGCAGGTTTCGAGGAGCTCACTGAGTGCGCGGGCACTTGTAACCGGTCCGGAGTAATCGCCCTGGAGTGAGCCGGGGCCATCGGGAAGTTCGCGGCGGTACAGGTCCACGTGTGCGTCCATGATTTCGAGGACCCCGTTGGTGCGCAGGGGTCCGCAGATAGAGCCTCCCCAGTAGTAAAGCTCGACACAGTCGGCATAGAGCTGGTCGAAGGTTTGCTCCACGTCGCGCCAGGCCTCGAATTCGCGGGTAAGGATGTCGCGCTGCTCGTCGGTGGTGCAGCTGTTGTATAATTTGCCGAACTCGTTGAACTGCTCAAAGGCCATGCGGGTATACTCCACGTTATTGGCCACAATGAGACCCATGGTGGACTGGTCGTCCACGCTCTCGTACAGTGCTCGTGCCTCGGCAAGGACGCTGTCGGCCATGGTGAAGGCCGACAGGATGCAGTGGTGACGCGTGTCGGCGTAGTAGTCGCAAAGCTGCCTGCGGAAGTCGCTCATCCATTTGATATCGCGCTGGACGTTTGTGGCCGGGAAGCCGTCGCTGCGTACGTAGCGGTAGAGGGTGTCCATGAGTCGCACCAGGCGTGGGTTGGCGTAGAAAATGGAGTCGTCGGTGACGAACTCGAGGCTTGCGCTGTCGTCCGACTTGACTATGCGGTTGCGGTTGAAGAGGTTACAAGCACTCAACAGCACGCAGGCGATGATCAGCAGTGTAAACTTTTTCATTTCGAACTTGGGTTTAAGGGCCGTTTGTGGTGGAGAAGTACATATTCAACCAGGCCACGGCTAAGCAGATAGGCATTGAAGGCCAGCCATAAGGCATTGTTGGCCATTGTAGCCCTGAGTAAGAAGTAGATAGCGAAAAATACGGCCATTGCTACAGCCATTGATGCAAGCAATCCGCGTGTGCGCGTAAGGCCGATGAATATGCCGTCGTAAATGAATGCTCCGAAGCCGCAAACGGGCATTGCTACGGCCCAGAGCAGGAAAGAGGCCGCAGTGGCAACAACCGCCTTATCCTCAGCCAGCACGCTTAGGAACCACTCGCCTCCGAGCCCGTAGGCGAGGGCAAATACTGCCGCGAAGCCCAGGCCGATTTTTAGCAGCATGCCTTCGAGGTGCCGAAGGGCGGAGAAATTGCCGCTCCCGTAGTATTTCCCGGCAAGCGCCTCACCGGCGAAAGCAAACCCGTCCATGAAATAGGAAAAGAGCATGAACAGCTGAAGCAGCAGGGCGTTGGCAGCGAGGATGTTGGTTCCCTGGAGGGCTCCGGCATGGGTGAACCATAGCGTGACAGCCACCAGGCAAAGGGTGCGCAGGAATATGTCTGAGTTGATGCGGAAGAACTTTATCAGTTCGTCTTTTGCAAGGATGTTGCCGAGTGGGGGCAGAGCGGGGCGATGCTTATGTAAGGCTATAACCAAGGCAAGAAGGAAACCGATCCACTGCGCGGTGAGTGTCCCGGTGGCGACGCCGATGAGCTTCATGTGCAGCCCGAAGACCAGCACGAGGCTCACTGCGATGTTGACGATGTTGGTGGCTATGGCTACCCACATGGGTGCACGGGAGTCCTGCAAGCCCAGGAACCATCCGCTCAGGGCGTAGGTGCCNAGCACTGCCGGAGCGCCNCATATACATATGTTGNAATAACTTCGGGCCAGCTGTTGGGTGGCGTCGTCGGCGTCCATGAACCGGAGCACCAGGCCGCCGAGGATGCCGCTGACGGCAATCAGGATTGCGCCGGCGAGCAGGGCGATGAGCATGGCCCGGGTCAGCACAAGGTCCACGCCCCGACGATTGCCTGCACCNTAGGCCTGGGCAGTGAGGCCGCTGGAACCCATCCGCAGGAAGTTGAATAGCCAGTAGACCATGTTGAACATGGTACCGCCAATCGCTATTGCGCCAAGATAGAGAGCCGAACCGATATGACCGGTAATGGCAACATCCACCAGCCCCAGCAATGGAGTGGTGATGTTGGAGATGATTGCCGGAAAGGCTATGGCGTTGATTTCCTTGCGCATAGGCATGACAAGGGGCACCACGTCCCTGTGGTGCCCCNNGTGTGTTTACTTACGTTTTGAAGCTACGTAAAGGTAGCAGATAAGGGCTGCGTAGGCTACCAGGCCGAGAATCTGCGGTGTGAAGTTGCCACCGTTTGCCGGCGGTTCGACGCCGCACATGATGGTTATGGCAGCGAATACGCCGAAGANGGCGCCTCCGGCGATNAGNCCCGAAGAAATGAGTGTGCCGCGGTCGGTGCGCGCCTTGCACACTGCTTCGTCCTTGGAGGAGTGGCTCACGAACCAGTTCACCAGNCCGCCCACGAGCATAGGCGTGTTCAGTTGCAGGGGGAGGAACATACCAAGACAGAANGCCAGCGCAGGTACGCCTAACCAGTTGAGAATCAGGGCGAGGATGGCGCCGATTATGTAGAGCGTCCAGGGGGTGGCGCCGCCCATCATCATGGGTTCGATAACCTTNGCCATTGCGTTTGCCTGAGGTGCGGCCATGGCGTTGGGGCCGGTGAAGCCATAAACTTCGTTGAGCATGAGCATTACGCCGCCGACGGTTGCGGCCGACACGAGAGTGCCGAGGAACTTCCACTGCTCCTGCTTGCGGGGTGTAGAACCGAGCCAGTAGCCGATTTTGAGGTCGGTCACGAATCCTCCGGCCATGGAAAGTGCGGTGCAGACCACGCCTCCGAGCACCATAGAGGCCACGATGCCGTTGGTGCCGCTCAGGCCTATAGCCACGAATACACCGGATGCGATGATGAGCGTCATCAGGGTCATACCGCTGACGGGGTTACTGCCCACNATTGCTATGGCGTTTGCCGCTACGGTGGTGAACAGGAACGCTATTATTGTTACTACAAGCCAGGCGATGAGTGCCTGCCAGAAGGTGTGGATTACGCCGAACCAGAAGAACAGAAGCACTCCCACCAGGGCCAGACCGGTGGAGTAGGCGATGTGCTTCATGGAAATGTCCGTTTGCCAGCGAACGGTGGTGCCGCCGCTCTGAGCGCCTTTGAGCTCGCGGGCGGCGAGACCCACAGCCTGGCCGATGATGCTGCGGCTCTTGACGATGCCGATGATGCCGGCCATGGCGATACCGCCGATACCTATCATGCGGGCATAGTCAGCAAAAATCTGCGTAGCGCTCATGGCCTGGAGTTCCGGGCTGCCGTAGGTGCCCATCAGGGGGATAATGAACCACCAAACGAAGATTGAACCGGCGAAGATCACGAAGGCGTACTTGAGTCCTACGATATAACCAAGGCCAAGAACTGCGGCCCCGGTGTTGCATGAGAACACGAATTTGGTCTTATCGGCCAAGGTCTGTCCCCAGCTGTAGGCCGTGGTTGTAACCACTTCCGACCACCACCCGAAAGTGGCAACGATGTAGTCGTAAAGGCCGCCGATAAGCGATGCGATGACGAGGATTTTGGCCTGACCTCCTTCGGAACTCTTGGCCGAGTTGCCGCTTACCAGCACCTGCGTTGTGGCGGTTGCTTCCGGGAACGGGTACTTCCCGTGCATATCCTTGACGAAGTACTTGCGGAAAGGTATGAAGAAGAGGATACCGAGCATACCTCCGAAGAGCGAACTCAGGAAAACTTCGAGGAAGTTGACGGTGATTTCGGGGTGGGACGACTGGAGAATGTAGAGAGCGGGCAGTGTGAAGATAGTACCTGCCACGATTACGCCCGAGCAGGCGCCGATCGACTGGATAATGACATTCTGTCCGAGGGCATCCTTTTTCTTGAGCCATCCGGAGAGGCCCACAGCGATGATTGCGATAGGAATTGCGGCTTCAAACACCTGGCCAACCTTGAGGCCGAGGTAAGCAGCGGCGGCGGAGAATACTACCGCCAGTATGAGGCCGGTGATTACGGAGTAGGGTGTGACCTCAGCGTAGTCGTGTGCCGGGTGCATAATCGGGCGATACTCCTCGTCCTTACCCAGCTCGATGAAGGCGTTTTCCGGCAGGTCGATGGGATCCACATCGGCTGCAGGGAGGTCCGCCGGTTGTTTGATTGGTTCCATATTTTTGAGGTTAAATCATTGAATTCTTTTAAATGCCCAAATGACGGGAACTTATTTTGCGGGGATGATAAGTTTTTGGCCTGCGTTGATTTTGTCGTTCTTCAGCTTATTGGCGAGCTTGATTTTTGCCACGGAGGTGCCGTACTTCTGTGCGATTTTGCTCAGGTTCTCGCCCTTTGCCACAGTGTGTGTGATGTTCTTTTTGGCGGTAGAGGTTGTGGAGGCCTTGTTGTCCTTCTTTGTCTGACTCTTGTTCGTGGCTGAATTGTTGGCCTTGGGCGTCTCCTTCTTGGGCTCGGGCTTCTTGGTTTCGACCTTGGGCGCGGGCGCGGGCGCATCGGCGGTGGTCATGGGCTTGCCCACGACTGTGTCCAGAGGTGCCAGGGTAACGTTTTCGGCCACGGTATCCGTGGCGGCGACGGTGTTCTCGGCGGTTGTGGCCACGATACCCTCGGTCGCAGCCGGCGCTGCGGGTTTGTAGCGGCGCTTGACGGTGACGATTTTCAGCTTATTGCCGGCTTTGGCGTTCTTGCCCATCTTGGGGTTGGACTTACGGAGGGCGGCGACGGTGATACCGTACTTCTTGGCGATTTTAGTGAAAGTTTCACCACGCTTAATGGTGTGATACTGAACCACTTCCTCTTCGTAATACTCGCCTTTGGAGTCGCGGCCTACGGTAGCGCCCGTAGCGGGTTCTACGATGCCGCGGCGGGCATATTTTGCGGCGTTATGGTTGAGGATTGAGTCCTCGTTGGCTATGTAGGCATAGACCTGGAGCGAGGGGAGAACCAGCGAGTAGGGTCGGATGTCGCCGGGGATGTAGTCCTTGCGGAACTGGGGGTTTAAGGCTCGTATTTCGTCCACGGGGATGTCCAGCACCTCGGCGATCTGGTCGAAGTGGACGCGGTGGTTCACATGGATGGTGTCGGTAATGAGCGGTCGTTTGGCCAGGGCAGGTGAGATGCCATGGTCTTTATGGTAGTTCATGACGTAGTTTGCCGCGATGAACGAGGGGACATAGCCGCGGGTCTCGGTAGGCAGGAAGGGATAGATATCCCAGAAGTCATGCTTACCGTCGCCTGCGCGCCGCAGGGCCTTGTTGACGTTGCCCGGGCCGCAGTTGTAGGCGGCGATGGCCAGTGACCAATCATGATATGTGTTGTAGAGCTGCTTTAGGTAGCGGGCGGCGGCTTCGGAGGCGAGGTAGGGGTCGCGGCGCTGGTCCACAATGGAGTTCACTTCCAGGCCCAGACCGGTGGCTGTGGCGGGCATGAACTGCCACAGGCCCGAGGCACCGGCGCGCGAAACCGCCGTGGGCACAAGGGCCGACTCAATCACGGGCAAGTACTTGAGCTCCAGAGGCATACCATGGCGCTCGAGGGCCTCTTCGAAAATTGGCATATAGTACAGACTCAAACCCAGCATGTTCTCAACCAACTGCTTCTTGCGGTTGACGTAGAAGTTGATAACCGACTTCACGGGGGCGTTGNGCGGCATCTCGATTTCNGTGGNCAGGGCGCNGAGGNGGTCAAGNNGNACCTNGTCGGTNACGGNNTNNGAGGCTTTGCTGTCGGCATCATAGTCGAGGATGGCGTAATTGCGCAAGTACCAGTCCTCAAGCATCTTACGGGTGTCCGTTTCGAAGCTCTGGGGGAGCACTACCGTAGGCGAAAGGGAGGAATTGCTCACATCAAGCACCGATTGTGCCGCCAGGGGGAGGGCTGCCGCGAGACCTGTGCCGAAGGTGAGAAGTATTTTTGATAAGAGTTTCATGATTGGTATTGTAGTTTGGAGAGAATATTTTTAATTCGGTTTGNNTCAGAAGTTNAACGCCCAGGTTATACCCNCGCCCGGNACATTGGTGCCGCTTCCGGGNAGCAGCGATGGCGCCCAGTCCATGGACAGGTCCGGGGAGATGTCGAAGTGCGACAGCGACGCGTCCACGTAGGCGTCCACCATGGCNATCAGATAGACNCCCACCATGGCGATGATGCACAGGTCGCGGTTGCGTCGGTAGTAATTCTTGCGCGACTGCAGCACGTTGGTGAGCCAGCTCTTGTCCAGGTCGCTCTCCTGCGTTGTCGGCGGGAAGAAGTCCATGTAGCTTTTGGTGTCCGGGTCGTTGTCCATTATATCACGGTACGCGCGCGTGTAATCCTGGAGCATGCCGTTGTTCCACGATGTTGCATAGGCAAGCCCTAAGTAACCGCCCACGATGATGGGGAGTTTCCAGTAGCGGCGGTTGTAGACCTGCCCCAGGCCGGGCAGCAGGGCGGAGTACCACACGGCCTTTGTCGGGTCAGGGTTGAACTCTTTGTCGCGTTCCTCCCAGCGGTCGTAGGGCGACTCGGTGTGGGCCTGGATGATGCTGTCGACGATAGCCTCTCCGGAGGGCTCGATGTCTTCGACGTCGAATGCTCCGAGGTCGACCACTGTGGTATCGGCTTGTGCGCTCTCGGAGTGGACGGTGCGGACGGGCATGCGCTTCTGCGCCGCTCCGGTCAGGAACGCGCACAGTATGAGCATTATTGAGAATATGATTCTACCCTTGCTGCTCATTTTGCATTTGCAGGGAGTCGAATATGGCGATGAGGCGCTCGAGCTCGTCGTCGTCCTTGAAGGAGAATGTGATTTTGCCGCGCCCCTGCTTGTCGCAGGCGAACTGCACCGGGGTGTGGAACACACTGCTGAGATGGCGCTTGAGCACATCGAAGTCGTCGTTGCGGAAGCGCGACTTTTCTTTGACCGGTTCCTCAGGTTTCTCTGTGGGGTTGGCATACTGCTTTGCGAGCTCTTCGACACGGCGCACCGACAGGCCGTGTTTCAGGATTTCCTCGTAGAGTTTAAGTTGCACGGCAGGGTCCGGGATGGTGAGCAGGGCGCGGGCATGACCCATGTCGACGCGTTTGTCGCGCAGACCCAGTTGAACCTCCGCCGGGAGTTTGAGAAGTCGCAGGAAGTTGGCTATGGTGGCGCGTTTTTTGCCGATGCGCTCGCTCAGACGTTCCTGCGTCAGGTTATACTGGTCAATGAGCTTGCGGAAGGTCAGAGCAATTTCGATTGCGTTGAGGTCCTCGCGCTGGATGTTCTCAATCAGGGCCATTTCGGTCAATTCGGCCTCGTTGGCGGTGCGTATATACGCCGGCACGGTGGTGAGGCCGGCCATCAGTGCGGCGCGGTAGCGGCGCTCTCCGGCTATAATCTGGTAACTGTCGGGACCCGTTTTGCGTAGCGACAGGGGCTGGATGATACCAAGCTGCCGGATTGAGGTTGCCAGTTCTTCCAGCGCCTCGTCGTCGAAGTTCGTTCGGGGCTGGTCGGGGTTAGGCGAAATGGCGTCGAGTGATATCTCGTTGATGGCCGACGAACCCGTGGCGGGTACATCGTCCATCGATATTAGTGAGTCCAGGCCGCGGCCCAGTGCATTGCGTTTTATTGCCATCAGTTCTTATTCAAGCTTCGCCGTGCTCCACTTGAGGTTTATTGGTTTGTGATAGTCAAGCTGCGCTTGAGGTTTATTGGTTTATCGGTTTATAGGTATAGAATCCTTCAAAGATTTTTGACTGGAAAATCGGTTAATCTCCTGATTGCCTAATCGTATAATCTCTAATCACCTAATCTTATAATCTCCTAATCTCTACTCCCTCTTACTCTCCCTTCGCTCCGCGAGGCTTCTTGGAGTGTTTGGCGATGAGTTCTTTGGCCAGCATGATGTGGCTGGTGGCGCCGCGGCTTTCGCCGTCGTAGAGCAGGGCGGGGAGCCCATGGCTGGGTGCCTCGCTCAGGCGGATGTTGCGCGGGATAACGGTGTCGAACACCATGTCGCCGAAGTGGCCCTTGAGCTCCTCGTAAATCTGGTTGGCAAGGCGCAGGCGTGCGTCGTACATCGTGAGCAGGAAGCCCTCGATTTGCAGGCCCGTGTTGAGGCGCGACTTGATGATGCGGATGGTGTTCAGCAGCTTGCTGATACCCTCCAGAGCGAAATATTCCGCCTGCACGGGGATAATCACAGAGTCGGCGGCTGTCAGGGCGTTCACGGTGATGAGGCCCAGAGACGGGGAGCAGTCNATGAGNATNTAGTCNTATTGCTCCTTGACGGGCGCCAGCAGGTGTTCGAGCACCCGTTCGCGGTCGGGCTTTGAGATGAGCTCTATTTCAGCACCCGCCAGGTCGATGCGGGAGCCGATGAGGAAGAGGTTTTCCATGCACGTGGCCACTTCCGAGCCGGCCAGCGGATATCCGTCGACCATACATTCATATATAGAGGAGGTCATCGTGCGCGGGTCGATGCCGTAGCCCGAGGTTGCGTTGGCCTGCGGGTCGGCGTCGATAATGAGCACCTTCTTGCCCTCGGCGGCCAGGGACGCCGCCAGGTTGATAGTGGTAGTAGTCTTGCCCACGCCTCCCTTTTGGTTGGCAATGGCTATGATTTTTCCCATTTTGTGTCGTTTGTGAGAGATGATGTGCAAAGTAACAAAATTTCCGTGAAACAACAAAACAATGTTCCACGAAATGTAGATATGTTGATAAATTCGACCCCGTTGCGCAGTCGGAAAGCATCTTGATTANTNCNGATTANTCCNGATTAATCNCGATAAATCANGCAGGGCNNTGNCGCTCGGTGGGGTTTTTGGGTTTGGATTTGGTGATGTGGACATTTTTTGATNATTTTGCACGTCTAATCGGCCATNTGGCCGGAAATTGAGAAAAATGGAAATAATCCGAACAATCGAAGGTCTTCGCAAGGCTGTAGCTGCGGCCAAGGCTGAGGGTAAGTCGGTAGGGTTGGTGCCCACCATGGGTGCGCTCCATGCCGGCCACCGCTCGCTGGTGGAACGTGCACGGCGCGAGAACGATGTGGTGGTGGTGAGCGTCTTCGTAAATCCCACCCAGTTCAATAATCCCGACGACCTCCGTACATATCCCCGCACCGAACAAGCCGACGCTGCGATGCTCGAGGCCTGCGGCGTGGACTTCGCCTTCATTCCCACGGCGGAGGAAATCTACCCCGAGCCGGACACCCGCGTGTTCGACCTCGGGCCCGTGGCCGAAGTTATGGAAGGGGCAATGCGCCCGGGCCATTTCAACGGCGTGGCTCAGATAGTGAGCAAGCTTTTCGACATGGTGCAGCCTACCCGTGCTTACTTCGGCGAGAAAGACTTCCAGCAGATTGCTGTCATCAAGAAGATGGTNGAGCTTGAGGGTTTCGAACTCGAAATTGTTCCCTGTCCCATAGTGCGCGAAGCCGACGGCCTGGCGCTGAGCTCCCGCAACGTGCGCCTCACTCCCGAGGGCCGCGAGGTGGCACCGAAGATTCATGAAATCCTGCTCGCCAGCCGCGACCTCAAGGATGCCGGTATGGAGCCCGGCCAGGTGGCTGAACGAACTGCAGCCGCCATCAACGACGTGGATGGCCTGGAGGTGGAATACTACGCCATTGTTGACGCCCTTACCATGCAACCCATCGAACGCTGGACCGACGCCGGCCCCGAAGGCGCCGTAGGGTGCGTGACCGTCTACTGCGGCGACGTGCGCCTCATTGATAATATAAGGTATTAATTGGTGATTGGCCTAACCCCTAAAGCCTAAAGCCTACCGCCTAAAACCTAAACATAAATATGTTCATAGAAGTACTCCAGTCCAAGATTCACCGCGTCACGGTTACGGAAGCGCGTTTGGACTATATAGGAAGCATCACCATCGACGAGGACCTGCTCGATGCCGCGGGCATAATCCCTGGCCAGCGCGTGTTCATCGTCGACAACAATAACGGCTCGCGCCTCGACACCTATGCCATCGCCGGCGAACGTGGCTCGGGCGTAATCTGTCTCAACGGCGCCGCAGCACGCATGGTGCAGCCAGGCGACATCGTCATCATCATGGCCTACGCCACCATGACCCCGGAAGAAGCACGCACCTTCAAGCCGAAAGTCATCTTCCCCGACACAAATACAAATAAGATTACCGTTTCGTAAACAGGCGCGGATTAGTTTAAGAGATTAGAGATTAGGAGATGAAGAGATTAGAGATTAGGAGATTAGGAGATTAGGAGATTAATCACCACCTAACGTCTAAAACCTAACACCTAACACCTCAAACCTAAAGCCTCAAACCTAAAACCTCAAGCTTAACTCCCGCCTAATTAAGAATAAAGACCAATGTTTGAGAACCTCAGCGAGCGCCTTGAGCGCAGTTTCAAGCTCCTCAAAGGGCAAGGACGAATCACCGAAATCAATGTAGCCGCCACCCTGAAGGATGTGCGCCGTGCGCTCATCGAGGCCGACGTGAGCTACAATGTCGCAAAACCGTTTGTCGACAATGTAAAGAAAAAGGCCATGGGCCAGAACGTGCTCACCGCCATCAAACCCTCGGAGCTGATGGTGAAGATTGTGCACGACGAGCTGGCTCAGCTCATGGGTGGCACCGCCTCTTCGGTGAGCCTCGAGGGCAAACCGGCCATCATCCTTATGTCAGGTCTGCAGGGCTCCGGTAAGACTACCTTCTCGGGCAAGCTGGCCAAGAAATTCAAGAATGAGAAGAACCTGCGTCCGCTGCTGGTGGCTTGCGACGTCTACCGTCCTGCGGCCATCGACCAGCTGAAGGTCCTGGCAGAATCCATAGGCGTGGACGTATACACCGAAGAGGGCGTGAAGGACCCCGTCGCCATCGCTAAGAACGCCGTCGAATATGCCCGCAAGGGGGGCTACGACCTCGTCATCGTCGACACCGCCGGCCGTCTGGCCGTCGACGAGGAGATGATGGACGAAATCGAGGCTATCAAAAATGCCATCAACCCCGGCGAAATCCTCTTCGTAGTCGACTCAATGACCGGCCAGGATGCCGTCAACACTGCCAAGGCATTCAACGACCGCCTCGACTTCTCCGGCGTGATCCTTACCAAACTCGACGGCGACACCCGCGGTGGTGCGGCAATCTCCATCCGCAGCGTAGTGGATAAACCCATCAAGTTCGTGGGTACTGGCGAAACCCTCGACGGCATCGACGTGTTCCACCCCGACCGCATGGCCGACCGCATTCTGGGCATGGGCGACATCGTGTCGCTGGTTGAACGCGCCCAGCAGCAGTTCGACGAAGAGGAGGCCCGCAAGCTCGAAGCCAAACTGCGCAAGAACCAGTTCACCTTCACCGACTTCCTCAAGCAGATAAACCAGATTAAGAAGATGGGCAACATCAAGGACCTGGCTGCNATGATTCCCGGTATGGGCAAGGCCATCAAGGATGTTGACATCGACAACAATGCCTTCAAGAGCATTGAGGCAATCATCATGAGTATGACGCCTTACGAGCGCGAACATCCCGACGTGCTTCGCGGCACCCGNATCGAACGCATCGCCAAGGGTTCAGGCACTTCCCGCCAGGAGGTGACCAAGCTGCTGAAGCAGTTCGACCAGATTCGGAAAATGATGAAAGCCGTTACCAACATGGGCACCAATCCCGCACGCATGAAGGCTCAGCTTCAGCAGGCGCAGATGATGGCCCGCAGACGCAGATAATATGGAAATAATCGACGGAAAACAGACTGCGGCCGACATCAAGCGCGAAATCGCCGCCGAGGTGGCCCAGATGGTCACCCAAGGACACCGTGCGCCCCATCTTGCCGCAATCCTGGTNGGCCACGACGGNGGTTCCGAAACATATGTGGNCAATAAGATAAAGGCATGNGCCGAATGCGGTTTCCGCTCCACGCTCATCCGCTTCGAGAGCACCGACGAGAAACCCCTCGACCCGGCAGAACTGNTGGATGCCATCGAGAAGCTGAATAACGACCCGGAAGTCGACGGATTCATTGTCCAGCTGCCTCTGCCCAAACACATCGACGAACAGGCTGTCATAGAAGCCATTGATCCGGCCAAGGACGTCGACGGTTTCCACCCCGTGAACGTTGGCAAGCAAGCCATCGGGCTGCCGTGCTTCCACTCTGCCACACCGGCTGGCATCATGGAGCTGCTCAAACGTTACAACGTGCCCACCAAGGGCAAGCGTGCCGTCATTATCGGGCGCTCGAACATCGTGGGCAAGCCCATGGCGACCTTGCTCATGGCCAAGGGTTACCCCGGCGATGCAACCGTCACTGTGTGCCACAGCGCCACGGAGAACCTTGCCGACATCGTGCGCGAGGCCGACATCATTGTTGCGGCGCTCGGTCGCCCGGGCTTCGTTACGGCTGATATGGTCAAAGATGGAGCAACCGTAATAGATGTGGGCACCACACGCGTGCCCGACGCCTCCCGCAAGTCGGGCTTCCGCCTCAGCGGCGACGTCGACTTCGGGGCCGTGGCTCCCAAGTGCTCCTTCATCACGCCCGTACCCGGTGGCGTGGGGCCCATGACCATCGTGAGCCTGATGAAGAACACACTCCAGGCCCGGCGTAATTCACTCGGGCAATGAGCCTGTTCATCGCGTTGTTCGTTTCCCTGTCGTCGCTGGTGTTCGGCTACGACGAGGCCGACTTGCTTTTTGCGGGCGACGCGATGCAACACCAAGCGCAGCTTGACGCGGCGCGCACCTCCAAGACAACTTACGACTACTCGGCTTGCTTCAGCGAGCTGGCGCCGCTGGTGTCGCTGGCCGACCTTGCGGTGGTGAACCTCGAGACGCCCGTAGGCATTCCACCCTATTCCGGCTATCCCTGCTTCAACGCACCGCCGGAGTACCTTGACGCCCTGGCCGACTGCGGATTCGGGCTCTTCCTCACGGCCAACAACCATACCTTGGACCGTCGTGCACGAGGTCTGAGAGCTACCATCGACAACCTTGACGCCCGTGGCTTGCCACACCTCGGCACCTATCCCTCCGACTCAGCACGTGCCGAAGCGCTTCCGATGATTGTGGATGTCAACGGCTTCCGCATCGGCTTCCTGAACTATACTTACGGTACCAACGGAATCAGTCCGTCCGAAGGCGTGGTGGTGGACTACATCGACCGCCCTCGCATCAAGGCCGACGTGGACTCCGCGCGTGCAGCCGGAGCGGAACTCATTGCGGTGTGCATCCATTGGGGCGATGAGTACCGGCTCCTGCCCAACCAGAGCCAGATGCACACCGCCGACTTCCTCGAAGCGCTGGGTGTCGACCTCATCATAGGCTCACATCCGCATGTGATTCAGCCCATGGAGTTCAGGACCAACCGCTATTATCCGGAGAAAAATGTGTTTCTGGTCTACTCGCTGGGTAATTTCATTTCAAATATGAAAACCGCCGACACACGGGGCGGGGCAGTGGCACAGATTAAGCTCTACCGCGACGAAAAACACCGCGCATCCATCAAAGATCCACGTTACAGGTTGATTTTTACCGTTCCGGGCACTTCTCCCAAGAACAATTTCCACCTTTTGGAGGTTAGAAATGTAGAAGGGCCGTGGAAGAGCCGCGCCGACGAGTTTGCCCGACGCGCACGCAACATCTTCAACCGCCACAATATCAACGTTCCTGAGGCTCCGGAGGGTTTGTAACCTCTTTCACGGATTTTATGACGACGAGATTGTAAGACCGGGAGTTCCTTTTTGGGCCTCATATTCCGACGGACCTTAAAAATTTGATTTTAATCATTAAACTTGAGCACAGCTCACATACGACATGACAACCGAAAGCACCCTTGAATCCATCACATCGCGACCGCTGATACTGATAACGAACGACGACGGCTATGCAGCCCCTGGAATTCATCGCCTTGCCGAAGCCGTAAGGCATCTTGGCGACGTGTACATAGTTTCGCCCACCGACCCCCGTTCGGGACAGTCGGCTGCATTGACCATCGGAACCCCCCTGCGCATTTCCGAGAAAGAGTCCGACATCGAAGGAGTGCGGTTTTTCACTGTCAACGGAACGCCGGTGGACTGTGTCAAGCTTGCTCTCCATGCCATTGTACCGCGGCGTCCNGNTNTGATTTTNTCCGGANTCAACCACGGCTCCAACAGCGGAACGGCCATCACATACTCCGGAACCATGGGTGCCGTGCTTGAAGGTTGCATGGTCGGAATCCCCTCGGTTGGCTTTTCGCTGCTGCATCACTCAATGAAAGCCGACTTCAACGAAGCCATTCCCTTCATCAAGACAATTGCCACGGAGGTTGTGGAAAACGGGCTTCCCAAGGGTGTGTGCCTAAACGTGAACATTCCCGCCAAAGTTAAACCCGAGGGAGTGCGCATTTGCCGCGCTGCTAAGGGACATTGGTCAGAGGAATATGTGCGTTATCTCGACCCACAGGGCAATCCCTTCTACTGGCTCACCGGCCGATTTGTAGACGAAGAGCCCGAAGCGACCGACACCGATGAGTACTGGCTGAAGAGGGCCTACATCTCCGTGGTGCCCGTAAGTCCCGATATGACTTTCGGCGAGGCTGCAAAAGAGGTTGCAAAGCGCTTTGAAATCTAAATCAATGTTAACAACATAAAAACATTGCAAAATATTTTATAGAAATATTAACACATTGTTAAGCTATATTGCTGATTGTCAGATATTTGCGGAATTGCGGCTAAAAATGGCTCAATTCCGCTCATTTGCATAATTAAAAGTTGTGTAGTAACTTTGCGGTGTCTTAATGATGTTAGTTTGGTCGATGTGATATCGACATGATTGACCGAAATAAGCATGGCACAATTATCAGCAGCTATAGCAAATAGATTTAGGAATTATCATGTTAAATTAGGAACACAGTCATCTTAAAGCAACTTATTTCGCCCCCGGGACCCCACCCGGGGGCGGCAATTTTTTACAATCGGGTGCCCGGCTCCTTGAGAAGCGTGCTTTTTTGGCTCA
>WFLX010073466.1_pt1 | contig 18287 bp, 12 predicted proteins | sample 4967041 | NCBI WGS metagenome assembly WFLX01 (sample SAMN12857096, study PRJNA449069) | gut metagenome | isolation source: stool from male and female vole | host: Microtus ochrogaster | place: USA:Florida | collected 2017 | reverse complement strand
ATCCATGAATCCCACAAGAAAATCAGCCACTTAGTTTATCGCTAAATGGCTGATTATTATATTGTGGACGCTGCCTTTTCTTATATCGAACTCACGTTAATATACAATGTAGGTTTTGCCACACTTTGTTTAGATACCATATAACTGATTAGCCATCTGTGAGCATGTGCATTACAGGGCAAAAATAAGAAGAATTTCCCTATATTCAAAGCAGTTTCTTATTGAATTTGGAATTTGGACCTTGAATCTTTTAAGGTTGAATTCTCAGTGAATAGATTTGGTGGAAGGATGTCCAACGTATTTATTTTTTTTATAATTTTGCACCCGCAAAATTCCGTCATCAGGACCACGGGTGCCTGATTGTTAATCTATGATCGAATTAGCTTTAATTTCTTATTTATAAATGAAACATTTTCTACAATCGTTACTCGTCGGAGCCGCAATGCTGGCCGGAGTGACGGCGACCTATGCAGAGGTTGCCTCAAGAGTGTATGGTATCCAGGTTTACAGCGACAGTGAACCCGAGGGAGTCCAGAAGCTCGTATCTTTCAGTGTGGATGATCCTGCCAATGTGACGGTAGAGCAGGATCTCTCAGACTATACCATCGTGGCGGCAGCCGCCAATGACGGTATCTACTACATGTTCCATTCAGATGATGGTATCGTGCCCTCCAANTTCCTCACCTACGACATGGCCCATAAGACCATCACTGAGGTTAAGGATCTTGACTACAACTTTGACAATGCCGCGTGTCTCATCATTCTTGACATGACCTATGACCCCGCCGACCAGTCGCTGTATGCAGTGGCTGCCGACCTCAGGGATGCCGAGGTAGTGGATGGCCACGTCAANGCNGCNTTCGGTCTCTACTGGATCAACCCCGAGAACGGAGATGCCGAGCTCATAGGACTGGAGGAAGTGACCACCATCACCACCCTCGCCGCCGGTCTCGACGAACTATGGGGTATCGATGAGAACGGTGAATTTTGGATCATGGACAGATGGTCGGGAATGCCCCTGGATATACTTCACTCTACAGGCATCACTCCTGCCGGCCTGCAATCGATGAGCTACGATACTGACCACAACTGTTTCTACTGGGCGTCGGTCACTGTCGATGACATGGGTAATCCCGTCTCAAACCTGGTTTCAATAGAATTGAGCGATGAATGGGAGACCACAATGACTGAATACGGCAAGATCGGCGACAACCTCGAGCTCATCGGCTTGTATGTAGATCCCGATCCCGTAGACCCCAACGCCCCCAGAGGCGTGACAAATCTTGTCACAGAGGCAGCGCAAGGCGGTGTCAAGGATCTCACCCTTTCATGGACCAACCCCACCCTGACTGTAAAAGGTGAGGCTCTTGAATCCACTCTTACCATCTCGATCTACCGCAACGATGAAAAGGTGGGTGAAGTGACAGGTCAGGCCGGCGAAAATATGTCATGGACCGATCATGCGGACGCCGATGCCCTTTATACCTACAGTGTAGTGGTATCATACGGCGAATACACCGGTGAGGCCGTGTATGCTTCTCCCGTATTTGTCGGAGCGGATGTACCGGGAGCTCCTTTGGATGTCAAGGCCGCCCGCGTGGCAGAAGGCTATGGTATCACCGTAGAATGGAAGGCTCCGGCAGAGGGTGTCAACGGCGGCTGGTTTGACGGATCAGCCCTGCACTACTCAGTCACCCGNTANCCCGACAACAAGNTAGTGGCCGCNGACATCACNGANCTCACATTCACCGANAACGACATCACCACACAGGAAGGCTATTCNTACGGNATCAAGGTAATCTACGGCGAAGGATTCGGTCCGGANGCNGTAAGNAACGTNGTGGTATCCGGAAAGCCNATCGTTCCTCCCTACCTCATGTCGCTTACCGAGCAGGACGAACGTCTCTGGACCGTATGGAACGGTGACGGTGACGAATACACCTGGTTTGTACACCGTACAGGTTGGGGCGGCACATGGGATCCCATCTTCCGCTATTATCCGGAAAACACCGTGAATCCGCAGGAGGAGGCCAACGACTGGATAATCTCTCCCTCATTTGAGCTTAAGGCCGGCAAGAAGTATCTCGTAAGCTACGACATACGTCTGCTCGGCATCCTTTTCCCTGCCAGCACAAGTCTTTGGATCGGCACTCAGGCTGATCCCGAAGCCATGACCGAGAAACTCGCGTCATACGAGCAGGAGGTAGTGGATCAGGTATGGGAGACACGCACCATCCCCTTGACCGTCGACAAAGACGGAGCCTACAATATCGGTTACAAGGTAGAGAATCTCGTACCTGTACAGCTGATGAATTTCTACATCCGCGAGGTCGAGGACGTAGACCTGATTGCCACCACTCTCACCGGAGCCACAACACTGGCAGTTGGCGAGGAAGTGACACTTACCGTAGGTGTAGAGAACGCCGGCTTTGAGACAGTGGACAAGTTTAACGTGTCATTGTGTGATGCAGAAGGCAATGTCCTCGCTGAAAACACCTACAACACAGAGCTGAAATCCGGTGACAAATCCCAAGTGGAAATCACCTGGACTCCGGTGATCGGCGGAAACATCACACTCATGGCCAAAGTTGAGGCCGCGGGCGATGCTATCGCTGACAACAACTACTCTACACCGCTTACGGTGAGCGTAATGAAGGACGGCACTTGGGTTGACGTAGCCGTGNGCAACAGCTCCACCGGCTTTGCCCCTATCAACTGCAGCCGCACCTACAGCGCCGCGCAGACTATCTACACCGCCGACCTCCTGACCGAGTGCAAAGGTAAACAGATCGAGGCAATCAACTATTATCTGGCCATCTGCAGGAAGGATGTAAGCGCAGACCTCGAGGTATGGCTTGGCACCACCGACATGACCCAATTCGATGAGGCCACACCTATTTCNGAATCTGAGTTCACCAAGNTATTCAGCGGACAGGTTGCATTGCANGCAGNNGCCGNGCGGCTCACCATCCTGCTCGACACGCCTTATGAGTACACCGATGGCAACCTTGTTGTCTTCACCCGTGCCAAGGTGGCCAACACCGCATCGATCGCCTTCAAATCCCTCTGGGACAAGAATGCTCCCAATTATTCCTGGTTAGAATATAATAACGATTCATTATTTGACTTCACTCAGGAAGGTATGCTCTCAAACGATCTTCCCGACATGAGCCTTATGGTATTTGACTACACCGGTACAGTGGAGATTCCCGTAAGCGCCAACGGAGGCGTGACTTACGACCGTGCTTCGCACAAAATCAACATTACAGGCGAATATGACATCTGCCGTGTTTATTCCACAACCGGAGCGCTGATTGCCACATTCCGCCAGGGAGAAAATCCCGCTGTACCTGCCGGAGCATCCGGTATCGGTATTGTTGAGGTAGTAAGAAACACCGGTTCCTCTGTACTTAAGATCATCTTCTGATAAGCGGACTTACATAAAAAAATAAAGCCGTCCAGATTGGACGGCTTTATTTTTTATGCAAGCTTTTATTGCAGAAGTATCTTGCGGGCCGTACGGTGACCGGCGTTATCGGATGCTACCACGATATAGAGGCCCCCGGCAAGTGACTCAAGAGATACTGAGTCGATACCTGCGGCTACCTTCACACCGCTGAATGTGTAGACCTCGAGAGCGGCACCTGGGGCGGAAACCATTGTGCCGTCAAAGGTGATGTCCACACCGCCGTCATCTGCCGTAACATCCTCAATGCCGGCAGACTCAGCATCGATCACCTTGATCTTTACCACGGCAAGATTACCATTGACATTGGCGGTGAGCTCGGTCTCTCCCAGGCGGCGGGCATAAAAGCCGATCCGGGCCACATTGTTATTCATACTGAATCCACCTGTCATCTCCACGACTGATTCATCAGAAATCTCACAGGCAAATCCATCGATAAACTCATCCGGGGTCATGGGCTGGCGTGATACCACTATCAGCTCCACATCAAATTCGGTATCCTCGACCACAGTGATCTCCTCGCCGGCAAATGCGGTAACCACCTCATGGTAGAGCGACGGATCATTCTCGGGCACCTCTTTCCAGGGCTTCTCCGCTGTCTCACCATATACGTATCCGAGTGATGCGAAGAAATCGCCATCGAGAGCCGATGCATCGATATCCTTACCCTCGGCAGTAGCGTCACCGGCCTCGATAGTGCCGTCCACTGCTGCAAGCGAAGACACAGCATAGTTGTTCTTGAACCCGGCTTCCGCTACGGTGGGCAGGAATTTGTCGATATTATTANAATCCGTGATATTGTCCCAATCNNGCTGGAGATCATTGATTGACGTGANTCCNGCGNTGCGGTGTACGGAGCTCNGGTGGCCATCGGGCAATTCAGGTGTCGATATTGACTCCAGGTNGACCAGACAGTTGCTGNTCACGACCTCTACATCCTGCTCACNCTCACCGTCGGTATTNTCATNGTGGGTGGATACCATACCGGNCACGCCGCCGGCNGCGTAACCNTTGTTGACTATGCGTGTGCCGAATACCTCGGATGCTGATACGGAGCCCTCGACATAGCAGCGGTCGACAGTGACGCGGGTGTCGATATCTCCTACGATACCACCCACGATATTGGCTGCCGCAATATCGGCATCTGTATGGCAGTCGGTGACTCCGCCTGAGTTAGGACCAGATGTGCCGAGTATACCGCCCACCACCGAGCTACCGGTAAGAGAGCCGGCAAACGAACATGCCGTGATCGCAGATCCGGTGCGGGTCTCGGCTGCTATACCGCCCACGTTTATGCCATTGGGAACATTGATCGAGGCATTCGCCACTGAGCAACCGGTGATTACGGTGTTGAGTGTAGCCTGATTGACGATGGTACCGAATCCGCCTTCCGNCTNATAGTCGGCTTTCACGNCGTAGANATGTATANNTGNGNATGTCNAGCGCTGGGCATGGGCGGCNATNANTGCGTTATAATTAGAGTTGGTGACCTTGACAGTAGGATTCAGCAGTGTGAGTCCTGAGATCACGGCATTGTCGGTATAGCCGAACAGTGCATTGTTGCTTGAATTAGCGCTGCTGCCTACGGTGAGGTTCCTGATTACATGACCGTTGCCTTTGAGTGTACCGGTAAAAGGCTTGCTCGATGTGGCAAGCGAGCTGAAATCGTAGCCCTCGGCATCAATATCGCTCACCAGCTCATAGTGGGCCGACAGGTTGTCGCGCACGCTCTGCAGGTCGCCCACAGATGCGATACGGTAGGGATCGGCCTCTGTGCCGTCACCCCCGGCAAATTTCACAAACGGCATATCGTAAAACTCCTGAGAGAACTTAGATGTGTCATAGTTGTAATATACCACCCAGAGCATGGTGTTGTCGCCGGCATCGAGCGCCGATACATTCATGAGATTGCCGAGCCGGTCATCAGGCACGATATGCAGCANGGTCGCTNCATCCGGCCTCACCNTGGATTTAGCCGAGCCNACGATAANCTCTTCCTGTGTGAGAGACGAATACTCGTCACNGCGCTTGAGTNTTATCATATATTCACGCTCGGGAGTGTTGTCAAACACGTACGGATTAAGCAGGCGGCTGTCGATATACACCTTGGCCATGGTGACATTAGTGCCCATGTTCACCTCGTCTACATCGATGATCTCACCATCGGTATTGATCCATGCGATACGCATCATGTCGTTGCCATTTTCATCGACACCCGGAGTATTGAGCTCGAAGCAGTATTTATAGCTGTCTCCGTCGGCCACACGGTCGCCGTTGACATACAGACCCTCGTAACGGCCGTTCCACCTGAGCATCTGCTTGAACGAATGATGCTTATTGCCGGTGTAGGGGCACAGGAATGAGAATGTGTATGCCTTGCCATCTGTTGTGACAAACATATATTCGGGCTCCTGTCCGTCAAGGTCGCTCATGGCCATCACGCCATCGATATTCTTGCCGAGCACCGACTTGATGCTGCCGTCGGGTGCGTATAGATAGTAATTGGCGGTGGTGCCCATCTCGGCGCCGTCCCAGTCGCGGGTGGTCACCACGAAATCGGCTTTGCCCTGCTCATCGCAATATTTGTAGTCGACATCACCGCGATAAGAGAGATCGCCCAGATAATAGAATGTGGCATATATGTTGCTGCCCGGGGATTTCTGCATATCGATCACCGTGCGCTGCAGCAGATTGGGATCTTCGAGCGAATTGGGCTGATAAACCTCAATGAAATAGTCGGTCTCATCATTCCATATCTGCTCTGGAAAACCCATCTCGTCCTCGCCCTCGAATCTCCACAGACCGTCGGTATAGCCGTTGATCACAAAGTAGGGCTTGCCGCCGATATTGAGTGACAGGAAAGGCGTAGCGCTCTCCTGGTCACCGGGATAGTCGTTGAGACGCATCGTATACTCAAACACCTTCTCAGGCAGCTTGCTTGAATAGCTTGCCCTCCTGAAGGTCTCGATGTATATACCCAATGAATTCAGGTAATCGCCGAATGTTGCATCCTCGCCCAGCTCAGTATCCAGCACACAATCCGTGGCAAACGAAAGATAGAAATCCTCCGACCAAGAGCTGGTGGATGTCTCAAGCACATCGCAGAGGTTACCGTCGATGTTACAAAGAGGCACGTCGTATCCCTCCTCATCTTTCTGTCCGCCGATCTGATATGCCACCGACCGTGAGTGTACGGTGTAGTTGTCGGTATTGATATTGAGATATACCATCACCTCCGGCCTATCATCAGAGTTGAAGAATNTCTTGGTGACAAGCGGAGTGAGGCCTACGGANGCCACGNCGNTCTCGGGATTCGAGGGATCCGAGATAGAGTCGAGAGTGATCTTGCNCTTGATGTCACCCACTACATTGAGGTTTTCATCATAGATGGTGAATTTATATGCGCGGATATCCTTCTTAGTATAATATTCGCTTATCTGCACATCCTCGGTCTCAAACTCCGACGTGCAGAAATATACCGAGCCGCCGGGGCCGTCGAGATATTCATACTGATCGGTCGAGAGCAGAGAGAAATCCGGCTTAAGGTTGGCCTTGCCCATACCTTTTTTTGCATGGCCTGACAATTTCCCGTTTAATTCATCGACACGCATGGTCCTCTCCGAATTACAGAGGGTCTTGTAATTGCGTGCCTGATAACGCATATTGGCACTGCCTGGATGAGCGCCTGTTTTTCCAACCGTAGGTGCGCCCGACACACTCAGTGCCACCATTGGCAGTAAGAGCGGGAGGGCGTACTTGGTAAGTTTTGCCATAGTTCTTAATGTTTTTATTGAATATCAGTTTTTATAAGATTGAATATCCGGATGCGTGACACAGTAATGGCATACCGCGCTCCGGAATGAAGTGTAAGTGCAGGATTCTGTACAGACAGNTANAGGAGGAAGCCATGAAAAACTCATGCGACGGCTGCCTACATAAGTACAAAATTACTGAATTTTATCGACGCACGCAATTTACCGGTCTNTGTTTAACGGATTTTTAGAAAGTCGGATAAGCGACTGTTAAATATCAGCGACCGTCACGCGAGTTGCCGACTGTGGAGAGCGCGATACGGATATCATCGTAGGTATAATCCTCCGGGAGCATATCCTTGAGATCCCTGAGTGAGATTTTGTCACCGAGCTCATCGGCGGCACTCAGCACCCGGCGTATCTTATCTTGCGATATCAAGTCGGTGGCCTTCAGTCGGCCCTCGCCCACGAGCTTGAATAAATGGCCTGTAATGGTGGAGAGAGCCAGACCGCGCTTTTTGGCGATATCTATCACGCCCATCCCGCTCTGGTACATCCTGAATGTCTCGTCTACAGTATTGACCTGTGACTTAGGCTTCTTTGCTTTCTTTTCAGTCTGCTTCCTCTCCGGACGACGCGTTTTTTTCTCATCGGACGCAACCATGGCCTTGGCTCTTGCATCGAGATAGCGCGATGTCGAGAATCCGCCGGCGGCGATGGCTGTCAGCACCGCGATCTTTCCGGCCACAGCCCGGCGCAGCCCCTCCACAGCATTGTTATATACCTTGGCGGTCTGTTTATTGTTGATATCCACATCGAGATCGGCACAAGGATCATCACCGAAGATTTCCCTAAGCGAAGCGGAGAAATACACGCACGATTTCTTCACGCGGGCGGACATCTCACTACCGGCGGCCATTCCGCCGGTGTCACGGATAAAGGCGACGCACATAGCCCCGAACTTATTCGNCACGTCNATCACCTTCTGCCCCATATAATAATCAGCCTTATNCAGCCTCTCGTGCAACTCTGTATTCCGGCTNAGATGCNCGTCGGCCACCCTCATCAGCCACCTCAGCGCGTTTGATATATCCACAAAGGAATAAAGGTCGGAGACAAGACGCGTGGTATATGACGCCATGAGCGCAGGGAGCTGTCGCACACTGTCATCGAGCAAGGCAGCGGCATTGTCGGTGTATTCCTTGACCACTCTGTCTGTTATCACGGCTGACATGCTCAGTGGCGAAGCCAACACGAGTCCGTCAAGAGAGCGGCAGCGGCTGAGAGCGACATAGGCCTGTCCGTGAGAAAAGGACGCGTCGATGTCGAGCACGGCCTTGTCAAAAGTCAAACCCTGGCTCTTGTGTACGGTAATGGCCCATGCCAGACGCAGAGGTATCTGCATGAATGTGCCGGCCACCTTCTGCTCTATCTCCTTTGTATCGGGGTTGAGCGTGTATTTCGTATTCTCCCATTCAGTCGGCCCTACCTTGATCGGATCGGTGCCATCGTTACAGCTCACGGTCACGCTATCCCTGTTCAGGTCCACCACCGTGCCTATCTTGCCGTTGTAATATNCGTGTCGCGCCCGATGGANCNTTCTTCACAAACATCACCTGGGCGCCCTTCTTGAGGNAAAGCACATCCTCGGCCGGAAAGTTGGCTTCAGCAAACTCGCCGGCCACCTCAGCCNTATAAGTGTATNCCATGCCGGGAAGAGCCTCAAGGCGGCTGNNGTTGTAANCGCGCACGATATGGTTGTGGGTGGTNAGCCTTATCCAACCGTCNCCATCAGGATTGAATCCCGGGATATGGCGTGAATTGAGCTTGCGCAACACCGCGTCATCCACATTACCATCGCGCACGCGGGCAAGGAGGTCGATGAAATCCGTGTCTGTCTGCCGGTAGATATGGCGGAGCTCTATAGTGACATATTCTGTCTCTGACAGTGCGCGGCTCGAAAAGAAATACGGGGTCTGATAATATTCCTTCAGCATATTCCATTCGTCNGGCTTGGCCACNGGNGCAAGCTGCATCAGATCACCTATCAGCAACAGCTGNACACCGCCGAANGGCTTGGNAGCNTCNCGGTAGCGGCGCATGGCATCGTCAATACNGTCGAGCAGGTCGGCNCGCACCATCGACACCTCGTCGATCACGAGCAGGTCGAGCGACCGTATCAGATCCTTTTTGTGCTGGGACATCTTGTAATCACTTTTGTCTGTCCGGCGGGCTCCGGGCACAAACGGCCCGAAAGGCAGCTGGAAGAAAGAGTGTATGGTCTGGCCGCCTGCATTGATGGCGGCGACACCCGTGGGCGCAAGCACAGCCATGCGCTTGGGCGAGAGCTGACGCAGACGCCTGAGAAATGTCGTCTTTCCCGTCCCGGCTTTGCCCGTGAGAAACACCGATGTGTCCGTTGCCGACAGATACCGCCACGCAAGATTCATTTCATCATTGCGGGGACCCGCGGAGGTGTACTGATTATTGCTGCCCATACCGATTGGCTGAAGTTACTTGACGATGTTGCTTGTGCAAAGTTACAAAACATCGGGGACAATTGTCGGAAAATCTCACGACAAAAGACAGCGCCAAACACGAAAATAGGCTGTTTTTGTCACTTTATCCTTTTTTTTTCACTACCTTTGCGCTACCATTACGGACGCGTATCGAATCTTTTGCAAGGCCGGTGTCCTGATAATGGTCTTGTCAATCTGATCTGTTATTACCTATTTGAGGATATGACCTACAAGTTGCTTAGGATATGCCTGACCCTGCTGTCCCACATACCTTTCCGCGTGATGTATGTGCTTGCGGATATAGTATATTTCCTGATGTATCATGTGATACGCTATCGCCGCAAAGTGGTGCGCAGAAATCTCACGGAATCATTTCCGGAGAANAGCCCNNNGGAGATCGCNGAAATCGAGCGTAAATTCTATCATTTCTTCGCCGACAATCTGATGGAGAGCCTCAAGCTCTCGGCCATGTCAGCCGAGGAGATGGGCCGGCGGATGCACTTCGTCAATGTCGAGGAGGTGAACAAGGTGCTCAGGAGCGGACACTCCGTAGGGCTGTATCTGGGCCATTACGCCAACTGGGAGTGGATCTCGTCGATGCCACTGCACCTGGAGAAGAGCGCTGTGGCCGCCCAGATATATCACAAGCTGCACAACAAGGATATGGACCGCCTGATGTATGAGCACCGAGCGTCTCACGGAGCTGTCAATGTGGAGATGCACAGCACCGCCCGCTACATCAACGGCCTCGCCGCCGACAAGAAAGTATCGATAATCGGATTCATTGCCGACCAGTCGCCCCGGTTTATCGAGCTCAACTATTTCCTGCCTTTCCTCAATCACGACACTCCCGTCCTCACCGGCACCGAGAAGATCATCAGGCACTTTCACTTCGATCCATGGTTTGTGAAGACCACCAAGGTACGGCGGGGATATTACGAGGNGGAATTCATACACATGCAGCCCNACATGCNGAAAAAATACGGATTNNCCGACCTGTATTTCAGTNTGCTCGAANACATGATACGNGAGCGTCCTGAGCTGTATCTATGGTCGCACAACCGTTTCAAGCACGCCCGCAGGGCCGATGACGCCAACACCACACCAACAACCTGACACAGATGGAGATTGATTTTGTACTCACCTGGGTAGACATGAACGACCCGGAATGGAAAAAAGAATTCCTGAAATACTCACAAAAGACCGAGAATGAGAAAAATGGCGTTTCAGACGCGCGTTTCCGCGATTACGGATTCCTGAAGTACTGGTTTCGCGGTGTGGAGAAATTCGCCCCGTGGGTGAGAAAGATACACTTCATCACCAGCGGACAGAAGCCGGAGTGGCTCGATGAGAACAATCCCAAGCTCAACCTCGTCAACCACAAGGATTACATACCCGCTCAATTCCTGCCTACATACAATTCGGTGGTGATAGAGCGCTACATCCATCTCATTCCCGATCTGGCGGATCACTTTGTGTACTTCAACGATGATTTCTATATCATCAACACTGTCTCGCCGGAGAGATTCTTCAAAGGCGGCCTGCCATGCGACATCGCCACATTTCTATACAATCCCTCGTGGTCGCAGTGGTATCGCCGCATCAAGAACAACCTGAGGATCATCAACCGCCATTTCGACAAAAAGGAGGTGATGGCCCGCGACCACGACAAGTGGTTTGATCCGTCATACGGCTCACGCGCCCGCTGGAACTATCTGCTGAAATACTACGACAAATTCATCACCCTGCGCACGCCCCACAATGCCCAGCCGTATCTCAAGCAGACTTTCCGGGAGGTGTGGGATGCAGCCGGCGACGAGCTCACAGCCACGTCGGTCAACAGATTCCGCGCTTCCGATGACTACACCCCCGAGCTATTCCGCACATGGCAGATATGCCGTGGCAACTTCGAGCCATACAACACCTACGCCGACACCAAGATGTTTCCGCTGATGATCAAATCCAAGCAGGCCATCCGTGCCATCCGCGAGCAGAAATACTCACTGATATGCCTCAACGACAACGCCCATATCCGCAATTACGATGAGGTGATGAAAGCCATAGCCGACTCATTCAGGAGCATACTGCCAGAAAAGTCGTCGTTCGAGAAGTGAGTTCCCTCATTCATTTTTNCCCCGCAACCTCCCCATTATTCCGGAATCTGCCATATGAAATTCAAAACTAACGTCTATCTTGGCTCACTATACCAGCTTGCAATAGTATTCTTATTCTTCNNGCTGNCACGACTGGTATTCNNATNCTANAATNCCCCGTTTATNGATATTTNCACANCAGGNGATGTCNTGNAGATANGTACGGGNGGTCTCATCANCGATGCNTGNATATNCTCATANGTCAANATTNTTTTCATACTGATGCGGTTTGCGCCTTGGCCGTGGGTTTACAACCGGATATGGATTGCCATATCCGATTGGCTCTTAGGTATAGCGGGCACCGTGTTTCTCCTGCTCAATTTCGGCGACACGGTCTATTTCCCCTTCACCGGATACAGGATGTCGTGGCAGAGCTTCATGAACGTGCTCACCGACCCTGGCACTCCCGGTCTGCTCTTATTGTATCTGGGCAGATACTGGTGGGCATATATTGCCGGACTGCTGTCGATCATAGCCATGATATGGCTGATGCTGAGGGTGAAATTTGAAAAGACTACATTCTACACAGGTCCTCGGTCAGTATACTGGATTGCGAAATCATTGATTTTCCTGCTCGTAGGCGGTTTTACCTTTATGTGCATGAGAGGCTGGACCGGATTCCACGACCGCCCGATCGAAAGGGCCACGGGAGTGAAGCTGGTAGACAGAATACAGCAATATCCGGCTGTGCTCAACACTCCTTTCTCAATCGTATTCAGCAGAAAGGGTGATGTGGTGATAGAGAAGAAAGAGATCTACACCCCTGAAGAACTGAAAGCCCGTCGCCAGCCGGTGGTACACAGGCCCGATCAGGTAATGAACCGCAAGAATATCTTTATCCTGGTGATAGAGAGCGGAGGCTCGATCCATTCAAGGATATTCAATCCCGTGACAGATGACTCTGCCTACTCCCGAGCTCTGCCCTTTGTGGATTCTCTCGCCACCCACAGCCTTATAAATCCCTACATGATCGCGTCGGGACGCACCTCTGCGCAGGGTATCACACATATATTCACCGGTATGCCGTTCTTCGGCTCATCTTACCTTGTGGAGTCACCCTACGTGGAGAATGTGTTCGACAGTCCGGCCCGACTGCTGAATCAGGAGGGATACGACACGCGATTTTATTACGGCTGCGCCAAGGGCAATTATCATATCGACGAGACAGCCCGTCTCTCAGGCTTCGAGACCATCAGAACCCGCGAATCATATAACAATGACAAGGATTTTGACTCGAAATGGGGTATCTGGGATAAGAAGATGGCCGACTACGTGATCAGGGACATGTCCGGGGCATACAGTCCTGACAAGCCGTTTCTCGCATCCTGGTTTACGATTACGGCACATGACTCGAATAATTTCCCGAAAGATGAGGATGTGTCAGACTATGCCTATCAGAAATCATCACCTGAGAGAGCCATGGAATATACCGACAGGTCGATAAGACACTTCTTTGAGCTTGCACGCCGGCAGCCCTGGTATGACAACACGATATTCGTGATCACCTCTGACCACGGACAGCGTGAGTACAGCTCATTCCACACCAAAAATNTNTTCACCTACAGTCATCTGCCCTTTATCATNTACACNCCCGANGGCTCCNTNNAGCCCGGTGTGGTGNNCGNNATGCCCATGTCGCAGATCGACATNGCCCCCACNGTGCTNGANCTTGCCGGATACAACAANCCCTTCGTGAGNTTCGGCANAAGNATGTTNGACNCCNCCNNNCCCCANTTNGGNCTNGCNGAATCATTCGGNCAATACTATATNTTCGGTGACAAGTATATGGTAGGGATGCCCGGAGCCGGCACCACTGTCAACGAGGTATATGACATAAACGAGAAGCCATATCCTCACACTCCGCTGAAGACGTATGATGCAGCCGTCACCGACAGCATGGCCGGATGGCTCAATGCCTTGATGCAGGATTTCACCACCCGCATCAACGACGACAACCTTTCAATCCAAAACATGAAGAAACAATGAACAAAGCCGCCGCCGAAATTATCGCCGGTATGATACCGGTGAAGATGGCCAGAAACAGATGGCGCGGCATACTGCGCTACGGGCCCGTCAACGCTCTTAAGCTCAGGCACCGGCTTAAGAATGACACCTCTACACCCTCGACCTATCTCGCTGTCTGCGCCATNGCCAAGGACGAAGGNCCNTANTTCAAGGANTGGATNGACTGGCATCTGAANATGGGTGTGNANAAATTCTATATCTACGACAACGAGAGCACCGACTNCACNAAAGAGGTGCTNAAGCCNTATATNGATGCNGGNATCGTGGATTACCGTTACTTCCCGGGCTACCGGATGCAGCTCGCGGCCTACGACGATTGCCTGGAGAGGCACCGGTATGAGGCCAGGTGGATAGCGTTTATCGATCTCGACGAGTTTATCGTACCGGTCAAGGACCAGTCTGTCCCGGAGTTTCTGAAACGCTTTGAAGATGCCCCGGCTGTGGAAATCAACTGGCTCGTATACGGCAGTGGCGGAGCGAGAAAGAAAGAGCCCGGTGGAGTGATGGACCGGTTTAAATGTCACTCGCTGCCATCACACAGGCTCAACCGGCATGTGAAGAGCATCGTGAATCCCCGCAGGGTGTTCACGATGATAGGGTGTCATGAGGCGGCGCGTATCGACGGAAAAGCTTACGACTCACACGGCAATCCCATCACCAGAAATTTCCGCGAGCGTGAGCCTCAGCAGGATGTCATACGCATCAATCATTATGCCGTGCGCTCTTACGAGGAGTTTCGCGAGAAGCAGGGACGTGGCCGCGCAAGCGGCAAGAAGCGCACAGTAAGCGACGATTACTTCAACGAGTATGACCTCAACGACATCCGTGAGGACTGACAGCTCCCTTATCCCTCGATAAGCCGGTAAGGACGTCCGCCCACAGCAGCGGCCCTCATGGAGAAATTGCCGCCATACATGGCGTCGAATTTTAACTGGAACACTCTTTCCGCTCCGACGATAAGGAAGAAATCGACAAATGTCTTGGTATGGTCGGCCTCTCCGCCCTTGACATCGATATGCTCGATCTTCCCCTCCGGGATATAGACGTATGGCAAGTCGCGGCAGGCCTCAAGAAAGCGGTAGCTGTCAGATGTGACCAGTATCCTCACTGCGGGATACTGACTGTGTAGCCTCTCAAGCTCATCCTTGCATTTGCGTATCAGACGTGCGCGACCCTCATCATCAAGAGATTGCTTCTGCTTAGGCTCCTTGAAGTCGCCGAGCAGCTCCATAAAGCGGGTCGACACGGAGATGTACCCCTGGCCGAGACTCTTCTTGCAATCGTCTATTATGGCAGCCACACGGGCCACCGGGCGGAAGAGCTCATTGAAATTGTTACGGAAATCGGCATCGTCACCGAAACAATAATTGGAGTAGAGATGATATTGCTTATAAGACGGATCGTTGAGATACCTGTCCGCGAGCTTGGATTGCTCGCGCTTCTCAAAATCGGTAAGCGGACCTGATGTCTGGAAATAGAGCGGGCATGCCTCACGGGAGTTGTATGTGAGTTCGCCGGGCTTAAGGCGCCAGTCATAGAGGTTGGGTTCAAGATAATCCTCCAGCCTGAATGGTGAAGTGAAGTTTATGGCAAAGCGCACTCCGTGGTGTTTGCACCATGCGTAATAAGTGACGTAGCTTCGCAGCCTGTCGGCGAGGCCGCCATGCAGCCGGCGTCCGTCGGCCATGCATATGACACTGCGCCCTGAGCCTGAAGACACGGGAGCATCGGCGGAATAATACTTCAGCAGATGCTTTCTCACCACCCTCTTCCATTGATAGCCGTACACAAANTTGCGTTTNAGAATCCACTNCCACTGACTGATNTCCATNGCTGTCATCATNTGATTTTTTCGCGTACATCGGGGTANTGNTGCAGGATAGCGGCGAATGCCTTGTCATTCCTGTCTGTTCCCGACTTGAAATTGATATTTTTCAGTGCCAGTTCGCGGGGCTTGCCCAGACCACGGGGTTTGTTGTGGGGTCCGAATGGCACAGGCATCACTGTGGTGCCGTTGGCTACGGCCGCCGCCCAGAACCATATGTCATCGGTAGTCGGGGCCAACTCCGTAAAGAGCTCCTCATCGAGCATGCTCTCCTTGAGCGAATGGGGAGGATACAGCACTCCGCCCACGCCTGTCTGGATTATCCTCGCGCTCTCCTTTATCCTGTCGCCCATAAAGTGATACCATCTTAGTTTGGGCCATTTACGGTAGGGCCTGTCGGGCAGGATACGCTTGGCACGGTGAGCGAGCACGCGGTCGGGATAGCGGTCGTGAAGCCTCAGCAGCGAACCGAGCATGTCAGGATGATAATCGGTGTCATCGTCCACCGTCACGATCACGGCCTCAGGAAAGTCTCTCAGCGCAGGTATCAACTTGCGGTACGAGCGGATGTCGCGCCCGTAATCGCGTATCTCGAATATGTCATTATCCTGCTCCAGGGCAAGTAATTCCTGTGGGAGCCCGTCATCGCCGAATTGTGCGAAGGTGAGATACAGCACTACCTTGTCAGGGAGCGCGTTGCCCCTGAGCAGCGACTTTATCGTCGGGATAGCATATTTTATGGCGGCCGGAAATGATGTGAGCGATACTATCACTTGCTCCTTACTCTCTGTAGCACTCATTTATATCAAAGATTAACATATTGACAAGTGCAAAATTAACATTTTATCGCGATGTATCAAAATCATTGTCACGACTGGGGTCTTAAGAGCAAAGAGACAGAAAATTATGACCGTCATGAACAAAAAAGCATCTTTCGGTTGTTATATGAAAGGAAATATTTTTTAAATTTGCATCACTAATTCTTCAACTATTTCAATTATGGGAAAATTTCTCAGTGACTTCAAAGAGTTTGCCATGAAGGGCAATATCGTGGACATGGCTGTCGGTGTAATCATAGGCGGAGCTTTCGGCAAGATTGTAAGCTCTCTGGTCAACGACATCATCATGCCCGTGGTATCGGTATGCACCGGCGGTGCTGATTTCAAGACACTCACCTATACACTGCGCGATAGCGTGGTCGGTGCCGACGGTGTGGAAGAGGTGCCGGCTCTGGTGCTCAACTACGGTATGTTTATCCAGAATATTGTCGACTTCTTCATCATAGCCCTCAGCATCTTCGTGGCTCTGCGGGTCATCATGAAGTTCAAGAAGAAAGAAGAGGAGGCTCCGGCCGCACCAGCAGGTCCCACCACCGACGAGCTACTCACCCAGATACGCGACATACTCAAGGAAAAGGAGAGCAAATAATTGCGGCCTATTTTCCTCATAGGATTCATGTGCTCGGGCAAGACTACGCTTGGCCGGGCACTTGCTTCACGTACCGGTATTCGCTTCATCGATCTCGATCAGATGATCGAGCAGGAGCAAGGCATGTCGGTAAGAAGCATATTCGGGTCGCTCGGCGAGACAGAGTTCAGACGGCTTGAGGCCGATGCCCTCGACCGCGTGTCGGTGATGAGTGATGTCATCGTAGCCTGCGGTGGTGGCACGCCATGCACCCCGGGAGCCATGGAGATGATGAACAGCCGCGGCATCACGGTACACCTCGTGCCCGACCAGTCGCGTCTGGTGCGCCGGCTGATGTACGGCAGACGCAAGCGCCCGTTGCTGGCCTCAATATCCACCGGCGAGGAAATGCTTGATTTCGCCCGCCGCAAGATCCGGGAGAGAGCTCAGTGGTACGACCGGGCACAGCACATATTCGACTCGACGATGCTGGAGACACCGATGGAGATTGCGATCACCGTCGATGAGTTTATCAATGAATTTTTCAACGGCGACACATCACGCGCCACAATATCCTCACAGAAATGACATCTTGCTCAGCCACCCCACTTGAGCAGCTGCTTGACGTTGCTGTAAACAGACGNAATGTGACAATCGGACTACCCGGATACNCCGGCTCGGACAGNTGCGGATTCCCCCTCACNCCCGAAGGCGCNGCCATGCTCGTNGCACGCGGNTTCGTNGTGAAGATGCAGGAAGGCGGNGCTGCCGGNATCCNTTACCACGACCTNAAATNTCAGNAGCNCGGCATAGAGATCACCTCGCGTGCCGAAGCCCTGAGATGCGACATTGTGATATATCCCGCTCCGCTGAGATCGGCCGATGTGCGCATGATGAAGCGCGGAGCCATGCTGCTGACGATGTTTCGGTCGGCCATGGCTGATGCCCAGGCTCTGCGTCTGTTGCTCTCTCACCATATCACCACCATAGCCATCGACCTTATCGAGGACAGCGACGGCCATCATCCGTTTGCCGACATACTCTCCGAAATTGCCGGCCGGGCGTCCATGGCTATTGCCTCGTCATTGCTGGCAGATGCGGTACATGGCAAGGGCATACTGCTTGGAGGAATCGCCGGTA
>WFLX010010900.1_pt1 | contig 18292 bp, 15 predicted proteins | sample 4967041 | NCBI WGS metagenome assembly WFLX01 (sample SAMN12857096, study PRJNA449069) | gut metagenome | isolation source: stool from male and female vole | host: Microtus ochrogaster | place: USA:Florida | collected 2017 | reverse complement strand
CATATCCTTTGCCGATGCATCTGAAGTGATTCTCAACATTGGATTTGCCGCTTTCAATTCCTGCAGCTCATTATCCATTGAAAGAATACAACGGATAACGACGCTTGAACGAGCATCCACGCGCGCTGAATCTGCAAAAATCTCCGGGAAATTTGCATACATGCGCTTTGCAATTCCTCGATGTTGGTCAGCGCCCACTTGTGTCAGCTCTCCATCGCGCCCCTGGGCGTCATTTTGGATTTTTCTAAGCTGTGCCAGCAGTTCTTTCCCTCTTGGAGTTAGTTTGCCGTTTCGTTCAGCAGGGAGCAGATACTCTACAGGCCGGTTGTAGGCATTCTTCCCAATATGCCAGCGGGAACCATGTCTGCCATAATGCTCCATGTGGAATGGCACATACCCTTCTGGAGCCGCCGTCAGTTCTGGCAGAGGGTTGGCAGGGTAGGGGTAAGCATAATAATTGCTTGCCATTGACCTTATATTCTCAGTCGGCTCAACCGCGGCTGCCGGGAGCATGGCTGCTGATAGAAAGAATAGAAAAAAGGTTCTTAGTTTCATGTCCGTTATCTTTTTATTTTAGGCAAAGTTAATAAAAAATCTTCATATTCGGATAAAATCCATCAATTTTAGACCCCGTCTCAGTCCCTCGCACAGGGTTCAAGCTTTCGAGCTATTCAAGCAGGGGCTTGACCTATGAAGATCAATGGCGCAAGCTATCGGAACTTGTGGCTATCTGAAATTGAAGCATTTTTTCATCGAATCCGCTATCGCTCCGCTTGTTTTCTGCCCTCTAATGACTTTCTTTGTGTGGAGCGGTAGCGGTCTTTTTATTGAAATATTAATAGGTTTTATTTAGTAATTCAAAAAAAAGTATTAATTTTGCATCCGAAACGGTTGGCATCACGCCATTAATAGGGAACCGGGTGAGAATCCCGGACAGTCCCGCTGCGGTAAGTTCCAATAAATGGAATTCGGTAGCATAAAGCCACTGTCATCTGGCAAGGATGATGGGAAGGCGAACCGAATATCCGGAATAAGTCCGAAGACCTGCCGTTTCCTCCAACATAGGTTGTGAGTAGATATGTTAAACTGCTCTTTCGAGGAAAAAGAGGCATATATGAATAAGTTTTCAGCGCAAATATTGTGTCTGTTTGTTATCGGCACGTGTCTTTCTTATGGTTGTTTTGCCTGTAGTGCACAACAACCGGATAGCTTGTATAGCAACCTTGACGATCTTGATGTAGTCGCCTACAGGTTGAAGGAAGATGTCAAGAGTTCTTCGCCTCTTTTCAAATTGACCGACAAGAAGATGAAACTTATGGGCGTGACTGACCTTACAGATGCGCTTCATCGCTTGCCCGGTCTCAATATCAGGGATTATGGTGGTGCCGGTGGAATGAAGACGGTTTCTGTGCGTGGCTTTGGAACCACTCATACCGGTGTTGTCTACGATGGGGTAGTGCTTAGTGATTGCCAGAGTGGCAAGATAGATCTATCCCGGTATTCTCTCGACAATGTTGATGAGATTTCTTTGGTGATAGGTGACAACAACGAGATCTTCACCCCTGCAAAAACCGCGGCTTCTGCAGCAACGATCACGATCAATACGGGTTCTGTCCCCTCTTCTGATGACACGTCATTTCATCTCACCGCCCAGATGAGGGTCGGATCTTTTGGCCTGCTGAACCCTTACGTGAAGATAGGGAAATCTATCTCCGAAAAGTTTTCATTCTCGGCTATAGGGGAATACACTCATGCCAAAAACAATTATCCCTTCACGNTCNANAACGGNATACTGGTCACCCGTGAACGCAGATCAAACAGTCGCATGANNTCAGNGCATGGCGAGGTNAANGCAAGATGGCGANTTACCCGGTCTTCTTCGCTCGATGGAAAGATTNATTTCTACGATAATGCCCGTCAACTTCCCGGGCCCGTAGTTTTGTATAATCCAAAGAGCGATGACTCCCTTCATGACCGTAATTTTTTCGGTCAGATGACTTTTCTCGACAATTTGCTTCCTAATCTTTCTTTCAGGATGCTTGCAAAATTTAATTGGGATGCCACGTACTATCATGAGGTTGACGGTAAATACACTGATGGCTTCAACGATGAGAATTATATCCAGCGCGAGCTATATGTCTCCGGAGGATTGCTCTATACCCCAATCAGTCAGGTGGCACTGAGCTATGCCGCTGATTATTTCCATAATAACCTGACAAGCAATGATATCGCTACAGTTGGTCCGAGAAGAAATTCAGTCTTGCAGTCAGTAGCTGCCAAATTCAAGAATGATTGGTTGCTTGTCACTGCCCGTATTCTTTATTCTATATATGATAACGAGGTGAAGAAAGGCAAGAGTGCTTCCGACAAGCAAAAACTATCGCCATCTTTAAGCCTTTCGTTTCGTCCGATTGAAGGACGTCTTTTCTTTGTCAGGGCTTCCTATAAGAATATATTCAGGATGCCGACATTCAATGAAAGCTACTATTATCGAATGGGAAGCACTTCCTTACGTCCGGAAGACACACATCAATTCAATATTGGCCTCACGTGGCAAGGAGCCTTGAAATCAATAGGACTCGACGCAATTTCACTGACTGCAGACGGATATTATAACCATGTTAAGGATAAGATTGTGGCAATTCCACAAAATATGTTTATATGGACCATGACGAATCTGGAGAAAGTGAGGGCCTTTGGATTGGATGCTAATTTAGATGCTACTTTTGCTCTTTCTCGAAAGCATAATCTTATATTCACGGGCAATTATAGTCTTCAGCGAGTGCAACCCCGCACAGCAAAAACAGATCCTGACTATAACAAACAGGTGGCCTACACCCCGATTCATTCGGGGTCGGCCTCGCTGACATGGCGTAATCCTTGGGTCGATGTAGTGTTGAAAACAACCGGAGCAAGCGACCGGTACGGAACTAATTCGAATTTGCCGATCACGAGAATAAAGGGATACATGGAATTAGGTACGTCTCTGATGAGGAGTTTTGCCATACGTCGTCACAGTCTCGATTTAAGGCTTGATATTCTAAATATACTTGACACCCAATATGAGATTGTGGCATCGTATCCTATGCCGGGAAGATCCTACCGATTTGCTGTTTCTTTCCAACTGTGATATAAGATTAAAATTATTAATAACCAATTAGTAATACAATTATGAAAAAGAAGTTCATTTATTTATTCTCTCTCTTGNTTGCTTTCGNNCTTGCAGCATGCAACAGCAACGATAATACAACTCTCGAGGTGGTGGATGTGGCAAGCGGCTTTTACGCTACTAAGGGCGGAAACAAATCGGGCAAGATACCGGCTTCGCTGACATCTTATGACTATTCTACAGAAGTTGCAACAGATCCTTTGCAGGATGCATTTATGGCCGCCAACGGCATTGCATTGGGCGATGGAGCTCAGAAAGCTATCGTATATGGCTCAAAGATGTATATCTGCATGTATGGTTCAAATATTATTTGGGTGGTTGACCCCGTCACCTTGAAGATTATTGAGACAATAAGACCGGAAGGAGATGCCATCAATCCAAGGGCAATAGCAGCAAAGGACGGAAAGGTATATGTTTCAATGTATACCGGCTATGTCAGCCGTATTGACACAGTGAGCATGGCTGTTGAGGCTTCTGTAAAGGTAGGCCCGAATCCTGATCAAATCGGAATAGGGGGCAATAAGCTTTATGTAGCAAATTCTGACGGATCTAATTCAAAGTTGGGCTATCCTGACAGTTCCATATCAATTATTGATCTCGCATCATTCTCGGAAACAAAAATTAAGGATATCAATAAGGTTTTGAATCCAACAGATATAGCTACTAATGGTACTGATGTGTTTGTTATCTGCAAGGGTAATTATGATGATAAGCCTTCATTGGTAAAGAAAATTGTTGGCAATGACGTGGTTGATGTGGCTCCGGGCACAATCATTGATGTGGAAGGAAGCACCCTTTATATAATTAATGCTCCTTATGGTGGAAGCCGTGAGGATATGACTTTCAAAACTTATGATNTCACTACCCTTCAGGCTACCGGGGNTATTGTGAAGNAGACTCAGTCTACTGATNCATGGNTGGATAGCCNTAATGCCATTGCAGNCGATCCGGTTGCAGGAGACATAGTGATTCTTTCCTATACTCTGAGTGAGGCAGGAGCAGCACAATATCGTGAACCGTGCTATGCCAATATCTATGCTCATGATGGAACCTTCAAGAAAAGGATAAAATGTGGCGTAGGTGCACGTGCAGTGACTTTTGTACATAAAAAAGTGATAAAATGAGGTTTCTAATGAATATAGGCAAGATCTTCCTCTATCTTGCTGCCCTTTTGGCCCTTGGGCCTGTGGCTTTCCTCGCTTCATGCGGGGGAGGCCACGCCTCTTATTATGATGATGCATCGGGCGATGAAATAAAACTAAAATATGCAGAAAACCTCAGGATTGAGGAGAATCCGGATTTTACTGAGGTGACCGTCAGAAATCCTTGGGATACGCTTAAGACTCTTCAGAAATATCTGCTTGTGCCACGCGACAGTGTTCTACCTGCGAACCTTCCGGATGGAATGATTATTCGGACCCCGGTCACCAACGCTCTGGTTTATTCAACTGTTCATAACAGCCTTATATGTGAACTCGGATGCATTGATGCAATCGGTGGGATATGCAATGCCAAATATGTAAATAATTCAGAACTCAAATCTCGCCTTGCATCAGGCCAGATTGCCAACTGTGGCATTAGCCTTAGTCCTGACCTCGAGAAAATTCTGAGGTTGCGTCCTCAGGTTATAATGCTTTCTCCATTTGAGAACAACGACAAGTATGCCAAAGTAGGAGAACTTGGAATCCCTATTATTGAATGTGCTGATTATATGGAGAGTTCCCCGCTGGGGCGTGCTGAATGGGTGCGCTTCTATGGGCTTTTGTTTGGTAAGAGAGATGTGTCGGAAAAAATGTTTACAGAGACAGAAAAGGAATATCTGCGACTCAAGGCACTTGCTTCCGAGGCTGATTCCCGTCCGTCGGTATTGATTGATCAGCGCTATGGTCAGGTATGGAATGTCCCAGGTGGACCATCAACAATCGGCCGCCTTATAGAAGATGCAGGAGGACACAATCCATTTGATTCTTATCGCCAGGCCGGAAGTGTGCCGTTGGCTCCGGAAAAAGTGCTTGGAATGGCTCATGATGCCGAAGTGTGGTTCATTCGTTACAATCAGGAGAAAGAGAAGGATTTGGCGGAACTGGCAAAAGATGCGCCTGTAAATTCTCGCTTTCGGGCATTCAGGGAGGGGAATGTCTACGGATGTAATACAAGATACGTAGATTTCTATGAGGATACCCCATTTCATCCTGACAGGATTCTCAGAGACATGATAATATTCATGCATCCGGGATTGTTGGGTGAAGACGAAATCCCTGTATATTATCATAAGATGCAATGACTTCATTCAGATTTATATTGTTGGGGCTGCTTGCGGTAGTCTTGTTCATTCTCAACCTGTTTATAGGATCAGTCTATATTCATCCAAGGTTGGTGGCGGATATTCTGTTTAATGGAGCCGATCCGGAAGGTCCGTTGCGTTTTATAATTATCGGGAGCCGTTTGCCTCAGGCAGTAACTGCAGTGCTTGCAGGATCGGCACTCACAGTCTCCGGGCTTATGTTGCAGACTGCTTTTCGCAATCCGTTGGCAGGACCTTCTATATTGGGAATCACATCCGGGTCAAGTCTCGGGGTGGCGTTTGTGATATTGTTTCTTGGAGGCTCTGTCTCTGCTGCCGGATATTCTTGGGGCGGTTATATGGCAATTCTGATCGGTTCATTCATGGGTAGCCTTGCGATAATGGCTCTTCTGTTGTCTTTTTCCGTATGGCTTAAAAACAACCTGATGCTTCTGATTGCCGGAATAATGGTGGGCTATCTGACGTCTTCGGCAATAACACTATTGAATTTTCTTTCAACCGCTGAAGGAGTACATGGCTATGCAATGTGGGGAATGGGAAATTTCAATGGAGTGGCACTTAAGCAGCTGCCGCTTTTCCTTTTGACTGTTGGAGTTGGGCTGGTTTTATCTATACTCATGGCAAAACCGTTGAATGTGATTCTTTTGGGCGAGAACTATGCCCATAATCTGGGCATCAACACAAGGAGGGTGCGCAACATGCTTTTGATCACAACCGGATTATTGACATCTGTTGTCACTGCTTTCTGTGGTCCGATATCATTTATTGGTCTCGCAGTGCCTCACGTGGTAAGGATGATTTTTCGCAATGCTGATCATCGCATCATAATTCCCGGATGCATTCTGACCGGGGCTGCCGTAGGTCTTTTGTGCAATCTACTGTGTTTACTTCCGGAAGATGTGGTTCTCCCTCTCAATGGAGTGACCCCGTTGATCGGAGTCCCGGTAATATTATACGTGATTTTCAAGGAACGGCTTATTAAAAGAGACAGATAAGAGATGAAAGAAACGTTCACCATAGAGACATTAGGACTCACCACCGGATACCATTCTCACGGAAAGAAAAAGGTGATTACAAGTTCTCTCGATGCAAGGCTTTCGGGAGGAGTTATGACATGTCTCCTTGGCCCAAACGGAGCCGGAAAGTCAACTCTGCTGAGGACACTTGCCGGCTTTCAGAAGCCCTTGGCGGGAGAGGTGTTGATAATGGGGAAAAAACTCTCATCCTATAGCAGCCGGGAGTTGGCTTGCTGCATGAGTGTGGTGCTTACTGAAAAACCTCTTGTTGAGAATATGGATGTTGAAACCCTTGTCGGACTTGGCCGGACTCCTTATACTGATTATTGGGGACGGTTATCGGCACAAGACCACGAAGCAATTGACAGGGCCATTTCTCTGGTTGGAATAGAACATCTGCGCGGGCACCTTGTTCAGGGCATTAGCGACGGGGAGCGTCAGAAAGTTATGATTGCAAAGGCTTTTGCACAAGAAACTCCCATTATATTTCTTGATGAGCCGACGGCATTCCTTGACTATCCGAGCAAGGTGGAGATTATGTTGCTCCTTTATTCACTTGCGCACCGTCTTGAGAAGACTATTTTCATGTCGACCCACGATCTGGATATCGCTCTTCAACTTTCCGATATGATTTGGCTTATCGACAGGAAGATGGGTATAACAACCGGTACGCACTCGGAATTGGCTGAATCCGGCGCTCTTGAAAAATACTTTCTTCGCCCCGGAATCAGTTTTGATGCCAAGGATGGTCTTTTTAAAATAGATTTTGATTATATGAAGCATCTTATTGATAAAGATGATTAATAATCAAGGGTTAGAAATATGTAGTCAAGTAGATTTCCGGTTATGAAAGAAGATATGACAAGGCATGGATCATCAGCATTTCTGATAGCGGCAACTTCTTCAGGAAGTGGCAAGACCACTTTGTCGATCGGGCTCATGCGTGCTATTAGCCGTCGCGGTCTGAGTGTTCAGCCATTTAAATGTGGCCCTGATTATATCGACACTCAGTTTCAGACAATCGCCGCAGGGCGACAATCAATAAATCTGGACTTGTTTATGGCCTCCAAAAGGCATGTGAGGGAATTATTCAATCATTATTCATATTCTTCCGATGTCAGCATAGTCGAAGGTGTTATGGGACTTTTTGATGGATATGATGCAATGAAAGGGAGCAGTGCTGAGATAGCTCATACTGTAGAGATTCCGGTGGTGTTGCTGATTGGTGCTTCGACCTCTGCTTATTCAGTAGCTGCCATTATTTTAGGATTCACACGTTTCAATACAAGAGTGAAGATAGCAGGGGTGATATTTAACATGGTTGCTTCAGAGCACCATTTCTCACTTTTGCGTCAAGCCTGTGAAGACATTGGTGTGGAATGTTTCGGCTACATGAAAAAGAATCCTCAACTTCGCACACCATCGCGCCATCTTGGGCTCACTCTTTCATCAAAGGAAAACATGGACCGATTTATCGACTTGGCTGCTGATGAGGTTGATAGCCATGTCGATATAGATAAGTTACTTGCAGCAACAAAGAGCTCGGGCATCAACGATATCGGTGTGACGATTCCTCATTTTCATGATCTTCACATTGCGGTGGCAAGGGATGAGGCATTCAGTTTTATCTATCCTGTCAATCTTGGAACCTTTAGAAAAGTCAGTTTCTTTTCCCCTTTAGCTGACAGACTGCTGCCGACAGCCGATATAGTATATTTCCCGGGTGGATATCCGGAGCTTTACGCTTCAGAGCTTGAGAAGAACGAAGAAATGAGGAACGGTGTAAGGGAGTTTGCCGAAAGGGGAGGGAAAATATTAGGGGAATGTGGTGGTTTGATCTATCTTTGCAGGGAAGTAGACGGGCATGAGATGTGCGGGGTGTTCCCGTTGGATGCTTCTATGGAAAATAGTTCCCTCTCGTTGGGTTATCGCACGGTAAAATTTCCGTCATTGGAATTACGTGGTCATGAATTTCATTACTCACATATAAGTAGTCATAATGAGGTTGATAATATAGCTATTCAGTATAATGCAAGAGGTTCAAAGGTTGACACTCAGGTGTATAGATATAAAAATACGATTGCCGGCTACACACATCTATATTGGGGGGAAACTGATATACTAAAACTTTGGGACAAATGAGAAGAGTGTATACAAGATCAGGCGATAAGGGACTTACCTCCATTCATGGAGGAATACGGGTTCCAAAAACAGACATAAGAATTGAGGCTAACGGATGCCTTGATGAATTGAACGTTAATATCGGTACGATAAGGACATCGCTATCCAAAAATCATCAATGGCAAGGCTTTTTACGCGATATCCAGATGAATATCATGGCCATAATGAGCATAGTGGCTACACGTGGCGACATGCGGGGAATAAATCCAAATTCAATAGCAGACAATCTGGTGGAACAGACGGAGCACTTGATAGACACTATCAATTCCGATTGTACTCCTCCCGATAGTTTCATCTTGCCCGGGGGCACTCCCTTGGCCTCATTGCTTCATCAAGCGCGTGTAGGGGCGAGAAAGGCTGAGAGGAGGCTTTGGAGCCTGAATGAAAGCGATGAGGTTCCGGAAGTGATTCTTAAATATATCAATCGTTTGTCTGACTTGTTCTTTGTAATGTCAAGGTGGGAACTGCAGCATTCCGGACTTGAGGAAGAGATTTGGAAGGAATTCGGCTATAAAAGAAAGTCAAAATGAAAAAGCTATCACCTTTGATGTTGGCAGGGACCGGAAGTGATGTTGGGAAAAGCCTTATTGCTACCGGCCTATGCCGCATCTTTAAACAAGACGGTTATTCCCCGGCACCGTTTAAAGCCCAGAATATGGCTCTAAACTCTTATGCCACACCGGACGGTCTCGAGATTGGTCGGGCGCAGGCAACTCAGGCAGAGGCTGCAGGGATAGAATGCTCTGTGGATATGAATCCAATCTTGCTGAAACCTTCCGGCTTGCATACCTCTCAAGTTGTCATAAACGGCAAACCGGAAGGTAATAAGGATGCATACCAGTATTTCAGGAATGACGGGAAGGAGGAATTGCGTAAGATTGCACATCAGGCTTTCGACCGGTTGAACCGACGGTTTAATCCTATTGTGATGGAGGGAGCCGGAAGCATTTCTGAACTAAATCTCCGTTCCGGCGATATCGTCAATATGTCGATGGCTGCCTATGCAGATGCTGATGTGATCCTTGTGGCGGATATAGACCGTGGTGGTGTCTTTGCAAGTGTATACGGATCAATCATGCTGCAGAAACCGGAGGATAAGCGACGTATCAAAGGTATAATCATTAATAAATTCCGTGGAGATCTCCGTTTGTTTGATGAAGGAAAGAAAATGATGGAGCAGATCTGCGGGGTGCCGGTGCTTGGTGTTGTCCCGATGGCAAGCCATATTCATATTGATGAGGAGGATTCTGTTTCTCTGGCAAAAAAAGAGTACAATGCCGCAAAAGGAAAGGTCAATATTGCTGTGGTGCTTCTGAAGCATATTTCCAACTTCACTGATTTCAATTTGCTTGAGCGCCATCCTCGCGTGAATCTTTTTTATGCCTCAGATCCGGAAGATCTTGATGATGCCGACATTGTGATTGTTCCGGGAAGCAAGAACACTATTTCCGATTTGCTCTATATCAGGAAATCAGGAATGGCAAGGGCTATCTGTGACTCCAGAGATAAAGGAAAGACTGTGGTGGGGATATGCGGAGGATATCAGATATTGGGCGAGGAAGTTGCAGACCCTCTTTGTGTGGAAGGCGAGGTGAAGGTTTTGCCCGGCCTTGGATTGCTGCCCGCAAGAAGCATCCTGACTTCTGAGAAAACAACCCGTCAGGTCGATTTCAGATTCATGGGTGATGAAAGAATCTGCCATGGTTACGAAATTCACATGGGCAAGACGGAAACCGAATTCCCGTTCATCTCTCTTTCAGATGGATCGCGTGAAGGGTGTATGGTAGATGAAAGATGCTTCGGAAGCTACTTGCATGGGATTCTTGACAATGCAGCGGTGATAGATTTTATTTTGAAACCATTCTTGAAGGAGGATAATAGAGACGTTTTTGATTACCCTGCTTTCAAGGATGTGCAATATGATTTGTTGGCAGATTGGTTGAGGACTTATATTGATCTACCCAAACTATATAAAATCATGAGCAAAGATGATTGAAGGCCATGGCGACGACCTATTTCGCTTCGGAAATAGGGTGAAGGTTAATTTCAGCACTAATATTCCACAGACCGCCGACCATTCAGGATTGATGTCTCAAATCTCCTTGCGGGGCGACATAATTGGCAGCTATCCTGAACCCGAGCCGCTGAGTGTCGAGTGCAAGCTTGCATTGATACATGAAGTCTCTCCTGAAAATGTCATTGTCACAAATGGTGCTACCGAGGCTATATATTTGCTTGCACATGTATTCTCAGGAGGACGGTCGAAAATCATCATCCCTACTTTCAGGGAGTATCAGGATGCTTGCACGATATTCAACCATTCAATTGATTTCGCAACTTCATTATGCGAGATTAACGGTGAGGAAACTATGGTTTGGCTTTGCAATCCTAACAATCCTACCGGACAGGTATTGCGAAGAAAGGAATTGCTTGCAATTATAGACCGTTATCCAGAGGTTGTGTTCATAATCGATCAAGCCTACGCATGCTATTCGGTGAAGGCTGTTCTTTCTGTTGAAGATGTCGTGACACGCTCCAATGTAGTCATGCTTCATTCGCTGACAAAGCAATTTATGGTGCCCGGACTGAGGATTGGATATGCTATTGGTGCGAGAGATCTTATCAATCAAATTCGTTGTCTGAAGATGCCCTGGTCAGTGAATGCCATAGCTATAGAAGCTTCTCATTATCTTTTGGAAAATAGACATGACTACGTAGTTGATGCTGATTTTCTTCACTCTGAGGCATTGCGTATTTCTCATGCTTTCCGGGAATTAGGAATTTTCGTGGAGAACACGGACTGTAATTTTTTATTGGCAAAACTCCCACATGGCACTGCATCCGAGTTGAAATTATGGATGATGGATAAGTATGGATTGTTGATACGTGATGCATCCAATTTTGAAGGTCTTTCTGAAGGATATTTCAGGATTGCAGCCCAGACGCCAAATGAAAATGATTTACTTATAAAAGCTATTGAGGAATGGATTTCATAATCTTAAGCTTACCGCTGTTATTGGGCTGGTTAATGGATATCGTGTTGGGTGATCCTGTGTGGTTGCCACATCCTGTTGTGGGTTTTGGTAAAGCTATCAGCTTCTTCGTGCATAATCTGAATAAAGGAGCCCATCGTTGTCTCAAAGGTGGTCTATCAGCAGTTTTCCTGATATGCGGGGTATATCTGCTTACGTGGGGAGTGCTAAGTCTAATCGCTCCCTATCTATTGATAAATATTGCAGTTCAGGCAATATTGATATTCTTCTGCCTCGCGGGCACAACTCTCATCCGTGAGGTCAGGATGGTGTTCAAGGAGGTAGATGTCTCCCTTGAAAAAGGCAGGTGTCAGGTTGGCAGGATAGTAGGGCGCGACACGGACAATCTTTCACCAAAGGAAATCAAGACTGCCGCTCTTGAAACTCTTGCAGAAAACCTTAGCGACGGTGTGATAGCCCCTTTGTTTTGGTATGCGCTGCTCGGTGTGCCCGGTATGATGGCGTATAAGATGGTGAACACCCTTGATTCCATGATTGGCTATAGGAATGAAAAATACCGGAAGTTCGGCATGGTGGCGGCACGCATTGATGATTTTGCTAACTACATTCCTGCGCGTCTGACAGCTCTGCTCATGCTTCTTGTCAGCGGGAAATTAGGATTGTTCGGCTTTGTAGTTCATTACGGTTCACAACATGCAAGCCCTAACAGCGGATTCCCTGAGGCGGCTCTGGCCGGCATTCTGGATTGCCGTTTTGGAGGCACCCATGACTACTTTGGAGAGAGTGTCTATAAACCCTATATCGGTAATACGGAACGTGATTTCTCTTATTGCGATATGGTGCAGGCAATCAGAATTAATCGTAAGGTTGAATGTTGCATGGTGTTGCTGACGTTGGTATTCAGATGTCTAATTCTATTATAGACCCGTATGGAGGGATAGAATTATAAACATCCTCAAACTTCTTGCCTCCAATTGCCACGAGAGCATTGATCAGGATTCCTCCATGAGTGAAAATTCCGATTGTGGCATCAGTTTTTTTATTGCCGAGGGAATCAATGAAGTCTATGAATCGCTGCTGTTGTTGCATCACGGACTCACCTTCAGGCGGTATTGTATTAATGTAGTCGTCAAACCATTTTTGCAGTTCCGGCCCCATAAGATCGTCATAAGATTTCATCTCCCACTTTCCGAAGTTCAATTCTTTCAGGCGTTCGTCTCTTACGGCATCAGGATAACCGCAAAATTCCGCGAGAGCTACGCACCGGGATAGGGGACTGCAAAATACTTTGTCGAAATTGTATTTCTCAAGTTTTTTCTTGACCTCGGAGGCTTCATTAGGGAAGGTTTCGGAAAGAGGCACATCAGTTTGACCATAGCATACACCTTTGGGAACAGCGACAGAGGTGTGGCGTATCAATACAAGTTTCATAGACAATAGATAATTACAATTCCAAGACACATCGAAAGTTCACACACCAGATAAGTGGCTCCGCAGCAATCCCCTGTGTAGCCACCTATCCGGCATTTCATCATTGTGGTCATTATTACGAAACTGCACAACGGAAGGACAGTGCTCAATATTAAAGCCGGGCAATCCATTGCCAAAGGAAGTAGAGGAAGGCACCCAAATAAGACATTGGCAAGAAGTTGCCATACGTTCATCCTTGCGTATGAGATTTTGTTTTTTGCTCCCTCCGGACGCGCATATTTCAGAAGGTTTGTGACCTGCGAGGCACAGCACTTTGAAAAAGGATCTACGGCAAATATGGATAATGAAGCTGCTTGGGGCGGAAGTGATGATAGCAATGTTGCCATGAGAAGGAAGTAGCATATCAACCCGATCACCCCGTAGGTGCCGATATGGGAGTCTTTCATGATTCTCAGGATACTCTCCTTGTCGTGCCCACCTCCGAGTCCGTCACAAAAATCGGCAAGTCCATCCTCATGTAGTGCACCGGTCAGAAGCAGTCTGACCACCAAGGCTACTATGACTGAGGGAAGCATTGGGATAATAAGGGAAAGCGAATAGATCACAGCCCCTGTGATTCCTCCGGTGAGCCAGCCTGTAAGTGGCCAATACACTACAGTTGTAGAATAGGCTGAGGGGGGAATCTCACACCATTTCCAGATCGGAATACCCGTAAATAATGTAAGGGCAGCGGCTATGCCTTTCATCAGAAATATTTGGTTACATTAACTGATTAGAAAGAATCCATTTGATTTATCATACGCACAGCTGATTCAAGAATTGGATATGCACAAACGGCTCCGGATCCTTCGCCCAGCCGAAGATCAAGGTGCAAAACGGCTTTGACACCCATCGCATCAAGCATCAGCTTGTGTCCGCTTTCATCTCCTTGGTGGCCGAACACTGCATAATCCATTACTTCCGGATAGAGTTGCGAGGCTGCAAGNATTACACTTGTCATNATNAANCCGTCNACGATNATNANCATNCCAAGTTCGGCTGCCTGAAGCATTGCACCCATTGCCATTGCCATTTCGTAACCTCCAAACCATGCAATCTTTGACTTGGGGTCGTCATCCCCTTTGTAGTTGCAGACGGCCTCTGACAGCACCTCATACTTATGTCGGATTCCTGCATTGTCAAGCCCTGCACCGGCACCAATGCATTTCTGAAGTTCTATTCCGGTGAAGAGATGCATCCAGATGGCAGACGGCGATGTGTTTCCGCTGCCCATTTCCCCGAAACTTACGACGTTACAGCCTGAGGCATATATGTCCTTCATTATTGCAGCACCGCGTTCTATACAAATTTCGAGTTCTTCTATTGTCATTGCCGGCTCGTGGAGGAAATTCCTTGTCCCTTTCCTCACTTTCATGTCAATTATCCCGTGTCCTTCGGGTATGTCATAATCAACTCCGGCGTCAACAAGCACCAGCTTGAATCCATGTTGGTCGCATAGGAAGTTTATGCCGGCCCCACCCTTTGAAAAATGACTGAGCTGCTGCCATGTCACTTCCTTAGGCGACACGCTGACTCCCNCTTCTATTATCCCATGGTCGGCTNNGAAAAGCACATTNTGCGGATTACGCAGTTCGGGNGTCAATGNGTGCTGAATAAGGCTGATTTTAAGTGCCAGNTCCTCCAATCTTCCAAGTGAGCCTTTGGGTTTGGTCAGATTGTCTATCTTGTCAATAATGGCTTTCTCTATCGTCTTGTCGAGAGATTTTATATTAAATTCAATCATATNAGTTGCTGATGAAAATTAATGAATNTATGAANGTGAGATAGTTTTNAGTCAGTCCGGCTACGGAGTGATAGGCTTAGTGAACTGAGCGACTGGGCGCATTGAATAGGTTGATTAACCTTTGATTTTTACCGGTATGCCGGATACAATCATATATACATCTTTTGAGATAGATGCAAGATGCTGGTTGGCTGATCCAAGAAGGTCTGTAAACCGGCGTTTAAGCGCATTCCCGCTAACGCCACCGAGGCCGATTTCATTTGTGACTATTATAAATGTGCACGGCTCATTGCTAAGCAGATCAAGCTGTCGTTTAATTTCGGTTAATGTCTCGTCTGCAGATTCGTCTTTTTCAAAAAACCAATTTGTAGTCCATAATGTCAGGCAATCTATGAGCACCACTTCATTTGGAGAAAATTTTAATCCGGCAATATCGAGAGGGGATTCAATGTTATTCCAATGAGAACGTCTGCGCTCCTTGTGTTTTTCCACTCTTTGGCGCATCTCATCGTCCATTACTTTGGCAGTAGCAATATAGGTGGGCTTTTCTGTCAGGCTTAGTGCAAGATTTTCGGCAAACACGCTTTTACCGCTGCGTTGCCCACCGGTTACCATTATAATTTTTGCAATTAGAGTACTTGGCTGGTTAGAATCCTGATGCATAACTAATTATTTTATTCCAGAAATAATCTCGTCAAAATGTGCTATCAGGCAGGTTTCCTGACTTAGCCTATATCTTGCCGGCCTTCCCTCCTAATGGAAGTGACCATATTCATGGCAGATATTGTTAGGCTTCACAGTAGCTGGAACTGTCCCGGTCTCACACCGGATTCCCTCTCGTCAGCAAATTTTTGCTGATTCACCTGATTGCACTGCAAAATTACTAAAATTTATTTGAACTGCAACAATTCTTCCCAAAGAAGTTGTTTCGACTATATTTTTATGATTTCGTTTAGGTTCCGAATATACTTGTTTTAGACCCAATCTTTAACATGAAACTGACTCGCTCTGCAGCAATGCTGTCTCAAGGTTTTCCTGTCATTCCTGCTGAGAACTGTAAGGGTTTTGTTTGCTTGTTCTGAAGTAAAGTAACCATGAAATAAGGATAAGGAAAGAGTATAGGGCGAAAATGAGCCAAGGGTAGGTCCAGTTGCCCATGAAAAGACGCATCGAAGTGTCAGAATCTGGAAGGATTACCATTTGCCATCGGCACCATTTGTTGACTATTGCTCCGGCTGCCAATGTGCCGAAGGTTGCGCCTACGCCGTTGCTCATGAACATCATCAGTCCCTGAGCAAAGCCTTTCATGTTGGACGGAGCAACCTGTTGTATGTAGATGTGTCCTGCAATGGTTATGAAGTTGAATGCCACGCCATAGACCAGCATCGACCCGATTAAAAGCCATAGTCCTGATGTGGGATTGCCTGTGCCGAGCATTAAAAACCTGAGAGCCCAGGCAAACAACCCTATTGCATATACCCATTTGATTCCTTTCCATTTTATGGAAATACCAACTAAAAGGATGCACACCGCCTCTGAAATTTGCGAGAGAGAAAACAACATGGTTGCATTGCCCGACGCTAATGAGTCGGCATATTGGGCTATACCTGAAAAATGAGTTATGAATGGAGTGGCAAATCCATTTGATATCTGTAGGCATACACCGCTAAATATCACAAAAATCAGAAACAGTGCAATTTCTCGTTTCCCAAACATGATTTTCAGCGATTGTGCCAATGATCCGGTGCTCTTCTGTGTATTGCCATTTGGAGTCGTTGTTTCCAATTTCGGAAGGGAGATGGCATAAATTGCTGTTGTTATTCCCAGTATACCGCTGCATAGCAGCTGCATGGCGTTATACTGAAATCGCTGATGACCTGTGTCAATACTGTCGCTGAGTGTGAATCCTAAGGTGCCGTCGTGCCAGTAGGCTGAATTTACAAACCACATAGCCGCCACGAATCCAACAGTTCCCCATATTCGGATAGATGGGAAGGCGGTCACGGTGTTACGACCATTTTGTGTCAGCAGTCTAAATGTAGTTGTGTTGGCAAGTGCCATAGTAGGCATATACATCGCCAAAAACAGCAGATAGAGAGGATAGAAAACCTTGAATTCAAGATTAGGATGGGTCATACCGTAGCGCCACATACCCATCATTACGGCTGACGCCAACAGGTGGCAGATAGCAAGAAGTCTCTCAGGACGCCCGGTACGGTCGGCGAGGCGTCCTAAGAGAGTGGGTGTGATTATTGACACTAAGCCGATTGCTGCATAAAACCATGCAATCTTATTTCCCAGTCCACCGGCACCTAAGAATTGTCCGAAACATGTCAGATAGCACCCCCAGACACCGAATTGAAGGAAATAAAGCAGCGATAATCTTGCTTTCATCTCAATAATCTAAAAAAATGATATTAACCTGTTTTTTCTATTCAGTATAATTTTAGAACCTAAATTCAACGCCGCCCATGAGAGTTGTTCCGGGCATCGGGCAACCATAGATAATCTCGTAGTGCTGATTGAAGATATTGTCCAGTTTTAAGGATAGGGTCACCGGTACGTTGGTACCGAGCGTATATGCCGCGCGAAGATTAAGGAGTGAATAGTTTATTCCGGAGCCGTCAGGATTCCCGTTTTTCATGCTCCAGATGCTCATTTCGTCAAGGGTGAAACTGAAAGCTCCGGGTGAATATGTCAGTTCAGCATTCAGCTTGTTTTTGGGAGAATATAGGTTGTCGGAATCTGTATGAAGATACGACCATGATGCACTTGCCTGAAGATTTGGAAGTATGTTGTAAGCAGCTTCAATCTCAAATCCCTTGTTGTGGAATTTTCCTGTGTTTACATTCCGTGGGCGTCCGTCGATGCGCACAGTCTGGATCATATTCTTACCGTCTATATAGAATATGGCAGCTCCGAGCATGAGGTTATAGTTAAGGAAATGCTGACTGTATCCAATCTCATAATTGAGCATGTACTCAGGTTTCAGATCCGGGTTGGCAGGTGGGTAAAGATATAGTTCCCGGATGTTTGGAGAACGGAATCCTTTGCTGAAAGACGCCTTTATCTGTGAGGCACGTCCGGGCTTGACTATGATGCCGGCCTGAGGCACCCAGACATTACCGTAGGTTGATCCGTGTTGCAGACGCACTCCACCGTTGATGTTGAGAATGTCGTTGAAGAAGCCTTGTTGCATCATGAGATAGCCTGCTATCTCGTTGACATGATGGCGTGACTCCGATGAGCGGTTGGTTTCATCCTCCTTGCTTGTGTTCCAGACATGACCGCCCCAATGTTGGAAATCGATGCCTGCCGAGAGTACGTTGGCTCTCCAAAGGTAGAGCGACTCATAAGCGGTGAAGCCCATGTTGTAGTCTGTGGAATGAAAGAGATAATCCTTAGGGGTAGTGC
>WFLX010028809.1_pt1 | contig 18300 bp, 17 predicted proteins | sample 4967041 | NCBI WGS metagenome assembly WFLX01 (sample SAMN12857096, study PRJNA449069) | gut metagenome | isolation source: stool from male and female vole | host: Microtus ochrogaster | place: USA:Florida | collected 2017 | reverse complement strand
ACCCTTGGAGTTCTGGGAAGTGATAATCTCAATTCGGTCACCGTTTTTAATGACATAATCAATGGTCACCAGCTTGCCGTTGACCCTGGCGCCCACCATCCTGTTTCCCACAGCGGAATGAATGCTGTAAGCAAAGTCAATGGGGGTGGAGCCTGCCGGGAGGTTTTTGACTTCTCCGGTAGGAGTAAAACAGTACACATTGTCGGCAAACAAATCCAAATCATTCTTAAGCAGACTTAAGAACTCTTTGTTGTCCGACATATCCCGCTGCCACTCCAAAATCTGGCGCAGCCAAACTAGTTTCTCCTCCTCCTGATTCCCCACCTTTTTGCCGTCAGAGACTTCCTTGTATTTCCAATGAGCCGCGATACCATACTCCGCTGCTTTATGCATGTCAAAAGTACGAATCTGTATCTCAAAGGGCTGCCCGCTGGTTCCGATCAGAGTTGTATGCAGGGACTGATACATATTTTCCTTGGGCATGGCAATATAATCCTTGAAACGCCCGGGAATCGGCTTATACATCTCGTGAATGACACCCAGAGCCGCATAACAGTCCTTTACCGTATCCACAATGATGCGTACCGCAAACAAGTCATATATCTGATCCAGCGTCTTGTTCTGGTTCTTCATCTTTTTGTAAATACTAAAAAAGTGCTTTACCCTGCCGTCCACCTTGGCCTTGATGCCTGCATGGGCGATATGCTCGCTGACCTCATCCACAATGCTCTGGATAAGCTTTTCGCGGACACCCTTTCTGACTGCAATCTTATCCACCAAATCATAATAAGCATCCGGCTCCAGATATTTTAAGGACAAATCATCCAGCTCCACCTTAATCCTGCTGATGCCCAATCTCTGGGCAATGGGACAGTAAATTTCCAGAGTCTCTTTTGCAATGCGCTGCTGTCCTTCTTTATTCTGGTATTTCAGCGTACGCATATTGTGAAGACGGTCAGCCAGCTTAATCAAAATAACCCGGATATCCTTCGCCATGGCAAGAAACATTTTTCTTAAGTTTTCCGCCTGCATCTCCAGCTTGCTGTCAAAGCCTTCACCGTCCTCCGACAAGGGGATTTTTTCCAGCTTAGTAACGCCGTCCACCAAAATAGCTACATCTTCGCCAAAGTCCCGTATTAAATCCTCCTCTGTCATGGCTGTGTCCTCCACAACATCATGAAGGAGTCCCGCTACAATGGTTTCTTTATCCATCTCCAGATCCGCCAGAATAATTGCCACATTTAAGGGATGGACAATGTAAGGCTCTCCAGACCGGCGATACTGATTTTTATGAGCCTCATTGGCAATCCGATATGCCCTCTCAATCATGGAAATATCATCGCTGGGGTGATATTTTTTCACACGCTTAATAAGGTCCTGATATAATTCCTCAGGAGCCACAAATTCCTGCAATTTACTTATTTTGCCATAGTCAATGATATCTTCCTGCTTTTCTTCTGTCATAAATCCCACTCCAGCTTGATTAGATTGTTTCTATTTTCCGGGATAGCAGATGGCGGACTCCAGACGGTAGCCTTTCAGCCTCTCTCTGCCGTTTAAACCGGCTAATTCCATCAGCACTACAACGCCTACTACCTCGCCGCCCAGAGACTCAATCAGCTTTACCATTGCCTCCGTGGTGCCGCCGGTAGCAATCAAATCGTCCACAATCAGCACCTTCTGACCCGGCTTAATGCTGTCCTTGTGCATCTCGATAACCGCCTGACCGTACTCCAAATCATACGCTATCTCTACCGTCTCGCAGGGCAGCTTTCCCTTTTTGCGAATCAGCACAAAAGGCTTATGATTATTGTATGCAATGGGCGTTCCAAAGATAAATCCTCTGGATTCCGGTCCCGCCACCACATCATAATCCAAGTCCTTGATTTTCTCCTGCATAGTGTCAACGGCAAGTTTAAGTCCGTCCGCATCCTGCAGCACAGAGGTCACATCCCGGAATATAATTCCCTCCTCAGGAAAATCGGGAATGCTTCTTACATATTCTTCCAATTTTTTCATTTTTTATCCTCACCTTTCTTTGATTCTTGTGATGCTGTTTTTTCCATAAAATATGTAATAATATCTTTTCTGNTAATAATGCCAANGAAANTACTTCTGTCATCAATGACAGGCACCAGATTCTGGTTCTTTGCTTTCTCAAACAATTCCTCTATATCCGTGTCGATACAGACTGCCTTTACCTTTCCGTTCTGCAGAATATCCCGCACCTTAAGCTGCTCCATGCTCTTCATTGTGATGCCCGTCAGCTCATCATTGTGCGCCAGAATATTCCATAGAAAGTCTCCCTCGCTGACCACGCCTACATACCGTTCCTCCGCATCAATAACCGGTATTGCCACATGACCGCTCCTATGCAATTTTTCAAGTCCCTGTCTGAGAGTCATATGATCCCGCAAGAAAGAAACTTCTACCTTAGGCTGTATAAATGATGCAATATTCAACTCTACTTTACCTCCTCGTAGCTGCTTTCAATGTCAGCCGCATCCCGCACAACACGCTTGAATTGGTCGGCAAAATAAAAAATAACAACACAATCCGTGATTCCGCTGAATATCAGACCGGCTCCAATCAATCGAAACAGAATGGATGCCGCTTTAAAAGGATTGGTAATCAATAAAATCCCAAAAACAACATCTATTACCGCAATCACCAAAAGAANTNTCCAATTNCCGGAATTCANCCNCTNGATATCAANCACATCCTGCAGNTTGGCACAGCCGCTGATCAGAACCATANTNCCCAGAATAACCNGTACAAGGGAAATAATCAGTTCTATCTTGTATAATACTATAACACCCAAGGCAATTCCTATCAGACCATACAGAAAATCATTGCGGTAATAATTTTGCTTTGCATCCCGAAGCAGATAGCAGACCATGGATACCGCTCCCGCAAGAATCAGCACCGCAGCCATCAGATAAGCCAAGGTTTTCTCCATGGTTTCCGGAATCAAAAAAGCTGCCAGCCCCAACAGAATATACAAGGTTCCTTTTAAGAGAGCGTCCCATTTTAGTTCTTTCAACGCCTTCATCATTTCGGCCAACCTCCTTTCATTGACAAAAGGGCTGATTCCCCACCGGAATAAGCCCTTTTTACTTTATATCTTATTTTCTGCCACAGCACTTCTTGTACTTTTTACCGCTTCCACAAGGACAGGGGTCATTGGGATATATCTTTTTATCCTTTACGACAGTAGTAGAAGATTTCTGTTCTTTATAAAGAGCTTTTCTCGTATCTTCGTCAAAAATGTCATTCCATTCTTCCAATTCGTACAGCCAATCGGCTTCCGCAGCCACCATATTCTTGTACAGAAGCTCCTTGTCAAAACCAAGGTTTACCGGCGTGTCCTCCTCCATCTCCTCGATGGGATTTGGCTCCTTCAAGCTGTCGTTAATGCCGTCCAGAAAGCCTGTCATGGTCATCAGGGACACCCCGAATTTGTCCGCCAATTCCTTTACCGTCCCTTTCACCACTTCGTCCGGAGTCTTCAGAAGCTGCTCATAAATTGCCTTCTCCTCCTGAAAATAGTCTGTCCAAAGCTTTTGAAGCTCATTTTTGCCAATGCTTTCATTATATGCCGCCGCTCTCCACTGTTCTAATAATGCCATATCGATACCATCCTTATTGTCTTAATGTGAAAATAGTGCTTGCTCTTTTTCTGCAAGAAACCCTATCCTCATTTAGTATATAACAGATTATTCTTTTAGACAACAAAAAATTGAAAAAAGAATTGACTTTTTCTAAGGATAATGATAATATCATATTTGTGCGATACGCATATGCGGAAGTGTCGGAACTGGCAGACGAGCAAGACTAAGGATCTTGTGGCAGCAATGCCGTGTGGGTTCAAGTCCCATCTTCCGCAGTGAAAGTAAATGCGATAAATGTGGTTAGAAAACCGCATTTATCGCATTTTTGTGTCTGGATTATCCAGAATAAGAGGTTATTCCCTTTTTGTAAACAAATCTGCTTGGTTAACCTGATTATCTGCGCCTTAATTTAAAGTATTTCCAGAATTGAACCGCAAATGTGCAAAAAAATACAAGATATAAACAAAACATGATGCAAAATATAACCAGCAAAATATGATTTTGCGGCGTATTCATGCGGCTTTGTATAAAAATCTGAGGAATAATAATCAAAAAGAAAACACAAAGCAACGATATTATGCGGTGCTTGAAAACCCGTTTCAACATATCTAATCGGGAATCATCATCACAGAAAATTTCTTCTGCTCCGTCCATTTCAGACGCTGCCTTTCGGAAATAGCTATAACCGGCATAGTTTTGTAAGTATTCCCAGCCACAGTCACAAAACATTTGAACATACTCACTTTTTTGAGTAACGCTTTCCGAATTATAGTCCAACTGATAGACAACATCCTTGGGCTCGCATTTCTTAAAATGATATAAACCAATAAAATCAACCTGAACGAATTCCCAGCCGTTTTTATGTTGCTCCCTAAGATATTTTTCCTCTTTTTTCCATTCCGTAATTGTAAAAAACCTGAATTCTGTTTTAACATCCCGCATACTATTCTGCCTCCCATTTCTCTTTCATGTTTTTGTATAAACGCTCAATTCTCTTTCTTTCTAAGTCCAGCACTTGTGTCCCAAGTTCTGTAATGCAGTAAATTTTGCGTTTTTCCTCTTCCCTGACAAATTGAATAAGACCATCCTTTTCCATTTTGGATAAACTGCCATATAATGTTCCGGGACTGATTTTTATTTCTCCCTGGGTCATGGCTTGAACTTTTTGTACAATACCGTAACCGTGTCCTGCCTCCTGCAGACAAAGTAAAATGTAAAACCCTGTTTCTGTCATCGGCACATATACTTTCTTGATATGTGTGTCCATTCAATCACCTCTCTTTCAGTGCGATACATCGTACTGCGATATAGTATAGCACTGCGATATATGTCTGTCAATAGATTTTATTTGTCTGTAACAATAAATGACCTCTGAGTCTACATTTAATGTATACTCAGAGGCNTAATAAANNCNTATATAACAAGATTATTTCAAAAACAATCAATAAATTGAAATTAATTTTCATCGTCCTACTGCTCCACAGGAACGATTCCCCATTGTTCCAGATTGGTTTTAATTTCATCCCATGCTTTGGCGGATGCATAATTATTTTCCAACACCACTGTGATTTCTGCAGATGCATCCGTTACCTTTTCTTTAATCTGGGTAAGGGTAACTTCCTGTTCATCCATCATATACTTGTCCTGGGTTACAACAATGGTTATTTCCTTGTTTTCCATTTCGATGGTCTGACTTTGCTTTGTGTCCNCATCCGCTGCTCCATTCCCNTTNCCGNTNCCCCAGCCTAATATGCCGAAATAAAACAGCAAGACCACTACCAACACTGCAACTAATACACCGCCAAGAAATTTGCCCATTTTTACAATCCTCCGTATCTTTTTAATAGTTGTTACCTTTTTAGCTTATCAATATAACATTTTACCGGATAATTTCTCTCAATATCATCCACTGCGCCCATAATATTATTCAAATCCGTCTGTGAAAAATTTTTATCCTCATAAGTATATTCTACCGTAATAAATACAAGTTCCGGCTCGCCCTCCCTGATAATATTTTCTAAAGCATGATACATATCCGACTGCGCCTCAGCATTTTTCAGCAGCCTCTCTTCCCTTGTCAATTCAAAATTATGTGTAAATATTACAGAATCCGTTTCTTCCTGTTCTTCTGTAGTTTCATCCGAATATATCTTAATCTCCACTTCATTCCCGTCTGCTTTATCGGAATTGATACCAGGGATACATATCAAAGTTATCTTTTTTGCATGTTCCATCAGGCTTTCATATAACAGTGCCTTATCCGCATCCTCTTTCTTATACAAATTATTTTCCTTTGTCAATTGCTCAAGCTCTTTTTGTAATGCAGCATAATTTTCTTCCATTTGCTCCTGCGCTTCTTTTTGGGCGTCCAGAGAAGCCTGTCCCATACCGCTTATCACCACAAACAATATAATCATAATAATATCAAGCAAAGAGGTAAAGTCAAGAACTAAGTCCCGTTTCTTCATATGAATCTGTTCCTTCTGCTATTTTTTAAACAACAAGTACTCCGTATGCTTTTCATTATCTTCAATTTTATAGGAAACAAACGCATCCAAACCTTTAAATATTAACGCCGCGACAATACCCCAAAATGTTGAAGTTAAAGCAGAAAAGAAATGTGATGTGTCGGTTGTGCCAATCGTATTCACCATAGGAATCAATGATATGACAGTACCAAGCATGCCAAATAACGGAAACATAGTTGTAAGATTAGAATACCATGCATAGGACATATTCATTTTTTCTCGTAGGTCCAATAAATCCTCCGGAGATAATTTTTCCTTATCCCTTGTGGTTTTCTTTAAGTTTTCCACAGCTTCCTCAGGAAGATTGGACATTTTATCCGATGCATTGTAATGATGGTATAATTGATTCGTATTTTTCCGAACCTTTAAATAAAAGATAACATTTATGGCAGCCGCAATAAAGATTATCACATCAAATTTCAAAAAATTATCTAAAAAAACAGCCATTATTTCCATCTTTATACCCCTACCCGATATACTTTTCCAAAAGCCTTGCCACTTCCTGAATGTCAATAGGTTTTGCCGTATGTGCATTCATTCCTGCCTCTAGGCTATTCTGAATGTCCTCTGAAAAGGCATCCGCCGTCATGGCAATAATCGGTATTCTGCCCGCATCCGCCCTGTTAAGCGCCCTGATAGCTCTTGCGGCCTCATAACCGCCCATAATCGGCATACGCACATCCATGAGAATCGCATCGTAATAGCCTTCCTCGGAATTCTTAAACTTCTCCAGACAAATCTGACCGTTTTCCGCCCAATCCAATTCCAATCCGAGTCCGGACAAGAGTTCTCTGGCAACCTCCCAATTTAATTCAATGTCCTCTGCCAACAGGATCCTTCTGCCACTTAAATCAAACTCTTTTTTCATAGTCTCCGTATGAGATTTGCCCACCTCTTCTGCAAAAGGTCTAAGTCCATAGAATAAGGTGGACTTAAACAGAGGCTTTGCAAGAAAACCGTTGACTCCCGCAGCTTTTGCCTCGTCCTCTATCTCACTCCAATCATAGGCGGAAGTCAGCAAAATAGCGATATCTTCTCCCACGTGCTTTCGGATTTCTCTTGCCGTCTGAATCCCATCCATCCCCGGAAGCTTCCAATCCAGCAAAATAACGTGGTAATCCTCACCCTGATGACGCTGCTTATCTATCATCTCTAAAGCGCTTCTGCCTTCCAAAGTCCAATCTGCATCTATTCCAATAGTTTTCAGGCATCCTACCGTGCTCTCGCAAAGCTGCCTGTCATCATCCACCACCAGCATTTTCCAATTGGGCAGAACCATATCCGTCTCCGAAATTTCCTCTTTCAACAAATCCAGCACCACATGAAATTCCGTTCCTTTTCCCTGCTCACTCTCCACGGTTATTTCTCCGCCCATAGCATCTACAATGTATTTGCAGATAGCCATGCCAAGTCCGGTGCCCTCCGTCCTGTGTACACGGCGGCTATCCTCTCTTTCAAAGGATTCAAACACATGCTCTTTAAACTCCGGGGACATACCGATTCCATTATCTTTCACCAGAAAATGCACCCTGACATAATCTTCACCCTTGAGGGACTCTTCTTCGTATACAGTAACTTGGATAGAACCTCCCTCCGGCGTAAATTTCACTGCATTTGACAACAGATTCAACAAAATCTGATTCAGACGCACACCGTCCGTGCAGACACGTTCCGTGGAAATATCACGAATAAACACATCAAAGCTCTGCTTTTTTGCCCTGACCTGCTGCTGCACAATATTCACAAGACTATCCATCATCTCCCGCAAAGATACGGATTCCTGATTCAAANTCATCTTTCCACTCTCGATTTTCGCCATATCCAGCACATCGTTGATAATACCCAGCAAATGCTTGCTGGAAGTGGTTATCTTTTTCAAACTGTCTTGTACGCTTTGCTTATTATCTATGTTGGATGACGCAATCATCGTCAACCCCACAATGGCATTCATGGGTGTGCGGATATCATGACTCATGTTGGACAAAAATTCGCTTTTAGCTTTGCTGGCGCGCTCCGCCGCCTGTTTTGCTTCCTCTGCCTTCTCCCATGCATCTTCCAGCGCTACTATCTGCTTCTTCATCATCCTGAAATATCTGAAAAACAGCCACAACAGCGTACTCACGATTAAGATGCAATAGCCCAGCGCAAACAAAATCCATTGACTGCTGAAATCACTAATGCTCTTATTCAACACATCATAAGGCATAAAAGTAAGCAAATACCATTCGGAAGAGTCCAGACTTGTGCCGTATAAATGTCTGCGCTCCCCATAAATTTGAAATTCTGAGGAATAAATCTCACCAGCCTCCATGGCTGCCTTTAACTCCGTAAGATATTGGCCTGTACTCTTTCCGTCAATATCTTCGTAAACGGAATTTACCCTGTCAAAATAGTTATCCCGGTATTCATCGGAAGTCCGTATCACATAACTGCCGTCCTTCTTGATAATAAAGGAGTAAATCTTCTGGTCATTCTCCTCAAGAGCCAAAGTATCTGTGAGGTATTCCGTGGGGATGCCCGCCACTAACGCAATGCATTCCCTGCCATCTTCCATGGAATATTGAACGGGGATTCCTAACAGAATGGAATGTTCCTCCTGCTCATTGCTGCCCAATGCAAGCTTTCGCTCTCCCCGCTTTAAGGAATCCTCAAAAAGCTGTAAATCATGCACATTCATATGTTCTCCATAGACGACATCCACAGAACCATCCTCCATATAGAATGCCAGATAATCAAAATCCCTGACACGGGCATTATACGTCAGGGTGCGGTACAGCTGGGCGGTATCCTTTGTGTTATCAGATTTAATTGTATCCACCAGAGCATCCGCCTGCCCCATCCGAAGACTTATAGCAGTCTCAAAATGCCTTGAAATCTGTTCACTGACACTTGCCATATAAATGCTGCCCATTTTTTTTAGGGTATCAGTGGCTTTGTGATTCATATAAATGGCCAGAAAAGAAAATGTGCTGACACACAAGACTGTCACAAATATAATACTAAATATTAAAAAGCGCATTGTCCCGCTTCGTAATTTTTCTTTCATACTTCCTCTCATTCCACTCTCTTAAGACAATATTTTGATGGCTGATGCCAGATTTTTATTATGTAAATCTCTTTCTAATTATATCACAAAACGATATTTACAGCCAATATATTTTGAAATTTTTACCTTTGCCTAAGAATTGTGTAGCCAAGCCGTTAAAAATATGCTAAAATAAAATCGATAAGACTTGCAACATATTTGGAGATTGGAGGCTCATATATGTTTCGTAAGAAAGAAACCGTAAATTTTTATGAACAAGATACCAAACGCTTATTGGAATACATGGACCGGGTGTTTGAAGGAGATTTTACCCCTGTGGATTTGGCGGAATTTCACAATCCGGAATTTGCCGAAAAATACAATCGCATGCTCCAATTTGTGCTGGAGTCCAACAATGCTTTTGTTATGAGGCTGAATGCCTCCATGCGTAAGATTGGCGATAATTCTATTATCAAGGAAATGTTAGAGCAGGTGAGTTCCCAGACTGTAGCAATTAACGGTATGCGGGGTTCCAGCCAGAATTTAGGAGATTCCATCCAGAATATCCAATCTTCCGCCCAAAACATTTTAGATAGTTCCCACAGTGTCATGAATACTTCCACGAACTGTACGGAAAGCATGACTTCCAGCATTCGTATTGTAGATGAATGTTCCAGACAGATTTCTGACATCAACACTCAGGTGATGGCGTTCAAAGAGAAGGCGGAGCAGATTAACAAAATTATTGATATTGTCATGGAGCTTGCCCAGAACAGCAGTCTCTTGGCCTTGAATGCTTCCATTGAAGCCGCCCGCGCCGGAGAGGCCGGAAAAGGCTTTGCCGTAGTGGCGCAGCAGGTGGGAGAATTATCCTCCAACACCACTTCCTGTGCAGAGGATATCGTAAAATATGTAGGCGAATTGATGACCGGCATTACTTCCCTCTCTGCTTCCGTGGAACAGACCACCAAGCAGCTTCAGGACGGTAACTCTAGTGTACACAAATCAGTTAAAAGCATGGAGGTAATGAATAACCAGCTGAATTCCATTAACCAGGAAATTGACAGTATTTATAAAGAAATTAACAATCAGTCCACCCTGACTAAGTCCTTCATCTCTGATATTGAGATGATGGCGGACAGCTATAATATCTTAAGTACGGACTGCTCTGCCACCGGCACCCACATGTACCGTATTTCCCGTGATATTGACAATGCCAGAAGCGATATGGCAAGACACAATTCCAAGCTTACCACTCTGGATTGGATTACAGTGTTTGAGATAGACCATTTAATCTTTACGTGGCGTGTATACAGCAATATTGCAGAGTTTGAGCATCTTCGCATTGAGCAGTTAAACAATCCCAAAGGCTGTAAATTGGGCAAATGGATGGCTTCCCAGACTGACCCCCGTATTGCAGGTTCCAAGGAGCTGCAGGATCTTGCAAAAGCCCATGATGAAGTTCATAAACATGCCTGTGATTCCTGGTATGCCAAAGAAGACCACAATGATGAAGAAGCATTACAGCATTTTAAGCTGACTCACGAAGCTTATGGGCGCTTTGTGGAATGCATAAATGCCCTGCGCGAATTAATCAAGAGCACAGGCGACACGGAAGAAACACCTATCAACAACATCTGGTAATGCTTTGAACCAATATCCCAACAAAAAGGCTGCCGCATTTGCGGCAGCCTTACTAATTTTATTTCTTTCTCATTGGCATCTTAGCGCTGTACACGTCCTGAAGCATCGCCGCCTGCCAAAGTTTCTACTTCTTTTCTGGATACCAGATTGAAGTCGCCGGGGATGGTGTGCTTCAATGCAGATGCAGCCACGCCATACTCAAGAGCATCCTTGAAGTTCTTGCCGTCAACCAGACCGCAGATAACGCCGCCTGCAAAAGAGTCGCCGCCGCCTACACGGTCAACAATGGGATGAATGCTGTACTCTTTGGAATGATAGAATTCCTTGGTATCTCTGGAGTAAATGCAAGCGGACCAGCCGTTGTCGGAAGCAGAACGGCTCACGCGCAGGGAAGATACACAATACTCAAAGTTGAACTTCTCAACCATCTGCTCAAAAATGGATTTATAGCCTGCAAGCTCCAGCTCACCGCTGGTAACATCAGTATCACCGGGCTTGAAGCCAAGTACCAGCTCAGCATCTTCCTCGTTTCCGATACATACATCCACATACTGCATTAAATTGGTCATAACCTTCTGAGCCTTCTCGGAAGACCACAGTTTCTTACGGAAGTTCAAGTCTACGGAAACCTTTACTCCATGCTTCTTAGCTGCAATCAAAGCCTTCTCGGTCAGTTCTGCCGCAGCATCGGATACAGCGGGAGTGATTCCTGTAAAGTGGAACCAATCAGCTCCTTCAAAGATAGCATCAAAATCAAAATCAGCCTCTGTAGCGGTGGAAATGGAGGAATGAGCTCTGTCATACACAACCTTGGAAGGTCTCATGGAAGAGCCTGTCTCCAGATAATAAATTCCCAATCTCTCGCCGCACTTTGCGATATGCTCTGTGCTTACATTGTACTTTCTAAGAGCAGCCACTGCACACTCTCCAATCTCATTATCAGGCACAGCAGTAACAAACTCTGCATCGTGACCATAATTTGCAAGGGATACTGCTACGTTAGCCTCGCCGCCGCCATAGTTGATGTCAAACTCGTCTGCCTGAATAAATTTCTCGTTATTGGGGGTGGACAGTCTCAGCATAATCTCACCCATGGTAATTACTTTTGCCATTTTGTTGCTTCCTTTCTCTTCTCTTATATTTTTAATTTAAAACTTTTTATAGAACCATTTTATTTCTGAACAAGATGTACAGCGAAACCGCCGATTTCTTCCTTCAGATAAATAGCCTTCAAATTGCCCTTTGCATCCTTCTTGGCGGTGGACTCATCAAATTCAACGCCCAGAACAGTGCTTAAGTAATTCACCGCTCTTACTATGTAATTGGTTCTGATTGCAATGTGTCCGTTCTTTCCAAGATAAGGCTCTTTCATCACCTCTACTGCAGTACCTGCGAAAACGGAGCTGTTGCCAGCCTTTGCGGGCATACCAAAGATAAATGCAAAACGATTTGCAGCCTTTTCAGCCTCTGCTGCATTCTCAGCATTGATGCCAATGTGAGCAAGTTCAAAACCAAGCATGGTCTGTACAGCCTCTCTGGTGAGCTGTTCAATCTTATCCCACTCTCCCGCATTGATTAAATCGCCGGGAACCATCCATGAACCGCCGCAGGCGATAATCTTGGGGAAATCCAGATAAGATGTCAGATTCTTGGCATTTACGCCACCGGTGGGCATAAACTTCATATTTACATAGGGAGCTGCCATAGCCTTAATCTTTGCAAGACCGCCGGACTGCTCTGCGGGGAAGAATTTTACCACATCCAAGCCAAGCTCAATAGCCTGCTCAATATCACTAGGACTTGAGGTTCCGGGAGTGATGGGGATATTCTTCTCGATACAATATTTTACAGTTCTGGGATTTAAGCCGGGGCTTACAATAAACTTGGAGCCTGCTGCCACTGCCGCATCCACCTGCTCTGCATTCAGAACGGTTCCTGCACCCACGCACATATCGGGGAAATTCTCAGTCATAATCTTAATGGCTTCTGCTGCCGCATCGGTACGGAAAGTAACCTCTGCACAGGGAAGTCCGCCTGCACACAGAGCCTTTGCCAAAGGAAGGGCATCTGCTGCATTGTCAATCTTAACCACCGGAACAATGCCGATTTTGCTGATTTGTTCTAAAACTGCGTTCATTTTTTCCTCTTTTCTGCCGCATACAGCGGCGTTTTGATACGATTTTTATTATGCCAGAATTTCTTTTACACAGGCTGCAAGCTTGTCGTCCTTGCAGTTATCATAAAAGTATTCCGCAAATTTCTGTCCGGACAGTGCGCCCTTTACCAGCTCTCTGTCCAAATTCTGCAAGATAGTGATCATATCGGTATGAGTAACCTCTTTCACCTGATCCAGAATTTTCTTGTTCCGCTGTTCCGGCACTACTCTCTCAGGAGGATAACCGCCGCCCCCGGGAGCACAGAACAGTTTTTCAAAAGTATACTGCAAATTCAGCTCGCCGCCCCAGCCGAAATTCTCTGCAAAGGGAAGGGCTACACAGTTGCCGTCATTTACTTGAGTGAACAGATAGGCATCCAAAGGGGACTCGATATGACCACACAGCACCTTAGGGAAAGAGTTGCAGGCTAACATTGCGCCCTCTCCCGTGCCGCAGCCAGTAACCACGAAATCCGCCGCTCCGGAATTGATCAGCACTGCTGCCAGAATTCCGTTCTGCACATAGGTCAGGGAATTGGGGTCTTCCGCGCCGCACATTCCGTAATTGAACACCTGATGTCCCAAAGGCTCTGCTACCTTCTTCAATGTCTCAAAAATCAGTTCATTTTTACCCGCCTGACTGTTTTCATTAATCAATGCAATCTTCACGACTAAATCCTCCTTGTCAATCCGGCTTTTATTGAGGCTGTTTTCCGATATAGGCAAGGATACCGCCGTCCACATAAAGAATATGACCGTTTACTGCATTGGATGCTTCAGATGCAAGGAATACTGCAGGACCAGTAAGCTCTTCCGGCTTCAGCCATCTGTTTGCAGGAGTCTTTGCACAGATAAACTGATCGAAAGGATGCTTGCTGCCGTCCGGCTGAACCTCACGCAGCGGAGCAGTCTGAGGAGTCTCGATATAACCCGGTCCAAGGCCGTTACACTGAATGTTGTATTGACCATACTCGGAACAGATATTTCTGGTGAGCATCTTCAGTCCGCCCTTTGCAGCCGCATATGCGGATACGGTCTCACGTCCAAGCTCTGACATCATGGAACAGATGTTGATAATCTTGCCGTGTCCTTTTTTAATCATGGAAGGAATCACTGCCTTGGAAACAATGAAAGGCGCATTCAAATCCACATCCACAACCTGTCTGAATTCTGCTGCTGTCATCTCTGTCATAGGGATACGCTTAATGATTCCGGCATTGTTTACCAGAATATCAATCACACCCACTTCATTCTCAATCTGAGCTACCAGAGCATTTACGGCGTCCTCATTGGTCACGTCGCAGACATAACCGTGAGCCTTGATGCCTTTCTCGGCATAAGCTGCGAGACCCTTGTCCACCAGCTCCTGCTTGATATCATTGAAACAAATAGTTGCGCCAGCCTCGGCATATGCGGATGCAATTGCAAATCCGATACCATAGGATGCACCTGTGACAAGAGCTACCTTGCCTTCAAGAGAAAAATTTGTAAATTCTGACATTGGTTAATCTCCTTTTTATTTTATTTAGGTATTTGCGAAACTCACTAACGATACCATTGTCATTGTATAAGTTCCGCAATTCCTATTATTTTTATACTTACATCAAATCCTTATTTGCCACGCCATCCATGTCGTCAAAGTCCTGATTCTCGCCTACCATGCCCCAGATAAAGGTGTATGCTCTGGAACCACAGCCTGAGTGAATGGACCAGCTGGGAGAAATCACAGCCTCCTCGTTTCTCATGACAATATGACGGGTTTCCGTGGGTTCACCCATGTAATGCATAACAAAGGCATCCTCTGGCATCTCAAAGTACAAATATACCTCCATGCGCCTGTCATGGGTGTGGCATGGCATGGTATTCCATACACTGCCCGGCTCTAACTTTGTCATTCCCATTTCCAGCTGGCAGCTCTCCACCTGACCGGGGAGAATATATTTACAGATGACCCTGTGATTGGCATCCTCCAAAGAACCAAGTTCCACCTTATTCTCATCCTTTACAATGACCACACCTTCCTCGGGCGTTCCCTCAGGTTTGATGATCACAGTGGGATAGGTCTTGTGGGCCGGTGCAGAATTTAAATAAAATTTAGCCGGATTTCCTGCATCCTCGCTTGCAAAGATAATTTCCTTGGAACCCATTCCAATGTACATTGCTTCCTTGAAGCCTATCTTGTTGACCTTACCGTCAACGGTAATGGTGCCTGCGCCGCCGATATTGATGACTCCAAGCTCCCTCCTCTGACAGAAATACTCTGCCCGAAGCTCGTCCCCTGCTGTTAATGTAATGGGGTTTGTGGGTACTGCCGCACCTGTGATAATTCTGTCAATGTGGCTGTATACCAGCTTGATTTCCCCCGGCACAAAAAGATTCTGAATCAGAAACTCTTCTCTCAGGCGTTCCGTAGTATAATGCTTCACATCCTTTGGTGATACTGCTGTTCTAAGTTCCACCGTTTTGCCTCTCTTTCCTCAACCGCGGGCATGGACAGTTGATAAATGTCAATTACTTCAGATGCTTTAGAAAATCTCTTAACGCTATGCCCTCAATAAAATTATTATACCATACAATGGCAGTCATTTCCAACAAAAAATTTCCTATACTTGTAAATTATTTGTGAATTTTTCTAACACTTATCCTGCAATGCTATTCCCCGTATAAAGCTGATAATATCTGCCTTTTTCCTCAATGAGCTGGTCATGCATGCCTCTTTCGATAATACGTCCGTTCTCCAGCACCATGATACAGTCGCTGTTTTTTACGGTAGAGAGCCTGTGGGCAATGACAAAGGTAGTCCTTCCCTTCATCAGCTTATCCATGCCGCTTTGGACAATTTTCTCGGTTCGCGTATCAATGGAGCTGGTGGCTTCGTCCAGAATCCATACGGGAGGATCCGCCACCGCCGCTCTTGCAATGGCTAAACGCTGGCGCTGTCTCTGGCTTAAATTGGCACCATCCCCAGTCAGCACAGTGTTATAGCCCTCCGGCAGTCTTCTGATAAAGCTGTCCGCATTGGCAAGTTTTGCTGCGGCAATCACCTCCGAGTCCGTGGCGTCCAGACGCCCATAACGAATATTTTCCATCACTGTGTTGGTGAACAGATGCGTATCCTGAAGCACCATGCCCAGAGAACGCCGCAAATCTGCTTTCTTTATCTTATTGATATTAATATTGTCGTACCGTATTTTTCCATCCTGAATATCATAAAAACGGTTGATCAGGTTTGTGATAGTAGTCTTTCCTGCGCCGGTGGAACCCACAAAGGCTATCTTCTGTCCCGGAGTTGCATAGATTTTAATATTATGCAGCACCATTTTATCTTCCGTATATCCAAAATCCACATCGTCCAGCGTCACATCTCCTTTAAGCTCCACATAATCCGTAAGCCCCGTCGCCTGATGGAAATGCTTCCACGCCCAGATTCCCGTGCGCTCGGAAGTCTCTACCAGCTTGTCGCCTTCCCTCTTCACATTGACTAAAGTTACATAACCTTCATCCTTCTCCGGCTCCTCATCCAAAAGCTTAAAAATTCTCTCTGCTCCCGCCAGAGCCATAATAATGCTGTTAAACTGCATACTCACCTGATTGATGGGCATATTGAAGCTTTTGTTAAATGTCAGAAAGCTCCCGAGACCTCCTACAGAAAAACCGCCTATGCCGTTTAACACCAAAATACCTCCCACCATGGCACACAGCACATAGCTCACATTGCCCAGCTGTAAATTGATGGGGCCTAAAATATTGGAAAACTGATGGGCATTGAAGGCACTTTGGAATAATTGGTCATTTAACTCCTTAAACTGTTCCTTACTCTTTTCCTCATGACAGAATACCTTAACTACTTTCTGACCTTCCATCATTTCCTCAATATAGCCGTTCACTGCGCCCAAATCCCTCTGCTGCGCCACAAAAAACCTGCCGGAAAGTCCCGCCACCTTTTTGGAGGAAAAAAGCATAATCACCACCATGAAAAGAGTCAGTACCGTCAGGGGAATATTTAACATTATCATGCTGATCAGCACGCTGACAATGGTAATTGCGCTGGAAAAAAGCTGAGGCATGCTCTGGCTTATCATCTGACGCAGGGTGTCGATGTCATTAGTATACAAAGACATGATATCTCCATGGGCATGGGTGTCAAAATACTTGATGGGAAGATTTTCCATATGGGTAAACATATCATTCCTGAGATTTCGCAGAGTTCCCTGGGACACATTTATCATAATGCGGCTATAAACATAAGTAGCCAGCACTCCCACCAGATAAAATACCGCCACTTTTAAAATAGCATACAAAAGCGGCGTAAAATCATGATTTCCGCTTTCCAGCATGGGAGCGATGTAATCGTCAATCAAGGTCTTGGTAAACATGGTTCCCCGCACATTGGCGAGAACACTAATCAAAATGCATACCGTCACCACCAAAAGATGCAGGCTGTAATTTTTCAGAATATAGGACATCAGTCTGCGAAACAGTTTACCGGGATTTTGGATTTTGGGTCTGGGTCCGCGATTCCTGCCCCCCGGTCCCATCTTGACCTGTTTTACTTTTTCTGCCATTACAGTTCATCCTCCTTCTCGTCAAAATCGCCGCTGCCCGAAGTCTGGGATTCGTATACATCCCTGTAGATTTCATTATGTTTCAGCAGCTCTTCGTGGGTGCCGAATCCGCTTATCTTTCCGTCATCCATAACAATAATCCTGTCTGCAGTGCTTACGCTGGACACACGCTGGGCAATGATAAGCTTGGTGGTGCCCGGAATCTCTTCTGCAAAGGCCTTTCTGATTTTAGCATCTGTAGCAGTATCCACTGCGCTGGTGGAATCATCCAGAATCAGCACCTTGGGTTTTTTCAGCAGCGCTCTTGCAATGCAGAGCCTCTGTCTCTGTCCTCCCGATACATTGGTACCGCCCTGTTCGATATAAGTATTGTACCCTTCCGGCATCTTTTTAATAAATTCGTCCGCACAGGCAAGCTTACAAGCCCTGATACATTCTTCCTCAGTGGCATTCTCGCTGCCCCACCTTAAATTCTCCAGAATGGTTCCCGAAAACAGCACATTTTTCTGCAGCACCACAGAAACAGCATTTCTCAGGGTGTCAAGGTCGTACTCCCTGACGTCCACGCCTCCTACGAGTACCTGTGCCTCCGTCACATCATCGAGCCGCCTGATTAAGTTCACAAGGCTGGTTTTTGCGCTGCCGGTTCCTCCCAGAATACCGATGGAATCCCGAGATGCGATTTTATGCTTGATGCCGTTTAACACAGGCTCACCGCCGTTTTTGTGGGAACTGATATTCACTTTTTGCAAGGCTCTGTTGCCGTCTCTCA
>WFLX010271039.1_pt1 | contig 18303 bp, 13 predicted proteins | sample 4967041 | NCBI WGS metagenome assembly WFLX01 (sample SAMN12857096, study PRJNA449069) | gut metagenome | isolation source: stool from male and female vole | host: Microtus ochrogaster | place: USA:Florida | collected 2017 | reverse complement strand
GAATTAGAGAAGAATCCGAAGTTTCTATTTTGCATCAGCTCATCCTCAGGTGGACCTACATCAGGAGGTCACCTGAAATTGGGGGGCATTCCAATGTCGGAAAGGAAGCACCTATTTCGTATTAACCTGAATGGCATTTTAGCAAAAATTTGTGGTAAGCCCAAAATCTTTTCAAAGAGAATTATAGAGAAGAATGAAATAAAAATAGTTATAACCGATGAAAAGGATATCGAAGGGATGATTTCGATTCCCTATAATTCTACTAAGTATTCCCATATACGCAATAGAGAATTTTATAATTGGCGTTTTGGAAATCCAAGAGCAAATTATGTATTTGCCTACCTCTATAAGAACAATATTATGGAGGCATACATTGCGTTCAAAGACATCGGAAATGCCCGTTACGATATTATTGATTTCAATCAATCAATAAATGGTGGTATAAATGAACTGCTCAACGCGTTCTCCAAAGCTACTCATCCCACGTATATTTCGTTATGGACTGTGGGCAAGAATAACATCATATACAATAACTATCGAAAGTTCGGTTTAGTAAATTTAGGTTGCNTCTATCGATTCAAAAGATTCCAGAAGCCNCCATTCCTCATNTACAAACTCAAACCAAACATGTCCACGCATGATATGGCGGCAAATTCATGGGATCTCTATAAAATAATATCTGATGAAATCTAAAACCGTTCTTCTAATTATTCCGCACCTATCTATTGGCGGGACTGAAATGCAGACGTTTAACATTGCGGCTGCGCTTGTTGATGAAGGGTACACGGTCATAGTTTTATGTCTTTACCGCTGCATTCCAGAGGTTGTCGAAAGATTCTCCAGCATAGGAGCAAAAGTAGAGCTTTTGTCTCCTCAATATAATAAACGAGAAATAAAGATTAAATACCAGAAAGGTCCCGAACTTTGGAGATTTCTTTATAATGGCCTGAAAAACGTTATAACAAAATATCAGCCAAAGATAGTCCATGTTCAATATATGACTCCCGGAGCGACCATCATTCTGATGCTGAAATGCGTTTTCCATCAACAAAATATTATTGCGACGACTCATACTGCAGCTGATATATATACCACAAAATCGCTAAAATTATTTAGATTCCTAACCCGATATTGTCTTCGTGCAATGCAGTGCATAACATTGGCAGCTGAAAGGAGTTATTTCAATTCTGCGGGATATTTTAATGGGACATTACCTCTCAAAAAAGGGAATCATTTCACCATATATAATTCACTACCCCCTCATATTTCGGTTCTTCAAGAGGACAGAACATTCCATAGCGATATTATAACAGTTGGTGTAGTGAGTAGACTGGAGAAAATAAAAGGAATGGATTTAGTCGTTCCTGCTTTCGCCAAGGCTTTTAATCAAAACAAGCAACTACGCCTCTTAGTTGTCGGGGGTGGTTCTTTAGATGCGTTGATGAAAGAACAGGTCAGAGATTTCGGACTTAGTGAATATGTGTCATTTTCAGGAAGAGTGTCACCCAAAGAATTACAATCCAAATATGATAAAATCGACATTCTTTTGATGCCATCGCGCTCCGAGGGGTTTGGGCTGACAGCCCTTGAAGGAATGGCTCGCGGATGTGTGGTGGTAGCGTCCGAAGTTGGGGGTCTTCCCGAAGTAATACAGCATGACACCACCGGCATATTACATAAGCCTGAGGACACATCTGCTATTGCTCAAGCAATCCTTCAGGCAGCGGCGCCCGAAACTCTCGCGGCAATGTCGGCAGCGGCCCTGCGCCGATCAGCACTTTTCTCTTCCGAAGAATATAAAAAACAGATCGCAAGTTGGTATAACATTTTGAACCGATGATATATCTAAATATTTTATATTTTCTTATAATCTCCTGGTACGGCTACAAATTCCTTACCTCAAGCGGACAGATTGTTAAGGGTCCGCTCGACAAAAATGAGGAACTATACTTCTCCGGACCGGAAATGTTCTGGACGCTGACGTTCTCCACAGCGTTGCTGGCGTTCTCCGTGCCTCTGGCAATTGACTTGATGGCTATAAGGCTTATGGTCATTATGATTCTATGCTTTATGGGATTTTCATNCGCCGAGAACAAGCCGGTATGGTCCATTCCTCTGATGCTTTATTCAGTCTACCTTGGCTGGCTTGTTATAGGGTGTTTTTACACGCCGAGCGTTGGATACGGCATCAGGGTCATACTAAAATACCTTTATCCATTCATAATATGTTTGTTTGCCTCGGCGGTCGTTAGAGATACATCTGTTTTTCTAAAGTCCTCACTAATTTCAAGGAAAGTCGCTTTTATTAGCTTTATCGTAGTACTTATTCCATACTTAGGGCGTCTCATTCCCGGTGTCTTTTGGTTTGTAACTGCCCGCGTTATCAATTATATCGCTATTACTGTTTTTTCGTTAGCATTGTACTTCTTCACGCGGGAAAGAAAAAATATCTGGTGGACTATATTTTTCTGTATCCCTTGCATATATTTTGTATTCCGTACATCTATCATGGGAACCGCTATGGCCCTTATGATATTTTCAATCTATAAATACAAACTCAAAGCACTTCCGGTCATCGGCGCTGTATTGATGGTATTAATAATAGCCATTTTTGCTATCCCAACAGTAAAGAACAAGATGTTCTACAACAGTGAAGAAATGAGTGTCGAGAAACTTCAATCCGGCCAAATCTCCATGGACAACATTGACAGTAACGGCCGATTTGCAATGTGGGGATGGGCAATGGACGAGTACTATTACGGTCACGAACTCGCTGGCTCCGGCACCGGCAATCTTCAACGCGCCTTCTATACGCTCGACCTGCCGTTCGGCGGACTTAAAGTCGTTCATAACGACTACGTACAAATACTTTGCGACAATGGTTTGATTGGCATCATACTTTTCGGGTTAGCCTATCTGATGATTATTGTTCACTGCTTCATTGTTTATAACAATAAACGCTATGGCCCCGGAGTAAGAATGGCGGCATTGTGTGCCGGTCCAACGCTGGCAGGCATGATGCTGGCAATGTACACCGACAATGTGGTCAATTACTCTATGGCAACCTTGTCGATGCCGTTAGGCTTCTACGGCATGATGCTCGGCATGAAGCAGAAAGAAGATGAAGAAGGCCCTGAATTTATCGAAGAAACAGACTACGAAGAAGTTCAAAAAATAGTTTAATATGAAAAAATATAATATCGCAGTTGCCGGCACCGGCTATGTCGGGCTCAGTATCGCCACTTTGCTGGCGCAACACAACCATGTTACGGCCGTTGACGTAATCCCCGAAAAAGTTGAAAAAATAAACAACCGCATTTCGCCCATTCAGGACGATTACATCGAAAAATATCTGGCCGAAAAACAGCTCGACCTTACCGCAACCCTCGACGGCGCCGCAGCCTACCGCGACGCTGACTACGTGGTTATTGCCGCCCCGACCAACTACGACCCTCTGGCCAACTTCTTCGACACCCACCATATCGAAGACGTTATCGACTTGGTCCTCTCCGTGAATCCCAATGCGGTCATGGTCATCAAATCCACCATTCCCGTGGGCTACTGCCGCTCGCTCTACGTTAAATATGCCGCCAAGGGAGTAAAGACTTTCAATCTGCTCTTCTTCCCCGAATTTCTGCGCGAAAGCAAAGCTCTCTACGACAATCTTTACCCCTCGCGCATCATTGCCGGCGTTCCCAAGTTTATCGAAGACCCGCGCTACGCCGACGAAAATGCCGCCATCGCCCAAGTTGCCGACGTGGCTTTCCTCAACGACGCGGCCCACACATTTGCCGCCCTGCTGCAGCAAGGTGCCCTCAAGCCCGACATCGACACCCTCTATATGGGCATGAAAGAAGCCGAGGCCGTTAAACTCTTCGCTAACACCTACCTGGCCCTGCGTGTCAGCTATTTCAACGAACTCGACACCTACGCCGAGGTCAAAGGCCTCGATTCGCAGGCAATTATTCAGGGCGTCGGCCTCGACCCGCGCATCGGTTCACACTACAATAACCCCTCGTTTGGCTACGGAGGCTACTGCCTGCCTAAAGACNCCAAGCAGCTGNTGGCCAACNACACCAACGNGCCGCAAAACATGATGTCGGCAATCGTTGAAAGCAACCGCACACGCAAAGACTTCATCGCCGATCAGGTTCTGCGCATGGCCGGCTACTATGACTATTCAACCGCCAACATCTACGGCCAAGCCCCGGAAAAAGATGTGGTTATCGGTGTTTATCGCCTTACCATGAAGTCGAACTCCGACAACTTCCGTCAGTCGTCTATTCAGGGAGTTATGAAGCGCATCAAGGCCAAAGGCGCCAAAATGATTATCTACGAACCCACTCTCGCCGACGGCACAACCTTCTTCGGCTCTGAAGTGGTTAACGACCTGGCTAAATTCAAAGCCCTGTCGCAGTCAATTCTCGCCAACCGCTACGATTCGTGTCTCGACGACGTTAAGGACAAAGTTTATACCCGCGACATCTTCCATCAGGACTAAACCCCGCCATGATTTCCGTAGTAATTCCTTTATACAACAAAGCCGACTCCATTGAACGCACTCTGGAATCGCTGAACCGTCAGACCTACAAAGATTTCGAAATCGTAGTGGTCAACGACGGCTCTACCGACTCAAGCGAAAAAATTGTAGAAAGGATTGCAGACCCCAGAATCCGGCTCATAAATCAGCCCAACAGCGGCGTTGCAGCTGCCCGAAACAAAGGTTTTGCTGAGGCTAAGGCAGACTATGTTGCCCTGCTCGATGCCGACGATGAATGGGAACCAGAATTTTTGGAAACCATGGCCGGCATGATCAAGGACTTCCCCGAATGCGCCCTGTTCGGAGTCGACTATGTAATGCGCAAGCCCGATGGGACTTCGATATCAACCATTATCCGCGGCCTTGACTTCGCAACCGAAAGTGGCGAAATCAAAAACTACTTCAGCGTTGCATCTCAATCAAATCCGCCGCTATGTTCCTCATCGGTAGTGATTAAACGCGATGCCATGCTATCAATCGGCGGATTCCCCTTGGGCGTTAAATCCGGTGAAGACCTCATTACATGGGCTCGCCTGGCCGCACGCTACCGCGTGGCCTACAGCCGCAAACCGCTGGCGATTTTCAACGTCGAGGGCTACAACGTTAAAGAGCGTCCCAAGCGCATCCCCCCCAAAGAAGACTATGTTGGCGCCGAGCTGCTGAAGCTCAAAAAAGAATTCCACCCCGCCGGAATCGACCGATATATCTGCCACTGGCACAAAATGCGCTCATCCATCTACATGCGCCTGCGCCAACGCGCCAACAGCATCCGCGAAGCCGCCATAGGCCTGCGCTATAACCCGCTCAACTATAAACTCTACGCATTCATAGCCCTCAACCTCCTCCCCTCTAAACTCCAGCCATTCTAATGAAGACTCCCATAGTGATTTTCGGCTTTAAGCGGCCCGACGCAATGACGCGGCTCATCGACTCTATCCGCACAAACCCCGGATATGACGACCGCGAGATTTACGTTTTCGTCGACGGCGGACGCAACGACGCCGAGAACGAAAAAGCCCGTAAAGTCGCCGAAATTGCCCGCCGGCTCACGCCAAACGTAGTGCAGGCACCCGCCAACAAAGGCCTCGCCCGCTCGATAATCGAAGGCGTAACCGACGTTATGGCCCGCCATGGTAAAGCCATAGTGTTGGAAGACGACCTTGTGCTGATGCCCGGCGCGCTGAACTATTTCGACGAAGCCTTAAATAAATACGAATCCGACCCGCGAATCTTCTCCATATGCGCCTACGGCCTGAAAATCAAGCGCCCCGAAGACTATCATGGCGACGTTTATCTGAGCCTGCGCTCTTCATCGTGGGGCTGGGCCACGTGGGCCGACCGATGGGCTAAAGTTGACTGGGAAGTTAAAGATTTCGATCGCCTGGCAGCCTCCCGCAAAATGCAGCGCGAGTTTAACCGCGGCGGCAGCGACATGTACGGCATGCTCCGCGACTATATGGCCGGCCGCAATAACTCCTGGGCAATCAGGTTCTGCTACGCGCAGCATCGCCTCGGCCTCTGGAGCGTACATCCCTTCAAATCGCTGGTTGCCAACGAAGGCTATGGCCTTGATGCCACAAACTGCAAGCAAAAATACTCCCGCTTCCGCATTGAGCTCAACTTCTCCACCGACCCGCTCAACCTCCCCGACCGGCCCGAACCTAACAAAAGCATCATCGCCCAGAACGCCGCCTACCATAGCATTCCCCGCCGCCTCTACAGCCTCGCCCGCCGCCTGCTGAANATATAATTNTAAAACATTATGAACCAGNNAATTACCCTCCCCCCCCAAGCACCNCAACGTTCACAGCGAAGCAGCAATCTGGAGCTGCTGCGCATTGTGTGCATGTTTTTGGTTCTGTTGATTCACTATGTTCCTTCACGCATAACTCCAACGCCTGAAACAGTCCACACCCATTTTGCAGATGTTTGCCTGAACCTCGAACTCCGGAGTCTGTCGTTTGTCTGCGTAAATTGCTTCATTCTTATTTCAGGCTACTTCGGCATTCGTTTCAAATGGAAATCTTTAGCATCACTTCTGTTTCAAGTTGCTTTTTATGCCGTGGTTGCATGGGGCGTCGGCTACGTGGCCGTGCGCTATGGCCTTGACGATGGAGCGGCGCTGCATGGCCAACATATTCAAAAAGCATTTGTAGTCAGATGGTTTATCGGCGCATATTTGTTGCTCTATATGCTCGCGCCGGTCATCAACAGATTTATTGAAAACAGCAGTAACAAAGAACTCGGCCGTTACATAATATTTTTCTACATAGTCAGCACCGTATATGGCTACATCCTCAAATTCAACGACTACAATGAAGGCATGAGCGNTCTGTCGCTGATCGGTCNCNACCTGATTGGCGCATACCTTAAACGTANTCAGGTCCGCTGGTTCCACCTGCCGGCCCTATGGNANTTNGTCNTCTACCTCACTTTAGGATTTATATTGGTCGCCNTCAGCTTAGTNAGNCTGANAGTAGGAATTACCAAAAGCGTTTACGGATACCTCAATCCGATTGTCATCGTTCAAACCATATACCTGTTTCTCTTCTTCTCCAAACTTAAAATCGGTCAAGTTCGTTGGGTGAACATCGCAGCAGCGTCGGCATTCTCCGTTTATTGCCTCCATCACCACCCCTACGTATATCCTATTTATAACAACATCTGCAAACTAATCAGCCAAAACGCTTCGCTCTCTCTTCTTCTTGCCTTTGGATTTTTTGCATCAATCTACGTATTCTGCATGCTGGTTGACCCCCTGCGCAACCTGCTCTTCAAAGGCCTGACCAAAGGTGTTGAACTGATTAAAGCCCCTAAATAACAGCGAATAACCGGAAATGAAAGTTTTGCTTGTACATAACGACTATGGCAAATACTCGGGCGAAGAGGCTGTGGTCGACAAAATGGCGGTAATGCTCACCCAAATGGGCCACGAAGTGGCACAGCTACGCATGTCCACCGCCGGCGCGCGAGACTCTCTCTCCGGCAAAATCAAAGGCTTCGTCGGCGGCCTGTGGTCGCCCTCGGGCGTTAAGGCCATGCGCGAAGCCCTGCGACGCGAAAAACCGGACATAGTTAACGTCCACAACCTCTATCCGTTCATCTCTCCAGCAGCCCTGCGCGAATGCCAAAAAGCAGGCATACCTGTAGTTATGACCGTTCATAACTACCGCCTGATCTGNCCTACCGGCCTGTTTATGCGCAATGGCCAAGCCTGCGAACTCTGCCTGCAAAAAGGCAACGAATGGAACTGCATCAAACACAATTGCGAGCACTCCATGCTGAAGTCGGTAGGCTACGCCTCGCGCAATGCCCTGGCCCGCATTAAGCGACACTACACCGACTGCGTCGACGTTTACGCCTGCATTACCGACTTTCAACGCCGCAAACTCATCGAAGCCGGCTTCGATGCCAACAAGATTGTTGTAATCCCCAATTCCGCCGATGCCCCCGAACTCACGGACTTTACCCCGGGAGAATATGTGGCCTTCAGCGGACGCCTCAGCAACGAAAAAGGCGTTGACCTCATAATCGAGGCCGCGCGCCGCAATCCGGAAATCCCGTTCAAACTGGCCGGTGCCCTGCGCGATAAGGAATTAGTCGACAATTTGCCGGCAAACGTGGAACTCATGGGCTACCTCTCCGGCCAGGAACTCGAAAACTTCTACCGCAACGCCCGCTTCTTCGTAATGGCCAGCCGCTGCTACGAGGGCTTCCCCATGGCAATCCTCGAAGGCGCCGGCTATGGCAAACCGGTCATCGCCCCCGACCATGGCGGCTTCTCGGAAATTATCGGCAAAGGCACGGACGCCATCGGCATACTCTTTGAACCGGGCAACGCCGATACCCTCGCCCAAGCTATAACCGCGCTCTGGGCCGACCCCGAACGCACCCAANCNCTCGNCAAAAANGCCAACCAAAAACNCAAGNAACTCTNCTCCACCGAAGTAGTCGCCCAAAAGTGGAACACCCTAATCATCGACACAACACACTATGAATAAGCAAATTACCCCCCCCCCCACAACAGCAACTTAAAAGCGCGTAGCGCCGGGCTCGACATTGTCCGGACCATAGCCTGCATCACTGTTATTGCATCTCACTACTTTCTGTATTCGCACTTTAACACCTATAAGTTTGAGGGAGCATCCATGTACTTTCAAGGAATGTTAGCCTCTATAACCGTGGGAAGTGACCTATACATGATTCTTACCGGATTTTTGTGTTGCAACAAAGTATTTGGCAAAAGATTCTATTTAGGAGGGGTCAAGGTTTTGCTTTCATATGTCTTTTTCTCGATATTAACTATAATAGTCAACATTTACCTATTTCACACCGGAATGACGTGGAAATCAGGCATCTTGGGTATCTTCAGTTTCTCAACCATTCCCTATGCCTGGTATATCGAAATGTGGATCGGGCTTTTCATTTTGGCTCCTTTCCTTAATATTTGGTATAAGGCGCTTCCTACTAAAAGAATGAAGATATATCTCATTTTGATTCTCATGGCATTATCGGTCCTTCCCGATTTCTTTAACCGCTACGGTTTCTACGTAGTTCCCAAATATTGGGAGCACGTCTTCCCCCTTGGATTCTACTTCACCGGCTGCTTCATTCGCGAATATCAACCCAAAGTGCCACGAAAATTACTGTTGCTGTTGATTCTCATCATTTCGATGATTTCGTCAACAGTAACCTTAATCGCCGGCCACCCCACGTTCCTTCGGATTATCGGCGACCGCAACGGCATTTTCATCTCAACGATTGCAATTTCAATCTTCCTGCTCTTCTATAATGCCAACGTAAAGGCTCCCGCGTTCAAATATATCTTTAAAGCCATATCTCTCAGGTCGCTCGACATCTTCCTTTGCAGCGCCATACTCGACTACTATATTTATCCTCTGTTTGAACGAAACTTCTATGTTAATCAGTCGCAATACGGTCTTTTCTACTTTATCATAGTTCCCCTGATTTTCGTGATTTGCTACTGCATCGCCTCAATAAAGAGAATTATTTTCAACCTTATTCAACCCATATTGAAGACCTGTTCAATAAATGTTGCTCTCCAAAGCCGAGGATAAAATAATATCTTCAATTTCAGTCCAACACATTTCACTTTCCTTACCAACGTGAATACATATTTTAATATAAACTACGAATTTGACCGGGAACGCGTTCACGCTTCAATAGCCGAACGCCTCGCCTCGGAAGGTTCTGACTATATCTGCGTGGCCGACGGCGTTATTCTCAACATCGCCAACCGCCAGCCCGATTATCTGGAGGTGGTCAACGGCGGCATGTTCGCCATCTGCGACAGCAGCTACGTGCCCCTCTACCTCAAATGGATCTACGGCATGCACGTAGGCCAATACTGCGGCAGCCAGATTTTTCATGACATAATTGCCTCGCGCAAATACCGCATGATATTTCTCGGCACCCAGCAGGCCACTCTCAACGGCCTGCAGCAGAACCTGCTGGCCACCAACCCCGACGTTGCCGACATGAAATTCATAGAACTGCCGTTTTGCAACGTTGAAGACTTCGACTATCCGGCAATAGCCCGCATGGTCCACGAAGATGGTGCCGACATTGTTTGGGTTGCCCTCGGAGCCCCCAAGCAAGAAAAATTCATGGCCCGGCTGAAACCTCATCTTCACCACGGCGTAATGCTCGGCGTGGGAGCCGCCTTCAAGTTCTTCAGCGGCGGCGTCGACACCAAGCGCGCACCCGAGTGGATGGTCCGCAACCACCTGGAGTTCGTTCACCGCATCAGCCAGGAACCCCGCAAACAATTCAAACGCTGCTTCGACATAGTCCGCACCCTCCCGGGGCTGCTCTATGGCGAATGGCACAGAAAAAGAAATAATAATAACTTACAATGAAAACCGCATTAATCACCGGTGTTACGGGCCAGGACGGCTCGTTTCTCGCCGAATTTCTTCTTGAAAAAGGCTACGACGTTCACGGCACCATCCGCCGCTCATCGGTCGACTTCCGCGAGCGCATAGCTCACCTCGAAGGTCACAAGAATTTCCACCTCCACTATGCCGACCTGGGCGACTCCATGTCTGTAATTCAGGTCATCAATAAAGTCCGCCCCGACGAAATCTACAACCTCGCCGCCCAGAGCCACGTGCAGGTCAGCTTCGACTCGCCCGAGTTCACCGCCGACGTCGACGCCGTTGGCGTTCTGCGCATTCTTGAAGGCGTACGCCAGTGCGGATTAACCGACACCTGCCGCATCTACCAGGCCTCTACCTCCGAACTCTACGGCAAAGTTGAAGAAGTGCCCCAGAACGAAAACACCCCCTTCCACCCCTATTCGCCCTATGCCGTTGCCAAGCAATATGGCTTCTGGATCGTTAAGGAATATCGCGAGGCCTACGGAATGTTTGCCTNCTCCGGCATTCTGTTCAACCACGAATCGGAGCGCCGCGGCGAAACCTTCGTAACCCGCAAAATCACTCTCGCCGCCGCGCGCATAGCCCAGGGCAAGCAAGACAAACTCTATCTCGGCAACCTCTCCAGCCTCCGCGACTGGGGCTANGCCAAAGACTACGTTGAGTGCATGTGGCTGATTCTGCAGCACGACAAACCCGAAGACTTCGTAATCGCCACCGGCGAGCAGCACTCAGTGCGCGAATTCGCAACCCTCGCATTCCATAACGTTGGCATCGAACTCGAATGGGTTGGCGAAGGCGCCGACGAAAAAGGCATCGACAAAGCAACCGGCAAGGTGCTCGTCGAGGTGTCGCCCGACTTCTATCGCCCCACCGACGTCGTNAACCTTTGGGGNGANCCGACCAAAGCCCGTGCCGAACTCCACTGGAATCCGCAGAAAACNACTTTCGAACAGCTCGTTAAGATAATGACCGACGCCGACATGGCAAAAGTTGCCGTTGAACGCGCCTCCGAAAGCGTTCGCACCAACCTTGAGGAATATCTCGAAAAAGGAATTGTGAAATGATGCAGAAAGATTCTAAAATCTACGTTGCCGGCCATCGCGGCATGGTGGGCTCCGCAATTGTCAGAGAACTGCAGCGCCAGGGCTACACCAACATCATTACCCGCACCCACAAAGAACTCGACCTCATCAACCAGCAGGCCGTCAACGACTTCTTTGCCGCCGAAAAGCCCGAATACGTGTTTCTCGCCGCTGCCAAGGTCGGCGGCATCATTGCCAACCAAAACCATTTGGCCGACTTCATGTATGAAAACATGATGCTCGAAATGAACGTTATCAACGCCGCTTGGCGCAACGGTTGCAAAAAACTCGAATTTCTCGGATCTTCGTGCATCTACCCNCGCATGGCGCCGCAGCCCATGCCCGAAACATGTCTGCTCACCTCGCCGCTCGAACAGACCAACGAAGCCTACGCCCTGGCCAAAATCTCAGGCCTGAAATACTGCGAATACCTCAACCGCCAGTATGGCACGGACTATATCTCCGTAATGCCCACCAACCTCTACGGGCCCAACGATAACTACCACCCCGAGCACAGCCACGTGCTCCCCGCCCTGATTCGCCGCTTCCACGAAGCCAAAGAAGCCGGCCTGCAAGAAGTTACCTGCTGGGGCGACGGCTCGCCCCTGCGCGAGTTCCTCTACGTTGACGACCTCGCCAACCTCTGCGTGTTCCTTATGAACAACTACTCCGGCAACGAAACCGTCAATGCCGGCACCGGCAAGGAACTCACAATCAAGGAACTAACCGAACTCACCGCCCAGATCGTTGGCTACAAAGGCAAAATCAACTGGGACACCTCGCGCCCCAACGGAACCCCCCGCAAGCTCCTCGACGTGTCGAAAGCAACCAAACTCGGCTGGACCTACAAAACCGAGCTCGCTGACGGCATCCGCCTCTCCTACGCCGACTTCCTCAACAATCCGCTCCGCGCCGAACGCTGACCCCTGTCAAGGCAATATTTACAAATATTCGCTCGTAAGCTTTGTGATTTTAGAATTTATTAGTAACTTTGCGAAATATTAAATCATAATAATACCATCAATCACCATTCTCAAATGATAAAAGAAAGAGTTCCCATCGCCTTTTCCTGCCTGTCAGCAATGATTGCAGGAATAGTCCCTGCCGCTGCTCAAACCGAAGAAACNCCGGTTGACAAGAGCCGCCCGAACGTTATTCTGCTCATTGCCGACGACCTCGGCTATGGCGACCTTCAGTGCTACGGCGCAAAAAACGTTGAAACCCCCAACGTTAACCGCCTCGCCAGCGAAGGCATTCAGTTCACCAACTGCCACGCAACCGCTGCCACCTCAACCCCCTCGCGCTACTCTATCCTCACCGGCGAATACGCCTGGCGCAAAAGCGGCACCGGCGTGGCCCAGGGTAACGCCGCAACCATTATCAAACCCGAGCAGTTCACCATGGCCGACCTCTTCCACAANGCCGGCTACTACACCGGTGCCATNGGCAAATGGCACCTCGGCCTCGGCCCCGTTACCGGCCAGCAGGACTGGAACGGCAANCTGACCTGCACCCCNCGCGACCTCGGCTTTGACTACCACTACATCCAGGCTGCAACGGCCGACCGCGTGCCCTGCGTTTACCTCGAACAGGACACCGTTGCCAACTACGACCCCGAACACCCCATCTACGTTAGCTACGGCGCCAACTTCGAAGGCGAACCCACCGGCGTTTCCCACCGCGACTCGCTCAAACTCAACTGGACCCACGGCCACAACAACTCCATTATCGACGGCATTTCGCGCATCGGCTTCATGAAAGGCGGCGGCAAAGCCCTCTGGAAAGACGAAAACATTGCCGACTCCATCGTTTCCCACTCCGTTCGCTTCATCAACGAACATAAAGACGAACCCTTCTTCCTCTACCTCTGCACCAACGACGTTCATGTGCCCCGCTGGCCCCACGAACGCTTCCGCGGCAAAAACCCCATGGGTCTTCGCGGCGACGCTATCGCCCAGTTCGACTGGACCGTTGGCGAAGTTATGAAAGCCCTCGAAGAAGCCGGCATTGCCGACAACACCCTGCTGATTCTGTCGAGCGACAACGGCCCCATTCTCGACGACGGCTANGACGACNACGCCNANGNNCTNCTCAACGGCCACTCNCCCTCNGGNCCCTACCGCAGCTACAAATACTCCGGCTACGAAGGCGGCACCATGGTTCCCTTCATCGTGCGCTGGCCCGAACGCGTACAGCCCTCCGAGCCCAACCACACCCTGCTCAGCCACATCGACCTCATCGGCTCCTTCTCGGCTCTCATCGACGGTGAAGTTCCCGAAGGCGGCGCCATCGACTCCGGCGACATGCTCGCCCAGATGCTCGGCGAATCCATGGAACATCGCCCCTGGGTGTCGGAACTCAACTGCACCAACGTGCTGAGCGTACGCACCAACGAATGGAAATTCCTCCCCGCCAACAGCAACGTTCAAAACACCAACTGGGGCATTACCATCGAAAACGGCAACCGCCCCTACGACCAGCTCTTTGACATGATTAACGACAAGGGCGAAACCACCAACCTTGCCGAATCAAACCCCGAAGTGCTCGCCTACATGAAAGGTGTTCTCAAAGATGCACGCGCCAGCCTTGCCGGCCCCGTACTCCCCAAAGTCATGCCCAAAATCTCCGACGAAAACGAATCCTACTGGTATAACATCTTCACCCCCAAACGCGAAAACCGCACCATCGCCATCAGCGACGACGGCCTCGTTGGCGTAGCCGCCACCGATGGCATCTACGGCCGCGCACAGTGGAAATTCGAAGACACCGGCCACAGCACCTACAACATCATCAACCGCGCAACCGGCCAATACATCAGCCCCGACGGCGTAGCAACCTCCCAGCAGCTCAAGCTCTCAACCACCCCGCCCGAAGACGGCTGGGTAATCGAAGCAGCTGCCGACGAAGGCTGCATGATTTTCCACACCATGGACCTCGGCGCCCAGATCAACCAGACCCAACAGGCCAACCAGTTCAAAATCTTCAACTGGGGTGGTGGCACTAACAACAGCGACGCCGGCTGTCAGTACTCAATTCAGGAAATCACCTACGAACCCGCCGACCCCGTGCCCGGAGTAACCCTGCCCCAGCGCAGCGACGAACCCGTAGCCTCCACCGCCGAAAATCCCCGCTGGTTCACCATCTACACCCCCAATCGCGAAAACCGCTACATGACCAAGAGCGCCAACGGCATGGTAGGTAACCAAACCACCGAATACGCTCCCACCCTGGCCTGGCGCTTCGAAGCCCGCACCGACGGCTCGCACAACATCATCAACAAGCTCTCCGGCGAATACGTGTCGCCCACAGTCATTGGCACCACCAAAGAAATCGCCCTCGTTGCCGACGAGCCCGAAAAAGGCTGGAGCTTTGCCCCCGCCAACAGCGCCGGCACCTACATCATCACCTGCGGCGACTTCCAGCTCAACCAGACCCAGCAAGCCAACGACTACAAAATCTTCAACTGGGGTGGTGGCACAAACAAAGGCGACGTCGGCTGCCAGTTCCGCTTCACCGACATCACCGACCTGCTCAAACAGAGCTCCATCAAACCCGTTCAGGCCGTAGAAACCAACGTCAAACTCTTCGACATGTGGGGCCGTCCCGTAACCAACCCCCGCCACGGCGTCTACGTAACCTCCGAAGGCAAAAAAATCATCCTCTGATTCCAACATCCCCTTCAACCCCATGCAGAGGCATCTCCCCCCGAGATGCCTCTCTTTTTTTGTTGGTTTCGCAACTTTTTCGTAACTTTGCGGAGATAAAATGAACTGATTATGGATTACAATCACAAAGATATTGAATCGCGCTGGCAACAGTATTGGAAAGATCGCGAAATATATAAGGTCGACGTTGATTCGTCGCGCCCGAAGTTTTATGTGCTCGACATGTTCCCCTACCCTTCGGGAGCNGGCCTCCACGTAGGTCANCCGCTGGGCTACATAGCTTCCGACATCTACGCNCGCTATAAGCGTCTGCAAGGCTTCAACGTGCTTCACCCCATGGGCTACGACGCCTACGGCCTNCCCGCCGAGCAATATGCAATCCAAACCGGTCAACACCCCGAAAAAACAACCACCGAAAANATTGCCCGCTACCGNTCGCAGCTCGACAAAATCGGTTTTTGCTACGACTGGAGCCGCGAGGTGCGCACCTGCGACCCCGAGTTCTACAAATGGACNCAATGGGCTTTCCAGCAGATGTTTGGCCANTACTACGACACCNCCAAAGGCCAGGCNCGCCCCATCGACGAGCTCATTGCCCGCTTTGAAGCGAACGGCACCGAGGGGATAACCGCCGCCCGCGGCAAAGACGTTGAGTTCACAGCCGACCAATGGAAGGCCATGACCGAAAAAGANAAGAGCGACGCCCTGATGAACTACCGCATTGCCTACCTGGGCCATACGATGGTTAACTGGTGTCCGAAGCTCGGCACAGTGTTGGCCAACGACGAGGTCAGCGAAGGNGTTTCGCTGCGCGGCGGCTACCCGGTGGAGCAGAAGCTGATGTATCAGTGGTGTCTGCGCGTCAGCGCCTACGCCGAGCGCCTGCTCCGCGGCCTCGACACCATTGACTGGACCGACTCGCTGAAAGAAACCCAGCGCAACTGGATAGGCCGCAGCGAAGGCGCNGAAATGCGCTTCAAAGTTGCCGGTTCAGACCTGGAGCTGGAAATCTTCACNACCCGCGCCGACACCATTTTCGGCGTAACCTTCATGGTGCTCGCCCCCGAAAGCGCCTACGTCAAGCNGCTCACNACCCCCGAGCAGCGTCAGGCCGTTGAAGACTACCTCGACGAGGTTAAACACAAAACCGAGCGCGAGCGCATGATCGACAAAAAGGTTACCGGCGTGTTTACCGGTTCCTACGCCATAAACCCGCTCACCGGCAAACAGATTCCCGTATGGGTCAGCGACTACGTGCTGGCCGGCTACGGCACCGGCGCCATCATGGCCGTTCCGGCCCACGACTCGCGCGACTATGCCTTTGCCCGCAAGTTTGACCTCCCCATAATTCCGCTGATTGAGGGTGCCGACGTGTCGGAGCAGAGCTTCGACGCCAAGAGCGGCAAAATGATTAACTCCGCAGGCCCCGAGCTCAACCTCAACGGCATGGAGGTTAAAGACGCCATTGCCCGCACCAAGCAATTCATCACCGAAAAAGGTCTGGGCAAAGTTAAGGTAAACTACCGCCTGCGCGACGCCATTTTCTCGCGCCAGCGCTACTGGGGCGAACCGTTCCCGGTTTACTACAAGGATGGCATCCCCCACATGCTCCCCGCCGATCAGCTGCCGCTGCTGCTCCCCGAAATCGACCAATACCTGCCCACCGAAAGCGGCGAGCCCCCGCTGGGCCGCGCCCAAAACTGGCAGACCGCCGACGGCTACCCGCTGGAACTCAACACCATGCCCGGCTTCGCAGGCTCGTCGGCCTACTATCTGCGCTATATGGACCCCCACAACTCCGAAGCCCTCGTNGGCAAGGAGGCAAATGCCTACTGGCGCGACGTTGACCTCTACATCGGCGGCACCGAACACGCCACCGGCCACCTNATNTANTCCCGCTTCTGGAACAANTTCCTCTACGACCTCGGAAAAGTNGTNAGCGACGAACCGTTCCGCAANCTCATCAACCAGGGCATGATTCAGGGCCGCAGCAACTTCGTTTANCGCATCAAGGACACCAACACCTTNGTATCGGCCGGCCTGAAAGACCAATACGACGTTACGCCCATACACGTTGACGTAAACATAGTTTCCAACGACGTTCTCGACACCGACGCCTTCCGCGCCTGGCGCCCCGAATTCGCCAACGCCGAATTCATTCTCGAAGATGGCAAATACATCTGCGGCTGGGCCGTGGAAAAAATGTCGAAATCGATGTTTAACGTCGTNAACCCCGACGACATTGTTGAACGCTACGGCGCCGACACCCTNCGNCTCTANGAAATGTTCCTCGGCCCGCTCGAACAGAGCAAACCCTGGGACACCAACGGCATNGACGGCGTTAACCGCTTCCTGAAAAAACTCTGGAAACTCTATGCCAATGGCGTGAGCAACGAACCCGCCTCGGCCGCATCGCTGAAAACAATCAACACCCTCATTAAAAAGGTTACAACCGACATTGAGCACTTCAGCTACAACACCTCGGTTGCCGCCTTTATGATTTGCGTTAACGAACNCACGGCCCAGAAATGCAACTCGCGCGAGGTGCTCGAACCGCNGGTAATCGTTCTNGCCCCGTTTGCNCCCCACATTGCCGAAGAGCTCTGNCACACCGCCCTTGGCCNCGACACCACGGTTTGCGACGCCTCCTGGCCCACCCACGACGAGTCGCGCCTGGTTGAAGCCGAAGCCACCTACCCCGTGAGCTTCAACGGCAAGGCCCGCTTCAACCTGACCGTACCCGCAACCATGGGCCAAGACGACGTCATAGCCGCAGCAATTGCCCATGAATCAGCCGCTAAATGGCTCGAAGGCAAGCAAATCGTCAAAACCGTATTCGTGCCCGGCAAGATTGTTAACCTCGTTGTAAAATAACCGGTGCAATAAATCAACTGATTGTGCGTTAAATGAGTGTGATAGTCTTTGCCACCAATAATGCCCACAAGCTTTCGGAAGTTCGCCAGATTCTCGGCGACCGTCTCGAAGTGCGCTCGCTGGCCGAAATCGGATGCCACGAAGATATTCCCGAAACCGCCTCGACCATAGCCGGCAATGCCGAAATGAAAGCCCGCTATGTTGCCGAGCGCTACGGGGTTGACTGCTTCGCCGACGACACC
>WFLX010020440.1_pt1 | contig 18315 bp, 14 predicted proteins | sample 4967041 | NCBI WGS metagenome assembly WFLX01 (sample SAMN12857096, study PRJNA449069) | gut metagenome | isolation source: stool from male and female vole | host: Microtus ochrogaster | place: USA:Florida | collected 2017 | reverse complement strand
TCCAGGTGATGGTGGGCGACCTCTACAACGACCCGAAATACAGCGGCCAGCGCGACGCCGCCTTCTCGCTCTTCTATATGGCTATCAACGTGGGCTCAATGTTCGCCCCGATGGCCGCCACGGCTATGTGTAATCTCGCTCTCAAGGCTAAAGGTCTCGTATACAATGCCGACCTCCCCGCTCTCTGCAACGGCTATCTCGACGGCAAGGAGAATGGAGCCGAGCTGATCCAGACAGCCTCCGAGAATGGCANGGCAGTAGGCGCCGACGTGGCAGCGTGGTGCAACGAATACATCTCTACCCTCTCCNCCGGCTACAGCTACGCCTTCGCGATCGCTTGCGGTTCGCTCATCGTCAGCTTCCTCATCTACTGGCTCGGCCGCTCATCTTACGCCCACATCCTCACCTCGAAGAAAGATGGCGCGAAGGCCGCTCAGGTGGCTACCGGCCCCGAGCTCACACCCGCTCAGACAAAGGCCCGCGTCGTGGCTCTCCTTCTCGTATTCGCCGTGGTGATCTTCTTCTGGATGGTGTTNCACCAGAATGGCGCCACACTCACCGAGTTTGCCAANAGCTGCACTTCGCCCGACGCTACGGGCTGGACTCGTATCGGCTTCAACGTATGGGCTCTCCTTTCGATCGCCGTTGGCGTCTACGCTCTCTTCAACCTCTTCCAGACCAAGTCTACACAGGGCCGCATAGTGAGCGGCGCGCTCATCGTGATGGTGGCATGGGCTCTCTACTATTTCTACGCCAACACCCCCGATCCGCTCCCCGGCATCCAGCCGCAGCAGTATCAGCAGTTCAACCCCTTCTATGTGGTTGCGCTCACTCCCGTATCGCTCGCCATCTTCGGCGCGCTCGCAAAACGCAAGAAAGAACCATCCGCGCCGCGTAAGATCGGCTACGGCATGGTGCTCGCCGGCGTGGCTTACGCCGTGATGATGCTCGGCTCGCTCTCAATCGTGGGCACAAGCGCATCTGTTTCGCCCAACTGGCTTATCTCTACCTATCTGCTCCTCACCTTCGCCGAGCTCCTGCTCTCTCCGATGGGCATCAGCTTCGTTTCGAAAGTGGCTCCTCCGAAGCTCAAAGGTTCGATGATGGGTGGCTGGTTTGCCGCTACCGCCGTGGGCAACTACCTCGTGTCGATTCCCATGATTCTCTGGGGCAAGATACCTCTTTATATGCTCTGGATCATCCTGATCGCNATCTGTCTCGTAGCCGCCGGCTTNATCTTCATGATGATGAAGCGTCTTGAGGCCGCTACTTCCGACGAGCCCGCTTCTGCCGATGCCGAGCTCGCAGCTGCCGAGTCAGTNGCCGCNGAAGCCGAAGCATAACAATTCAATAAGCAATAAAAAAGCCGGGATNCAGACGATCTCGGCTTTTTTATTGCTTATNACTTTATTAATGTGTATATAGGAAGCGCTTGATACTGCGTTTCGGNGTCTTCTCGAATTCGTTTGGCATAAGGATGATCTTAGTGAGCTTCTCATACGGAGCCACAATCTTGTTGAGCTCNTTGCGCACATTCTCCATCGTGCTGTCCATATCATTGAACGTGATGCCAAACTTATCGGCCGCCTCGAAATCGGGNTAAACGAGTCCGACGAGNTTGCCGTCGCGCTCCACAACCAAGCTCTCGGCCACAAACGGCATGTTGTTGAGCTTGGCCTCGATCTCTTCNGGATAGATATTCTGGCCCGACCCNGACAGGATCATAGTNTTCGAGCGTCCGCGCAAGAAGAGTGTGCCGTCGGCCGAGCGTGTGCCCATATCGCCTGTGTGCAGCCANCCCTCCTCGTCGATCACGGCGGCCGTNGCCTCGGGNTTCTTGTAGTAACCCTTCATCACGTTGGTGCCGCGCACACAGATCTCGCCAGGGATATTCTCCGGATCCGGACTCTCGATCTTGCTCTCCATCGTAGGCAACGTCTTGCCCGACGAGCCGACGATAAACTTACGCCACGGCGTGTAAGAGATAAGCGGGCCACACTCCGTCATGCCGTAGCCGACTGTGAAGGGGAACTTGATCTTGTGCAGGAACTCCTCCACCTCATGGTTGAGCGGCGCGCCACCCACGATNACCTCCTCGAATTCACCNCCGAAGGCATCGATAAGTTTCTTGCGTATCTTCGAGTAGATAATGGAGTCGAGGAAAGGCACGGCGAGTGTCCAGCGNAGCGTNCCCTTCGAGATCATCGGAAGAATCTGGTTCTTGTAGATCTTCTCAAGAATCAGAGGCACACAGATCACAAGATTCGGACGCACCTCAGCGAGAGCTTTCAGCAGCACACGGGGCGACGGCGTCTTGCAGAGCAACGTGATGTGCGACCCCACGGCCAACGGCGTCAGCATATCGAAGGCGCAGCCGTAGGCGTGGGCCAACGGAAGGAAAGCCAAGGCGCGCGAAGAGCGGAAGTGAAGCTCCGACTTCATGCCGAAGCATACGTTGCCCGCGAGATTCTCACCCGTAAGCATCACNCCCTTCGAGAAACCAGTAGTGCCCGAGGTATAGTTGATCTCCACCACCTCCGAGTTGTCGCGGTCGATATACTTCACATCATGGCTCGTGTAGCCGTCGGGATAGCGGCGATGGAAACGGCGGTTGAGCAGACGTATGTGGCGCTGGAGCTCCACTTCAGGTTTCTCGTCGAGCACAGTCTGTTTGTCGAGACTGATCACACCCTTGATGTTGAGAAGCGATTCCGGCTCCATGTGCTCCCAGAGAGCATCGGAGATAAAGAGGAACTGCGCCTCGGAGTGGTTGATGATATGGGCGATGTCGAGAGGGTTAAACTCCGACAGNATTGGCACAATCACTGCGCCGTAGGTCACTGTGGCCATNTAGGCCATGACCCACGCGGCCGAATCTTTGCCGCAGAGAGCGATCTTCTCGCCTGGCTTGATGCCGATCGACTCGAAGAGCAGATGCGTCTTGGCTATCGTGCGGGCAAGCTCTGAATAATTCATCGTGTCGCGCTTGCCATATTCAGAGAGGGCGGGAAGATCCCAGTTTTCTATGAAACTCCTCTCATATATTTTGATAAAATTCTTGATTTTCACGGCTTAAATAGCTTAAATTTAACTTGATAATGCCCGCGGCATGTGGTTTCCACGAGGGTTTTATAGAGCGAGCTCGTAGATTTCCCGGCAATCTTTCATCGAAAGAGGCACGTAGTTTCCGAGCTTCGGGCCCATGTTGCCTTCGAGGCTCTTCACGAGAGCGTCGATATCNGGCTCCTTGCCNATCAACTCGCGCAGCGAGGTGGTAAGACCNANATCGTGATAGAAATCCTTAAGCAATTCGATACCCTCGGCGATGATCTGCTCCGTAGTGAGACCGGCGGGGTTGACGCTCATCACGTTGATGGCGAAACGCCACACCATATCGGGATTCGTGCGCGACACAAACGTGAGCCATGCGGGCACGATACATGCCAATCCGGCTCCGTGAGCCACATCGTAGAGAGCCGACACCTCGTGCTCGATACGGTGGGAAGCCCAATCTTCCACTTTTCCTACGCCGCAGAGACCGTTGTGGGCGAGTGTTCCGGCCCACATGATATCGGCGCGGGCCTCGTAATCGTCGGGATTGAGGCGGAGTGTGAGGCCGCGATCCATGATATCGCGCATAATAGCCTCGGAATAAGCGTTTACTAACGGAGCGGGAGTGTTGGAGAAGTAACGCTCGAAGATATGGCAGAGCATATCCACGATGCCGCAAGCCGTCTGGAATTGCGGAAGCGTCACAGTGAGCTCCGGATTCTCGATGGCGAATTTAGGACGTGTGAGCTGACACTTGTAAGAAATCTTGTGATGACCGTCGCGCTTGGTAATCACAGAGTTAGGGCTACCCTCGCTACCGGCTGCGGGAATCGTGAGCACCACGCCCACAGGCAGAGCAGCCATAGGAGCCTCCTTCCCGGCGTAGAAATCCCAGAAATCGCCTGAGTAGCAGCTGCCGAGAGCCACGGCCTTGGCTGTGTCGATCACAGAGCCGCCNCCCACTGCGAGGATGAAGTCGACACCATTTTCGAGCGATATGCCGATACCCTCATACACCTTATCATCTGTAGGATTGGGCTGCACGCCCTTCAATATGTGGTAGGTGATGCCCTCTGCATCAAGCGAATCCGTAACCTGTTTGATTAGGCCACTGCGCTCGGCCGAGCCACCGCCATAAACGAGCAAAACGTTCTTGCCGCCGTAGCGGGCTACGAGTTTTCCGGTTTCCTTCTGTGTGTCGCGACCGAACACAAACTCCGTCGGGGAGTGAAATACAAAATTATCCATGAATTTATNTTTAGGCAATACATTAGAATATACTATTATAACGCCTCCCCCGCCCCAATAGTTGCAACCGCCCCTCCAGTTACAATTCTNATCGCCCCCTATTTCACCCTTAGCCGTCAAGTCGTAGTCCTGTGAGGCGCCTTCAGGCGCCCCTTTGATATCACTAACCTATGCCCTCCCTCACTCTCAAACCGCAGAACATGCAAAATAAATTTTGCAGTTTCAAATTTTTATTGTAGTTTTGCAGTGCTTTTTGTTTCCATGATATATCGCTATGCGTAAGCATATGACTATGATTAAGATATCATTCCGCCGGAACATCGGCACAGCCGCCGTAGTGATCATTCTCTCAGCCGGTTGCCGCCCCAATTCCGATAGCGGTTCTGATGCCATTTCCTCACGCGAAGTGGCCGAGGCTACGATTCCCGACGAATTTCACGCTGACAACGATATCGCTATGACTATCCGCAGCCTCGCCGACGCTTTGAAAGTGGGAGAGCCTCTCGACTCTACCCTCTACGATTTCCAAGGCATCCTCACAGATGGCCAAGGCTCACCCCTCTACACCGACGTGCAAGGCTCCCCCGGACAATGGGAAGTAGACGTGCTCGACGATCGCAACGTGATGATCCGAAATGTTTATTTAGGCGATCTTCTCCCCGGCGACCTTGAGACCTACCTGCTCCAGAGCCTCCGCATCGACAAGGAGAGCATGCTCGACTTCACAGCCCACGATGCCGTGGACGACGACGAAACAGAGATCGCCGTCTACGATTTCGACGGCGGCTACCTCCGCTTCGAGGTGCGCGCCGGCATTGCCCCCAACGGCCTCGAAGGCCCCATGCTCAGCATCGTCATGAGTGCCGATCCGCCGGTCGGGGTCGAAACACAAACCATCGGGTTGGCTCAAACCTCGGCAAAGCCATAAGCTGAAGGTCGGCTTTACGGTCTTCGAGCGTCTCTTCGGCGTTGCCCACCCTCTTTCCTGCCTCTTCAAGCGCCCCTCTGACAGCCGCCAAGGCTTTCTGAGGGGTGTTGTTGTCTTGCGAAAGATGGCAAAGGAAGATGTATTCAAGATCGGGATTTACCATCTCGCGAAGAAAAGCGGCCGTCTGGAGATTGTCGAGATGCCCCTGGGCAGTCTGTATGCGTGCCTTGAGGTATTCGGGATAACGCCCGTTGCGGAGCATCTGAAGGTCGTAGTTGGCCTCGATCACGAGATAGTTGGCCCGGCTCATGTAGAAGCGTGCGCGCTCAGTCACCTCGCCCAAGTCGGTGGCCAAGACGAAGCGGCGATTGTCAAACTCAATGGAGAAGCCCATGTTGTCGGTGCCGTCGTGAGGCACGTCGAAAGCCGTGATCTCCAGGTCGCCCAACGAGAAGGGTATCTCCTTGAAGATAGGATGGTGATAATCCTTGATGCGTTTCGATATGCTGTGGCGGCGTAGCATCCCGTTGAGCACACGGTTGGTGCAATACACTTTCAGATGCTTATACATTCTGAGCAGGGTGTAGACGTAGCGCACATGGTCGGAATGATCATGTGTGAGGAGTATCCCCTTCACCTTCTGCATATCCACGCCGTTGGCTTTGAGTGTCGATTCGATCACGTCGGCCTTTATGCCGGCGTCGATGATGATGCCCCCGGCGTTGGTGCCGATATAGCAGCTGTTGCCGCTCGATCCTGAGCCGAGCGACATATATTTCAAAAGACGGTCGGAGGGATCGACCGCTTTCCGCTTCGGTTGCGGAATCTCGGAGGCGGCGTATACGTTACGACGCTTCGAGGCAGGAGCCGGCTGGGCCGGCTGTTCATTTTCCCACTCCTCGAAAGGGAGCGTGGATTGTCCCTCAAATGATATCTTGCGTGCCAAATTTTTAGAGTTTAGAAGCCTACCCTCAAGGGCGTGCATATATAAGGAAGATTGCCGGCCGCTTATCGAAATCGTAACGGGCCGTGCGCCATTTAGCCGCCTGGCGGGTCACGATTGTCTCCTTCTCGGGATCGGTGATATCGCAGGCCACACAGATAAGAGTGTCGCCTTTGAGTGTCTTGGCGAGACTCTCCACCATACGGTTGTTGCGGTAGGGAGTTTCGATAAATATCTGAGTCATATCGGCTTTGCGGGAGATAGCCTCCAGATCGCGCAGCTTCCGCTCGCGCTCCTTGCCGTCGATAGGTAGATAGCCGTTGAAGCTGAAGCCTTGGCCGTTGAAACCCGAAGCCATCAGAGCCATCAGTATGCTCGACGGCCCCACGAGCGGCACCACCTTCAGCCCCTCCCTCTGAGCTATGCTCACGGGATACGACCCAGGGTCGGCCACGGCCGGGCAGCCGGCTTCGCTCATCACCCCCACGGGCTCGCCGCGCCGTAAAGGCTCGAGATAACCGCTCACCTCCATCGGATCTGTGTGGCGGTTGAGCTCGTAGAAAGTGATGGCCCCGATATCGAATCCCGGATCGCAACGCTTCAGAAAGCGGCGGGCGGTGCGCACATTCTCTACTATTAGATGATGCAACTCTCTGAGTATGTCGAGATTGCCTTCCGGCAAAACATCGCGTAGCGGCGCGTCGCTGATATTTACCGGAATCAGATATAAGGCTGGAGTTAATTTCATACCTCAAAATTAATAAAAATTTTTATTACTTTTGCAAATTGATTAATCTTTTTCACGTATGAATCTTCCCTCTGGTTTTCTCGATATGGCCCGCGATCTGCTTGGCGACGAGGCCGAAGCTTTTATTGAGGCCATGTCGCGGCCGCCGCTCACCTCCGTGCGCCTCAACTCCCGCAAGCCGGGGGCCGAATTTCCTGATGCACGACCCGTAAAATGGTGCCCCACAGGATTCTATCTCCCTGAGCGACCGGTTTTCACGCTCGATCCGCTGCTTCATGCCGGCGCATATTATGTGCAGGACGCCTCCTCTATGATATATCGCGAAGTGATTGCCCGATTGGTAGATAGGCCCGTCACGCTCCTCGATATGTGTGCCGCCCCNGGGGGGAAGACCACNGCCATGATCGACGCCCTCCCCGACGGCTCNCGCGTAGTGGCCAACGAATATATTGGCAAACGNGCCGTTATTTTAAAGGAGAACCTCACGAAGTGGGGCTATCCGTTGGCTACCGTGACCAATCGCGACACCTCCTTCTTCGCCCGCAGCGGCGGCGCGTTCGACGTCGTGGCCGTAGATGCCCCATGCTCTGGCGAGGGGATGATGCGCAAGGATGAGGATGCACGTGCCCAGTGGTGCCCGGAGCTCATCGAGCAGTGTGCCGCTTTGCAACGCAAGATTGTGGCCGACGCGGCTCAGGTGGTGCGCCCCGGAGGCTACCTTATATATTCTACCTGCACTTTCAATCGGCGGGAGAATGAGGAGGTGGCCGAATTTATTCGCGACTCGCTCGGGCTCGAACCGATCGATATGCACTTCCCCGAAGAGTGGGAGTTGCCGCGCGGCATAGATACCGATCTCCCCGTATATCGCTTCATGCCTCACCGCACCGAGGGTGAAGGGCTCTTCTTGGCCGTGTTCCGTCGCCCGGCCGACCCTGACGCTCCCGCCCTCCCCTCGCTGCTCCCGGGCGCAACCTCTTCAAAGCCTGCGAAAGCTGCCAAAGGTAAAGCGGCCGNGAAGGGTAAACCGGAGAAGGGCTCGAAAGGCAAAGTTGAGGTGGAAGCCCCGGAAATAGAGGAGGTGCTCTCGGTAGATTTCGACCGCTCCCGCTTCCCTGAAGCCGANGTAGATCTCCCCACGGCCCTCGCCTACTTGCGCCGCGAATCGGTGACGCTCGCGCCCGACATTCCNAAGGGACTCGTGGTGATAACCTACAAGGGGCTCCCGCTCGGCATGGCCAAGAACATCGGTAGCCGCGCCAACAATCTCTACCCGAAAGGATGGAGAATATTAATGAGATAATTATCAGAACTATGAAGAAAGCTACTTATCCCGTGACAGGTATGATGTGCGCTGTCTGCGCCGGTACTGTCGAGAAGACTGTGGCTGAATGCAAGGGGGTAAAGGAGGCTTCGGTCAATTTCGCCACGGCGGAGGTGACCTTCTCCTACAATCCCTCGGAGATATCGCCCGAAGCTATCGCCGAGGCCGTGCAAAAGGCCGGCTACGATATGATTGTCACGGCCTCTGCGGCCGAAGCCGTAGAGGAGAAGGAGAAGGCCGAGCATGAGCAATACGTGCGTATGCGACGCAACCTCATCATTGCCTGGGCTTTGACTATCCCGCTTTCGGCAATCTGCATGCTCCACATTCATTTCCCAGGTGAAAACTGGGTGATGATGGCGCTCGCTCTCGGCGTGATGGTGATAAGCGGCCGGCGTTTCTACACCTCCGGCTTGCGCCACCTCTTCTCGCGCCGTCCCGATATGGATTCGCTCGTGGCCGTCTCTACGCTCGTGAGCTTCCTCTTCTCTCTTTTCAATACNATCTGGCCCGGCGCGCTGCGTGAGCATAACATCCCGGCCGACCTCTACTATGAGGCNGCCGCAATGATCATCGCCTTCGTGAGCACGGGCAAGTTTATGGAGATTCGCGCCCGCCGCAACACGGGCACAGCCATACGCGCCCTGATGGGGCTCCAGCCCTCGACGGCTATCCTGGTCGGGGCCGACGGCACGCAGCGCGAAGTGCCGATCGATTCGATCGTGATCGGCGACGTGATCTCCGTGCGTCCCGGCGACCGTATCCCGGTCGATGGTGTCGTCACCGACGGCCACTCCGTGGTTGATGAGAGTATGCTCACCGGCGAACCGGAGGGTGTGGAGAAGGTGGCAGGCAGTAAAGTGACGGCCGGAACACTCAACACCAACGGGCATCTCACGATACGCGCCACGCATGTGGGAGCGGGCACGGAGCTCTCGCGTATTATAGAATGTGTGCGTGAGGCTCAGGGTTCGAAGGCTCCTGTGCAGAGGCTCGTCGANCGTATCAGCGCCGTGTTCGTGCCGGTTGTGATCGGTATTTCCCTNCTTACATTCCTTATATGGATNCTCACCGGCGAGGGTCACCTCCCAATCGCCGTGCTTACGGCCGTATCGGTATTGGTGATCGCCTGCCCTTGCGCTCTCGGTCTGGCTACCCCGACGGCTGTGATGGTGGGCATCGGACGCGGAGCGCGCGAGGGTATCCTCATCCGTGAGGCGGCCGCTCTCGAACGGCTCGCAAANGTNAANGTGCTNGCCATCGACAAGACGGGTACCCTCACGGAGGGTAAACCTAAAGTGGCCGCCACTTTCCCCACTGATCTTTCACGCGACAAGGTGCTTCTCCCCCTCCTTCTTTTGGAGAGGAAATCAGCTCATCCGCTCGCCGGAGCTATCGTAACCTGGTGTGAGGAGCAGCTCACAGCGAGCGGCGATCAGGCTGCAGGCGGCGATCAGGCTACNGCNNNNGTGGCTGGCAAAGAGCCGGAGAGTTTCGATTATATCCCCGGCAAAGGTATCATCGGCCGCGTAGATGGCGCGGATTACTGGATCGGAAGCGAATCTTTGGCCAAGAGTCAGGGAGCCGAATTGCCGGAAGCGATGCGTGAGAAGATGCGCGAATGGGAAAGCGAAGGGGCCGGAATCGTGTTGATGGGCGATGGCTCGACGGCTTTGGCGGCCTTCAAGGTAGCCGACACGGTGCGTCCCGACGCCCGCGAAGCTGTGGCCCGGCTCAAGGAGAAAGGTATACGCCCTGTGTTGCTCACAGGCGACCGTCGCTCCACAGCCGAGCATATAGCCAAGGAGGTGGGCATCGATGAGGTGATAGCCGAAGTGCTTCCGCAGGGTAAACAGGATGCAGTGGCGCGTCTCAAAGCGGAGGGCAACGTAGTGGCGATGGCCGGCGACGGCATCAACGATTCGCAGGCTCTCGCCGAGGCCGACATATCGATCGCGATGGGTGGCGGCAGCGACATAGCCATCGAGGTGGCGCAGGTCACAATCGTCTCCGGACGCCTCCTTTTCATACCGAAAGCCGTCTCTCTTTCCGAAAAGACGTTAAAAATCATACGAGAAAACCTCTTTTGGGCGTTTATATATAACCTGGCCGGTATTCCTGTGGCGGCCGGCGTGCTTTACCCCTTCTTCGGGATACTGCTCTCGCCGATGATCGCCTCGGCCGCCATGGCCTTCTCTTCGGTGTGCGTGGTGCTCAACGCGCTTCGCCTCTGGAAAATCTGAACCGCCCCACGCTAAGCGGTTCCGGAAAATCTGAACCGCTGCCCAGCTAAGCGNTTTTCCCCAACTGTAGGGACGCGATTCTTCGCGTCCACCGCGTCTCGGGGTATCTTAAAAATCAAACTTTTAAAGCAAAATAGATATGAAATTCAAGACAAATGCCAAATGCGCTGGCTGCTCCTCAACTATCCTCGGAGCCGTGCGCGCCAAATTCCCTAACCAGGAGTGGAGCCTNGATCTCAACTCGGCCGATAAGGTGCTCGAAATGCACGGTGTGCCCGACGACGCCGCNATGGCTGCCGAAGTGGAGAAAACCGTAGCCGAAACCGGCTTCAAGGGCTCTTGGCTCCGTCAAGGCGAAAACAACCTCTGAGCCCCNTAAAACTCAGATTTCGAGATAATGATCGAGATACAGAATGTAACTAAAAGTTTCGGCAGCCTCACCGTGCTTCACGATGTCTCCCTGACGTTGCCGGAGAAGCAGATCACGGCCATAATCGGCCCTTCGGGCGCGGGGAAAACCACCCTGCTGCANATTGCCGGCNCGCTCGACCGTCNCGACACNGGGCGTGTGATGTATGACGGCACCGACCTGCTCACGCTCAAAGATCGCCGCNTGTCGGAATTNCGCAACCGCAATATCGGNTTTATNTTCCAGTTNCACCAGTTGCTGCCCGAATTCAGCGCGCTGGAGAATGTGGCCATGCCCGCTCTGATAGCNGGCATGCGCAAGCGCGCGGCCTTCGATGAGGCNCGCAGGCTGCTCGACACGCTCGGCCTCTCGCAGCGACTCTCTCATAAGCCGGCCGANCTCTCGGGAGGCGAGAAGCAGAGAGCCGCNATAGCCCGCGCGCTGGTGAATAAACCGAAGATTATCTTTGCCGANGAGCCTACCGGCAGCCTCGATTCGGCCAACCGGAGAGAGATTCAAGACACTCTCCTGAGGCTCCGCGATGAGCTCGGACAGACCTTCGTAGTTGTGACCCACGACCGCGATATGGCCCTCATTGCCGACAGCGTCGTGGAGATGGCCGACGGGAAAATCGTCAAAAGTTTGGAGAATTGACAACTTTTAGCTATCTTCGCATTCTCAAACGCGCCCTCGCCACGGGCGCGATAGATTTTGACAACATTTAAAACAAATAAAACAATGGCAAACGAGAACAACCAGAACAAGAATCAGCTTCAGATTCAGCTCCGTCCTGAAACTGCCGACGGAAAGTACAGCAACCTTGCTATGATCGGCCACGGCCCCAACGAGTTCCTCATCGACTTCATCTTCGCAGCTCCCGGCATGCCCCAGGCTCCCGTAGTAAGCCGCGTGATCATGAGCCCCGAAAACGCTAAGCAGCTCATGTTCGCCCTCACTGACAACGTGAAGAAGTATGAGGCTCAGTTTGGCGAGATCCAGCCCCGCCCCGCAAAGAACCCCAACATCGGTGCTAACTGATAACGGGCTTTCAATCTGACAATAATCTCTGCAAGATAACCCGAAAAACGCGGGAGGATATGCTCCTTCCGCGTTTTTTTAGTAATATCAACTCCTCTGCCTCACGATTAAACAATTATGGTAGACAACAACCTTACCCTCTACAATTCGCTCACACGCATTAAGCAGCCTTTCAAGCCTGTTCATGAAGGACATGTGGGCATGTATGTGTGCGGACCGACTGTATATGGCGACGCACACCTGGGCCACGCGCGCCCGGCCATCACCTTCGATATCCTCTTCCGCTATCTGCGTCACTTGGGGTATAAGGTGCGCTATGTACGCAACATCACTGATGTGGGCCATCTCGAACACGACGCCGACTCCGGCGAAGACAAGATCGCGAAGAAGGCTCGCCTCGAACAGCTCGAACCGATGGAAGTGGTGCAGTTTTATCTCAACCGCTACCACCACGACATGGAGGCTCTCAATGTGCTGCCTCCCAGCATCGAACCTCACGCTTCGGGCCACATCATCGAGCAGATCGAATATATCAAGAAGATTCTCGATGCCGGCTACGCTTACGAGAGTTGCGGNTCGGTATACTTCGATGTAGAGAAATACAACCGCGATCACAATTATGGCAAGCTCTCGGGCCGCAATATCGAGGATATGATATCCTCTACCCGTGCCCTCGACGGCCAAGAGGAGAAGCGTAACCCGCTCGACTTCGCTCTCTGGAAGAAAGCCGCTCCCGAGCATATCATGCACTGGCCATCTCCCTGGAGCGAGGGATTCCCCGGCTGGCATCTGGAGTGCTCCACGATGGGCGAGAAGTATCTCGGCGAGACGTTCGACATCCACGGAGGCGGCCTCGACCTCCTCTTCCCTCACCATGAGTGTGAGATAGCNCAGAGTGTAGCCGCACAGGGGCATGAGGCGGTGAAGTATTGGGTGCACAACAATATGATCACTATCGAAGGTAAGAAGATGGGCAAGAGCTACAATAATTTCATTACCCTCGAACAGTTTTTCGACGGCTCGCATCCCTTGCTTGAGAAGGCGTATTCGCCGATGGTGATCCGTTTCTTCATTCTTCAGGCTCATTATCGCTCTACTGTCGACTTCTCGAATGCTGCTCTTCAGGCCGCCGAGAAGGCTCTCCAGAAGATAACCGACGGCTACAAGCGTCTTCAGCATCTCAAACCGGCTGAGACTTCGAGCATCCAGCTCCCCGACTATATGGCGGAGTGCTATAAGGCGATGGACGANGATCTCAACACGCCNCAGGTGATCGCGCAGCTCTTCGATGCTTGCAAGGTGATCAACTCTGCCTCAGATGGCAGCGTGAAGCTCTCGGAGAAAGACATCGAGCAGTTGAAAGCGCTCTTCCAGATGTTCCTCTTCGACATTTTGGGCATGAAGATTGGTCCCGACAACGACAATGCCGAGGCTACTAAGGCTTATGAAGGAGCTGTAGATCTGCTTCTCGAGGTGCGCAAGAATGCCAAGAGCAACAAGGATTGGGCTACGTCTGACCTTATCCGCGACCAGTTGGCCGCGCTGGGCTTCGACGTAAAAGACACCAAAAACGGCGTGGAGTGGAAATTGGCAAAATAACCCCTGTCTCAAAGGTTAAATTCCTCTGACAAAGGGCCTTTGGGTAAGGGCACAAANAAAGATTAATTGTCATCCCGACNACTAATCCTCTAACCTTAAATCTANTACCATGAAAAACACGATGCAAAGTTAATATCATTNTTCTCATTTTGCAAANTATCGCCCCTCAATTTGCAANTATTTACATTATATTAACGNNTTTTTGCATCCCCACTCCCCCTTTTCACCAATTTTAAATAACTCCACCCATACGCACACTCATCCACCCAGTAGCGACGCGATTTCCCAGTAGGGACGCGATTCATCGCGTCCACCGAGCACCGGCCGCCGCAACGCAAGGATCGTCAATGCACGCGTCAGCAACGTAGGGATCGTCAATGCAAGCGTCAGCAACGTAGGGACATGCCTTTGGCATGTAGCGGAGCCAGCGATAGCGAGTATCGGCGGAGTTAGGTGGAAAGCATTGTCCTCAATGCGTCAACGCGCCTCTAATCTAACTTCCAAAACACCCGACTACGGTAACACTCCAATAGAAAAGGCACCCTGAACATACAGCTCAGAGTGCCTTTTGCCGTTGTCAACGGCTCACATATCAATATTCNTTTGATAATANTCTTTNNTCATNCTCNNACAAANTGCTTNATATCNTCTCNAACCTCGTGAGGGAATCGGCAATTAGAAGTTTGTTTCCTCTACCATGAAATGGTTGCGGGTATGGAAGCATGCAGGGCACTTCTCCGGTGGCTCGGTGCCTTCGAAGATATAGCCGCAAACCTGACACTGCCACTTGATAGGCTCGTCGCGTTTCCAAACCGTGCCGGTCTCGATACGCTTGCGGAGAAGCTCGAAACGCTCCTCGTGATGCTTCTCGATAGAAGCGATTGCACGCCACTGCTCAGCCAAATCATGGAATCCCTCCTCTTCGGCTACATCAGCGAAACCGGTGTAGAGATCCACGCCCTCTCTCTGCTCCTCGCTGGCGGCAACCTTAAGGTTGGCCTCTGTAGGAGTGAGGATACCGGCGTCAACGCCCAAAGCTACGGTGTTGCAGCCACCCTCTGAGAGATGTTTCAAGAATATCTTTGCGTGATGAAGCTCATTGTCGGCTGTCTCGGCAAAGATCTTCGCATACTGGATGTATCCCTCCTTCTGTGCTGACTGCGAGAAGTAGGTGTAACGTGTNTAGGCCATTGATTCTGCGGCATAAGAGGTAGCAAGGTTCTGCTCCGTCTTTGTGCCCTTAAGGCTTTTTACTGGTGCTTGTGTGTCTGCCATAGTAAAAATAGTTTTTATAAGTGTTTGTTTTTATCTCTTAAACGCCGGCAGCACTAATCAGGTTTAAGAAATTTCAACAAAAATTTAGAATCCTCCAAATTTTCATTATCTTCGCATTGTTTTCCCCTCAGAGAGCCCTGAGGGCTGAAAACCCAGAGCAAATAAATCTGAAAGAAAAAATCAGCGATGACAGAAAAAATCCAAGGAATAGTCATAGATCTCACCCGCCATAACGATCGCCTCTCGATCGTGACGCTCTTCACGCGCTCCAAAGGCCGCATATCATTCCTCTCCCCGATCGGCTCCGGGAAAAGCGCGCGCCTCCGGCAAGCACGCCTCCAACCGCTCGCCGTCATAGAGGCCGANATCAANTTCAAAGGAAATGCCGAACTTCAGCGTCTGGGCAACTTCGCTCTCGCCGAAGTGTGGAGCAATCTTTACTTCGACCCTGTGAAGCGATTGCTCGCCCTCTTTATCGGGGAGTTTCTCAACAGGCTCCTGCGCGCCACGATGCCCGACGAAGCCCTCTGGGACTATCTGCTCGAATCGCTCCGCCTGCTCGACCGTCTTCAGGAGGGTGTGGCCGACTTTCATATCGCATTCCTCGCCTCGCTCCTCCCCTTCGCGGGCATACAGCCCGACCCCACAGGCTTCACCCCNGGNATGTATTTCAATATGCAATCGGGCACCTTCTCCACCACNCAACCGCCCCACAATGATTACCTGAGCGGCGATGATGCCGTGTGGGCCGCGCGTCTTTGCCGCATCGACTTTGCCAACATCCGCGCCCTGAAGCTCAACGGCGAGATCCGCGCCCGCATCCTCAAGGAGCTCCTCAAATACTACTCCATCCACTACCCCGGCACATCCACCCTCAAATCTCTCGACATCCTCCACGACATCTTCGCCTAAAAACCCGCGACCCCCCTCGCGGAGGGGGTAAATCCGTTCAAAAAAGGGCATAAAAAAAGTCTACCTCTTTTCGCAAAGAAATAGACCGAAACCTTAATCTTAATTATACTATGAAAAACACTATGCAAAATTACACACTTTTTGGCTAAAATTCCAAATTAATCATCCGAATATTTGGTTTTTTAACTATTATTAAGTGGAAAATCATTAATTTTGCATAGTGGCTCCTCAAAAGCGGCTTTTTTCCTCCTCCAAGCCCTCGGCAAGCCCCCTTCCCAAGAGCCTTACCGGGACCCTTCCCAAGAGTCTTGGGAAGCCACCCTTTTTATCATAACCCAAAACCTGACACCCCACAGTGGAGAGACTTTATCAATATCTTTGGCAATCCCGAATGTTCGGCCGCACTCTCAAAGAATGTGGCGGACAGGATGTGCTCGTTATCGACCCCGGACGACTNAACACCGACGCCGGGCCCGATTTCTTCAACTCCAAAATCAAAATGGGAGGTACGGAATGGGCCGGAAACATCGAAATTCATGTCAAAGCATCCGACTGGACACGCCACTCTCATCAAGACGACCCGGCCTACGATAATATCATACTCCACGTTGTCGGTGTCTCCGACAAGCGCATACATCGTAGCGACGGATCGCTCATTCCGCAGGTGGAGATCACGATGCCCCCGGGGTTCTTCCAGACGTATTCCGAACTGGAATCAGATATTTTCGCCATCCGTTGCGCCCACCGGCTGCCTGAAATACCGCAGCTCTCCGTCACCGNTTGGCTCGAAACCCTCTCCATAGAGCGTGTCCAGGCGAAAGCGGCACGCGTANACGACATATTCAAAAACAGCGGCTGCGACTGGGAACAGGCATGTTTCATCATACTCGGCCGCGCCCTCGGGTTCGGCCTCAATGGCGATCCTTTCGAGATGCTCGCACGCTCCATCCCGCTCAAAATACTCCACCACCACTCCGACAATCCTCTCCAGCTCCAGGCCCTCCTCTTCGGCCAAGCTGCCATGCTCGACTCCTCACAACATATCTTCGACGAATATTACCAGCTCCTCTGCCGCGAATATTATTTTCTGGCCCGCAAGTATGGATTGCGACCCATGCGCCCCGGTCTTTGGAAATATGCCCGCACACGTCCGCAGAATTTCCCTCACCGCCGCATCGCCCTGCTCGCCAAGGCCTGCGAAGGGGGCTTCTCCCTCTTCTCAAGCATCATTGCGGCCGAAGGGAAGGAGGAGAAACTCCGCGAGCTTTTCTCATGGACTCTCGACGGCTACTGGCATTCTCACTTCTCTTTCGATGTGGAAGCCAAGAATCCCTCCGACTCTCTCTCAAACGCCAGCATCACGCTACTCCTTATTAATGTAGTGGCTCCGCTCATCTACGCTTACGGCGGACGCGTCGGCAATCCCGACCTCGCCGAGAAGGGCCTTGACCTGCTCACGTCGCTCCCGGCCGAAAGCAACGGCATAATCCGCGACTGGCAACAATACGGTCTGCGCGCCAAGGATGCCCTGCGCTCGCAGGCTCTGCTTCATCTACGAAAGGAGTATTGCGACCGCCGCAAGTGTCTCTACTGCCGATTCGGCCACCATCTTCTGCGAAAATCGGCCCACACTTAAGCGCGGCTGCAACTTCATCACCCGATTTTTGTTGTTACATTTGAGGCTGAGCCTCAACCCACACATATCTTAATCTCCGGCAAAGAGGGGCTGNCTCAGCACTCTCAGCCGCCGGAAAATCTGAATGAAATAATGGCACGTACCGTTCGAAATAATCGCGTCAACAACGCTCAGCGTCTACGCAAGGAAGACCGNATCTTNACNTTTATCAATGACACCGACCAGCCTCAGCCGCTGCTCAGTTTCGTGGCCGAGAAGTTTAAGGATAAGAGCCGCACAGATCTCAAGGCCTGGCTCCGCCACGGACATATGCGCGTNGACGGGCAGGTGACGTCGGCCTTCGACACCCCGGTGCCCCCGGGAGGTAAAGCCGAGGTAAACGTCGGCCGCCCCTTCGTAGTCTTGAAGCATCCACGCCTGCAACTCGTGTATGAAGACGACGATGTCATTGTGATCAACAAAGGCTACGGGCTCCTCTCCGTGGGCACCCAGAGCCATAAGAAGGAGGAATCGGCCTACGATATCCTCCGCAACTACGTCAAGGAACAGAATCCGCGCAACAAGCTCTACGTAGTGCATCGCCTCGACCGCGACACTTCGGGCCTGATGATGTTTGCCAAGAGCGAGGAGGCGCAGGAGACGCTGCGCCACAACTGGAACAATATGGTGCTCGACCGCCTCTATGTGGCGCTTCTCGAGGGCTATGTGAAAGAGGATTCCGGCTACCGCAAGAGCCGTCTGGCCGAGAACTCGCAGTTTGTGGTCTATTCTACCGACAATCCCGACGAGGGNAAACTGGCGCTGACCCGTTTCAATGTGCTCAANCGTGCCAACGGGCTCTCGCTGGTNGAGTTCTCGCTCGATACGGGGCGTAAGAATCAGATCCGCGTTCACGCCTCCGAGATGGGTTATCCCACTTCGGGCGACCGCAAAGTTGGCGCGAAAGAGAGCCGTCTGCACC
>WFLX010108367.1_pt1 | contig 18318 bp, 13 predicted proteins | sample 4967041 | NCBI WGS metagenome assembly WFLX01 (sample SAMN12857096, study PRJNA449069) | gut metagenome | isolation source: stool from male and female vole | host: Microtus ochrogaster | place: USA:Florida | collected 2017 | reverse complement strand
AGAATCTTAACAAGTAAGGATAATTTGTTGAAAAAATAGGACACACGTCATCGGGCGTGTGTCCTATTTTTGTAGATGGACTCTTATTTTCTTAGCTTTTGGATACTCTTGCTGAGTCGGTGATCGTCATAGTCTGATTCAAAACACCAGATAAAGACTCCCGGGATATCGTTTGTGCGTATGAAGTCGAATTTCGCAGCCATTGAGCGTTCATTGTCAAAGCCAAGTATTAGGTTTCCTTGTCTGTCGGCATAGTAAGGAGCCTGCGATTCATCATCCCAAACTATATGAAGACCTTCAGAATATTTGTCAAAATCACAATGGTCTACTTCAGACGGAAAAGGCTTGAGCCCTCTTCCGAAGAAAGGAATCCCCATTAGTATCTTTTCTTTTGGAATTCCTAAGTCCATATGTCGCTGAATTGCTTTTGAAACGCACCAATCACCAGTCTTTTTGCCCGGATATAAGGGGCTTTGATGAAGAAGACGTTCCCCCTCTTTGGGAATGGCAAGATTGTAGCCTGACACATGAACATAGCTGACATATGGCATCATACCCTTGTGGTCAATAAATTTCCCGGAGTTATTGGAATAGTAAGATATCCATTTGTCTTTACCCAAAGCCTTGCGCAAATCTTTTGCAAGGGCTACATAATTTCGGTCGTCTTGTGGAGTGGCTGTGTGTCCTCCTGCCTCTGTGGTCGGAAATTCCCAATCCAGATCGACACCATCAAGATTATATTCTTCTATAATTTTCTTTACGCTTTTCACATAGTTTTTCCTTTTCTTTTTGTCGCGAGCCATCTCGCTGAAGCCGGGACGACGATAATCGTTGAGTCCGAGTATTACTTTTAATTCCGGGTTTTTCTCTTTCAGTGCAGTCATAGATTTGAGTTTATCCGGATAGCGTATCACTACTCCATCGTAATTATCGTTGAAAACTCCAAATGCATATATCAGATGTGAAAACATTTCGGGGTCTGGAAGCACATCATATCTATCTACCATATAAGCCAGTGCTATCTTTGGTGTAGTATCCTGTGATCGCTGATCCCCACGCTTCAGACTTGTTGCTGAAGTCTGTCCCCACATTGCCAAAGTAGTAATTGCTGCTATAGCTATGCAAACTAACGAAGTGATGAAGTATCTTTTTCTCATAATCAATGATTTTCTGCAAAGATACATCATTTTCCGCAATCAAGCAATAATTTTGAGGCTATTCGATGGAAGAATTACTTTTTTTTACTAATTTTGAGGTGACAAATCATTTATGAATTGATGGACGTTGTTTTTAAACGTAGTATAGCAATAGCATTGTGTTTTTTCTTCTTCCTCTGTGCCCTGGGAGAGAATGCTGACACGTGTGGCAAGATTCGAAGTAGCATAGGGGTGGATGTGAGGCCTTCATATGCCTTTTCATCCTATAAGGATGATATTCTGATGAATATGTTAGACATTGACAATGCCCTAAACACTAAATTTGCGACATCTCTTCATCTTAAGTATGGCTTCACATTTGATCCTTCCTCTCGGCAAGGTCGCTTTTATCCCGGAGTATGGCAAGGAATTGGCGTATCTGTAAATTTTTTTGGTAATCCTAAGGGAATTGGCACTCCTGTCTCGGTATATGCTTTTCAGGGAGCTCCGATTTACAAATTCAGCGACCGGATTTCACTATATTACGAATGGAATTTCGGGGCTTCTTTTGGTTGGCATAAATGTGATGGACATACCGCATATTCGAATCTTATTGTAGGCTCAAATATGAACGCTTACATAAATGTTGGTGCCGGGTTGCGTTGGAAGTTAGATGAGCATTATGCGATGACAGCTGGCCTGGATCTGACTCATTTCTCAAATGGAAACACATCNTTCNCTAATCCCGGTGTAAANTNGGCAGGAATCAGGATAGGANTCATGCGATCGCTTNGGAAAGAACTAAATAAAACAGGCGATTGTGTNGTCTTTAATGTTGATACGATTAAGCAAAGGCNCCAGCTGCAGTTTGATGTCACTGCATATGGCTCATGGCGAAAAAGGGTCTATAGNGGAGGAGAAATACCGGTGCTCCTGAATGGGCATTATCCGGTAGTGGGGCTTGATGTGTCGCCGATGTGGCAAATAAAGAAGATATTTCGGACTGGAGCGTCAGTTGATATCCAATGGGATCAAAGTACAGACTTGAAGAGGCATCATGCCTACGGCACAACATCGGATGATATCCGCTTCTATCGACCTCCGATTTTGAGCCAAATATGCGTTGGCATTTCAGGACGGGCAGAGTTAGTAATGNCGATATTCTCTGTCAACTTAGGCATCGGCTATAACTTGATTGGTCCTGAAGAGACAAGGGCTTCTTATCAGCTTGCTAATTTAAAGGTGCGCTTCACTGAACGCTTCTTCCTCAACATTGGTTATCAACTTTTGGATTTTCAGAAACAGAATAATCTCATGCTTGGATTTGGGTATTCGTTCAGGTAGCGTTTTTGACCATTCTTTTGTATTTATGGCCAAAGAAGTTAACATCGTTTGCTTCTTCAAATCCTACGGAAGCGTAATACTCATTTAATCTGGGTTTTTCTAAGGCTACGAGCAGAGCGAAGTTTTTATATCCAAGTTTTTTGCCTTCCTCGATGGCTGCCTCCATCAGTGTTTTCCCATATCCTTTGCCTCGATATTCCGGTTCGATGGCAAGGGAGTCAAGGTAATATTCTCCAGGATATGTTTCAATTGCCGACTGCTTGATTGTCGCTGGGTCAACCCCTTTCCANAGCTTGCTCCANGTATATTCTCGNAGCCNNTGATAGTCATCTCCGGAATATGAAATNATGCACCCAATCGGCTTNCCATCTTCTTCAGCTATCAATGACTTATTCCACGAATACATGGATTGTGGATCAGAGCAAGAAGTCTTGACCCACTCCAGATCGGAAGTATCCATATCTAAAGCGGTCAAGACAGTCTTTGCCACGTATTCTGTATCTGATGGGGTAGCTTTTCGTATTGTCATCAGTACTGTTCTTTCTCGTTGGGAAAATCACCGGTCTTTACATCATTGATATAGTGACGGAAAGCATCAGTCATTATTTCACCGACATTGGCATACCGGCGAAGGAAACGTGGCGAGAATCCCATGGTCATTCCAAGCATGTCGTGCATCACAAGCACCTGGCCATCAACACCGCCACCTGCACCGATACCGATTACGGGAATCGTAAGCTCTTTTGCCACTTGCTCAGCGAGCTTTGCCGGAATCTTTTCAAGGACTACTGCAAAGCATCCGATCTCTTCAAGAAGCTTTGCATCTTCCAAAAGTTTCTTAGCTTCTGCCTCTTCTTTTGCCCGCACGCTATAGGTGCCAAACTTATTGATGCTCTGTGGAGTAAGCCCAAGGTGTCCCATCACGGGGATTCCGGCACAGAGAATGCGCTGGATTGACTCTGCTATCTCAGCGCCCCCTTCGAGTTTCAGCGCCTCAGCATGACTCTCTTTCATCACCCTGATAGCGGATGCAAGTGCCTCTTTCGAATTGCCCTGATATGTGCCGAATGGAAGGTCTACTACGACAAGTGCTCGCTTCACTCCCTTCATCACTGACTTCGCATGATAGATCATCTGGTCAAGAGTTATCGGAAGGGTAGTGACATTGCCTGCCATTACGTTTGAAGCTGAGTCGCCTACAAGGATTACGTCCATACCTGCTTCATCCACAAGTTTGGCTGAAGTATAGTCATATGCAGTGAGCATAGATATTTTCTCACCGCGATGTTTCATTTCCGTAAGGCGGCTTGTAGTCACCTTGCGAGTGTTTTCTGCTTGTGCTGTTGACACGGTAGTTTAAAGATAAATTATAAATATTAAAGATTTAATTAGTCAATGCTAATAATTCTCAATTAAGAGTGGGTTTGTACAGCCTGCGTAGGTGGAAGCTCGAGGTTGCGGCGGTCGCATTCTGCCACTACTCTTGCAGCAAGATCTGAGAAAGCCTTTGCTTCAGGATTTTCTGAGATGTTGCCTCCAGTGCACTCAGTGGCAGTAGGATGTCCGCTGTCTGCCATCTCGCAGATGTCTGCTACAAGTGGAATCTGGGCAAGAAGAGGCACATTCATGGCTTCTGCAAGACGCGCAGCGCCCCCATTGCCGAAGATATAATATTTCTCTTCGGGGTGAGGAGCTGGAGTAAACCATGCCATATTCTCAACAAGTCCCAGGATAGGAACATTGATCTTTTCACTTCGGAACATTCCTATGCCTTTGCGAGCATCGGCAAGTGCTACTTCTTGTGGGGTGCTCACTACAATCACTCCCGTAATAGGCAATGTCTGTACTAATGTCAGGTGAATGTCGCTGGTGCCGGGTGGCATATCAATCAAGAAATAGTCAAGGTCGCCCCACCATGCTTCAGTGATAAGCTGCTTCAAAGCATTTGAAGCCATGCCTCCTCGCCAGAGCACAGGACTGTCTTTATCTACAACGAAGCCAATGCTGAGCATCTTTACTCCAAACTTCTCTATNGGATCTATCCAATCCTTACCCTCTTGGGTCACCATAAAGAGCTTTTCATCCTCCACTCCAAACATCTTTGGCATTGAGGGTCCGAAGATGTCGGCATCAAGAAGCCCTACCTTATAGCCTTGGGCTGCCAGCGCAATGGCAAGATTGGCTGAGACTGTGGATTTCCCTACTCCTCCCTTGCCTGAACTGATGCCTATGATGTTTTTTACTCCGGGTAGAGGCGTTTCAGGTTTCGGCGCTTCAGCCTGGCGATATTTCACTGCGATGCGTCCTTTGACATCGATATCCGGATCTGCAAATACCGGAAGGGTTGCTTCTGCAGCGCGCACTACTGACTTGATGAATGGGTCGGTAGGCCGGTCGAAGATAAGTGAGAACGANACTTTGTTTCCATCGATTCGGATATCGTCTTCCACCATTCCGAGTTCTACAATATTTTTTCCGTTTCCGGGATACTTAACGTTGGTGAGTGCGTCAAGTATAAGTTTTGGGTATATAGCCATTGTTTTAACGATCAACGATTAACGATTAACGATCAATACTCAATTCTAAGTTTAAAATTCAAAATTATTGGAGGAGTGACGTCCAAACTCACTGTGATAGTCATCTTTTTCAATGTCGCTGCAGTCCGGCTCCTTTATTTCTTCATCTCCTAAGCGGAATGAAATAAGCTTGATAGTCTTACCTCGTGAGAGCCATTGCTGTTCGTAAAACGTCTTTATAGAGGTGACTGGATCAGCAAGTCCGCTGCCGTAGAGGTCGTCAGTATTAGCAAGCACTTCAAACCCATTAAGCTCCACAAGTCGCCTTGTATATTCATACAGGAAGGGAGAGTCGGTTTTAAGATTGACTATTCCTCCAGGACGCAAGAAGTTGCGATAGTTGGTGAGAAACCTTGATGAAGTGAGTCTTTTCCTTGCCTTTTGCATTTGAGGGTCGGGAAAAGTAATCCAGATTTCATCTATTTCTCCAGCATTAAAAAACTGACATATTTGTTCGATTTCCGTACGCAGAAAGGCAGCGTTATCCATTCCTTTTTCTTCGACATACTTTGCACCTTTCCACATTCTGGCACCTTTTATATCGACACCAATATAATTGCGGTCTGGATTTGCTTCAGCAAGCCCTACAGTATATTCTCCTTTACCACAGCCGAGTTCAAGAGTAATTGGATTGGAACGTGAGAAAAATTCACTGTTCCACTTTCCTTTTAAAGGGAACCCTTTTTCTATCAGTATGTGTCGTGGATACTGAAGCACGCATCCGAAACTCTCCATATCTGAGAATTTCTGCAATTTATTCTTTCCCATAGACTTTTGGAAGGTATTGGATATTTGTATGATATTTTAGGGTTATCTGTTTATTACGAGAATTTTAGTGGCTTCATTATATGATCCCCCTCCAGGTCCTGATGAGGCTATTACAAAGTAGACGCCACTGGGAACACGATTTAGATCCATCCCGCANACATCCCACAAAATGGTGCCTCCTGAAGCTGGTCCTAATTCACGCACTATATTGCCGGCAGAATCTACAATCTTTACTATACTGTTTTCCTCAANACNGTCGATTGTGACNCATCCGTAATAGTCATGTCTGACCGGATTTGGATAAGCTCTTATCGATGATACACCCGGCTCTTCAGATTGTGTGCTGAGATAGTATTCGCATAGACCTGAAGAAGTCGCTATCATCATGGAATTATTGTCAGGATTATAGCAAGAAGCATATACTAAATCTGAAGGCAGCGAGGAATTTTCACTGTCGATTTCTTGAAGTATAGTCTTTCCATCAGGAGATGTGCATACGAGACCGCCGCCTGAAAGTGAAAACCATTTGCGTCCCAAGCCGTCGATTGATATGTCGTTGACAGATGTGCCGGAAAGAAGATAATCAGCAAGCGATGTGCCATCGTTGCGGCTTACCTTAATTCTTGACGCTTTGTTTGGATTGGAGAATGAATCCTTAGGGTCGAAGGTAAACACTCCGTTGTCTGATCCGACCCATACCAAACCGGTCGCAGGATCCTCTATGGCGCAATAAAGATAGCTGTAGCTTATTTTCCCATCAGAATCTTCAAGGTCGGTCTTTATTACTTGTAGGTCGTCAGAAGATTGAGTGGGGGTTCCGTTGTGGTCATATACGACAAATGGACGCTGATATGTGTCAAATGAGAAATAGACGATCATGTTTTGATTGCCATTTGCTGTAAGAGGGAGCGCAAGGTTGGTCTTAATGGGGACGATGCCATCTACCTTGAGTCTCGTAAACGGTTGGAAAGTCTCTGGTGAAGTGCATGCTTTGCGTTGTTCGGGTGTCCATATCCAAATTTCAGGGAATGTCTTCCCCGATGTATTCACATGAGCTACTATGAGATTTCCATTTACGTCAAATCTCGGATTGAGAAGCAAAAATCGGTTTGCCCACTCTACATATGGTTCTTGCACAGAGATATGCCCGGGATACTGTGGAAAGTCATCGCTTCTTGAGAAGTGTAAAATAGATGAAGGATCTTTAATATTGTAGCGCACCATTCCGTTCATGACAGATCCGAAGTAGAAAATGTCGGGGTCGTCAGGATCCTGAGCAAATCCGCACGGATTCGTAAGCTGATAGCCAGTCTCAGGAGATAAATATGGCAGTCCGTACATGGTCCAATCCCCATCTTTCATTGCAGAAAGAAGAATAGGATTTTGAGCGAAATGCGAATTGAAATTTTGATTCTGACCATGAGTGTTGGCAAGCATCCCATGCTCTTTCGTATACATTAGGGCATCACTTCTGAATACTGCCGGCGCATTGGGCCTTGCTGCTTCGGCAGTGACAGTCCAAGAGTCATCGTCGTTGCGATGCAAGGAATAGAAGCCATCTCGCGACTTTGCAAAATAAAAGTCACGAAGGTCCCAAGATCCGCAAGCATTGGAATAATCTTCATTCCTGCGTGTATAGATAGTGCGGTTGCCGCTTTCTCTATCTATATGGATAATCTGAGAAAGCCTGGTGAAGAGTTGTCCATCCTTGTTTTCTGCGATCTTAGAGCCTTCATAGCTTCCGCTCCAAGATGCATCTGCCGAGGGCATATTCGGATCCCAAGTGAGGATGTAGTGTGTCTCTTGTCCGTTAAGATTTTTGGAGACAATACATTTGGATGTCGATAATGGAATCAAATCGATAGTGTCATCACCTTCATTCCAATCCAGCAGCTTAAAATCGTCGATTGAAATATGCCTTCCATCAAGATTGTCCCAATACAATTTCCCATTGCGTAATACAAGCAGTTTGTCTGAAAGTCGGGCCATTCTGTCGATTGGAGTATCATAGACGCCACTTGTCGCTACCTGATACTTCGTGTCGTCAATAGCCAAATATCCAAAATCGGTAGAGAGATAGGCTCTATTAGACTCCGGGTCAAATGATATGGATCTTACCCCTTTTGATGAAGAAGTCTTGAAGTTTTTCAAATCAAGGAGAGTTTTGACATCCCCATTGTCATAAAGCAGATCGATTGTATTGTCGTCATATACAATGAGCAAATAGTTTTTTAGGGCATTGTAGTTCGCTATGGTTATGATCGAACCGGATAACTGGTTTTGAGCATTATAAGGGCGAATCTCACCGCTTTCTTTGTCGAGACAGAAAAGAAAGCAGAGCATGTCTTTATTGTCAGCCATCCTCGCATCCTGATACTGTCCCTGCACGAGAAAATATGTTTTAGATGGCGTATCAAAAATATTTTCAATTTTGTCGTCGAATGAATTGAAAAGTCTCCAATCATTTGAGACAGAAGCCTTGGCTCCGATTATAGTGAAGAGGCATACGCATAGGGTCGACAGCCATTTTATCATAGCTGTGATGGCGCGACTTCTGTGTGAAATTGCATTTTTGGCTTCATCGGTCATCTCTGCGAAGCAAACCCCTGTTTCTTCCGGAATAAAGATTGGATCATAGCCAAAGCCATGATGTCCACTTCTTTCTTTGGCTATCTTTCCTTCTACAGACCCATTGAATACGTGCTCCTCTCCATCCAGAGATAAAGCCACGCATGTGCGGAATCTGGCTGAGCGATCTTCCACTCCCTCCAGATTCTTAAGCAAAAGGTCGATATTTTTATCAGGATTGCAGTCGTCGCCTGCATATCTGGCAGTATGCACTCCAGGTTCTCCGCCTANAGCATCTACCAACAATCCGGTGTCATCGGCAAAGCAGTCAAGCCCAGTTGCATCCTTTATTGCACGCACTTTTATTAATGCGTTTCCTTCAAGCGTGTCGGATGTCTCTTCAATGTCTTGATTATACCCAATGTCTTCAAGACTTAATATCTCTAAGTTGTTGCCTGCGATGGCTCTCGCTTCTCGAAGTTTGCCTGNATTGTTGGTAGCCATCACAAGTTTTAGTTTTTTTGNCATATCTGTATATAAAGCNTGTGTTATTATATCTTTAACGGAAAAAAGTGCGCTTTATTACCTTTTGAAATTTTATGAGATAGAATCAAAGGGCGCAGCCACTTCCGACTGCGCCCTTTGCAATATGCTGACTTGCGTTAGATCACGATATTTACGATGCGCCCCGGCACTACAATAACTTTCTTTGGAGTCTTTCCTTCAAGCCATTTCTCAGCAGCTGGATCGGCGAGGACGGCAGCTTCTACAGCACTCTTGTCGCTTCCTGCCGGGACTTCGATGTTGAAGCGCATCTTACCATTGAACTGAACTGGATATTTCACAGTGTCTTCCTTCAGAGCTTCTTCATCCCACTTGGGCCATTCGCTGTCTGACACACTGCCTTCGTGTCCGAGCTCATGCCAGAATTCCTCAGCGATGTGAGGCGCGAAAGGTGCAATAAGACGTGCAAATTCATCCATCGATTTGGCGCTTACGGCAGGGAGTTTGCCAAGTTCATTTACTGCTATCATGAACGCAGCTACTGATGTGTTGAAAGAGAAGTTTTCAATATCCTGGCTCACTTTCTTTATCAGTGTATGCATTATCTTTTTCTCCTGTGCGCTTTGTTCGGAATCAGTGCGCTTTGAGAAAATATTCCAAAGTTTACGTAGGAAACGGTTGACGCCATCAATGCCGTTGGTATCCCAGGGTTTTGACTGCTCTACAGGACCGAGAAACATCTCATAGAGTCTCAATGTGTCAGCTCCGTATTTCTCAACTATGACGTCGGGATTTACGACGTTGAACATTGATTTAGACATCTTTTCTACAGCATATCCACACACGTATTTGCCATCTTCAAGAATGAATTCAGCGTCGTTAAAATCAGGGCGCCAAGCTTTGAATGCGTCAAGATCAAGAATGTCGTTGCTGACGATGTTGACATCTACGCGGATTGGAGTAGTGTCGTATTGGTCTGCGAGTCCTTTGCTTACAAATGTATTGGTCCCCTTGATTCGGTATACAAAATTAGTGCGACCCTGTATCATGCCTTGGTTTACGAGCTTCTTGAATGGTTCAGGGCTTACAACCAGACCGAGGTCGTAGAGGAATTTGTTCCAGAATCGGCTGTAGATCAAGTGTCCTGTAGCATGCTCAGCCCCTCCGACATATAGGTCAACGTCGCGCCAATATTCATCTGCCTCTTTGCTTACAAGTGCATCTTCGTTATGCGGGTCCATATAGCGAAGATAGTAGGCAGAGCTTCCGGCAAAGCCTGGCATCGTGCAGAGTTCGATTGGGTATCCTTCCGGGGTCTTCCAGTTTTCTGCTCGTCCAAGAGGGGGCTCTCCGTCTGCTGTCGGCTTATAGCTGCTTACTTCGGGAAGAAGTAGCGGTAGAGCAGATTCATCCATAAGATAAGCAATGCCATCTTTGTAGTAGACAGGGAACGGCTCTCCCCAATAACGCTGGCGGGAGAAGATTGCATCACGCAGACGATAGTTGACCTTAACTCGACCAATACCTTTTTCAGAAATATGCTGCTTAGTCTTTGCGATAGCCTCTTTCACAGTCAGACCGTTGAGGTCGAGGTCTGGTCCGCATGAGTTGCAGACGATGCCTTCCTTGGCATCAAAGCTTTCTTCAGACACATCTGCACCTTCAATGAGAGGAATGATCGGGAGATTAAATTTCTTGGCGAACGCATAGTCGCGAGAGTCATGTGCTGGCACAGCCATGATTGCTCCTGTTCCGTAGCCTGCAAGTACATAGTCACTTACCCAGATTGGAATTTCCTTTCCACTGAGTGGATTAATTGCATACGAACCGGTGAAAACGCCTGTCACTTTCTTGTCGATCTGGCGTTCTCTTTCAGTCTTATGTTTCACTTCGTTGAGATAAGCATCAACTGCCTCTTTTTGTTCCGGAGTGGTGAGGAGATTCACATATTCTGATTCAGGGGCAAGCACCATGAAGGTGACACCAAATACCGTATCTGCACGAGTAGTGAAGATTTCCAGCTCGAGATCAGAATCTTTTACCGGGAATCGCATTTCAGCACCCTCGCTGCGGCCAATCCAATTGCGTTGTGTCTCTTTGAGAGAGTCGCTCCAAGCCAGATTATTGAGATCGTCGAGCAGACGCGGAGCATATGCGGAGACTCGAAGACACCATTGGCGCATGAGTTTCTGTTCGACAGGAAAACCACCACGGACGCTAAGTCCTTCCGAAACTTCGTCGTTGGCGAGCACTGTGCCCAGTTCGGGACACCAGTTCACCATGGTTTCACCCTGAAATGCTATGCGCCAGTTCATGAGGGTTTCACGCTTTTCCTTTTCGGTCATAGCGTTCCATTGGTCGGCTGTCAGAGATATTTCTTTAGTCTCAGCTGCATGGAGCCCTTCAGTTCCATACTTTTCAAGATGTGCTATGAGTTCAGATATCGGACGGGCTTTGCCAAGCTTCGTGTCATAATAGTGGTTGAACATCTGCATGAATGCCCACTGAGTCCATTTGTAGTATTTTGGATCGCAAGTACGCACTTCGCGGCTCCAGTCAAAAGAGAATCCAATTTTGTCGAGCTGAGAGCGGTAGCGGGCTATATTGTCGTTTGTAGTCTTTTCAGGATGTTGTCCTGTCTGAATAGCGTATTGTTCAGCGGGAAGACCATAGGCATCATATCCCATTGGGTGAAGCACATTGAATCCCTGTTGTCTTTTGTAGCGAGAATAAATGTCGCTTGCTATGTAGCCAAGAGGGTGGCCTACGTGCAGTCCCGCCCCTGAAGGATAAGGGAACATATCAAGCACGTAGTATTTGGGTTTATCTTTATTAATTTCAGTCTTGAAGACTTCGTTGTCGCGCCAGTATTGCTGCCAGCGAGATTCGATGTCGATGTGATTATACTCTGCCATTTTTATATATAATTTTTATATTTTTCAATAAGATGAATAAGTGTTAAGGGTTGTCACCACCCTATAGAGTCCATAGACACATTCGAGCGGTATCTCAAGTGGTGGATATTTTTTGTTGAGACTTTGAGCCTCAATGTATTTCCCTCCTCTTTTTGATGGGTATACATCCTTGAAGAAAACTCCGTTGGAAGAATCCACAATCATTGGATGTCCCCAAGGAATGAAGGCTTTATCATCAATTTTTTTGATGAGAATGATTGATCCATCATGGAAGTCAGGCTCCATGCTATCGCCTGAAATCCTGATTGCGAAGTCTACGCCTTGCACCGGGCTTATCACTTTCTCGCATTCATTTGCATTGACCGATTGCGACCATGCTGTGATATTTCCGGCAAATGCAGTCACAGGAAGTAGGGGCACGAGGTAGCCGGCTTCTTGAAGCAGTTTTCGTGGATCGTTAGACTTCTTGATATACATTTCTCCTTCCCCATAGAGCAGCCAGTCGCGGTTCAGGTCCGTATAGAGAGAGGCTATCCTGTTGATCTTTTCAGCCGGAATCGACTTTCGTATCACTCCTATATATGTCGGTGCCACTCCAAGACGTTTGCAAAATTCAGTCTGGGGTATTCGCTTTTCCTTTAAATATGTCAGGAGTCGCCCTTTGACGGTGGATAGATCATACTTATCTGAAGCCATATATTGCCTATGTTTTGTTTTTATTATGCAAAGTTAATATTTTATTCGTGTGTAACAAAATGATTTTAAGGAAATGTTATGGTTTTCTCGTTTTCTGATCTATTATGCCGAGAAGTTTGCGAAGACGGGAAGAAATTACAGGGATATTTTCAAAATATGCTACCACTAATATGTATAGGCATAAGATCAAGCTCCTTACAATATATGTGCCCCACATGGCATACGAGAATGTGCAGGCGGAGCCAATGCCCCATAGGATAGCAGCAAGAAGTGTGTAGAGTCCTATTCTTTTCACTTCATACGGGATGGGATAGTATTTTCTTCCGAGCAGATAGCTTACAGTCATAATTCCAGCATATGAAATCAAGGCAGCCCAAGCAGAACCAACATAACCGTCAGGCATGCCAATTGCGGGAACGAGGATAAGGTTTCCTCCCAACATGAGTAAGAATCCAAGTAGTGATAGATACATTCCCCAGCGAGTCCGGTCGGTCAGCTTATACCACAGCGATAGGTTGAAGTAAACTCCAAAGCATAGGTCGGCTATCATCATGATTGGCACCACCTGCAGTCCTTCCCAATAAGAGGGAGATATGAAATGCTTCAGTATGGGCAAGAAATACATCACTCCGAGGAAGATGGCAAGTCCGAATATTACGAAATATTTCATTGCATCGCAATATGCCTGTGTCTTGTCTTCTCCTTCACGTGCCGCTTTAGAAAAAATGAAAGGTTCATATGCATATCGGAATGCTTGGGTGAACATCATCATCACTACTGCTATCTTGATATTCGCACCGTAAATGCCCACCATTGCCCTTGCTCCTTCAGGGTTGTGAGGGAAAATATATGGTATTATAATCTGGCCCATTCCCTGACTGAGATTGCCTGCAACTCCGAGCACGAGGAGTGGCCAGGAATAATTGAGCATTTTTCCGAGTAATAAAGTGTCGCATGCAAATTTCTTTACTCTCATCCAAGGCACAAGGCAACCTAAAACCACCATGGTGCTGATGACATTTGCCAAGAAAATCCATCCAACGCTAAATGTCTCTCCTCCCAAAGGTTCATAGAACCAAGAAATTAACTGAGGAGCAGACTTATAGATTTTAGGACACAGTAATATAAAGAATATGTTGAGACCTATGTTGACACCGATATTTATCAGTTTTATAGCTGCAAAGGACCATGCTTTCCTTCTGAATCGCAGGAAGGCAAATGGGATATTGGTGAACGCATCGACCGCTACGGTGACGGCCATCATCATTACATAAGAAGGATGATGGGGTAGTTTTAGTGCAGAAGAGATGGGTGAAAGAAATTCGGCTACCAGAGCTATGAAGAGGCATGATGTCGTGGCTACAGATACAAGACATGTGCAATAGACTTTTTCATAGTCTTTCTCCTTGCTTGCATAGCGGAAAAATCCGGTCTCCATGCCGTAGTTGAGTACTACGATTACTACTGCAACTATGGCATACAGATAGCTGACAATGCCATATTCATCCAAAGGGAACGCATATGTATATAGCGGCACGAGTCCCCAGTTAAGAAATCTGCCTATTATGCTGCTCAGTCCGTAGACGGCAGTGTCTTTGACGAGTGATTTTATTCCTGCCATTTTTTTTAATTCAGAATGCATAATTCATAATGCACNATCAGCTTCTCCAAGGCTTTACCACGTTTTNATTAATCATGCACTATGCNGTGAGCATTATGCATTGGTCAAAGTGTCAGTCAAAGAGGGATGGTTCCCTGTTTTGCGGATATCGGCCGAGATGGCGGAAGGCAAGTTCTGTCACTTCTCGTCCCCGTGGAGTGCGCTTCAGGAAACCTTCCTTGATGAGGAATGGCTCGTAGACTTCTTCGATTGTGCCGCTGTCTTCACCAAGTGCTGTGGCTATAGTGGTCAATCCGACAGGCCCTCCACCAAATTTGTCGATGATAGTGGTCAGGATACGATTGTCGATCTCATCAAGTCCGTGAGTGTCTATATTCAAGGCCTCAAGCGACATTTTAGCAGTAGGAAGATCGATCGTTCCGTTGCCTCTTACCATGGCGAAGTCTCGAACACGGCGTAGAAGTGCGTTGGCAATTCTCGGAGTACCACGGCTCCTGAGTGCTATTTCTTGAGCGGCATCGTCNATGATACCGGTGTTGAGAAGTCTTGAAGATCGCTTTACGATTCCTTTGAGCACTTCATGATCGTAATATTCAAGATGACAGTTGATGCCAAAGCGGGCACGGAGCGGAGCCGTCAGAAGTCCGCTGCGTGTGGTGGCTCCTATGAGGGTGAACGGTGATATGGTGAGTTGCACCGACTTTGCTCCCGGACCTTTGTCCAGGAGTATGTCGATGCGGTAGTCTTCCATAGCGGAATATAGATATTCTTCGACGATTGGATGCAAGCGGTGGATTTCGTCGATGAAAAGGACATCGTGTGGCTCAAGACTCATNAGGATTCCGGCAAGATCACCCGGCTTGTCGAGCACCGGTCCGCTTGTCACTTTGAATCCGACGTTGAGTTCGTTTGCCACGATGTTGCTTAAGGTTGTCTTCCCAAGTCCCGGAGGTCCATGTAGGAGGGTGTGGTCGAGGGCTTCTCCGCGCATACGGGCAGCCTGCACGAATACGCGCAGGTTTGCCACAATCTTGTCCTGTCCGCTGAAATCGTCAAAACTCAGCGGTCGAAGGGCTTTTTCTATGTCGCGGTCGCTCCCTTTCGGGGTGGTCTGACTTCCGTGTATATCGAATTCGGGCATTTTAGTCTTTAACGCATATGAGGTAGTAATTCTTCTTACCTCTTTGTGCAAGTATATATTTCCCTCCGAGCAGATGCTCTTTGCCAATTACGGCTGCAGGATCAGTCAGTTTTTCTTTGTTGATGCTTACGCCATTGCCTTGAATCATCTTGCGAGCCTCTCCCTTTGAAGGGAATACAGCTGTCTTTTCAGCGAGGAATTCAAGAGCCGGTATTCCAGCTTCGATGTCGGCGCGTGCTACTTCAAATCTGGGCACACCCTCAAAGATGTCAAGAAGGGTCTGCTCATCAAGCTGGTGGAGCTCTTCTACGGCACTGTTGCTGAAGAGGATCTTGCTTGCTGATACTGCAGCATCGTAAGCTTCGCGTCCGTGCACCATCACGGTCACTTCCTCTGCAAGCTTCTTCTGAAGCGGACGCAAGCCGGGGTCTTTGGCATGCTCTTCGGCAAGAGCCTCAATTTCTTCCTTAGAGAGGAAGGTGAAAATCTTAAGATATTTCTCAGCTTCAGCATCCCCAACATTGAGCCAGAACTGATAGAACTTGTAAGGCGATGTGTATTTTGCATCCAACCATACGTTGCCGCTTTCGGTCTTCCCGAATTTTCCTCCGTCGGCTTTTGTGATGAGGGGGCAGGTGAGGGCAAATACTTCTCCGCCGAGTTTGCGGCGTATGAGTTCGCCTCCGGTTGTGATATTCCCCCATTGGTCTGACCCACCGAGCTGCAACTTGCATCCTTTTGTCTCGTAGAGGTGGAGGAAGTCGTAGCCTTGAAGGAGCTGATAAGTGAATTCAGTAAAGCTGAGACCGTCGCGAGCCTCGCCGTTGAGACGCTTTTGTACAGACTCTTTTGCCATCATATAGTTGACNGTGATATGCTTTCCTATTTCACGCGCAAAGTCGAGGAAGGAGAAGTCTTTCATCCAGTCATAGTTGTTGACGAGCTCTGCCTTATTGGGTGCATCGCTTTCGAAGTCGAGGAAGCGTGAGAGTTGAGCTTTTATAGCCTCCTGATTGTGGCGAAGGGTTGCCTCATCGAGCAAGTTTCGCTCTGCGCTTTTGCCGGAAGGGTCGCCGATCATACCGGTAGCACCACCTACGAGAGCGATTGGCTTGTGGCCACAACGCTGGAAGTGGCGGAGCATCATCACGCCACAGAGGTGGCCAATATGGAGTGAGTCAGCTGTCGGGTCAATGCCGAGGTAGGCAGTTGTCATTTCCTTATTTAGCTGCTCCTCTGTGCCTGGCATCATGGTGTGGATCATGCCGCGCCAGGTAAGTTCTTCGATAAAATTCATGGTTGTATATTTTATTAATTTATTTCTGAGATATTAAAATTTATGGCTGAGAATGTATGTTTCAAGCACACTCCCTACCGCTCCTAGAGTCTCTTTGGAGATGCTTTCCATGGTGTCGGAGGTAGTATGCCATCCATCGTAGAATCCGGATCCTTCCCGATAGTCAATTATGTCGATGGTAGGAATCCCGGCTTTTATTAGCTCGACGTGGTCATCATTTACAGCAGATCCCATTCGGTTGACAAACATATCGTCATGTCCGAGTCTTTTCCCGATGCTCCATATTTCGTCGGCAAGCGCAGGATTGGCAAGTTGAGAGAAGTATTCTCTCATAAATGTAGCGTCATGAGCTCCTACCATATCAAGAAGAATGGCAGCCGATGGCATATAGCCTTTCACGGGAAGATTTTCGGCAAAATATCTTGCGCCAAGGGCCCAACTCTGATCATTGCTCTCTTCTCCCCAATCTTCGGCATCGCATAGCAGTATGTCTACACCGGGTGCTGACTCATCACTTGCCAAAATCCTTGCAAGTTCAAGCAACACTCCTGTGCCGCTTGCCCCATCGTTGGCTCCGTCTACGGGAGTAGACCTTTTTTCAGGGTCTGGATCATGATCAGCCCATGGTCTGCAGTCCCAATGTGCAAGCAGCAAGATACGATTATCTTTATCCGGATTGAAGCGGGCAAATATGTTGCGCATTGGAATATTGGTTCCGTCGAAAGCAGTCAGAGTTGCTGTCTGTTCTGAAATTTCTGCCCCAAATGATCTTAGCTTATCAGTCAGCCAGTTGCCACAACGACGGTGTGCATCGGTTCCAGGAACCCGGGGACCAAATTCTACTTGNCGGGCTACATAAGAGTANGCGCTGTCGGCAGAAAATAATGTAGCGTTGTCTTCAATAAGAGATACGCTTTCTTTTTCTTCAACTAATGTTGACTTCTTACCTGCACCGCAAGAAAGGAGCAGAGTCAAGATTGTAGCAGCTGTAGCTGTAGCTTGGATTATTTTGGATCTGCTCATTTCAATTTACTNTTCCGATTAAAACTGATATTGCCATCTGTTTAGTAGGCTTGTTGNATCTTTTACGATTACTATATAGAGCGCAAAATTAATAAAAAAAATGCGAATATGCAAAAAAGAAAAGAGGTCGACTCACGTCGACCTNGTTCCTTTAATTCAAACAACAATAACAACTTTTTTTCAGAACGCTTATAGCAATTAAACTAATCAATCTAATCATATTTGGAGTAACTCTCAGTAGGATTTCTGACTTCCTGTCTTGCATCCCGTCTGTCTGTCCGAGTTACGTCTATTAAACACGTCTGAAAGGTCGAAGGTTCATTTGAATTTATGATAAAGTTTCTAATTAACTTTTATTTAACATCTGTAATGTTTTTGCAATATTAGATGCGTTAAGTTGTTTAATCGTTTAAGCGATTAAACATTATTTCTGCAAGCGAGCGTTGATTTCAGCAGTTTCCTTTTCGTAGCCTGGCTTGCCAAGAAGGGCGAACATATTTTTCTTGTAAGCTTCTACACCGGGCTGGTTGAAAGGATTGACTCCAAGCATATATCCTGAGATGCCGCATGCTTTCTCGAAGAAGTAGATGAGAGCACCGAGAGTGTACTCATCGAGCTTATTGATCTCGATCTTAATGTTTGGAACGCCACCGTCAACGTGGGCGAGCAATGTGCCGAGCTCAGCCATTTTGTTTACGTCGTCTACTTTCTTGCCGCCGAGGAATTTTA
>WFLX010302503.1_pt1 | contig 18322 bp, 14 predicted proteins | sample 4967041 | NCBI WGS metagenome assembly WFLX01 (sample SAMN12857096, study PRJNA449069) | gut metagenome | isolation source: stool from male and female vole | host: Microtus ochrogaster | place: USA:Florida | collected 2017 | reverse complement strand
CAGTAAAAGAAATTGAAACACTTGCAAATACAGCTGTCAGAGCATATAACCATTTTTATGGAAAAAATCATGCAGTATATAGCGGAAAAGCAAATAACAATCACTGGGGAATGCATCAGGATTTAATAGAGTATCTGTTTATGATTCAATTAGTTGTACTTTCAATACAGATTATAGCGGCGAAATAGATTAAGGAACAGAACAGATAAACTTCGAAATATCAAAAAAGTTTTGATTATTATATCTGGTGATACATTTGATGGTAAAATACATTTGTAAAAGCAACGTTTGAAAATGCCTGTAAATCGCTAAAAATATTTTCAGCAAAAAAATTTTTAGATGTAATCCATATAATGATAGAGATAAAAAATAATTTTAATATCAGGTTTATAGTTTAATGGTTTAGATGCTGAGCAGGCTTTTATAAAAAAATAATCCCGGAGAGTTTGAACTCTTTGGGATTATAATTTTTTGTTTAAACTTCTGACTTTAAATCATCGTAGAAACTGCTATGCTTTACTTCCTGTATTGACGAGCGGAGCAGATAAGTATCCATAAACATTTCCTCGATTTCCATAGCAGTATAGCCATAATCAAGAAGCAGGATAATATCGTCCTCGTCAACGCCGTAGCAGTTGCACATATCAAACAGTAATTCTTCCTCGCTTGTATATTCACAGTATTCACCGTCATCTTCCCAGTCATACCATTCATAGCTGTAGCGAGTTTTTTTGTTGCTTGTACCTGTACTGAAAAACGAATAATCTTCGGGAGTAAAACGACCACTGTTAATTTTTCCGTCTGCACTGATTGAAATAATGTCACCCTCACATACTTTTATAATAGCAGGTTTTTCAGACTGTAATCCGACGGATTTCAGTGCTTTGTTCATGATTGATTTTGTTGAAGCATACACATAAAGTCCAAGACGTTCAAGATAAATCAGATACAGCGGATTGTTGCCCTTGACAAAATAGAGCGTGTTGTTTTCGTCAATCAGGGTAAACACAAAGTTTCCTATAACGTCTTCCGCCATATTTCTCAGCGAATCAAAGTCCAGTTTTTTCTGTCTCTCGATAAGCTGAACTGCAACATATGAATCTGTTTCAATCTTTGTTTTCGGCAGATTATGGGACTTACGGAGTGCCGTATCATTGTACAGAACTCCGTTATGGGCAAATGCAAAAGTCTTGTCAGCTTTGCCGGGAAATGGGTGATTGTTGAAATTATTTTCCTTGTCGCCCTGCGTGGCAAGTCTTGTGTGTCCCATAACTGCCACCGTGTTTTCTGGTATGTTGAATTTGATTTTATGAGCAGGTTTCGGACGTTTATAAATGGTGACATGACCGTTTTTCACATATGAGATACCAGCGGCATCAGTTCCACGTTCTTCAGCGGCGTTTGCGAGTGCCTGAGTGAGTTTCTTTAAAAGCTTATGCGGTAATTTCTTTCCGCAGTCAAGCCAGCCGTATAATGCACACATAATTAAAATTCCTCCGTTTCTTCGACTTTTTCGTTAATGTAAAGATTGCGTTCTTTGAGATACTGAATGAGTTCGGGTTCGTTAATTCCTGCAACAAATTCCGACCACGATATTTTTGAAATTCCGTCATCGTCCATCAGGACAGCAAGCTCGCAGATTTTGTTTACCAGCTCCAGCGTAGCAATAAGAGTGTTGTATTTGAGCGTCCCCCTGAAAAGTCTGAACTCGATTGTATGATAGTTACAGAGATTCACGGCAACGTAACGACCATAGCTTTTCTTTGCCTTGTCCATTATTGCTTTCGGGGAACTTTCATAGCCGTAGCGAGCAGCCCAGCGGTTCATAGCATATTCAGAACGGCGTGAAAATTTCAGCATCTCATTCCAGTGGTGTTCNACAAAGTAGAGAATGCGGCTGATAACTTCGTCCTGCTCGTCACGGTCAAGACCAAAACTGTCACGGTTCACATGAACGTGAAGACCACAGGTACTTGTCTGATGTGAACGGTAACCAAGTCTGATGGCATAGCTCATAATATCTTCCCAGCGGAAATTTTTGTGATAGTTGAGAGCCATCGGGTGACTTACAAGCTCCATACCGTCTTCAAGTGAACTGTCGGATTTTATGTAAATGTGTTCATCGCCTTCGTTGGCAATGTCGAGAAGTTCACCGGCATAATCGTCGTCCTTGCCTGCTCCGTCGATTTCAAGCTCCACACCGAAATATCGGTTTGAATCACCATAGAAAACAGGCATAGGTTTGTAGCTGTATTCGTGGATTGATGTACTTCTGCGGATATTTTCATAGCACTCACGGCAGTAGTAACCGTCCTCGTACTCATATGTGTCGTCATTATGAATGATTGCATTGCATTCCTCNCAGCGACTGTAGTAGTTGTCATANCAACGACNNCAAAGNCANATNTTGTCGTCGCTGTATGCATCGNAGTCCCAGATAAACTCATCGCATCTGTCACAGGTTACGGCGTAGCTGTCGATGCAGTCCTGACAGACTGGTTCGCCATAGATGGTGTCGTAGTCATCACTCTCGATGATGTCACCGCAGTGAGAGCAGTAAATTTTTTCTTCTTCCATTTGTTTTTCCTCCGTAAAATAAAAATTTCCCTCCCGGAATTAACCGGGAGGGATTTGCGTTGTGGATTAATATTCGCCTGATAAAAGCATGGTTGAGTGGTCGCCGTCGTCAATGACATAGACCTTTGCTGTAATCGGATTACCATACGGAATAAAGTAATTCATACAGTATTCGGGCTGTTCCGATTTGTGGGTGATTTTCTGTAATATACCGACTGCTTCAAATGTGAATATCTGAAAGTAGTCTTTCGGTTCGGGCATTCTGTCAATGCACTCCCACATAAGAATCTGAAACTCAAACGGAATTTCAGTATCAATTCCTCTTGTGATATAAAGCTGATTATTAAACATCTTTTGTCCTCCTTTCGCTGATTTGTTATGCTCCTATGTCCCTACCAAAATTATTGGCAGAGCTTACCATAGCACTTCAATAATATATAATTAAATTTAATTTATTTTACTGAATATATAACATAAATATAAATAAAGGAGGGTAAAGATATGTGTGACAATTTAAACGAAATCATAACAATAGAAGAACTGATGAAACTGTTGAGTATAGGTAAAAATACTGCCTACAGACTTCTTGAAAGCGGTGAAATCAGAGCGTTTATTCTTGGAAACAAATGGAAGATTCCGAGAAAATCTGTGATTGAGTATATCAATAAAATGACTTATGGTACAGATTCTCCCTCATGTCAGGCATGAGCGGACATACCTTTTAATTTAAATATTTATTTTTAAAATTATTCAGAAATTAGAGAGAATGGTCTGACAGATGAAAAACATACGCAAGTAAGCGAAATCTGTCAGGCACCGGGGAAGTTCATTTCAGTGAATTTCCCCGATACTCTCTGTATGCGGAGTTGTTTTGTACAGAGAGTTTTTGTAATCGGCAGTTGATTCTGCCGATTTTTTAATTCCTTGCTAACATTAAGATAAAGCAATTTAAAGTATTTTAATGAAAGAAGGAACGATATGAAACAGTATAGTATATCGGTATACCCGAAAAGCTTTAAAGGTGTCGCAAAATGCGATATACCGTCAAAAATAATCAATAAAAGCATTGCATCACACAGGAAAAGCGTTACATTAAAGGAGCTTGCTGAGCTGATTGAAAATAAATACGTCTGGACTCCTGCGACATTTTTAAACGGCGAAAAAAGAATTCAAAATATTGAATCAATGCAGTTGTTCGCTATAGACATTGACGGCGGTCTGGAGTACGGTGAAGCACTCAAAAGAGCGGAAAAATATTATCTTCCCATTGCTCTAAGCTATGAAACCTTGTCATCAGTGAACTTTTCAAAGTATCGTCTGGTGTTTGCCTGTAATCAGAAAATTACCGATAAATCGTTGATTCAGCTTATGCTTATGTGTTTTTGTATCATTTTTCACGAAGCGGATAAGACTTCTAAGGATATGTCGAAAATGTATTATCCTGGCAGTAATACGAGGTTTTCAGAAGAAGCATTTTTTAGCGTTTATGACCTACTCCTAAGTACAATGCAGTATCTTTCCGAGAACGACAGCGAGCATAAAACAAGAACGCTTCAACAGCTTGCAAATAAGACTGGCGTTGCATTGAACAACAATTCATTTTACATAACCGAACCGCATGATATGGACGATTTCCGCTATTATCTTGAGGAAAATGACCTGAGAAGTATTGTGATTTGTGATTCTTTCGATAATCAATGTTATCTGTTATTCAGTGAAAATAAGGCGAATTTGCGTTTTACTACACCACCGCAAAAATTACAGAATGTCAGTTTTGACGATATGGAATGCTGTCAGTTAATGACGGATTTCAGTAACGGTGTACGGCTGAAACATATTGAGTGGTTCGGTCTGATGACCAACTTGATTCATTTAAAAGGCGGTCAGCAGTTTTTCAAAGATACGCTGGAAAAATATGAAGAAAAATATGGGGATATTTCACGAAAATTTGAACAGATGTCATGGGCAAAAAAAAACAGCTGTCATTCATATCGCTGTGATAGTTACTGTCCTTACGACGATGTGTGTAGCCATGGTTCAAATATGTGTTATACTGTAACAAGCCGTGAAGTCCGAAAAATATATGAGGATATTGAGTATACCGACCTTGAAACAATGCGGAAAAATATATCTTATGCAATAACCGAGTCAATGAAAAACAGCGGAATAAATGTAATAAAAGCACCTACAGGAGCAGGAAAAACATACGCTTATTTACAGGCAGTTTTAACTTCGGACAAGCAGTGTATAGTAGCAGTTCCGACATCAAGATTAATGAGGGAAATTGCCGAAAAAGCCTGTTTAATGGGCATCAGAACCGTATGTACACCACTTATACATGAGCTTCTGTCTCACCTTGACAATGAACTTGCTGACTATATAAACTACCTTTATTCTATCGGAGATGACGGAGGAATAAATTATCTTCTGAGGGAAAACAGAAATTTTTATGTTGACAATTATCTGAATCAGATTGAAAATCTCCGCAGATTTGACGGTAAGCTGATTGTTACAACTCACGCAAGGCTTCTGAATATGAAAACCGATTTTCTGAACGCAAGGAATGTTATCATAGATGAAGATATTCTGCCGTTTATGATGCAGATTGAGAGGTGTTCCGTGCAGGATTTGGAAAGTCTTCAGTTCAATCTGTACAATGCTGAAATAAAACCCGATGAACATATTTACATCAAGCTGTCTGAAATACGGAAAGTGAACGGATATGAAGTACTCAAACCAATGAATTATGATATAACTAATGAGGACAAATTTGCAGTCAATTGTTGTATAAACAGTAAAAACTGGACTTCAAATATATACCATGCTTTGTATGCGGAATATTTTTATCATGCTGAAAACAGTGATGATATTCTTTTTCTAAATGTCAGAACGTTACCGGAAAGTGCATTTACAATTGTTTCAGCTACGGCTGATGAAATGATTTACAGGAATATTTTCGGTGACAGAATAAGCTATTTTTACGATTTGGGAATGGTTAAAAATACAGGAAAACTCATTCTTCACTGCGACAAATCATACAGTCATGACTGTCTTTTGAATGAACCTGAAATAATTGATAATCTTAGGAAAAAACATAGTGATTGTAATATAATTACGTTCAGGGAATTTGCACAGAAAAACGAAATATATTTAGGTGCATCACAGGGCTTTAACAGATTTGAGGGCGAGAATACGGCTGTAATAGGTACTTTTCACCGTCCTGAATATGTTTATAAGCTATGGGCAATGTATATGACTGGAAGTACTTGTTTATGTGGTGATGTTCTTGCTGTACGGAATATTAAACGCAATGGATTTTCTTTTAAAATGATGACATACAAAGAAGAACTGCTCCGAAACATACAGCTCTGGATGATACAAAGCGAATCGGAGCAGGCAGTGGGAAGAGCAAGATTACTGAATAATGACTGTACTGTACATCTGTATTCGAATCTTCCCCTCCGACAAGGTGAACTATATGACTAAAATTGGTTATTTCAGGTATTCTACCATTATTTATTATATGGTCATGGACTTAAAATCACCAGAATTTGCGTTTTAGGGAGAAAAAGAAACACCAGAATACCCAGTATCGGAGATTCATTAAAATGGGGACTCTTATAGTCTATTGATTAAATGAGGATTGTTTTGTTATAATTTTTAAGTCTATGGCGAAANATATTTCCAANATCTATGGGTATGTGAATCTGTNTGAAAATTCGGAGCAGGAAAAACTTTACCNATTTGCTATGTGCAATGACAAAAATACAAAGCTCGGTGTTTTATAAGCGTAAAATAACTTGCGTTTAATTACAGCAGTAAAAAACCTCGCCGAAAAACACAGCGAAGTTAAGAGCGTATTAGATTTTCCATGGCAAAAGAATTGTGCCAGTTGGTTTTGAGAACAACTCGATCAAGTATTTTTCAGCGTCCAGTCCGTTTGCCTGAGCCGTAGAGATGATCGAATACAACGTGAGTTCGACGAAAAAATATAGAAAAAACCGCCGAAATCTGTTATATAGTCAATCCACTTTACAAGGGAACGAAAAAGTGATATAATAAAAATATGAGTAAAAGTAAAGATTTAAGAGAAACGGCGGTAGCATACCGAAAAGAAGGACATACATATGAAGTAACAGCCAGAGTGTTCGGAGTAGTAAAAAGCACAGTACACAGATGGGTAAAACAATATGAAGAAACAGGTGATTTATCGAATAAACCCCTTAACAGGAGTTTTAAAAAAATAGACCTGGAAAAGCTGAAAGCATATGTAGCGGAACATCCTGATGATACACAGGAGGAAATATCGGTTGTGTTTTGCTGTTGTCCACAGGCAGTAAGCAAAGCATTGAAAAGAAATGGAATCGCTCGAAAAAAAAGACACTCAGTTATAAAGAACAGAGTCCTGAAAAAGTAAAGGAATATCAGGAAAAAATAAAAGATATTCCGGAAGAAAAAACAGCATATATCGACGAAACAGGTATAGATAAATGTCTTTACCGTGAATATGGATATGCCCCCGTGGAAAGAAGGTTTATGGCAAAATACCAAGGAAAAAATTTCAGAGAACAAATATTATTGCTGAAAAACTTGGAAATGAAATAATCGCACCAATGCAGTATAACTCAAAAATGGATTCGGCACTTTTTGAAAATTGGTTTGAAAAGTGCCTGCTGCGTGTCTTGAAGAAGGTACAACTATTGTTATGGACAATGCGTCTTTTCACCGTAAAAAGAAGCTTTATGAAATATGCAGTAAATATGGTTACAATCTCATTTTTCTTCCGCCATATTCTCCTGAACTTAATCCTATCGAAAAATACTGGTATGTTTTAAAAAATAGAATAAAAGCTTTTTTACGTCTTAACTTTTCTATTGATGATTCTATACATTATGCCTTCTCATCTCCATAGTATTTTATTTTTAAGTAGATTTACTATAGCCTATATTGGATTTATAAGGCCTCGGTGAAAAATAAAGAAAAAATTTTATCGAATCGTTGACTAGTTTTGAATTTTATGCTATAATAAAATGTAATATAACTGTTATCGGTACAGCAATTTAATTCTATTGAAAGGAGTATATATGGGAAAAGCAAGTAACGGAAAAAGTCTTTTCAACGAGATGACTCGTGTTCAGATGCCTGCACTTGTTCATCTGACAAGGCTCGGATATACATATTATGGACGATTATTTGAGGATATGGCTGATACAGTCTATGATTCCGATACAAATATATTGAAAGATGTTTTTATCTCACAATTCAAGAAACTCAATCCCGATCACGAGGACGAAGCGGAGCAAACGCTGAAAGCTATCAGGCAGGAAGTTGATAACGACGATCTCGGAAAGAGTTTTTATGCCCGTTTGAAATCTACTTCTCCTGTTCGCCTGATAGACTTTGAAAATCCAAAAAATAATATTTTCCATTGTACAGCGGAGTTTACTTGTAAAAATGGGCAAGATGAATTCCGTCCAGATATAACGCTTTTTGTGAACGGTCTGCCCTTAGTGTTTATTGAGGTGAAGAAGCCTAATAATCACGGCGGTATGGTCGCTGAGAGTGAACGTATGAACAGGAAGCGTTTTCCTAACAAAAAGTTCCGTCGATTTATAAACATTACTCAGCTTATGTTATTCTCCAATAATATGGAATACGATGCCGAAGGCGGTATTGTGCCTATTCAGGGAGCTTTTTACTGCACAGCTGCTAAAAAGAGTGTACCATTCAACTGTTTTCGTGAAGAAAATCTGATGAATGACGATGTAGCACCATATATCAAGGAATATCACTACAAGGCTATTGATGCTGAAATAGAGAAGAAGATACTAAAAGATTTTAACAATCAGGTTATCCATACTTCTCCCGAATATCAGACAAATCTTAATGTCAATACACCTACTAACCGCATCATTACTTCTATGTGTTCCCCTGAGCGCTTGCTGTTCATTCTCAAATATGGCATAGCTTATGTAAATATGGAACGAGAGATTGACGGTAAAATTGAAACAATCAACCAGAAGCATATTATGCGTTATCAGCAGATGTTTGCCGCTTTTGCTATCCGTGCTCTGCAAGCTTGCGGTTGAATTCTTCAAGACTGCTGAAATGCTCCCAGTCATAGAAGTATCGTTGGTCATTTCTGTGACTTCTTTCTACTTTTCCATTGTGCCATGGTGTTCTCGGCGGTATTAGCTTATGTTCTATACCTGCATTTCTGAGAACTGTATCAAAGGGACATTCTGTATCATCGCTTATGTACTTGTAGGTGAATTCTGTTCCGTTGTCCGTCTGAATTGTTTGTATCTTGAAGGGAAATGCTTTTTGCAGCATCTTGAAAAATCTAACCGTATTTTCTGGTGTGTGTGTTCCTCAAATCCGTATATGAAGCGATATCGGGTACATTCATCTATCGCAGTCCACTGGTATAAGTGCTTGCCGTCTCGTTTTAATCCCCCTCTCAGGCAGCAATACGGTACTTCTTTAACATCTATCTGAACCTTCTCGCCCGGTATACTCAGATCTGGATAACGGCGTTCATGATTCCTTGGCGGTTTTTTTGTATTCTTTCCACCAAGCCCCATGCGTTTAGCTGCATACACCATTCCGCTGAAACTCCTCGTATAGCCGTTTTTGACTGCTTCATCGAAAACTCCGTCCCAGCCATATCGCAGATATTTCTTTTGAAAGCATTTGAGAATAAGCTGTTCTTCTGCTTCTGTGTGCCTCTTGGGGNGATTNNGTGGNCTGTGTGATCTTTCTCTTAGTGACTTCCATGTGCCGTCGTANCGTTTGCACCACNGCTTTACGCTCGACNGNCTGACANCGTACATNCTGCTNGCATGACTTTTTCCTTTTCTGTTCGCCAGCTTAACTACCGCTTGACGTTTCTTGGCTTCTTGTGTTATAATATTCATATGAAATTCCTCCGAGTCGGTATTTTTGGTTGTGGTAAACTTATTATACCATACCTCGGTTGGAATTTCTATTTTTATTGGGTCATCTCATTTTAACACATACAATTTTGAAAAAAATTTCTGAAAAAGAAAAAATCCGGCATTGCACCGGATTTTTCATACATTTTTATTCTGTTGACATTTATTCAACATTTTTAAGTGCATCTGCCAACGGAACTCTTTTAACTTTTCTCGTCTGGAAAAATGCAATTAAAGCATAGGAAACAATGCCCATAACTGCCATTTTTACAAATACAGACGGAGCAACATAATATGGCAACCAGCCCGGATAACTCTTGAAAAAGTATTCGCAAACCTCTTTCAATGCAATATTTGTAATTGGGATCGTCAATAGCATAGACAGTACAACAACGATCGAAGTCGTCATAATATAAATGCCATTTATCTCGCTGTTTTGATAGCCCAGAATCTTGGTCATGGAAATAGACTGCGAATTCTTTTCAATAATCAGTTTGGAAAGCAGATACACAATCAGCATAAACATGACAATACCAAACACAAGGAAAATATTCATCATACTTCCCATTGAAAGCTTCAACTGACGTGACGTTTTTGTCAGATCGTCTACAGTAATTTCAGCAGCAATGTACATTTCGTCAATATCCGTAATATCCTTTTCCGAAAAATAGCCGCTGAAATAATCTGCATCATTATCGAATGTGATATTAAAATCTTCCCTATCCATGAACACGCTCAAAGCTGCAGGATAATAATAGATNCNGNNAACATTAAAGCTGTACTNTTCAGTTCCGAACTGCTCTTGCAGCGTAATTTCATCGCCGATTTCTACATCATGCTTTTCAGCATAGGCATTAGAAATATATACACCGTTTTTCAAATCAATGTCAATATATTGACTGTTATCGGAGATTCCGTAAATGGTTACTTCCTCGGATTTAAGTTTACCTTCTGGTGTTTTCAGAGTGTTTGCTGCATATTTTTCAGCATCTTCCGCCATTGTTTCCACAGGAGCTTTCAGCAGATACTGATGACCTGCAAGCAGATTTGTTGTGATATCCTCCTGATATTTATCCAGCATTGGCGTAAACAAGAATCCAAACAGCAATATCGCATTTGCAAAAAAGATACCCACAAAAATTGTNNNATAATTNGGGANATTCTGGAATATCACACGCANNCGGAAACGCTTCATGATNCCAATTTTCGTATTGAGTTTGAATGCCTTTTTCTTTTGTCTGCGGCTCAAATCACGGCGAATAAATTTCAACGGTGAAAGGCTCAGTTTTCTGGACAGCATAATAAAATTGATTGCAAGCATGATGAGCAGTGGGATAACTGTTGTATTGACAAACGCACTCGGATTCCAGAGCGTCACATAAGTCGGCAGACTGTAGCTTCCATAATATGCAGAAGCAGCAAAATCTTTCAACGCCGTGTAACCCAGAATATTTCCAACAATCGCACCTGCAAGCGTTACCAGCATAGGCATCGCCATATAATGGCGAATCAGTTCGCCCTTTGTGTAACCTGTGGCACGCAGCGTTCCGATCACTGTAGCCTCTTTTGCAATTGTATTTCCCGTTGTAATGGCAAAAACAAATGCGATTATCACGACTACAATATACAGGAAGATCGTAATAAAAGTGCTGTCGCCCTTGATATCATCACCTGTAAAAATAATTGCCTGATTGGTGTATTCAGGAATATACTCCGTAACAGCATTTCCGTGCAGAGCAGACTGCTCATAAAGATTTTTCAGAAAATCTTCCGAAAGTTCCTTTGCTTCTGTATCGTCTTTCGGACGCTCGTCATATTTCCATGAATAACTGTAGTGCAGTCCGTTTTCACCAAGAGAATCGAAACAATCCTCAGTCACGACTGCAACACCGAATTTAACTGCGTCAAANATCATATCTGCCGGGCTTGAAAAANGTGCACTGTAATCAGAAAGTGCNACAAGTCCGCTTATCGTAAACTCGTTGTCACTGAAANTAAGCGTATCGCCCACAGAAATTTCATTATTGTCTGCATACATTCTGTCAATTGCGATTTCATTTTCAGACGACGGAAATTCGCCCTCCATAAGGCATTCAAGATTAATTTTGTTACGCTTATGGAATACTCTTAATGTACTGTCTATTTCTTTCGTGCTGCGTTCTATGTAGANATTTTCGTAANTGTTTAGACTGTCCGTTTCTAAATCAGAAATCAATNNCTCNTCTGCCTCTGAATACAATTCAAAATTTCCGTCCTCAATACTGTATTTCTCAAAGCTCTCGTCATAGGCAGTTGCCATGCTGTTTCCTGCCACGTTCCAACCTGATACAATGGAAATCGTCCCTGCAATAAACAGAAAAATAATCAGATACTTGCCGAATTCGCTTTTAAGCTCTCTTGGAAATCTTTTGATAAGAGGATTTTTCATGCTTATCCCTCCTTACCAGTCAAGTTCTTCTGCGAAAATTTTTTCTTCATTCACATAATTTTTACGGATAACACCGTCACGGAGCTTTATAACTCTGTCTGCCATATTNTTGATAGCATCGTTGTGTGTCACCATAACGACTGTACTGCCATATTTCTNATTCAAATTTTCAATCAGTTTCAGAATTTCCTTTGNAGTGTTGTAATNCAGCGCACCCGTNGGCNCGTCACAAAGCAGAATGTCAGGATTTTTCACAATTGCACGTCCAATTGCAGTGCGTTGCTNTTNACCTCNCGNAAGCTGANTCGNCAGTTTGTGACGATGTTCATAAAGTCCAAGAGTTTTCAGCAGTTCGTCAACGTCCAGCGGATTGTCACTAAGATATGCTCCCACTTCCACATTTTCCTTGATGTTAAGATTCGGAATAAGGTTATACATCTGAAAAATATATCCAAGATGTTTTCTGCGGTAAATCGTCAGTTTTTTCTCGTTCATGTCTGCGGTTTTTTCGCCATTTATGGATATATATCCGCTGTCTGCACTGTCGATTCCACCGATGATATTCAGCAGTGTTGATTTTCCTGAACCGGACGGTCCAAGCAATACGCAGATTTCCCCCTTTTCAATTCCTGCGTTAATTCCTTTCAGCACTTCAACCCTGCTTTCACCTTCGCCAAAATGCTTTTTAATTTCACTGATTTCTAAAAACATATACTCATCCTCCCAGATTATTAGTATCAGCTAACCTTGAATTTAAAATATTCGGCAGTTATATCCTGCCGGATATTTTTATGCTATTATTTCTTTTCTTCATCCAGCAGTGGCAGCATATTTTTTGCACAAATCGCCATTGTAGACGCATTATGCAGCAATGCTGAAAGGGATGGAGTAATAATTCCAAACAAATCGGACAACAGCAATGCTGAATTGAATCCCACAATAAACCGATAATTACGGTTGATTCTGTTCATTAGCCTTTCGCTTAGAATATGGCGGAAGAAAAATAAGATTGTAACCATATTTAATGCATATTTCATAAAGTTGCTTTTTACGATGAAAAGATGCATTGTCCATAACAATAGTCGTACCTTTTTCAAGGCAGGGTAATAAACACTTTTCAAACCAGAATTCAAAAAGTGCTGAATCTATTTTTGAGTTGTACTGCATCGATACAATTATTTCATTTCTAGGTTTTGCAGCAATAATATCTGTCCTCTGAAATTTTTTCCTGATATTTTACCATGGAATTTCTGTCCACGTGGGGCATATCCATATTCACGGTAAAGACATGAATTTATGCCTGTTTCATCAACATATGCAATCTTTTCTTTCGGAATATCTTTAATTTCTTCAATGTACTTTTTTACTATTCTGTTCCTTATAAGACAGCGTTTTTTTACGTGTTATTCCAAGTCTTGTGTATGATTTGCTTATTGCCTTAGGACAGCAGCTGAACACAGTCGAAACTTCTTTCTGTATATCATCATGTTGTTCTGCTACATATGCTTTCAGCTTTTCCTGGTCTGTTTTTTAAAACTCCTGTTAAGAGGTTTATTCGATAAATCACCTGTTTCTTCATATGAATTTCCTGCCTTTTTATATGCTACTGCTGTTTCCCTTAAATCTTTACTTTTACTCATGTTTTTATTATACCATATTTCGNTTCTNTTGTCAAATAGGANAACTATACGACTGAAAANATTGACCATTGGTTTTCTGCGTACGGCTATTATTAATCTAAAATGGAATTACTGTAAAAGATACTAAACAGGTTCTTAAATTTCAGATTGTCTTTTGTCTGCCTGCGATAATCTTCTGTATATGAACTGTGCACACATTCCCGTGAAAAAACCTGCAATACAGCCGGCAGCAATCATTATGGGCAGATATGAAACAACTGTAAAAGTTCNGGCAACACATACAGCTGNTATGATTTGTCCGATATTNTNANATACCGCTCCGACAACACTGCACAGCCACATATAATTTTCAGGAATGATTTTTTTCAGAACGGACATTCCTATCAGACACGTCGCCGCTCCGCAGGCACTGTAAATAATTGCGGAAATATTACCGCCGAATATTGAACCGAGCAGAACTCTTGCAAGTACTATCATAGCTACCTCACTGGTTTTATAGTGGTAGATGCCATACACTGTTATTATATTTGCAAGTCCAAGTTTTACTCCGGAAACAGCTGACAAATTCGGTATTCTCAGTTCAATTATAAAGATGATANGTGCCACAGCCGTAAGCATTNACAACTNAGTAAGTTTTCTGATATTCATATTTTCTGATTCTCCTAATCACTGAATCTTATGACCAACCTGTTCGGAAGGCACACCAACGGCATTGAATCTGATTTCAAAAATCCCGATTTCACACATATTTTGTCAGGACATTCAGCATCTGAAATACATATCTTTCCGTCGGATATTTCTATGGTGTTAGATGACCTTCCGCCTGTTGACTTTACAGTTATGGTACGATTTTCTGTATCCGACAAATCAAATGTATAAATCACACTGCCGTCCTGTACTACTTCAACTGTATGTTTTTCTGACGGTCTGAAAGCATAAAGTGTCATAATTCCTGATACCAGAAAAATCACTGTTATAATGATTATTATTGTTTTAGTGCTTTTCATAGCGGATTACCTCAGTAGGCATATTACATATTACTTTCAGATTTTTTTCAATGTTCTCAGTTACTAAAAGATTTCCCTCGTCGGTAACAAGAATCATATCAAAATCTCTGTTTTTTCTCCAGTACTCAACAGCGTTTTCCGTACCTGCAACAAAAAGAGCTGTAGAAAGTGCATCACATATCAGACCGCTTTCACCTATTATTGTTACGGAAACAAGCCCGTTGTCTGCCGGACATCCGTCATCTGAATCAATTATATGCCAGTAATTCTGACCGTCGTTGCCTGTGAAATATCGTTCATAGTTTCCGGAAGTAATTACTGCTTTGTCTTTGACCGATAAAATACACATTTCTGAATCCGGCTGAAACGGATTTTTTACGGCAACGTTCCAAAGAGAACCGTCAGGTTTAGTGCCAAGTGTCTGAACGTTTCCGCCGAGATTCACAATTGCTGATTTAATACCGTTTTCCCTGAATATTTCAATAATACTGTCACTTGTGTAACCTTTTGCCAACGCTCCTAAATCAATCTGAAAATCCTGCGGAATTTTTACATATCCGTCACCTGTTTCTATTTTCTGATAGTCAACATTTTTCAGAAGGTTTCCGATTGTATTACTGTCCGGAATTTTATATTTACCTGTTGTGAATCCCCATTCTTTCAGTATCGGATAAACTGTAATGTCTAAAGCCCCGTCTGTCTGATACCCGATATTTACAGCTGTTTCTATAATTTCAATAGTATCACTGCTGACATACGTTTTCTGTCCGTCAGCATGATTTATTTTCCATATATCACTTGATTCGTACGTCACAGAAAGAAGTTTTTCAAGTTCTGTAATTTTAAGCGATGCTTTTTCAAGAACGGATTCAGAGTTATTGCCGTATACTTTGAGGTTCATGTAAGTGTCCATTGCGAATATATCACGTGTTTCAGATATATTGTCTGTCTGCTCATGTTCCTGAGAACAAGAGCAGATACTGAAAATAATAATTAATATAATAAACAGCTTTTTCATTGTCAGTTTTTAGCGGAGTTAAGGGCTTTCTGTACAGCTTCCATAATTGCCTTTGAGCTGTACGTGGCACCGGAAACAGCGTCAACGTCTGTATTCTGAGAAGAAAGAATCTGAGAAATTACAGATTCCTGTGCTGAATTGAAATACCATTCGTCACTTTCTTCAGTATGTGCTTTAATTGATGTAATCACGTCATTTTCAACAGTGATTTCAACAAATATATCACCGTCATATCCGTATGCACTTGAGGAATATGTACCGTTTCTGTAAATATAAGATGGTTCAGGCTGATTGTTGTAATTATTATTGTTGTTATTACTATTGTCATTATTGTCCTGATAATTATTATCTTCTTCATAATAATCATCATTTTCTTCGTAATATTCTTCATGTTCTTCGTCAATATTTTCTTCGGTTTCTTCTGTCGGCTCTTCTGTTTCAGGTTCTGTAGCAGTTTCAGTACCTGTAGTGGTTTCAGTGGTAGTGGTATCGGTTTCGGAAGTCGTCTGTGTTGAAACTGTTGTCTGTGCAGAAGTGCTTACAGATGAAGTTGTTTCAGAAGTTTCTTCGCTTTCAGACGATACGGAANTAGTNACTTTTGNAATTATACTGCCTGNATCGGAAGAGGNCTNTTNGTCCTNNNCNCNCGANACAAGANCGCACGACAGAACGCCNGAAAATACAACCGCANTTATAATATTAAGAAATGTTTTATTTTTCGGTTTCATTTTCACCACAATATACTTTCTTATCCTACATACAGCGTAACCTATAAATACAACGCTGTAAATCAGAATATTGAAGAAAATTCCCTCACGCCCTGCTTTAGCCATAGGATAATAAAGACAAAGTACGTGTATATAAATCATTGCATAGAAAACGTATGCTGTTCGCTGAATTTTTTTCCATAGCTTTGCGTTCATCTTTTTACGGACTTTCGGAAACGACATTACTGTAAGCGGTATCATTATAACCAGCATTGCAATCGTCAGAATACTTGCTGTGATATAATTTGAAGCCATTCTGCCAGAGTCAGTAAAAAGTCTTACTAAATAAGTCTGTCCGAATCCTATGTTGTGACCGAGTGTAAGAATTGCCGCAAAAATCGACAGTTCACCCCTTATCGGCATAATTTTTTTAATCGGAAGTGAACCGTTTGGAAACGCTCCCACCCACATCACAACACACCACAGAGCTGTTGCAAATGCTCCTCTTGTAAAAAGTCCTATAACGTAGGTGTTAAGAAAAACAGGAAGTGAACGCAGGTCGGAACGGGTCATTATAACGCTTGCCACCGTTATAATGACCGCCAGTGTATAAAAAATACAGGAATGTTTTTTCAGTGGCTTACCGCATAAAAACGTAAAGCCGAACGCAAGAATCAGGGCAATGAGGAAAAGCATATTATTTCACCTTTCGATTAATTTACTTATTTTTCTTTTTTACAGCAAATGCTGTAACTGTTGCCACAGCCATTAATGTGACAGGAACAGCAACTCCGGTAACGCCTGTTTTGGGGCTTGCAGAACTGCTTGAGGAATTGTTGGAAGAATTGCTTGATGAGTTGTTTGATGAATTATTACTGTTATTTGAAGAATTGTTGTTTGTATTTGAAGTGGTTGTACTTGAAGTGTCTGTATCTGAAGTGTCCGTATTTGAAGTATTTGTATTTGAAGGGTCTGTATCTGAATTGTTATTGTCTGGTTCTTCTGTTGAGGGCTGTTCACTTTCACCTGTTACGAAATCAAATTCAAGAGTATTATTATAGCCTGTAGATGTTACTGTAAGATGATAAGTACCGTTACCGTTGAATACTTTTTCGTTTCGTGAAGATGCCTCTGTGTTAATAGTTCCGTCGTCGTTAATAATCTTAACACTGCCTTTGCCGGAAGCGGAATAATTAGTGTCATTTACGGAAACGGAAGAAATGTTTTTAATGAAGTTGGCAAAATTTTCATACTCTGCATTTTCTGTTTTTACAAGCATACCGCCAGAATATGTTGCAGGTATACTGTCAGTTGTGAGTACAAAGCTCGCTGATACGTCAGCATATTTGCCTGCATTGTCTGAAACTGTGAGAGTGTAAGAACCTGCGAGAGTGTCCGTGTAGGAAATTTCATTGTCTGTAACCGTGAAATTATCCGAAATGCTGTAATTTCTGTCATAGTTGTCGGGTATGTTGTTTGCAGTCAGAGTTGTTGAGCCTGTACCCGATGTGCTGTTTTCAACGACAAATTCACCATCAAATTTTACAGGTACATATGTATCTGTTTCAATTGTTGTATAACCGTCGAGAGTAATGAATACAACTTCGTTTATAGTAGAACCCATAAGACCTATAAAATTCTCATAAGGAAGATTATTGCCGTGCGGTTCGGTTGTCTTTATACCTGATGACCACGCCAGTTCTCCTCTCCAGATGTTAGCTTCATGCCACATTGCGTAAGAGCTGCCGTCTGTAGTTTTTATCAATGCTCCGTAAATTGCACCGAGTTCAGGACTGTTTTCAACATCAATGAGATAATCTCCCCACGGTGTGCTTGTACTTAGTTTTATTGAAGATTCCGATGCTGTTACAGGTGTTTCGTCCTGTATCTCCGAAAAAGACACCGCACCATCCGTAACAGTGACATTCTTGTATGCAGACGGAATATAGTCAATAGAAGTGAAACTGTAGTTGTTATCACCGAGAGAATCAAGGTCTGCCTGAGTTATTG
>WFLX010049020.1_pt1 | contig 18327 bp, 19 predicted proteins | sample 4967041 | NCBI WGS metagenome assembly WFLX01 (sample SAMN12857096, study PRJNA449069) | gut metagenome | isolation source: stool from male and female vole | host: Microtus ochrogaster | place: USA:Florida | collected 2017 | reverse complement strand
AATAGAGATACTCGGGGGAGCTGAAAGAATTCCGGAACTCGACAAGGAAGGCGGGTCTGCGTTCAGTGATGTAGAGATGCAGAGATCTCTCTCCGGATTTTACGATGAATAGTCGCGGGCTGAAACCATCGGGCACCTGACCGCTCTGTATGGCGATGTCGATAAGTTCCTGAATGGAGAAGCGGAATGATACATAACCTCCCTGATGTGAATACTCAAACACCTGAATAGGGGTAAGATCAGAGTTCCCCACTCCATGGAAAGAGATTTTTCCCGGTTCAGGATCGTAAAGCGACACGGCACCGGAATAGGATCTCGGCACCGTCATCACATTGAAATCATTCAGGAAGTTCCGGGCCAGGAACAGGGCTGGGTCCTGTCTGATTTTAGTCGCGGAAGCCACGACCCGGAATGAGAGATCCATAAGTTTATTTGAGTCGGGGTCGTATGCAGCGATGGAGAATACGGCGAAAGAGATTTGCAGATCCGCCATAAACGCATGGATGATCTTCCCGGGCCTGAATATAGCTAAAGCCGTGTTTGGATTANAGAATATTGAAGNCTCNAANAAGGATCTAATGCNNTAGCGTAGTNTNAACCTNNCCTCTGAGAAAGNNTATGAGTCAGACTCGAAAGNACATTCCGGAACGGCAGATGAGAGGTATATGTCATTATCTTGTATAGACATGTAGAGATATATAAATAAATATATACAAATATACACATTTATTTCGGATTTTGTATAGCCTGCGCTCTGAGCGTACGATCTGATAGTGCGTTCGAGATCATTGCCAGATATTGCAGCGACAGCGACTCACAGAAGAATTCACGCAGGTTCATTACCGAGGCATAGTATTTGGGGATGAGCCACCTGCGGGCTTTCCTGACTTTCGGACGGCCTATGTCGCCCGGGTTTCCTCTCGGAGTCTCACGTCCGGTTCCGTAGTCCTGCCATAGTCCGTAGGTAAGGAATTCCTGTTCGAACATCACCTGAGAGGCATCCTCATTTTGGATGAGTTTGGTTTCGACCACTGAGCGGTAAAGAGCTCCGGAGTCTATGACACCGAGCAGGATTATTCGTTCTTTCCAGATCTTTACCATTGTTGAATTGAAAGCGTTGACGAACTTTCGTCTTGCCTCGACGGTCTTGTCGGTTGCGTTCATAACCATTCATCGGGGTTGAATCTCATATCAGTATCGACATCAACAGATATCTGGAAGAATGCACATGNGGATCCTNTNCAGAAATACTTGTNCATTTCCGAGAATCCGATACGTGGGTCGAGATGGATCATGTTTTGGTCGAGTTTGGTTTTTTCCTTAATGAGGACTGACATGAACTGCCGGAACAGCTCATGCATGATAGCGAAACATTCCTTCCGGGCATCGGTATCTCCGGGCGCATGCCTCATAGAGATGTAGATGGTTTTCACCATCCGCCGGTGAGGGGAATTGTTGGTGTCGGCGTATCCTTCCGAAGTGTCATCCACGGAGATGACATTCGGGAAAGAGTCAGCCAGAGATATTGCATCGAGAAAGCCCTGCAGGCCGGAGACTTCGGCAAAGGCGAAGTCATGTTTCCGGGCAAGCCTGTTTGATTCGTTGAGAGCCTTGAAGAAGTCAGATGCTGACCAGATACCTTGGTGCATAGTGGGATGGTTGATGGTTGATATTTGAGGTTCCGGATATTGGTGGGATCACTCCCAGGATTCAGCGTGAACATCGAAGCAGGGGCATGCCTTGGGAGCGAAGTCGCGGTGTCCGAAGACCCGGTCTGATGGTATTCCGTACTGCTTGCGAAGACGCACGACGAGTGACCTGAGGGCCAATTTCTGTGCATCGGTCCTTGTATCTTTGGGAGTCTTGCCATCTTTTGCGTATCCTCCGGCATAGCAAATTCCGATGGATCTGTGGTTCATGCGGCTCTGGGTGCAGTGTGCCCCGACCTGTTCTATCGGGCGTCCTGGTGTTACTGATCCGTCGAGTCCTACAAGGAAGTGATACCCGATGTCGGCGAATCCTCGCGCCAGATGCCAGCTGCGGATATCCTGGACTGATACGTTACGCCCCTCGGGTGTCGCTGAACAATGAATTACGATTGAATCTATATTTCTCATAAGTAAAAGTTTATGTTTACCATATCTGTACCCATGAATCAGGGTCTGTATATGTCATATTTGCCGCATCCGGATATGTGCCGTCCGGGTATAACCGGAATTGCCAACCTTGCCAAGAATTGTCAGTAGCATTGTAGAATGTGATTATCATTCCCGGGAATGCTATGTCCCAGACAATGGTATCGANTGCCTGGGCCAGCGAAACAANCCGGTATTTNCTGGAGACCAGCATCACGGNCTGATTAGCAAAGCANNCTCGGATCTNTCCGGTATATTCCCNCTCGGCTGTCTGAAGAAACTGCAGGTGTATGTCGAAAGCTGCCTGGTTGAGACATATGGAGAGATGGTCAACCACGAGCTTTGTCGCCGATTCCCTGCAGAAAGTAACCGGCCCGTTATATACCAGTGCAGTAGGGTCAGTTCCATCCTTTTTGGAGCATATATACAGCTTCAGGACCGCATCGCAGTTTTCATCATGACCCATGAGGTCGAAAATGCGCTCAATTTCATCCGGCTCATCAAATTCGAGAAAGAGTGTCTCATTTTTTAGGGTATAGGCTGAATAGGGAACGTAAAGGTTGAAAACCTCGCGTTGCCGACCGAGCATCACGATATCTCCTTCTACATTGTTTAATCTGTCGAGAATATCAGTCCACACACACTCGGCATCATCTACATGGATTTGATGTAACACGCGCAATTCATCGAGCATGTTGTCTACCTGGGAAGTGTCAGGGATTTCAACATCTGAGAACTCCACGGTGCAAGCCTGCAGACAGCCATCCACATCGAAACCTATACGCAGGTTGGATTTAGTATAGATGCCGTTGTGCAGTGGAAAGAAGTCGGCTGAAACGGCTTCTGAATTCAGCTGATCATCATCAAAAGAAAATGAGAACAGGACAGGTCCCCGAAAAAGAGGGATCTTAATATTCCGCCCGTTGACACGGTTTATCTTGACAAGTACTATATTTACCAGTCCTGATTGGCGCACTGATGATTCGGGGTTGAAATAGGCGTATAGTTCCGAAACCTGCTGCTCATCGATGGCGTAGCGGTCACTTCCGGAGATCGGAATCACTTCGACTACAGGAATTGCTCCGGCTTCTGCAGCAGCGACTTTAGCAGCCGCAGCAAAATATTTGGCCTCATCGACAGCTTCAGCAGCCATCCCTGCAGAGTCTTCGGCATCCTTAGCGTAACTGTATGCGTCATCGGCGGCTGAGACAGACTGATCGGCAGCCTGAATGGCGAGCTCTGAGTATGCCCCGGCCTGCTGTTTGGATATGAGGGCATCAGCTTGAGACTGTGCAGCCCCATTCATTGAAGAGAGTGCCTGTTGGGCTGCGAGTCTGGCATCGGCCAGAACCTGTTCCCTCGAAGCGGCATCATCATCCACGATGTCGATGATGCGCTGATATATTCCCGCGAGCCTGGCAGGCGAGACCGAATCCCTCCTTGTTTCATTCAGGAGATCTTTGATGAACTGCTTGGTGAGTGAAATTCTTGAATCCATCTTGAGATTATTTATTATATCTGTAATGGTAATCGACTCCGAACAGTGCGCCGGCGAAAGTAAGGATCTCACCGAAAGCGATCAGGACTGACGGATGAATCTCCCCTTTGGGCTCAGTGCTGAAACCTGCGATTAGCAGTGATACTCCTGCGAGTATCAGGATCACACAGCAGAACAGCTGCGTGCGTGCCTGTGATTTTGATATCTGTTTCTTAGCCATTGATTGAGAACTTTAATGATTGTTTAAATCTCCGTAACAAAATTATTTGTGCCGGATGGATGTTGAAAAGACGTAAATCAGCATATCCCTCCGGTAAATAACGTGCCTGCAAATGATATTTTAGGGAATCTTTCGCATCCGATGTAGAGTGAGTCGAAAGCGTCCGTCCCGTCGGTACGGAGCTCGAGTCGGTTCTCTTCCGTTTCCTTGAGTTTTTCGCCTGATTTGTTTTTCCTGAAACCGTTACGTCCTCTCTCGACTTCGGCAGTCTGGACAGCAAGAATGAGGTCTTCATTGTTCTGACGGTTGAAATATGGAGTAAGGTTGTTGCGTCCGGCAAACCCTTCATTTATCAGCAGATATTTCTCATGATGTTTCATGGGCGCACCGAGATACACGTCCTGCACCTCCCAACCGCGTCTTCGGAATTCATCGCATGTCACTGAGTGGAAATCAATGTCATTGACTGCATAGTTCGATCCGAGAGCTGTGGCATCGTAGTAATATATGATCCGTTTATGCCTGTGGAAAGCGTAATAGTTGCAGAAGTCAGCGACAAGCTCAGGGATCTTGCGCTCATATTTTGTATAGAATGACTTGATGACGTTCAGCCTTCTGGCCGTACGGTCAGGTTGGCCTGCCACTATCCAGTTAATATTTGCGTTATAGTCCATTCCGATACAGATGGGGGCATCCGGATCCACATCCGCATCGGCTCTGGAGTCCATGACCGAAGAGAAATTGTTCTGATAGAACCTTTCTTCGAGATAGCCGAAATCGGAGGCATCGTATTTGTGTGTCTCCCTCATTGATGAGTAGAAGCCATCTTTTGCGATGCCGAGACGTCTGCAGAGGATGGATGTCTGAAAAGTCTTGGGTGTCAGGTCTCGTTTCATCTTCCGGATGTAATCCTCACCAAGCAGTGCGAGGTTCTCGATCGATGAATATTCCTTGTAGTATACGGCGACTGAACGGAGCCTGTTCAGGTTACGGTCAAGATTGGTCAGGTAACCTTTCAGGTATTGAGGCGGAGTGATCCCCTCAGTTCTAAGTTTCCTGATCCTCTGCTTAATGTTCCAGATCTCATAGACGGTGCCCTCAATCGTCCGGATGAGTTCAGGATCCATATCTTCACGGTATTTGAGGAACCAGGAACCTTTCTGGGTCTGCGGCATGTCGGAGAGGATCATCATGGAATTCCAGCATGAATGTTTTCCGAAATAGGACTTGATGCCACCCAGAGCCGGCAGAGTCTCATGTTTTAACTTTTCGTGATCGATGAACCGGGCTTCGTCACACAGTAGCCACGAGAGAGTCAGGGAGTTAGCCGAATAGGCGCGATCCTGAGAGAGGATGTATGAGAATGACCCGTTGTAGAAATGTATAATGTGCTCATTTTCCCTGGGTTTTATAATTGGGCTGAGAAAGAATTTAGGAGGTTGCTTACCTATGACATAATGCAAGCCCTCCCTATACCCCCAGCGTTCCCAAGCGGCGAGCATCCCCGGGATTGTATTGGTAAGGCCGTGCTTGAATGTGGGAACAACGATGCCACCTCCGGAACCGGGCATGCGCTGCATGTTACGCAGTGTGAATGGAGATGCGATTGAATCAGTCTTCCCTGTGCGTCTTCCGGCAACGATTACCGAAGTGCGAGCCCCGATCAACTGCACCTTGCGCTGAGCGTCATTGAAGTATACCTGCATCGTGTAAAGTGTTAGGATTCATCGATAGGTGGGAACAACTCATCCATCTCAAGATCGATCTCTTCGGCTTCTATATCCTCGATATCGCCCACTTCCTTGATGTATTTGTCAAGAAGAGCGCGTTGGCGTTCACGGATATTGGGAAGTTTCTCGATGCCGAGAACCGATGGATCATCAGTTGCGATGAACGGTTGGGGCTTGATCTGATCGATCGGGATCTGTTTCTCATCCTCCTTAGATACGTTCAGATATTTGGCGTAATTTGCAGCTGCCAGTGCCATAGTCCGGGCATCCTTCCTGCCTTCTGCCACCTCAAAAGTGCGTAGTGTCATCTGAATGAACCTCCAGGTATGAAATTCCCTGCTTGATTCTTCCAGATGGGGAAGGAGGGCTTTCACAATCGCCAGATCTGAATATGCTGTTGGTCTTGATATCCCGAACCTTGAGGTCTCTTCAGAAATGAAGAGTGCATCCTTGGATGCTGGATTGTCCAGATACCACTGATGCATCTCCCGGACGCGCTCAACCTTACGTGCGAGAGCTTCCGGGTATTTCCTGTAGAGATCCTCGGAATCTGTGTAGAGATCGCAACGACAAGCGTCAAGTCCGGAGTCGTACATGTGGAATAAGGTTTTGGTTTCAGCGATAGGTNAANAAGNGNGTGGGTGGTGCCGAGGCCGANTGTCACATGGCCTTGGTGTCCGCATCCTTATGCCGGTCGAGGGTAGTANGCTGTATGAANGGACAGACCGGTACCGTACCTTTCCATCCNTTGAATNCGATTATGAGCTTATGGACTTTGAAGAGCATGTCGCGGTAAGGTTTCTGAGCAGCCTGGGCGATGGTGTAGAGCTCGCGTTTATCGGAACCGGAGTTGTTGGATTGCGATTTACCCGGTACCGAGCCTACGAGGTTTGAGTGAACGCGCATGGTGAAGCATATCATGTTGACTGCTTCTTGGATATCGGTTGACCAGTCACCACCCTCCTTGGATTCATCGATTTTANAAATGCGGACATCGTGCTGCTCCTTGCCATCGGGTGTAATGTAGTAAGATGAGAACCACACCTTACCCGAGTTTTCGGCTGTGGTTAGGAAATCGATGATATTCTGTTTCTCCTCAGCCTGTCGCTNCTGCCGTTTTTCAAGNGATGNTATCTTCTCCGCCATAAAANGCCNTTCCCAGTATTTGTCGGCTATCTCGATATNGTATTTAATCGGGGCCGAGTTTCCTATCTTGGCTTCCTTAGCCACACCGATAAGTCGCTTGATATTGTACCAGTTACCTTTGAAAAGAGCAGCGTAATAAGGTATGGGATAATATGTGTGGTCGACTGTCGGAATTCTGGAGACAACAGCATATTTGGCAGTATGTATGCCTTGGTTGATCCTGTTCCGGAGGTCGGCGAGGGGAGATCGGAAATCGAGAAGGTCAATGGTCTCGACATCGTCAGCTGAGAGACCGGAGAGCCTCCAGTTCGCGTAATGGATCTTTTTGATGACCCCTTTCTCTGCCGGGGCGAACCGACAGTAGCAGGCCTCACGGCGTGCGACAGAGACGATCTTCTTGCAATCCCTGGATAGTATGATGACTGAAACGGCAAAACCGAACATCTTGAAGTCCTGAGACTGTCCGAAGAATAGATCGGTGAAGTCGTTCTCATCTACGAAACTGTCGATATCATCGCGTAAACAAGGCATGCATTTCGAATAATCGTAATGCATCCCTGCGCCATAACACACCTCGGAGTTAAAAACATTGCAGGTAGAAAGTGTCTCGTCCTGTTCGAAGAGATCGAGGATGTCGAACGGCATTTGATTATCCCCACCCCAAGGGATGTAATCTATATGATCGCCTACATGTGAGGGAGTGATATCGCGCTGTTCGCGGAAAACGTTTCCTGCATCGGATACAAATAGGGCGTTGGCCTTAGCGGTAGGGATGAATTCGACAGAGGCTTTCACGGAGTGCGGTTTTTAGATATGAGTGTTTAATTATGCGTAATCTGATCTTAGAACTATTCATCATTCCCCTTGTCGAGAAGGTCGTTCGGAGCGTTACCGAAAGTGTCATATGTGTTCCAGTTCCGGTGATAAGCGATATCTTCCTTTTTGAGCAGCTCGCACAGGTCCCGGATATCCTCAGGAGCGCAATCGCGTTTAGACTTGAGAAGCATTCGTATCTGGAGATGGTACTGCTGCATTCGTCGGCGGATATCGAGGTTATTGACATAGATCTGCTGTATGTTTTCCGGAAGGGAGTCATGATCCGGACGTTTGCCAGCTCTGAAAATTGAAGCCGGGTTATCAGACTTTAGAGAAGTCTGTTCGGCGAGCAGTTTTCGGGCATCGCTGCGGATTTTCTGTTTCTCTTCCTCGGAGGGAGTATTGAGGATTTGATCGTAATATCTGCGCAGCTCAGTCTCAAGGAATTTAATATATCTCTGAGGATTACGCATTATATTATCGAATCTGACGCGGTTGCCGTCAATCTGTAGAAGAGTGATGGCACCCTGCACGGGGTCTCGATCCTCCGGATCTCTGTCAAGCCATTGCTTTATGACGGCCGTGAAGTTGTATTTGATCATAGCTTGTTATGGACTGCAGGGGAGTAAATACTATTGTTGAGATCTAAAAAATTGCTGATGGAGCAAAGTTGGGANCCTTGNCCTCCATCAGNATTTCACCTAAANCAGGCAGCCGGTTCCTGCTCCAGCTCATCGCCATCCTCCAGATTTATAATCCCGTCTTCAGTCGGGATCGGTCCGTTGTAGAAAGGAGCTGAAACGAGGTTAGAAGCCTCAAAAACAATAGTAGTTGATGTAGAGCCTGTCACACCCTGTCCGAGATCCTGGGCTACAGTGTTCTTTGAAGGATAATCCGGGTTTCCTATGACACGCCAGCGCCCCTTCATATCCTGAAAAATGCAGAAGCAACGGGTATTGTTGATGTAAACGCAGGCATTGGTAGCCTCCGGACCCACTCCAGGATGGAGAAGAGTGAGATTGTCGAGTTGTGTCTGGGAAGGATACTCACCCTGAGGATCCGATTTGAATTGTGACTTATCGGGTAAGAAGTCAATATACTTGAACACCTTATCCTTTTTAGGCACGAACTCACCCTCGANAACCGNGGAAGTAGGTCTTCCATCCTCATCGACCGGGATCNTGGGNTGGAGAACAAAATCAGCCATCGATGCGTAATATGCTCTGCGNCGTATACCTGCAGGTTCCGGAGTACCCTCGCACCATCCGAGGGATTCCTGGATGCCGAAACAATTTTTCTTCATGATCTTTAAATTTATGTACCTGACGGATCCTACAAATTGAATCCGACAGGATGATTAATTTTCAAATGAATACTGCGATTATTCCTGGTCATCCTCTGGATCCTCGACGATTGGACCATCCTCAGGATCCTCAATGACAGGTTTATCCTCCTTTTTGGAAGCGAGTTTGACCACACAGAGTTGCGACTTGTGGACAGAGCGCATCTGCGCCCCGGCGAACAGACGCATCATGAAAGTGAGTGTATCGGGCTCATACTCCTTAACACGCACCGACTCATCATCTGATTCCTGATCGCATCCGAAGTACATGTTAAGTTTTGGAGAAATGTGCATGAACCTGGATCCGTCCTTACCCGGCTCAACTGAGATCACGAGATTACCGTTGGAGCCTTCGACGACATTCTGCTCGTATTTATTGTTGTATGAGATCCCCTTGCCCTCTTTCTTATAACTTCTGTTATAAGCGTCGGCAATCGCCTGAGAACAGTACAGGTAGCATTTCTGACGACGCAGGAGGGGATTGAGCTTTTCGACTATTCCGGTAATGATGTCGTAAGCGTTTTCGGCAGTGATCTCCTGATCGAGGATTATAAGATTGCCATTTTCCTCAGACACCTCACNTGTTNCGATATCCCTTTCTGTNANCGNGTCAAAGCCATCAAAGAGATCGAACGTAGTATCACCCTTAGGATTTCGGATACCACTCCAAAGGGCGTAAGGCATATCCTCGGTGGCATCTTTCGCTTCAAGGGCGAGTACCTCACGTGCAGTAGGGGTAGAGACAAGTTCCCCATCCATAGCCTTGGAGGCCTGATGGTCGAGGATTGTACCCATTGCCTCGTTGGGATCGAAATCGTCGTTAACCGATCCGAAGTAGGTTGTAAGGGGTCGATAGTTCAGATTGAGGTCGACATCTGTACGGCGGTTAGCCTTATAAGGAGCAATCTTTCCTCCGGAGGTCTTTTTTGTTCCGATGTATACAGTGCCACGGACACCGCGTTTTATGGTAATGTTCTTGGAAGCTTCACGGAGAGTGATCACCGGGATAGCGAGTAGTTCCTTCTCGAAGGTGTTAGCGGATTTAGCAAAATCCTCTTCATTATATTTTAACTTACCCATGAGTATAAAAAAAGTTATGGATTAATAGTAAGCGGGCAGAAACCCTTTCAAGGAAGAGCATCGTAGAGAGCACGGGCGGATTTGACAGTACCGAGGAATCCGGGTTGCTCACTCTTCCCCTGAGCGTTATCCACGACAGAGGAATGTTCATCCCCCGGTTGTTTCTTAAGTTCTGCGATCTCGGCCTTGAGGTCGTTGACCTGTTTGAGATGTTCTGCCTTGAGATCCTCGATCTCCTTGTCCTTACGGGCTATGACATTATCGACAGAATTGTCATCGGCCGGCTGAGGCTCCCTCTGAGCAGACGCATCCATAGGATCCTGAGTTGCAGGATCTGTTTTGGGATCTTTTGAAGGTTCCATAAAATTTAAGTTTAAAGGTTTATGTTTAGGGCGAATTGAAGCGATGAACTTGTCGATGAGTTTGGATGCGAATNACTTTCCNAGCNGCGAAGANTTCANTTCAGGGATGGGAACACCTGCGGAAACGAAAGCACATGCAGTGATTTCATCGAGCACAGGTTTCGGATCCTCATCATACTCGGTGATAGAATCGACGAAACCCCAGTCGAGAGCTTCCTCTGCAGTGAGCCAAGTCTCCTGAACCATGAGGGCGTGCAGCTCTTCCGAAGTCTTTNTGCAACGTTTGGCGTATGCAGCAGCTATGGAGACATCGAGAGTCTCGAGATCCTTTTTGATCTTGAGAAGTTCCTCGCATTTAGCATCTATCTGTTCGGCATTGAGATTGTCGAATTCACAGATGAGCTTGGAACAGCGATGCACCAGATAGAGAGCCTGTGCGTCCATGGTNATCTCCTTTGCTCCAAGTGATGCAATGGTGGCTGCCGAGGCATTCATGGATACGAAATGTACATGCACGTTACCATGGTTACGAAAAGCTGCAGAAATTGATAGTGCAGTCGGGACCTTACCGCCTGTGGAGTCGATCAGAACATCGACCTTGCGATCGGCGAATTTATCGAGAATGTAGTCTACATAGTCGGAATCAAAATTCCATTCACCGACAAATCCTTTCAATCTCAAATCGTATTTCATAAAAGCAGAGTAAAATGTTAATTACCCTGCGAAAATATGGAGGATCGTCTGGATTCGGAAAGACGGAAAGAAAGTGATATAAAAAAGAAATGTGACCCCGTCTCACGACGCGATCACACTCCGAGTCTATTGATTACCTGAAATTGTACCAAATAAAAAAATGGAAACTATGAGCCATTGCTTCTGAGAGGTCTAAGATTGTCCTCATCCAACCAGACCGTAACTTCCGGAGGATACCCGGCCCATGTTATGGTATATTCCGTCTGCCTGCGCTGTCCGGGAGCCTTTGCGGTTGTGGAATCCACCTTAACGATAGGGAAAGGAATTTCCCAGGCTCCGATGAGCCGCCGTTGACCCATCCTGTCCTCGACTATGAAAGCCATATCGAAATGCGGAAAATAGTCGGAAGATAAGAAAGTGAGGGTAGTGAGCAACTTCCCATCTTTAGAAAGAGAGAAAGTGAGTTCGGCATCTCCGAAGAATTCGATATCTGAGGTCGGAGATGTGATGACCGGTTTCATACCGGCGGCTGCCATATGGCGGATATTTGGCGGAAGATCTGCCGGATCAAGATAAGCAATGCGCCGTAAACCGGGCATCTGAAAATTTCTGAGCTCAAACATAAGCGTTACAACCGTTACATGTTACAAAAAGATGCACTCAAATCACTTATTTTTTTTTCGTTCCATGCGATACTTTCTCACCCGAGCGTTAGTCTGGATCCGCTCTCTAATCCTCTGGAGGCGTTTAGCGACGGAGTTAAAATTTTTTTCGGTGGGTTCTATGCCATGAGCCTCCATCCAGGCATATATGAGATCTTCCTTGTTGATCCCGAATGAATATATCGGGTTAAGATCATCCCAGAGCTGCAGGTCGAAACGTTTTTTGAGGATCTTCATAAACGCTTTCTTCCCGGCAGAAGATATGTTGTTGTAAACTTCCGGGTTCATATGCCTGAAAGTGGGTATGTAGACAATGAGGGGAGTCCCAATTATCTCCGGTTCCGGTTCTGCCTTAGACTTTGGCCTGAGGCAGAACCGGAGTAAGTTTGATTCCGGAGAGTTTTTCCGCAGCCTGACCGGGNAGNANNCNCCTGCATCATTGATGCACCACTGACGGAGGTAGTCCTCGCACTGGAAAGAGAGAGTAAATTCAGACATAGGATAGTAAGAACAGCAATAGTTAAGATGAGACCTGTAGAAACTATACAAAGATACAAAAATTTAATAATAAAAACAATTAATGTGCTGATATAAAATGTAGTAAATAATGTCTATTAAAGTAAAGATTGAGAAAATAATATGGTGATGAATAGAAAAGAATCATCAGATAAAATATTCCTGTATTATATTTATTTGAGGTCAAATAAAAGTGTGCAGTTGTACTAAGTTGGTATAATTAGCAGATATTCAATAAATTATCTTAGCACACTTGTTGTGTACTAAGTGTGCTTTGCGGTACACTTAGTACAACCGCACATCTGCACACTTCAAAGCACACTTTATTATATAGAAGTGTGCTATATTAAGATATTGATTTACAAATGTTAACAAAGGGTCAGTACAACTGCACACCTTAAATATCTTTCACGCTATAATTTTTTTAATATTAAAAATATAGATATAAAGAAATGTGTGGCCACTGTACTTCCCCGTACCCCTTCCGATCGGTTTATGTTGACCTGTGCTTCTGTAAATGCCTCTGGGGCACACGCGCACACCTGCTTATCTTTATATCTGAGGGGGTGCGGGGGAGTGGGGTGTAAAACAACACCTAACTAATTGAAAACTAATAAATAAAATCCGCTCAGAAACTTGCAATTCTGAGCGGATTTTATTAAATTTGAATGTTATATTGGGGCTGCTATCTTTTTTTACTTGCTGCAAAAAAACGGTGTTGCGGTTTTATAATACCTGTGTATCCGAATGATTATGATTTAACATCTGTGGATATTTCATTCACAATTCAAAAAGCGGTACGTTCCGGAGCTTAGATATAGCAGCATCGAGGGCAAATTTCATGTCCTCCGGAATATCGACTGATCCGAAGCGTATGTGTCCCAGGGCATACAGACGTGCGTCATCCTGCGACCTGAACCACCCCGAGCTTTCTCCCGGTAACATTTCTCTTGTAACATCTCCTGTCTGCAGGTAGAAACCGAATGCCCATTTTCCCGGTTCTATGGTGTCGGTCCGTATCTTAAGAGAGGCTGTGCTGCCTTGGGAGAATATGGTGTCTGATTGGAATGCCCCTGACGACACGTTTCCACATATTCCCGGCACTCTCAGAGACTCAAATGGATTCTTTCTTTCCTTCATAAGATTGTATTTAAATTAAAATGATAAAATGCTCAGAATATTGAATTTATTGCAAATTCATGCGTGGCGACTGTCAGATATTCATTTGAGGAAGCCACCTCTCTGTCTCCGATGAATATACCCTGTTTCTTTGATGACATCCACGCGGAGAAACTCATGCCTTCCTTGTTTGGCTTGTGAGGGTTGAGATGCAGCCCCCTAAATTCACAGTAAGCCTTCAGCTTGTCTTTGAATGCGGATGGCGAAACGAACTTGGAGTGTCCCGGGAATTCTTCAAGAAATGAATTAAACATGTCTTTACGCACTACGCGGTTATTCAGGTGGCCTGCAGTTGGATCAAAATATGAGTCGGCCCACTGCAGGTATGCTTCTCCGATTTTCTGTCGTAGCCTTCTGGCATTTAGGTCGGACATGGGGGGATCGACTGCTCCACAACCTTGTTTCGACCATCCGCAAACCATGGATCGGAAATAGTACATGACACATTCGGCCATGAGGTTGTCGAAAAGGTTCCACTGGTAATCATCCCAATCGTAGAAAAAGTTATGACCGAATTCCATGATTGGCGTATGTTCTGAATTATACCAGTCGGAGAATGACATGAANNNNATTCNNTCTTNTGCCGACCCGGAGTCTGAGTTTATTGCATGGTTTGTGGTTATATAGAATTTTGGTGCCCTGTCCCATGCAATAGAGAACCGGGCCATTGATTTAGGGTTAATGGCGAGCCGGCCGGTGATTGACTGGAAGAATGATTCGAAATCGAAGTTTACCCGGGCGTCATCGTAAAAGATATTTCTCGTGCGTTCGGTAACCTCAGAAAAGATGTAGGTGTCATTTGGTGACACTTTTTTGCCGTCTATGGTGGTCTGTTCCATCATCTGCTCGAGGGCGTACCCGATCATCGACTTTCCGGATCTTCCGTTTGACATCCCGACTTCTGACATTTTTGCATCCATGGCCACAACAGATTTACGTTCCGAGGCATATTTGTAATCTGTAAGCAGATATCCTATGGATGTGATCTTGTTGACAATATGTTTCTGAAATTCCTGTTGCTCTTGCTGAGTGACCGAGTGGTCCCGATTCTTCCAGAAATTTGAGGCGTTTACCAGATATTGCAGGAATTCGCATTTCTCTCCATCGGCCGTCGGCGTGACAAGGAAACCTTCTTCCTGATCAAATTCGATAGATTCGATGATTTGAATGCGCTTGAATTTCCGTTGTATGACATTTTCTCTCCATACATCCCTAAGGATCGAGCCGAATTCAACGTCATAAGGAGTTATTCTTACCTGTCCGTTTAAATAGTACCTGTTCTGCACCTCAGGTTCGTATTCCAGTTCGAGACCTGACTTTTCCCGGAGCCTTTCGAGCCGTTCGCTGCTTAAAAGCGATCCCAGCTTCTCGGCGAGCATGTTTAAGATGTCTTCATCTCTGCAGTTCTGCTCTGCAAAATTGTATATGAAATCGCGGATCTCAAAAGCTCCGACCTGACGAATTATGTTATTGTCAATAGCTATGAAGCCGAAATCGAGGGGGCCAAGCGAAGCGGATCTGTATTTGAAGAAACCGTTTGCTTCAAGGAAGGAGAGTGCCACACGTGTATTAAACCCACATTCTTTCTTGCCGGAGTCTTCATCGAAAGTAACACTCCAGAAATTTGAGTCAGATCCAATTGCAGAAGATTTTACAAGGTCTCCCGCTTCGTTGCGTTTGTAATATACCTTCCCGAATCGAAAATATGATAAGTTTTCAATCTGAACCTTATGCCTTTTAAAAAATTTTTCCCGGTCTCGCAGATGCCAGAATTCCATGATCTGGTAATCTGTGATAGAAGAGATCTTATGAAAGTCCGCATATATACCGATGCCGTTATGTGATTTCATGGTGAGTTGCATGTCTGACAGGAACAGATCTTCTTTCCCTTTGAGGGAACCTGCCAGCAGATCATCGATGCCTTTCTCACCGAATTTATTTTCATTTATGTGACCAAACCACACGTCTACGAAATCTCCCCTCGAGTGTAATGTCTCTACATAAGTCTTAAACTTAATGGCTGCTTTTGCAAATTGATTGGGTCGCTGGTCAAGATCATCTCCGGGATTAATATCGCGGTGAAGATGGTCCCAGTCGGAATCGAATAGGAGGACAACGTTTTTGACCTGACATTTCTTTACAATATATTGTAGATCCTGAATCAGACCTTCTTGTTCGTTCCCTATATTGTAAATGCCCTGGATGCCGAGTGACATGACCCCATGTTTGCAAGCCTTTTCCGCTTTTTTCTCTCCCTCTTGAATAACAAGAGTATCGATCGGTAGGGATTCCTTAAATGCATCTCGGATGATTTGAGGGATATAGAATCTGACTCCCGATCCTTTGGGCGATCTGTATTTANCCGGGCGTCNTGAGCCNTCAGTATGATTCTCNNGTATAGAGTATCNTATTCGGANANATNGTCTGAGNGCTNCGGCGACACCTCTGGTGGAGTATTTCATCGGGGCACCGTAAAGATCATAATAGAAGATGAGCATTTCATCGTCATTGAAATTCGGTTCACCCTTTATATTCAATCCTCCCTTCCTGAATGCCGGGACAAGAACTGATTCCCCGGAGGATCCCGTAGAAACTTTTGCCATTACATCCTCAATGGTGAGCCCGGAGGCGGCGAGCATCTCTTCGCAGAATGATCCCTTTACCTTATCTTCCTGTCTTGAGATGTTGTCTCTCAAGATTTCTTCTTCTGTTCGGATCGGGATGCCGTAGTAGTCAGCAAGTTTTTTCACTGCCTCGGGAAAAGTAAGGTTTTCATAATGCATTACAGCATTGATGGATCCATTAAGGGAATATTGACAGGAGAAGCACTTCGCCAAATCCATTTTTGAATTGTGGGTTACAAGCATTCCATGTATTCCTGTTTTACCACAATTAGGGCAAGTGGCATAAACCTTGCGCTTTACAGTGACAGTGTCCGGAATATGATTTCTTATGTCTGCTGCCTGTCGGACCTTATCGATATCGAATTTAGAATAAGTCATAAAGAAGAAAAATTATGGCATTGATGGCGAATATTTAATCCTGTANTTNTTCATGCCCCNCAATAAAGCCACATTNTTNTGCNGTAGGNGGGGTAAAATCAAAACACTCATATATCAAATAAAAATGTTCCTTCCTATAATCCCTGTAATAATGTTCTGGTATATCTTTTTTATTCCCGACCTGCCGGATTTCCAGTTATACACTGTTAATCGCGTGACAATGCATCTTGATGAAACTTCGTTAATAAAATCCGCGTGTTCTCTAATGGTGAGAGTATCAAGATAGGCTCTGAATTTTTCTGAAGTTTTTGAGTTAGATGTAGATTTTTTCATCATAGCATATGGATTATTTTGATATATAAAAAATTAAATATTATATTTATAAGCACAAATNTATATAAAATGCACATATAATGGTAAAATATGATATATAAACATGTAATAATTAACTAATATTAACATATAGTATGAAACATATAGGAAAAGAACTCTATCAAATAATAGATAAAAAAAGATTGGTAAAGAGACATATAGCAGAGAAAATAGGAATGGATCCAAGTCGCTTTAATCAATATATGCATAAAGAGACAATGGATGCTCGCCTATTAGAGAAGATCTGCAAGGTGATAGGAGTGTCTCCTGGTTATTTTTTTGATGACTGGCCGTCGGAAAAGTATACGATAGGGGATATAAGTAATCAGACTTTTATAGGGGATGCACAGGTAAATATTGGCCTGGATAAAAAGCATCTTGAAGAGATAATAATGGCAAAAAATGAACTTATAGGAGAGAAGGAAAGGGTCATTAAAATCCTGAGTATGAAGTCCGGAATAGAATTATAATTTACATAAAACATGGACTGCATATGGACATAAATTAACGATAAATGTAAAATTTGAAATATCAACATTCTGGTTTATAAATGATTGAAGAATCATAATACTCGCACAAAACTCTCGTCCCTTCCGCTAAGTATGCGCTAATTATCTAAAGAGTAGATAATTAGCGCAAATTGTAAGAAAAAACGTGGACGCGCAGTGGACACACATATAATATGATCCTGCGTCTACTTTAAAGAGACATTAACCGGGTATGTTGATTTTTCAGTGAGAAAAATTTTAATATGCCTAAAAAAAATTTGTCCTCACGCCAACGCAATTTTGACAGTGTACTATTAGGGTACAGGTTACCTGTTTTCCATTCAGAAGGAAAGAGGAAGTATATCGACTTCTATGCTTATGATCCGGCCAGAGAGGAGATGCGCCGAAGGAAGATCTATGTTGATAAATATAAATCAAAAAGTGTACGGAAACAGCAAGTCAGTGTAATAATCAGCAAATTGACAGAGAAGCTGCTTTCCGGTTGGAATCCCTGGTGCGACCCCACCTCAAACAGGAGTTTCACCCCCCTTGAGCAGATCGCTGAGAAATACCTCGAATATGTTGAGCGGACCGGCAGGAAGAAAACCTATCAGAATTACAGCAGCAAACTGAAAATCCTGCAAGAATTCAACAATCTCCGTCCCATACCCATCCGGTATGCCTATCAATTCGACCGGACATTCATCATAGATTTCCTTGACTGGATCCTTCTTGACCGGGATGCCGGGGCAAGAACCAGGAACAACTACAAAGGATGGTGCTCTGCGTTCGGCGATTTTATGGTGCAGCGCAAATATCTTGAGAGCAATCCTGCAGAGGGATTACCGAAATTGCAGGAAGACGGGAAGTTCCGGCAACCACTGACTAAGGATATGATGCGCTTCATGGAACGCCAGCTGCGGGAATCAGATCCTCATTTCCTGCTTGCGGTGCTGATGGAATATTACACGTTCATCCGCCCCTCGGAGCTGAGCAATCTGCGGATATGTGACATTTACCTCAAGGCCCAGCGCATATTCATATCGAAAGAATATAGCAAGAACAAGCAAGACGGTTACGTCGGGA
>WFLX010257880.1_pt1 | contig 18333 bp, 15 predicted proteins | sample 4967041 | NCBI WGS metagenome assembly WFLX01 (sample SAMN12857096, study PRJNA449069) | gut metagenome | isolation source: stool from male and female vole | host: Microtus ochrogaster | place: USA:Florida | collected 2017 | reverse complement strand
ATACACCTGGCAGGCGGCTGAATGGTCTGTATGAGGCTTCATAGCCACCGCCTTCATCCAGGCCGGCATGAACTCCTTCATGGCCCCTCTCGGCCTTGCTACATTGACAGGTCCCTTCTGTATCGGCACATGGCTCTTCCTGCTCCCGGCTTACAAGTGGTTTGAACCCAAGCAAAGTTGAACGTTATGACACCGGACAAATCCAGCATATCTTCACAGGCCACCTCGCCCTCTAAAGGCGAGGTGTGCCTTTCCACAATGCCCTTGGGCTTGAGACACATGAGAATTGTGTTCACAGCCTCTTTAGGGCAGTTGATCGGCACTGCTCTCGCCACAATGGTGAGCGTAATGATTCCTATGATACAGATTGTATCCCATCCGGAGCTCTCTTCGTTCATGCAGGGGCTGATGGGTGCGATGGACCTCATAGGAATAGCTGTCGGCTCAGTCATAATCGGCAAGCTCACCGACCGCTACGGATACCTTCTTTTTTTCCGGCTCTGTCCGGTGATGATACTTCTGTCGGCTGTCATAGGGCTGCTGTGGCCCACTGTTGCGATGACTCTCGTATCATTGTTTCTGATGGGCTTTGCCATAGGAGGAGAATACAGTCTTGACTCGGACTATGTCTCAGAACTGCTACCGGTGAAATGGCGTTCAACAATGATGGGCGTCACCAAAGCAGCGAGCGCGTTAGGCAATATCCTTATCGCGGGCGCCTCCTGGGCCCTTCTGGTCTAATCGGACACTGCTGCCGCGTGGCTGAAGCTGCTATGGCTGATGGTATTCATTTCGGGCATCATGGTTCGTGGGAACTTTGCGGTATCAAACAACAGGTAGAGCCTCATATTTTAATTGATTATCAGTATTATGGAAAATCCAAATAGGTTCAAGCGTGGAGCCAGTCCTGATGCTCGTTCCACGGTCTTAGGCCTTCGCATTGCCCGGTAAGTCGAAACGAGCAACGCTGAAAGCCCCACGTATGTGTATATATATAATGTGTGCCATTGCACCGGCCAACTGTTGGCATGAACAACACCAACGGCCAATGATGGCTGTATAATATACACCCATGAGACGTTACCGTTGCTTTGTTTTTGACTTACCGTTGAGTTTGCGAAGTTCAAGACCGTCAAAACCAAAGCGCAAGATACGTCTTTATTATATGTATGTGTCTGNCCCGCCCCAAATGCCCCAAGAGGCTTTCAGCGCGGCAATGACGCGACAAAGATACGNATTCTCCACTATAATACAAATTATTCTTCTTGAAAAAATGNCCTATCATACGGATTTTTGCAAAATCCTATGCAAGGCCGGGATAAGCTCTTCTCAAAACAATGCCGACGGACTTGCTCTTTTCGCTTGTAGCGGCAATGTTTCGAACTTGTTCTTAACAGGGCGCAACGCACATCTCCTAAGCACAACCAGTCACCCCTGCATCGACATGAGCCGGCTCTTCATGTTTGCCCTCGGCCTGTGCACAAGACGAATCCACGCCCATGAGAACCCTGTTTGCAGAGCATCTGAGGTTGTTAAACAGCGGGGACAATTCGCGCCGGANAGCCTTATATTATTGGGCGCATTGCTTGCATATTTGATGAAGAAGTTGTAACTTTGTAGCCGAAATCAAGCAAAGAGGACAGAATGGAAGAAATCGAAAAAAACAGTCAGGAATACAGTGCCTCCAACATTCAGGTGCTGGAAGGACTGGAAGCTGTGCGCAAGCGTCCCGCCATGTACATCGGCGACATCAGCGAAAAAGGTCTGCACCATCTGGTGTACGAAACGGTGGACAACTCCATCGACGAGGCCTTGGCCGGCTATTGCACCCACATAGAAGTGACCATCAACGAGGANAACTCTATCACCGTGCAAGATGACGGCCGCGGCATTCCCGTTGACATCCACGAGAAGGAAGGCGTCAGCGCACTGCAAGTGGTCATGACCGTGCTGCACGCCGGCGGCAAATTCGACAAGGGCAGCTACAAGGTCAGCGGTGGTCTGCACGGCGTTGGCGTGAGTTGCGTGAACGCCCTCTCCATCAAAATGGTCAGCCAAGTATTCCGCGACGGGAAGATATACCAGCAGGAGTACAGCATAGGCAAGCCTGTCACGCCCGTCGAGGTAATCGGCACGACCGACAAACGCGGCACCCGGCAGCAGTTCTGGCCCGACGGCAGCATCTTCACCACCACCGTATATAAGTACGACACACTGGCCAACCGCATGCGAGAACTCGCCTACCTGAACGCCGGCATCAAGATAACGCTCTCCGACATGCGTCCCGACGAGGAAGGAAAGACGAAGACGGAAGTCTTCCACAGCGAGGGCGGCCTGCGCGACTTCGTGCGCTACATCGACAGCAGCCGCACACACCTCTTCGATGATGTCATCTATCTCAACACCGAGAAGCAAGGCACTCCCATCGAGGCAGCCATCATGTACAATACGGCTTACAGCGAAAACCTCCATTCTTACGTCAACAACATCAACACCATCGAAGGCGGCACACACCTGCAAGGCTTCCGCATGGCACTGACACGCGTTCTCAAGAAGTACGCAGAGGAGAAGTTCGCAAAGGAGCTTGAAAAGCTGGCAAAGAACAGTATAGAGATAAGCAGCGAGGACTTTCGCGAAGGTCTCACCGCCGTCATCTCCATCAAGGTGGCAGAGCCGCAGTTTGAGGGCCAGACCAAGACCAAGCTCGGCAACAGCGAAGTGGCCGGCGCCGTGCAGCAGGCCGTAGGCGAAGCGCTCTCCAACTACTTGGAAGAGCACCCGCACGAAGCAAAACTCGTGGTGGACAAGGTGCTGCTTGCCGCTCAGGCCAGAGTGGCAGCACGCAAGGCACGCGAGAACGTGCAGCGCAAGAGTCCCATGAGCGGCGGCGGACTGCCCGGCAAACTTGCCGACTGCTCGGACAAGGATCCCGCCAATGCAGAGCTCTTCATCGTCGAGGGTGATTCGGCAGGCGGATCGGCCAAACAGGGTCGCAACCGTCACTTCCAAGCCATCCTCCCCATACGCGGCAAGATATTCAACGTGGAGCGCGTCATGTGGAACAAAGCCTTCGAACACGAAGAGGTCAACAACATCATTCAAGCCCTCGGCGTAAGATTCGGCCTGAACCCCGACGACTACAAGGAAGCGAACTACGACAAACTGCGCTACTACAAGACCATCATCATGACCGATGCCGACGTCGATGGTTCACACATCGACACGCTGCTCATGACACTCTTCTTCCGATACATGCCGCAACTCATCAGGGACGGCCGTCTCTACATCGCCACACCCCCGCTCTACCGCTGCTCCTACGGCAAGACAGAGGAATACTGCTACGATGAGAACGCGCGTATCCGCTTCATTCAGACATACTGCAACGGCGATGCCGACGACACGAAGCTGCACACACAACGCTACAAAGGTCTCGGCGAAATGAATCCCAAACAGCTTTGGGAAACCACTATGGACCCCGAACAACGTCGCCTTAAACAGGTGACCATAGAGGATGCGGCAGAAGCAGACTACGTTTTCTCCATGCTCATGGGTGAAGACGTAGGGCCACGCCGCGAATTTATCGAGAAGAACGCAACNTTTGCCAACATCGANGCATAGTCCTGCACCCGAGGTCTGTCCGAAGCAGCCTCAGGAGTCACAGGCAGCATAGCCAAAACAATAAAGGCGTGCAGCGTGTTCATATGAACACGCTGCACGCCTTTATTCGTTACGACATGGCACGCTGAGAAACCGTGCGCAGCACGCGCTTTCAGCACATGCACCTCAGCGAAGAGCAGCATCCGGCACTATGCACGGACAGTGTGCCACCGGCCAATGAGATGCAGCAAAATGTCCATTAGGCTCCAAAAGGCAACGGACAAAATAATGGCAGCCCCATTTTTGGAGCTGCCTTATTTTGTCCGTTATGACTAAAAGGTGGCTTGTTAGCCGAGCTTTTGGATGTATTTAGCCAGCTTCGACTTAAGGTTCGCTGCCTTATTCTTGTGGATGATGTTTGTCTTAGCGAGCTTGTCGAGCGCCTTCTGGACGCTGGGATACATCTCAAGTGCAGCTGCCTTGTCGGTAGTGGCACGGAGCTTGCGCACAGCGTTACGCATGGTCTTTGCGTAATAGCGGTTGTGGAGTCTCCTCTTCTCCGCCTGACGTATGCNCTTCAGTGATGATTTGTGATTAGCCATCTGTNTGTNCTCTGTANTNATACTATGTTTTGTCTTGTAGTCCCTAGGAGAGTCGAACTCCTCTTTAGAGAATGAAAATCTCTCGTCCTAACCGATAGACGAAGGGACCTTACCTTCGGCCGTGCGGCCTGTGCTTTTGAGTGTAACGTCTCAATTGCGGGTGCAAAGTTACACCTTTTTCTTTGACTGACAAAATAATTTGAGTAAAAAATGATGTTTTTGCTGCATTTTTCTGCATCTGCACCTCATCAATGGCGGTTTCTGCTTACCTTTACATCATCAAACAGGCTTTCCTCATCCATGCTCGAGACCACACGCGGCATTGTGCTGCACTACAACCGTTTTGGCGATGACAGTGCCATTGTGGACATATTTACACTGTCGCACGGCACTCTGTCCTTCCTTGTCCGCGATGCCCGTCAGCGCAAGAAGAGCCTGCACTCCACTCTGCTGCGTCCGCTCAACGCCGTGGAACTGGTGATGGACTACAAGCCGTCCCAGACGTTGCACCGCATCAAGGAAGTGCATCTGGCACACTGCTACCGGACTCTCCCCTACGAACCGATGAAAGAGGCGGTGGCGCTCTTCCTGGCCGAGTTCCTGCACAATGCCCTGAAACAGGAGGTGAAGAACGAGGCGCTATACCATTATATAATATATAGCTTGCAGTGGTTCGACACGGCAACTCGCGGGATGGCCAATTTTCACATTGCCTTCCTCATGCGCCTCACCTTCTATCTTGGAGTCTGGCCGCGAATTGACAGCCGAGATGCTTTCCCTTATTTCGACATGCGCGATGCCACACCGGCTGATGTGGCGCCGCTCCACGGCTTCTACCTCAAAGGCGAGGAAGCGGCAGTTCTGCCTGCGCTGCTCAGGATGAACCTGCGCAACATACACCTGTTCCGCCTCACGCACCAGCAGCGGGGGCGCATCCTGAACCTCCTCACGCTCTACTATCGTCTGCATATTCCCGAGTTCCGCGAACTGCGCTCGCTGGCTGTGCTGCGCGAGGTGATGGATTAGGGAAGCACCCGGAGGCTCTTCAGGATGGATACACCCTCATTTCGACAGTCTGTTCCGTGAGGGCATGACTGGCTACAGGCTGAACGGAATGCCCATGGTGGGCACATCGGCAACATCCGGAGTGGGGCAGCTCTTCTCCTTTATTTTGTTGAGTTCGTCCTTAGTACGGTTGTAGGCCGGACGCGCATCGACCATGGAAATGATGTCGTCATTGTCGAGATCTTCGTCAGAGAAGATATAGGTGTTGTGCCGGCGACGGATGGGAGCGCCGTTCTTTGTGCCATAATACATGCCTGCACGCTCCTGGTTGTACTCCTCTTCCTCCCGTTCGATAGCCGTCTTTTCATGCTCTTTCTGCTCAACGATGCCCTGCACACCCGGCACATTCTGCAAGCCGAAGCCCGTGGCCAGCAGTGTAATCTTGACCTTATTGCCCAGCGAGCTGTCAGTAGCCAGGCCCCATTTTGTCTCCACGTTGCGATGGAACTTCGCCATGAAGGCATCCACCTCGCCTATTTCCTCCATCATGAGCGAATCCTGCTCTTGGTCGCCACAGAAGTTGATATTCATGAGCACCTTCTTGGAGTTGAAGATGTCGTTGTTGTTCAGCAACGGGCTGTTCAGCGCCTCTTCAATGGCCTTTGTCACGCGGTTCTCTCCTTCGCCATANCCTGTACTCATGATGGCCACACCTCCGTCCTTAAGGACCGTGGTCACGTCCTGAAAGTCGAGATTCATGATGCCGCGCATGGTGATAATCTCCGCGATGCTTTTGGCNGCCACGCTGAGCGTATCGTCGGCCTTGGCAAAAGCGTTGATAACGGTCAGTTCGGGATAGATTTCGCGAAGGCGCTCATTGTTGATTACCAGCAACGCATCCACATGTTTAGCTATCTCTTCCACGCCGTCGAGCGCCTGGTTTATCTTCTTATTCCCCTCAAACTTGAAGGGAATGGTGACGATGCCCACGGTCAGTATGCCGGCATCCTTGGCACAGCGTGCCACGACAGGTGCGGCGCCGGTGCCGGTGCCACCGCCCATGCCTGCGGTAATGAACACCATGCGTGTGCCGTCGTCGAGCATCTGTTTAATCTCCTCTATGCTTTCCTCTGCCCGCTGACGTCCCACTGCCGGATTATTGCCGGCACCGAGTCCGTCCTTGCCAAGCTGCAAGTGGTTGGGGACGGGAGAGTCCTCGAGCGCTTTCTTGTCCGTGTTGCACACCACATAGGTGACCTCGTGAATGCCCTCACGATACATGTGATTGATGGCATTGCCGCCACCACCGCCTACGCCTACCACTTTGATAATGCAGGGGCTCTCTGTCTTTGGGAGTGTGAATTTGATGCCTCCCGTCGGCTGTATGTTCATCTCTTCTGCCATAGTCGTATGTCGTTATTTGGTTGAGGTGGTTATTACTTCTTGTCGGTCACGTCGTCATCCGGATCTGCGAGCAGTTTCTCGGTGAATGCCCAAAAGCGTTCCAATAAGGAACGTCCCGTCTTCTTCTCCTTCTCATCCTCGGGCTCCTGGCTGATGTCAGCCTCCTGTTCCTGCCCNAATTCCTGTTCTGCGGAGGACACCGACTCGTTATCGAAGTTCAGTTCACTCTGCAATGGCTGCTCCTTCACCTCGCCCACACAGTTCTTGCTGCCGGCCAAGAGCAGAGCATATAGCGTGTAGAGGCGGTCCGATTCGCCCATTGTCACACTGGGCGAGATGGTGACATTCTCGGGCAATTTGCTTGCTGTACGCACGTTAAGGTCGGAGCCTGTATGCCTGGCAAAAGCTCTTGTCAATTCCGGAATGCGCGAAGCGCCGCCTGTCATGACAACACCGGAGAGCAGATTGTCCTTGTAAGCTGCGATGTGATGCCACACATTGACGAGAATCTCCTCGTAGCGTGCTTCAACAATTTCCTGTAGCTTGTTTTCGCTCTCCTGCCGGTTGAAGCTCAGACTTATCTTGTTGTCGAAGTTTTCCTCCTTGTCAAGCCGGTACGCCGTGCCGTATTTGCGCTTCAGTTCCTCAGCCTCCTCAGCCTCCACCTTGAGACTGGTTATGTCGCTGGTAACATTGTAACCGCCCAAAGGAATAACGCAGAGGTGACGAAGGATGTTGTTGGTATAGACGCTGACAGTCGTCGTCTCTGCGCCCATGTCAACGAGGGCGCAACCGGAGCGGCGCTCGTTGAATGTCAGCAGGGCATTCGCCATGCACAACGGTGAAAGCAGCACTTCCTCCACTTCAAGTCCCGCATTCTCTACACACTTGCGTATGTTCTCCTCCAGACTGTTGCGGGCTATGATGTTCATGAAGTTGGCCTCCAGGCTGTCGGTCTGTGTGCCGACGGGGTCCACCACGTTGCGGCTGCCCATGGAATACTCTTGAGGGACAACTTCCTTTATTTCTGCATTGGGATAAACTACGCCACGGTTGGTGTCGCACATCTTGTCGATGGTCTTGTGGGAAATCAGCTCCTTGCCGTCGAATTGCAGCAACACCCGGTTGTGCGCCGTGCGCAACGACTGACCACCCAATCCGATGTATATGCGATTGACCTTGACATTGAGTTTTTCACCCAAAGAGCCGACCACACGCGAAAGCGCCTGCGTTGTGCGATCAATGTTGTCTATTACGCCCTTGCGTATGGTATTGGTTGATTCCTCTTGCACAAATGCAAGCACCTGCATTCTGCCGTCAGGCTCTTTTCTGCCGGCAATGGCACGTATCGCTGTTGACGCCAGCTCTACGGCAACAATGATGTCCTTTTCTGCTCCCATGGTTAGTATTGTTTTTGATGATTGGCTTTNGTACATACCACCTGTCCGTCNTACGCCAGATTGATGGTCTTGTATTTGTTCCATCCGACTCGNTCCAACCCGTCGCGGTAGAAGATGCGTAGNCGGTGAAGTTTGNCCCTATAGTTGTCCACNCTGCCCAACTGTATCGTNTGGCGTCCGACGCGCGGCGACAATTCGATATGCGCAGAGTCGATGACGTGTATCTGCTGTATCTGTTCGCGCCAGAAGAGGTCATCGTGAATGAAGGTTGCAAACTCGAGAAGTCGNGTGGCCGCGAACTGCTTGCTGACATTGCCGGTGGCAACGCACAGATCTATGTTGAAGTCCTTCGTGGACATAATCATTCCTTGACTGGCCAAATAATAGTCCTCGCCCTTCTGGCTAATGACGTGCAGCACGGGACGGTTGGGCATGACCTCTATGCAAAGCATGCCGGCAGCAGTACAATAGCATGATGCACTGTCGATATGTGTATCGGCGCGGATGAGTTCCTCTATCTGTTGCAAGTTGATGGTGCTGATTTTGTTCCCTTCCGGCGAGATGTGGTTGTTCCTCAGAATGCGCCGGATATAGTCCTCACCCAGCATTTCGTTCAGGCTATTGTCGGACAGTACTACCACGATGCCTTCACACGTCCGCTCCTCGGCCTGGCCGCTGAATTTACAGACCGCGAAGATGAGGTAGCCGACAACGCCTATCAGCAAGAATATCTTTATGGCTGTTTTCATGAGAATGGTTCAAGCAGTTTTGTTATTTCATCGGCATAGTCTTCGATGTCGCCGGCTCCGAGGGTGACAAGCACATCGAATCCTCCCTGACGCACAACATCGAGTATTTCGTTCTTGCTGCACATCTGACGTCGTATGCCGGGACGCAAATTGTCGTAGATGAGCCTGCTGGTTACACCGGGTATCGGCAACTCGCGTGCGGGATAGATGTCCACGACACACACATCATCAAGGAGCGAAAGAGCGTCGGCGAACTGACGATAGAAATCGCGTGTCCGGGTGTAAAGGTGAGGCTGGAAGATGGCTTTGATGCGCCGTCCCTCATAGAGTTCACGGAGGCTCTCCAGACTGCGGCGTATCTCTTCGGGATGGTGGGCATAGTCGCTCAAATAAACCATCTTGTCTGTCTTCAGACGGAAGTCGAACCGACGTTCCACCCCGCAGAACGAAGCCATGCCCTGTCGTATTTCGTCGGCCGTGGCACCGGCTATCTGCGCCAAAGCCATGGCGGNAATACCGTTTTCTATGTTCACGCTGNCCGNCACGCCAAGCNCTATGCCGGGAATGTCGCCAAGCGGCGAAATGAGATCGAANGTGATGCGGCCGTTTNCGNTGCAGACATTATCCGCATGGAAATCGCCGGCATCACGGCTGTAGCTATAGACNGTGACCCCTTCCTGCACATCTGCCTTCAACTTCAGCCCTGTGTGCATCACGAGAAAACCGCCAGGCAAGATNAGGCTGCTGTATTTGCGGAAACTCTCAAGGTAGGCTTCTTCCGTGCCATAGATATCGAGGTGGTCGGCGTCCGTAGCGGTAATAACACTGGCAAAAGGGGTAAGCCAATGAAAAGAGCGGTCGAACTCATCTGCTTCGATGACCACANATGGGCTCTGACTCAAGATGTAGTTCGTACCGTAGTTCTTGGCGATGCCGCCCAAGAAAGCGTTACAATCCACATGGCTTTGGTGGAGCAGGTGTGCCGCCATGCTCGACGTTGTGGTTTTGCCGTGCGTACCTGCCACGCACAGGCCTTTCATGGCACGCGTCAGCGTGCCGAGCACCTGCGCCCGCTTTTGTATCTCGAAGCCATTCCGGCGGAAATATGCCAATTCGGAATGTTCTGCAGGGATGGCAGGCGTGTAGATGACCAGCGTGTTGTCCGGGTTAAGGAACTGCTGAGGGATAAGGTCAACATTGTCCTCATAGTGGAGCAAAGCCCCTTCTTCCTCAAGGTGTCGGGTGATTCCGCTGGGTGTTTTGTCATATCCCCCCACCAGTATGCCGCAATGGAGAAAGTAGCGGGCTATCGCACTCATGCCGATGCCACCGGCTCCTACGAAATACACGGCCTTTATCTGTGCTGTTGTCATGGTTGCGTAATATCTTTCTTTGTTAAACAGGACGGGCGATGACTTCATCCTCTCTTATGATTTGTCTGATGCTGCCCCTTCCCTTCACGTCTTTAGTCTTTCGGCAGAGAGGCATTTTTGCGGGTTGCTGCAAGTTTCATCACTTCCTCCGCAATGATACGTGCAGAATCTGGCAAAGCCATAGCCTTGGCATTTTGACCAAGCTGACGGAGCTTGGCCGCATTGGCCACAGTCTCCANAGCAAGCGGGATGAGCTTTTCGGGAGCTTCAACATCTCGCACCANCAATGCCGCCTCTTTGTTGACCAACGCCATTGCATTGTGCGTCTGGTGGTCTTCCGCCACATTGGGACTTGGCACAAGGATGCTGGGCTTACCCAACAGACAAAGTTCGCTGATGCTGCTGGCTCCGGCACGGCTGATGACGAGATCTGCCAGACAGTAGACCTGATCCATGCGCGTTATGAAGTCACAGACGAAGAGATTGGTGGGCTTGCCTTTCACGTCAAGCAGTTGATCGATATCCTTCTTATAGCAACCACCTGTCTGCCAGACGAACTGTACCTGCGATGCAGCGATGCGGGAGAGGTTCTTCATGACACTCTCGTTAAGNGTGCGAGCACCGAGGCTTCCGCCTATGAGGAGCACNACAGGCTTGCTCGGATTAAGTCCGAAAGTGGCTGCACATTCCGCGCGGTTCAAGCTGCTGTTAAGCAAGTTCTGGCGCACAGGATTACCGGTAAGCAGAATGCGATCCTTGGGGAAGAAGCGTTCCATGCCTTCGTATGCCACACATATCTTTGCAGCCTTCTTTGCCAACGACTTGTTGGTGAGGCCTGCATAACTGTTCTGTTCCTGAATNAGACANGGNATGCCCATCTCATAGGCGGCACTCAAGGTGGCAGAGCTGGCATATCCNCCCACNCCGACAGCAATGTCAGGTTGAAACTCGCGCAAGGTCTGCTTCACCATACGCTTACTGCGCAGGTAATCACGGAGGACTCCGATGTTGCCCATCCTCCAGAGGGGACGCAGCAAGCCGCGTACAGGCAGACTCACTATTTCGTAGCCAGCGGCAGGCACACGCTGCATCTCCATTCTGCCTTCGGCGCCCACAAAGAGAATTTTAACCTCCGGACACGCTTCACGCAGGGCATTGGCAATACTCACAGCCGGAAAGATGTGTCCTCCCGTACCGCCGCCGCTTATGATGACTTTGAGTTCGTTCATTAAGTTTCTTTAGGTTTTGAATGTTGGTTCGATATTGTAACTCCTTTCAGGACACCGTTCTCTCTGCATGTTCCTGCTTGCGTTTCGCTGTATGGCTCACGCTCAGTATCATGCCGACATAGGTACATGTGATGAACAGACTTGTTCCGCCACGACTGACGAGCGGCAAAGGCTGGCCCGTGACAGGGAAAGCCCCCACTGCCACCGCCATGTTCATCATGGCCTGAACCACTATCATGAGCGCCAGACCCATAACCAGATAGGAGGGGAAGAGCGATTTGCAACGCTGAGCTATCTGCAAACTCCGAAACATCAGCACCAGATAGAGGCCCAACACCAGCACGGCACCTATGATGCCCAGCTCTTCGATGATAATGGCATAGATGAAGTCGGAAACTGCCTGCGGGATGAAGTCGCGCATGTGACTGTTGCCCGGACCGCGCCCTATGATGTTGCATGTTGCTATCGCCACCTTTGCATACGCCTTCTGCGGATTGTCCTGAGGACGGAAATCTTTTGGATTTTCCGGACGTTCTTGTTTGTCCGTGATGCGGTGCACCCAAGTGGAAACGCGGTGAAGAGGACCTTTTGACATACTCCAGGTCTGAAGTGTTTCCGTGGGAACGGAATGAGCGAACACCATGAATGAACCTGCAATGCCCAATGTCAGACTCAACGCGCCGATGAGAATCTTGGTCCGAATCTGCGCATAGAAGAAAATGCCACACATCACTACAGCTATAATGGCTGCCGTGGAAGCATTCTCCGGGAATATGAGAATCGTGATAATTGCCGACGCCAGACCCACTATCTTCAGAGCCAGCATGCTGGCTCCTTTTTCGTCGCGCAACGCAGAGAGGATGAAGGTGGAGAATCCCACCAGGCTGAGCTTAGCTATCTCGCTTGGCTGGAAACGTATGAAGCCCAACTTTATCCAGCGTCCTGCATCGTTCGTCTTCTCGCCTATGATCAGCACAGCAATGAGCAAAAACAACGAAATGAACAAACCGACCGTACTGAACAGTTTGAAATAGTTGCATGGAATGAGATGCACCATCCAGGCTATGAAGATGCCCACCATCATGTATGCGCCATGCTGAACGATGGGATCCCAATAGGCTCCGGAAGAGAACGTCATGCGCGAACTTGCGCTATAGACCTCAATGAGCGATATGGCACACAGGATGATAAGCACCGTCCAGATGCCCAGGTCGCCGTGTATGAGGCTCTTGTTCTTGAGTTTGTCGAGTATCATCTGTTTGTATGCGATGTGGTTGGGGTTCGAGGTTGTTTCTTGTTGTTCTATTGCGTTTCCTCTGCTGCCTGCATGGCGGGCAGCCGGGCTACAGATTCATTACCCAGTGACGGAACTGCTCGCCACGGTCCTCCATGTTCTTGAAGAGGTCGAAACTGGCGCAGCAGGGGCTGAGCAGGACGGTATAGCCGGGTTTGGCCATGCGGTTGCACGCTTCCACACAGTCCTTCATGGAATGTGTAGATGCCACGGGGATGCCCATACCATCAAAGAAAGCATGCAGTTTACTGTTGTCTGCACCGAGATAAACAAGACCGGCACACTTTTCCCGCACCAGTTCCTTGATGGCGTTGTAGTCGTTACCCTTGTCCTTACCGCCAATGATGAGGATAATGGGCGTGGTTATGCTGTCCAGGGCATACCAGCAGGCATCGACGTTGGTAGCCTTCGAGTCGTTGATGTATTGCACGCCGCCAATGCGAGCCACCTTCTCCAGACGGTGTTCTACGCCTTCGAAGTCGCTCAGGCTCTGACGGAGACTTTCATCGTCTATGCCGCTCAGGTGCGCGGCAATACCGGCAGCCAAAGAGTTATACAGGTTGTGTTTGCCGTGCAGGCTCAGACTCTCCTGCTCCATGTTGAACGGAGTGGGATGTTCTATGACGTACTGTCCGTCGGCGATGTAACCTATCATACCCGTCTTGCTGACGATGCTGAAGGGGCACATCTTAGCCTTGATGCCATACTTCTTCAACTCCTCGCGGATGATGGGATCTTCGTTCCAGTAGATGAACGCATCCTCCTCCGTCTGGTTCTGAAGAATGCGCATCTTGGAGTCGGTGTAGTTCTGCATTTTATTGTCATAACGGTCGAGGTGGTCTGGCGTTATGTTGAGAAGAATGGCGATGTTGGCGCGGAACGCATACATATTGTCCAGCTGGAAGCTGCTCAGCTCTATGACATAGTAGTCGTACTGCTTGCCTTCTGCAATCTGTAGGGCCAGGCTACGCCCGATGTTGCCAGCTAATCCGACACTGTAGCCTGCCTTCCGGAAGATATGATAGATGAGAGAAGTGGTAGTAGTCTTTCCGTTGGAGCCCGTGATGCAAATCATCTTGGCTGTTGTGTAACGGCCGGCAAACTCTATTTCGCTGGTGATAGGGATGCCTGCCTGACGCAGTTTCACTATCATGGGCGCCGTTTCGGGTATGCCCGGGCTTTTCACCACTTCGTCGGCATTCATAATGAGCGGCTCCGTATGCTTTCCTTCCTCCCAGTCTATCTGCCACTTCCGGAGCGCCTCTTTGTAGTTCTCCTTGATTTGGCCCATATCGCTAACGAAGACATCGAAGCCCTTCACCTTTGCCAGTGCGGCGGCACCTACGCCGCTCTCTGCGGCGCCCAAAATCACTATCCTTTTCATCTGTCGGTATCTTGAGTCTCTTGTTGTTGTGTGTACGTTTATAGTCTTGCCTGCCCGGAGCAGCCTGCGCCGGGCAGCCTCAGCGTTTACCTTATCTTAAGCGTCACGATGGCGAGGGCTGCCATGATGATGGTCACTATCCAGAAGCGTGTCGTTATCTTCGACTCAAGCCAGCATCCCCGCGGCCAGCGGATGAGCACTTTGAAGTCGGCCGGCAATTGGCCGGGCTTCACCCGAAAGGTGTCATGGATGGGGGCGCGCTTGAAGACACGCCACTTCAACCCCCGCTTGTTGCCCATCTTGGCGTAATTGGTCTGCAACAACACACTTATGCTCTCGACAAAGAACACAAAGCACAGCAAAGGCAGAAGCAACTCCTTGTGAATGATGACAGCCATAACGCCTATGATGCCACCGATGGCCAGACTGCCCGTGTCGCCCATGAAGACCTGTGCCGGATATGCGTTGTACCACAGGAAGCCGACAAGAGCACCCACGAAGGCACAGATAAAGATGACGAGTTCCTCGCTGCCTGGTATGTACATGATGTTGAGGTAGGAGGCCAAATGTATGTGACTGCTGACGTAAGCCAATATGCCGAGCGCTATGCACATGATGGCCGAATTGCCGGCACACATGCCGTCCATGCCGTCGTTCAGATTAGAACCGTTGCTTACAGCCATGACGATGAACGTGGTGACAACGACAAACAGCACCCAGCCCGCTGCCGTGCGGTACCGGCCCATCCAGCTGAACAGTTTGGAATAGCTCAGATTGTTGTTTTTGACAAAGGGGATGGTGGTAATGGTGCTCTTGACGGGGGCGCTGCGGTAAGTGACGACCTGTTCTGTGTTCTGGCGCTCCACTTTGATGTTCTCACGGATGACGGCATCGGGGCTCAGCCAAAGGGTTACACCGATGAAAAGGCCGAGCACGGCCTGACCAAGCAGTTTATAGAGGGGAGCCAAACCGTCCTTGCGCACCTTCATCTTAATATAGTCATCGGCAAAACCGAGCAGTCCGAGCCATATTGTTGTGACAAGCATCATGAGCATGTAGATGTTGCGCAGGCGTCCCAGCAAAAGGCAAGGCACGAGCGTGGCCACGATGATGATAATGCCACCCATGGTGGGGACCCCCCGCTTCTCCACTCCGTAGGGGTCGATGCTGGCGTCGCGCTGCGTCTCGCTTCCCCCTTTGGCCTTCATCCACTTGATGAAAAACTGGCCGAACCACATGGAAATAAGCAGACTCAGCACTAAGGTTAGCAACGCGCGGAATGAGATGTAGTGCCAGAGGTTGGCCCCGGAAACACCAAATTCGCCTAAGTATCTAAATAAGTAGTACAGCATATTTATAGGTAAATGAGCGATGATTAGTCTTCCATCTTAAATGTCTCACGAATGACTTCATGGTCGTCGAAATGATGTTTCACTCCTTGAATAATCTGATAGTCCTCGTGACCTTTGCCGGCAACAAGGATAACGTCGCCCGGCTGAGCCATAGTGCAAGCAGTGCGAATGGCTTCCCTGCGGTCCACTATGCAGATGACTTTACGGCGCTGGTCTGCATCAAGGCCGGCAAGCATGTCGTTGATTATCTCCTGTGGGTCTTCGTTGCGTGGGTTATCGCTGGTGATGATGACGCGGTCGCTATTCCTCACGGCTTCCTGTGCCATGAGAGGGCGTTTGCCCTTGTCGCGGTTGCCTCCGGCACCGCACACTGTCCAGCATTGACCTCTGCCGTGGAGCACTTCGTGGATGGTGGTGAGAACATTAGCCAGGGCGTCCGGTGTGTGCGCATAGTCCACGATGGCTGTGACGCCTTCTGCTGAACGGATGGTCTCGAAGNGGCCGTNGACGGGCTTCTGCGCACTGAGTGTCACCAAAGCATCCTGAGGACTGACATCCAGCATGACGGTGGCGCCATAGACTGCCAGAAGATTGCTGGCATTGAAGCGTCCCACGAACGGCACGCTCACTTCCCTGCCATCCATCTCCAGNTCCATGCCTTCAAAACTTTCCTCCATGATGCGTGCCTTGAAATCGGCAGCCGAGCGGATAGAATATGTCTTGNCGGTTGCTGCACAANTTTGCACCATGACCANGNCGTTGCGATCNNCGGCATTGANTATNGCGAACGCTTCCTTGGGCAACGCATCGAAGAAGCTCTTCTTGGCATCGCGATAGTTCTCGAACGTGCCGTGATAGTCGAGATGGTCGCGTGTGAGGTTAGTGAAGATGCCGCCGGCAAAGGAAAGGCCGCCTATGCGCTTTTGGCTCACGCTGTGACTGCTGACCTCCATGAAAGCATAGGCACAGCCCGCGTCGGCCATCTGCCCGAGGAGACGGTTGAGTGTAACAGGGTCGGGCGTGGTGCATTCCGTAGGCACAGCCATTCCGTCGATATAGTTGCACACGGTGCTGCACAGACCGCACTTGTAGCCCAACTGCCGAAANATGTTGTAGAGCGTGGTGGCAATGGTGGTCTTGCCATTCGTGCCGGTCACACCTATGAGNTGCATCCGTCCGGTCGGGTCGCCGAAGAAGCGTGTGGCCAGCTGTCCCACCACATTCTCTGTGTTAGGGAAAACCAGATAAGCCACGCCCTCTGCCGTCTCTTCCGGCAGATGCTCGCACGCCACCGCAACAGCACCTTGCTCTATGGCCTTGCCGATATAGGCATGGCCGTCCACCTGAGTGCCGCGCATAGCCACAAAGAGTGTACCGCTCTGCACCTTGCGGCTGTCTATCTCTATGCCTGTCACCTCCGTGTCCATGCTGCCAAGCATCCTGACGGGCTCACAGCCCTGTGTCAAATATCCGAGCTTCATGTCTTCTTGTTCTCCTCTTTTCTGTCCTTTGTAAAGGACGTTTGTAAGTTATTGTTTAGTTGGCGATTATTCTTTGCACGTAGTCTTTTTGCCGTTCCGCTGCACTTCGTNCCCCCATCATGTAGCGAGTTGAGTCTTCTCTCGCCTGCAAACCGGCCTCCTCACACTGGAGCTGAAGAGGCCGTCAGCGTGACGGTGGCGCCTTTCTTTACAGCCGAGCCGGGCGCCACATTCTGGCCGACTATCCTGCCACAGCCATTGATGTGCACTTTGTAGCCGCACTTTTGCAGAGCATAGACGGCATCCTTCACGCCCATGCCTACCACGTTCGGCACAACACCCTCTTCCAGTCGGTCGGTCTCGGCCACGCTGATGTGTCGATCCTTTTTCAAGCCCATTCCTTCTACGATAGCCTCGGCATGATGAATGTCGCCGCGTGTCACGTCGGGGATGAATACCGAATTGGTGTCGGCCGCCGCCACTGCATCGCGCATTGCGTCGCGCGACATGATGTATTGTGATATTTCGCTGAAGACCGGTCCGCACTGGCCTCCGCCCGATGCAGGCAGGCCGTGTTTCTTGATGCAGACGATGCAACTGTATTTGGGATTGTCGCTGGGGAAGTAGCCACAGAAGCTGACCATGTATTTGCGTCCGGCGTATGAACCGTTTTCGCTGAACTGAGCTGTTCCGGTCTTTCCGCTCACTTTGAAGAATTTTCCGCCGTTACCGGCCTTCTTGCCCAAGNCGCCACTGANCACATGTTCGANGCANTACTGNNTCTTCTCCAGCGTGGAGGGCTGACAGATGCGCTCTTTGAGGACCTCGACGGGGAACTCACGCACCACCATTCCGTCCTTGAGTTCAGCCTTGACGAATCGGGGCTTGACCATGCAACCGCCATTGGCGATGGCATTGTAGAAGGTGAGGGTGCTGATGGGGGGCAGCATCGTGACGTATCCTATGCTCATCCACGGCAGGTCGGGCTTGCTCCAGTAGCGGTTCTTGCTGTGGGGATGCGGCACCCGCGGTTCGCCTTTTCCCACGAAGGGGAGGTTGAGGGGGATGCCTACACCTTCACGATACAAGCCGTCCACGAAGGCGGCGGGATTGTTGTGATAGTACTCATCGATGATGCGGCTCACGCCGATGTTGCTGCTTTGGCCCAGGATGTCCTCCACTTTAAGCACCTTGTAGCCGCCTTTGTGCCAGTTGTGGTCCTTCATCTTGCGGCCGTACATGGTGACGATGCCCGGGGCACAGTCCACCGTCTTGCTCAGATCAATCTTTCCGTCCTCCAGCGCCACCATGATGCTGGCGGTTTTGAAGGTGGAGCCCGGCTCCCAAAGGTCGCTCACGGCATTGTTCTTCATCTCGTAGTACTCGCCGTCCGAGCCGCGGGTCAGATTGACAATGGCCTTGACGTCGCCCGTCTTTACTTCCATGACCACTGCCACGCCTAT
>WFLX010131610.1_pt1 | contig 18361 bp, 13 predicted proteins | sample 4967041 | NCBI WGS metagenome assembly WFLX01 (sample SAMN12857096, study PRJNA449069) | gut metagenome | isolation source: stool from male and female vole | host: Microtus ochrogaster | place: USA:Florida | collected 2017 | reverse complement strand
TGTCTACATCGAGAATCTCACTTCCGAGAATCTCTTATAGCCCGCACCCGCCCACGGCATATAGGTGTACGTCCCATTTAATGCCATCGCTTATCCGCCGTAAATATTCCAATATATTATTATAGGTAGTATCGTTCATTTCTTATCAAACGTTAGCCGGAGTGATATCCTGCTCTTTCTTGATGTGCTTTATCTGCCATGCAAGCATGAATCCTGCCACAATTGTTGAGAGGAAGTCGCCGATCGGGAAACAAGCCCAGACTCCGTCAAGCCCGAAAATGGGAGGAAGAATAAGAAGAGCAGGTATCATGAAGATAACCTGTCGGGTAAGCGACAGGAAAATTGATTTGGCCGCCATACCGAGCGACTGGAAATAGTTGGTGGCAACAACCTGAAAACCCACCATCCAGAAACCCACTGTAGTTACATGCAGACAATTGACCGCACAGGCAATTTGCTGCGGATCCTGCATGAAAAGCTTGGCAATGACATCAGCGTTAGTCGCTCCTATTATCGAACCAAGGGTGGTGATGCACACTGCCGTAAATGCAGCAAGCTTGAGCGTACGGAACAAACGGTCAAATTTCCGCGCACCGTAATTGTAACCAAGAATCGGCTGCATGCCCTGGCATATACCAATCACCACAAACACAAAAATAGTGACATATCGGTTAAACACAACCACCGATGCTATGGCATCATCGCCACCATAGCGGAGCAGGGAAGTATTGACCACTGCATTTATGCAGCTGCCGGCAACATTAATGAGAAACGGAGACATACCGATATAGAGTATCGAGCCTATCACCCTCCAATTGAACTTGAATGTGCCACGTTCAAAATGGAGCGTGCTCGTTTTCTTGAAGAAATGCTGCATGACGAAAATGGCGGTTACAACCATTGATATGTCTGTAGCTATGGCAGCTCCCTTGATTCCCCATTTGAATCCAAACAGGAATAATGGGGCAAGTATTGAATTCAGGCCCGCACCTATCATATTGGTCCACATCGCCTTACCCGGATAACCGGAAGCACGCATCACATTGTTGTAGCTAAACGTCAGATTCATCAACACCATACCGGGCAAAACCCACATCAGGAACTCCTTTGCATAGGGCATACTTGCATCGGACGCGCCGAAAAGCCGCAACAACGGCTCAAGGAAAATTGCAAATGCCGTGGTATATAGCACTCCGATCAGTATTGTGAGCTGGACTGAGTTGCCAAGTATTATCGATGCCCGGCGATNGTCTTTCTGACCAAGNACTATCGAGACCCTCGNTNCAGCACCGGCACCAATCAGCATGNCGAATGCCGTTCCCAGNTTCTGCACAGGGAATGTCACCGCTATACCTGCAACAACATTCGGGTCGTCAATGGCATGGCCAATAACGATCGAGTCTATTATGTTGTAAAGTGCCATAACCACCGTACCGACTACAGCCGGCAGGCTATATTTCCACAGGATCCGGCCTATTGGAGCCGAAGATAGTTCCCGTAGTCTCTCACTTGATGAGTCTGCTCCTTGGGTAGACTGAGTATTTTCACTCATTATCTTCTGTTTTATATAGTGGAATTTTTATGTAACTACAAAATATAAACAATCATAAATTTTTATTGTTATGAATATATAGCATAAAATTACCAAATTGTTATTATCTTTGCACTTCCATTGAGAACGCACATATAGCGAATACTAATATTTAAACCCAACATTTAGATGAAGATCAAAGCATTAGCATGTTCAATCCTGGCTGTCCTCATGGTAATGACAGGATGCAACACGACCAATCTTGGCAAAGGCACAGCTGGTGCTGGTGCTGCCGTAGGAGCTATTATCGGCAAGCACATGGACAAGCAACAGAAGAAACTTGAAGAAAATCTTAAGAATCCCGAGGTTGAGATTGAAAAGGCAGAAATAAATGGTCTTCAAGCTATAAGGGTAACTTTCCCGGGCGGTATTCTTTTTGCCACCGGAAAATCTGATATCCAGCCATCTGCTCAGACAGAACTCTCAGAGTTTGCAAAGTCTCTTGAGCAGAATCCCTTGACCAATGTTGAAATCGGCGGATATACCGACAATACCGGTTCTATCGAGGCAAACACACGCGTTGCCGACTCGCGCGCAAAATCAGTGAAGAATTTACTTGAAGCAAAGGGCATAGCTGCAAGCCGCATTGAGGCAAAAGGCTACCCGATGCAGAATTATGTGGCAAATAACGACACTCCTGAAGGTCAGGCTAAAAACCGGAGAGTGGAAATCTATATCTTAGCTTCTCCCGAAATGGTGAAAGCAGCAGAAAACGGTGAGATTTAATTGTCTGATCCCGGAGTGGATATATCTTATGAAAAAACAGAGTCCCTATATTCTTATCTATGTGGTGGCGTTTCTGATGGCCGCTGTAATACCCGGTGTAAGCCAAGCTCAGATTCTCGTTGCGGACGGCGTGGTGGAAAACACCGATTCCATTAAAAAAGCAATGGATATCGGCCCATTCTTCGGGCTTTACAAAGACAATTATTTCGCGTTAGGAACAGATCCCTTCCATAAGCCTAACGCATATAACTCAGGAGTCAAATTCCAATTGTCGATATCACAGCGACTGACCAACGCAACCTTGCCGTGGGGTACATATATCTACCTCTTTTTCTCTCAAAAGGTGTTTTGGGAAATCTTCCAGAACTCCATGCCTATGAGCGACCTCAATTTCAACCCAGGCATCGGATGGAGCAAGCCGTTTTTTGTCAAGGATAGATACTGCGGCAAGCTTACTCTTATTCTTGAGCATGAAAGCAACGGACGCGACGGTCTTGCATCGAGGTCGTGGAACAAAGTCTCACTTGCCGGAAGCGCTTATGTGACAGATTGGCTTGCCGTTCATGCCAAATATTGGATACCAATCGTGGATGGAGGCAACAATAAGGATATTCTCAAATACAGCGGAATATTCCAGATGGGTTTCCAATTAAACACAAACGACCGTCGTTTCACTGCCGCGGCTACATTCGTAAAGAGGCAGGGATGGAATATGAATTGGAACACCAACATTCAGTTCGGGTGGCGAATCCACAAGGATTCAAACCAATATCTCTTTCTTGACTTCTACAACGGTTATGGAGAAGGTCTTCTTGCCTACAACCAATTCCACAACCGTCTGCGATTTGGCATTCTTATACGGCCCAAGATGTTCTCTGAATATTAAGACTCCGTCTCATAAGATTTAGACCCCGTCTCATAAGATTTGAGTTCAGCGTGCATAGGCACCCAACGCCGGATTGCCCCATTCAAGCCGGTTGATACCATCCATATCCGTCAGGCACTCCGAAGTCACAAACTCCGGATTGCCAGCTGAGATAGNAGGTGNATCTCCTTGCAGANGNTAGTTGAAATAATATTCATTTCTTACTGTCTCAAACAGTGGATTCTCATCCCATAGGCAGGCTATGAAATGCTCATCGTCATTTCCTTCAACCCCAAACAGCACGTTGCGCATATACACATTGGTATTTCCTAAATCGGCAGGTGTCAATGGTGATGTAATGCCGTAGATTATGCAGTTCTTGAACTCAGCCTGCATCAGAGCATTAGGTATCTCAGGAGCAGGAGAATCCGACAGGTGAGAAAGCGTGACAATAGATTCAGGAGATATGGCAAACAGATAGTTATTTGCCATCGTGCATTGCACAATATTGTGTATGCCTCCCCTCAGATTCAAGACAGCCTCACCGGCGTCTGAAAAGCAACATCCAAAAGCATCGACCCGGGCATGCGATGACTTAAGCACGTTTCTTTCTGAATTATGGAGCCATGAATTGACAAGTGTAAGCTTGCAGCGGTCTGTGATGCCACAGCTGTCTACGACTATCCCCGATACGGAAGACTGCATTTCCACAAATTCCATCCTGTTGTCGAAAGAACCGGCTCCAAACCTTATCCCTTCCCACTGGCCTGATAAAACTTCATATCCTATGTCGGGAAGTACATTATCGAGTCTGTCTCCTCGCATGCTTATCATTTTGCCAACCTCGCCTACTGCCTGAAGCGTGCCATCAACTTGGAGAAATCCTTTGTCGTGGAATAGCAGCCGTGTGCCGGGCAGCAACGTAAGGGTAACGCCTGCCGAAACCCGGAGCGTATCGAAAACCACATACGGCATGTCTGCAGTAAACGTGACATCGCGGTCAATGGTGACTCGTCTCAGCCTCTCTACATTTTGCCCGTAAGCCTCAATCGTGACACTTTGCGACACACCATTTGTCACGAAATCAATATTTCCCTCCACACGAAAAGGCCTATTGTCTTCATTTGCTTCAATCCTACATTCCACAAATACGAATATGGAGTCGTTGGCGCGTATCTCGACATTTTCAAATTCCTTGCCCGACATACCGTCGACATTCATTGTGAAGGTTCCGTCATTATTCCGCATGCGGATGCTTGAAATGTTTACGGCTTTTGATGCACGGTTGAACACCTTCAGACGCGCCGTAGGTGTACCCAGATCGGTGAATACCGTGTCAAATCTCAGAGTATCCGACGAAAATGATAGCACATCTTTAGGAGATGTGGTGAATTCGTCGGAAATACAGCTGCCGGCAAAAACCGATGTCAGAAGAAAAATAAAGAAAAAATATAATATTCGCATTGTTTTCATATACGAAAAACGTATATTCCAACGTATTTATTATAATATGAAATATATGATTGTGGCCGGGGAGGCATCCGGCGACCTCCATGCCTCAAGGCTGATAGAAGAATTGAAGATTACCGACAAGAATGCTGAATTCCGCTTTCTTGGGGGCGACCTTATGTCGCGTGCGGCAGGACGCGAACCGGAAATTCATATCGAGAAAATGAACGTGATGGGATTCTCTGCCGTAATCAGGGCGCTTCCCACTGTTCTCGATAACCTCAGACGTGCAAAAGCAATCATCAGGGACTACCGGCCAGACGTTCTCGTGCTTGTGGATTATCCATCTTTCAACCTCAAGCTCGCTGCGTATGCTCATAAGCTTGGCATCCGGGTAGACTGGCTTATTGCGCCAAAGGTTTGGGCTTGGAAGGAATGGAGGATACCAAAACTTAAGAAGTATCTCACCAATCTCTACAGTATCCTTCCTTTTGAGACTGCTTACTTCAAAAAACATGGGATGGATGTCAGATATGTAGGCAACCCCACAGTCAAGGAAATTGAGCAGTCGCTTGGGCATATCCCACCAAAGAAGCATTTTCTTGAACGGCAAGGCATTTCAGACAGCAGACCTATCATAGCGATTCTTCCGGGATCAAGAAAAGCAGAGATCCGCAATAATCTTCCCTTGATGATAAAAGCTGCCAAGAAATTCCCCGATTACCAATATATCATCGCAGCCGCCCCTTCCGTGCCTGAAAAGTTCTATCGTGCCACGGCTCTTGACTCCGGACTTCAACTTGCTTTCGGAGCGACTCACACTCTTTTGAAATATTCTGCCGCTGCCATTGTCACATCAGGCACAGCCACTCTTGAGACAGCTGTCATCGGCACTCCCCAGGTGGTATGCTACCGTGGCAACGGTTCTCGCCTCACCTTCAACATCATGAAGAGAATACTGAAGGTCAAATTTGTTTCGCTGCCAAACCTCATCGTATCAAATTCAATAGTGCCGGAATTGCTTCTTCACAATTGTACTTCCGACAGAATAGCCCGCGAACTTGCCCCTCTGCTCCAACCCTCCCCTCAAAGAGACTGGCAGCTTTCCGGCTACCGCAACATGAAAAAACGGCTTGGCACTACCGATGCATCAAAAATTGCCGCCGAATATATATGTAAACAAAATTGAATGCCCGACGTCTTCATATCCTTCAACTGATTTTCTTGTCCGCACTGCTGGTTCTGAACTCCTGTGGCACTAAGAAAAACACTGCCATTTCACGCAATTGGCAGGCTTTCAACACGCGATATAATGTCTATTTCAATGGCAACGAGCATTATAAGGAGACTCTCAAGAACATGGAAGACAGCTATGAAGACGACTTCACCAGAATGCTTCTCACTCATCCTGCCGATGCCCGGGCTGATGAGACCTTGCCAAAGCCAACCGGAGATTTCAAACGCACCATCGAAAAGATGCAGAAAGCAATCCAGCTACATTCAATAAAGAAAAAACCTCCACGGAAATCAGGATCGGCTAAGGAAAAGGCGTTTAGGGCACGCGATGAGTTCAATCCTTTCCTCCATAACGCTTGGCTAATGCTTGGGAAAGGTCAGTATTTCAACGGAGACTTCATGGGTGCGGCAGCCACTTTCATGTATATATCCCGCCATTTCATCTGGCTCCCAGATGTAGTGACCGAAGCCATGTTGTGGCAAGCAAGAAGCTATGCAGCCCTTGACTGGACTTATGAGGCAGAAAATATTCTGACAAGGATAAAGGAGAAAGATCTTACCAATAATAATATAAAGGATCTTTACAATCTTGTGGAAGCCTCATATCTACTTAAGGCAGGAAGATATGCGGAGGCCATACCTTTCCTAAGAAACGCTGCTGATCGCAGCCATGGCGTTCAGAAACATCGTCTCTATTTTCTCCTCGGTCAAGCCTGCCGTCAGGAAGGGAAAGATTCAGAAGCGTATGAGGCCTTCGGCAACGCCGCCAAAGGAGCATCCACCCCCTACAGGTTAAAATTCAACGCAAGAATAAAGCAAAGCGAGGTTTATCGTGGAAAAGATATTTCCAAGGAAGTTGCCGCGTTGAAGTCTATGGCACGCTATCAGCGCAACAACGAGTATCTCGATCAGATATACTATGCAATCGGCAATCTGTATCTCTCGCGCAAAGACACTGCCGATGCCAAGAAATGGTATGCCCTTGCGGTGGAGAAATCAACGCGCAACGGCGTAGACAAGGCTATGGCGAATCTTGCCTTAGGTGCAATTTTTTTCGATGAACACGATTACACCAAGGCACAACCATGTTATTCCGAGGCGCTTCCATTAATTCCCAAGAATTATCCCAACTATAGGTTAATCGCTCTGCGTTCCGATGTGCTCGATCAGCTTGCGGTCTATGCCGGCAATGTTGATTTGCAAGACTCACTGTTGCGGATAGCCAATCTTCCGGAGGAAGAACGCATTGAGTGGGCGGAAATAGAAGTCACAAATCTAAAACTTAAGGAAAAGGAAGAGGCTGAGGCCGCAGCCCGCGAAGAGGCAATGGCAAATCGTCCTCAGGCCAATTCCCCTATAGATCAACAGGCCGGCACCAATGCAATGCAATTCAATTCCGACAAGTCATGGTATTTCTACAACAACACTACGAAATCTGCCGGCAAGACTGAATTCCAGCGAAGATGGGGTGCACGTAAGCTTGAAGACGACTGGAGGCGCAGAAACAAGACATCCTTTGCATTTGAAGAAGCGGAAAGTGATGAGGATGATGATGAATTAGAGGGTAATGCCAATGAGTCCGGAGATAAGTCATCTGACGATAAAGGAGATGCAGGTGACGCCAATCACTCTTCAGATCCTCATTTCCCCGAATACTACTTGGCGCAATTGCCTATCACCGACGAATCAAAGGCCACTGCAGAGGAAGTGATTCAGGAAGGGCTCTACAACATGGGTGTCATTCTTAAAGATAAGCTTGAGGATTTTCCTGCAGCACATATTGAATTTGAAACCTTGCTGAAAGATTATCCCGACAACATCTACCGACTCGATGTCTACTACAATATGTACCTTATGGCGGCCCGGCAGGAAGACAAAAACGGGATGCAGATTTGGAGAGATCGTATTTTGGCAGACTTCCCGGACAGCCCGTATGGTAAGGCAATGACAGATCCGGACTATTTCGAAAGGCTGCGGCAGATGCATGAAGTGGAAGAGAAACTGTATGCTGACGCATATAATGACTACCTGGCAAACCGCAATGAGGAGGTGCATAGGATAACTGCTAAGATGGAGACCGATTATCCGCTATCCCCCATTCTTCCGAAGTTTGTTTTCATCGATGCCCTCTCATATCTGACAGAGAAAGACTATACCATGTTTAAGGAGCGGCTCTCAGAGCTGCTTCGCAGATGGCCCGACACCGACATGACTGATGTAGCTGGGGCTATCCTGAAAGGTCTGAATGAAGGGCGCGTTCCAAATTCCGGTAGTGCCAACACAAGGGGGATGATCTGGGATATTCGCCTTTCAACATCAGAGACCGCCCTTGACTCCGACGGGCAGCCCGCTAATTTCGAGAGAGATCCTAATTCACCTCAATATCTCGTGCTTGCCTATCCAAGAGATGAAATCAACGGCAACCAGCTGCTCTATGACGTGGCGCGATTCAATTTTTCAAGCTTCGTCGTAAAGGATTTCGATCTTGAGCCAATGAGTTTCGACAATGTCGGCATCCTTGTGATAAAGGGCTTCAGCAATATGCGAGAGTTGGAAAACTACCGCAGGGTGATGGTCAACAGAGACTTCCAGCTTCCCGAGGGGGTGCGCCCAATAATGATATCGAAATATAACTTCGAACTTCTTCTAAAAGAAGGACGTTCTTTTGAAGAATATTTCCGCTTTGGGGAAAAGGCTCTGACCGAGGAAGCAGTCGAGGCTGCACTTGAGGGAGAAGAAAGCAAGGGAAACCTTGAAAATGAGGAAAATATTGAAATGAATGAGAACCCTGAGAATTCGGAAAACACGGAAACAACCGGAAATACCGAGTCAACAGGGAATAGTGAGACTCCGGAATTTGAAATCTGAAATCTATATAAATGGAAAAAATACTCTGGGCAGACGATGAAATCGACCTTCTGAAACCTCATATTATGTTTCTTAAGGCAAAGGGATATGATATTGTGACTGTGAGCAACGGCCAGGATGCTCTCGACATGCTTGATGACGGCTCCATCTCGCTCGTTCTCCTCGACGAGAATATGCCGGGACTGTCAGGACTCGAGACCCTCAACAGAATAAATCAGTCACACCCGGACATCCCTGTAATCATGATCACCAAATCGGAAGAGGAGAATATCATGAACCAGGCAATCGGCAACAAGATCACCGATTATCTGATAAAGCCGGTCAATCCCATGCAGATATTCCTTTCTTTGAAGAAAAACCTGCATAGTGCAAAAATAATCGCGGAGCAAGCTTCGTCGGGATATATGCATGAATTTCAGAAAATATCTGCCGACATCAACTCCGCATCCACTCTCACCGACTGGATGGACTGTTACCGCCAGCTCGTATATTGGGAAATGAAACTTTCCGAGACTGAAAGCAACATGGATGAGATGCTGCTTATGCAGAAACGCGATGCCAATTCTAATTTCGCAAAATTTGTAAAGCGTAATTATGAATCGTGGGTGACATCCGAACGCAACCACCTGATGAGTCCGGAAATCTTCAGCAAGAAGATTTTCCCGATGTTGGATGCGGGCGATAAGATTTGTTTCGTGTTGATCGATAATTTTCGCCTCGACCAATGGAGATGCGTGCAACCGCTTCTCTCCGAATTTTTCAATATCAGCGAGGACTTATACACTACCATCCTTCCTACTTCCACACAATACGCACGAAATGCTATTTTCTCAGGTCTGATGCCTCTTCAGATAAAGGATATGTTTCCTGATCTTTGGGTAGAGGAAGACGAAGATGAAGGCTTGAATAATCATGAGGAGGAACTTATCGGCACACTGATTGATCGTTATCGACGCAAAGACAAATTCACCTATACAAAGCTCAACGATTCGCAGGCTTGCGAGAAGTTCATGGCTAAGCTCAACACTATAAAAGATGTGCCGCTCAACGTAATAGTGATGAATTTCATCGATATGCTCAGCCATGCCCGCACAGAGTCGAAAATGATACGTGAGCTCGCCAACAACGATGCAGCCTACAGGTCGCTGACCGAATCATGGTTCCGCCACAGTTCGGCTGCTGAAATGTTTCGCCGCATAGCTGAACTCGGCTACAAGGTTGTGCTCACCACCGACCACGGCACCATCCGTGTTGATAATCCCATCAAGGTGATCGGCGACCGGAACACAAACACCAACCTACGCTATAAAGTTGGCAAAAACCTAAACTACAACCCGAAACAGGTGTATGAGATCAAAGACCCAAGGAAATTCGGGCTTCCGGCACCAAACCTCTCAAGCACCTTCATTTTTGCCACTAATGAAGACTTCTTTTCATATCCAAACAACTACAACTACTACGTACAATACTATACAGGCACATTCCAGCATGGAGGCATCTCGCTCGAGGAGATGTTGGTGCCATTAGTGACCCTCACGCCAAAAAATCACTGATCGCCGGGAGATTTAGACCCCGTCTTATTGCTGCAGTTAGTCTTAGTTGCAAAGAAATTGAATATAATTTTTGCATTTTGAAGAAATAATGCTTAAATTTGCAAAAAATGACACTATTTTATCATAATTTGCAACAGCTATAACCAAACTGCATGTCATGGATGACCAGATCATTACCGAAATAACCCCGCTATCTAAAAAGGATTGCTTCTATCTTGTAGACCGCCTCAAAGACAGGTTCACTTTCCCGGTGCATCGTCATAGGGAGTTTGAGCTTAACTTCCTGTCGAACTGCAAGGGAGCCCGACGCGTTGTGGGCGATTCGATTGAGACTGTAGGGGATTTTGATCTTGTATTGGTAGGACATGGCATTGAGCATGGATGGGAGCAACACGAATGCAGTAATACCGATATAAGGGAGATAACTATCCAGTTTTCCGAAAATCTCTTTGGAGAAACATTTCTTGCAAAGAATCAATTGGCGGGCATCCGCAATCTTCTAAACGACAGTTCAAACGGAATTGTATTCCCCACATCGACAATCCTAAAGGTATATTCACGTCTTGAGAATCTGACCAACACCGATGCCGGTTTCAATGGTCTGCTTGAATTTCTTGGGCTTCTGAATGAAATGGCTGAGTTAGGCGATTACCGCCTACTTGCCTCCTCCTCCTTTGCCTCAGTGCAGCCTGCGTGCGATAGCAGAAGAGTCCAGAAAGTGCAGGCATATATAGATGCCAACTACAAAAAGGAAATAAGGCTTGGTGATCTTGCAGAATTAGTAGGAATGACCCCTACTGCCTTCAGCCGTTTCTTCAAGCTACGCACCGGAAAATCAATATCCGACTATATCATAGATGTGCGTCTCGGACATGCGAGCCGCCTGCTGGTAGACTCCACCACATCGATATCCGAGATCTGCTATGATTGTGGATTCAATAACATCTCCAATTTCAACCGCATCTTCAAAAAGAAGAAAGGGCAATCTCCGAAAATCTTCCGCGACATCTATCAGCATCACAAGAAGCTGATATAATGCTTGATTATGTGATAGACTAATGAGATAATAACGATCATAGCAATTATCACTATTATCCTGAAAAGCCATTTGCTTACCTCCTGCAGCAGCCATTGCTGTCTTACCTTTCTTTACACCTTTCTTTGATGATTTGTTCGGATTCCCGTTTGTCGTGTTGTTAGACTGTGATTGCCCCATTGGAGCCGGTTCCTCATTGATGAGGCGGGTTGTTTCGTCGTTCATAATAATCATGTTTTATTTTGATGCAAATTTAATCATCGAATTCATAAAAGCCAAATATTTAGCCACTTGTTGGATGAACTATCGGCTTTGATTGACGAAATTGAATTTGGATTGCAAAGAAATATTGATTAAATTTGTATTTACAAATGCATTGATGATATAGATAAAAGCCCGGATGAAAACCCACAGCATCAAAATATTTGAAGAGCGTAAGGTACGCACAGTATGGGATGAAGAAAAAGAGGAATGGTATTTCTCTGTAGTGGATGTTGTTGCCGTATTGACAGATAGCGTTGACCCTCGGACATATTGGAAAGTGTTGAAAAATCGACTAAAAAAAGAGGGAAATGAAACGGTTACAAATTGTAACCGTTTGAAACTACAAGCATCAGATAAAAAGATGCGGATGACGGATGTGGTTAATACGCAACAACTTTTCCGCCTCATCCAGTCTATTCCATCTCCAAAAGCAGAGCCGTTTAAGCAGTGCTCGCATATATACACGGAAGCTGTCCGATAAGTCCATCCTGTCAAATTCATGGTCACATAGAGAAAAGCCACGCATATTGCATAGATTGTAAGACATGACAATTCAATAAATAAAATGACAGGATTGTTTGAGAACTGAGTCAATTCAGGATAAGCACTGGTATTCAATATAGAGTTTAGATCTCCGATTGTTGTTACATAACTGATAATCTCCATAAAATAAGCCAACCCTAAAATAGGCCCAAGTAACATAGCTAAAAGATTAGCGACAAAATCTATATGTTCAATAGCCCGACCTGATCTGTAATATTATTATAGATTGGGTCTCGTTCAGCAAGCAATATAATATACGTATAGCAATGACAACACCGCGATACATACACTAATCACTATGATAGTGCCATATCTTATAAGAAATGATGGCTTGGAACTAAATATTCGTTCGAGCTTTTTTGAATTCATTACTTAGATAATTCCAATTGATTTTTAATAAGCTTATAATAATACCCCTTTTGAGAAATTAGTTCATTGTGGTTGCCAGACTCTACAATTCGCCCATGATCCATAACAATGATTCTGTCTGCATTTTTGACGGTAGATAATCTATGAGCTACGACAATGACGGTTTTCCCTTTATAGTATTTCGCAAGATTCTCCACTATTGATAGTTCGTTGGTTGCATCCAATGCATTAGTAGCTTCATCAAGTATAAGGAACATTGGATTCTTATAAATGGCTCTTGCAATAAGGATTCTTTGTTTTTGTCCCTGACTCAAGCCAGTCCCTTCCTTGCCAATAATAGTATTATAACCGAGAGGAAGTCCCTCTATATAATTTCTAATATTTGCGATTTCAGTAGCAAGATATAGCTTATCCCAATCTATATCATTGTCATCTATCGCAATGTTTCGCGCGATTGATTCTGTAAATATGAAGCCATCCTGCATAACCACACCAAAGCAGGATCGCAACCAATCTACATTATAAAATTTAACATTTTTCCCGGAAACCAATATTTCTCCCTCAATATTATTATAATATCCCAAAATTAGTTTCACCAATGTTGTTTTTCCGCTTCCTGAATGTCCGACTATTGCTGTCACCTTATTTGCTTCAAATATACAAGAAATATTCTCGACAGCAAATTTCGGTGAATGCCTATCATATTTGAAACTTACATGGCTTAATAAAATATCGCTACTTTCGATGTTTTGCAAACTTCCTCCTTGTGCAGATTCGTCTTCTTTATCATAAACCTCATTTATTCTTTCCAAAGATATCTTCATATCCTGAAAGGAGTATACAAGTCCCATTATTTGATCCAATGGAGCATTGAGCTGACCTACAATAAACATGATAGCCATCATCTCGCCGATCGAAAGCTGATGATTCATGACTAATATTGCTGACATCACAATAATGACAATATTCTTAACTTCTGTAAAAAAGACCCCTCCTGATTCCTGTATCTGCTGGAGCCTCAGAGCCTTTTGTTTTATCAAGAAGAGATCTGACTGAATGTCTTCCCATTCCCATCTTCTTCTCTTTTTGCAGTTCTGAATCTTTATTTCCTGAATGGAAGAAAGAAACTGATATGTCTTACTTTGATTAATTGCCTCCAATTCAAATATTTCATAGTCAATTATTTTCCTTTTATCCAAAAAAAACATAATCCACAGCGCATATAGAGAACTTCCCGTCAGAAAGATTAGGAAAACCTTGAGATTATATATAAATAAAATTACCCCGAAAATAAAAAATGTGAGAACGGAAAAAAACGAATCAAGCAATTGGGTTGTAAGAAAAGATTGTATACGATTGTGATCTCCCACCCTCTGAGTCAAGTCCCCTATAGTCCTTGACTCGAAGAACTGCATCGGTAACTCCATAAGCTTTATGAAGAACTCGCTTATCAAAGATACATTGACTCGCATTGTAATATGGAGCATAAGCCATCTACGTATAACCTCTGTCAACGTCTTTGCGAAAACAATGATTAGCCACCCAATCATTATCATCCACAAAAGATTAATATTCCGGTTGTGTATTCCAATGTCCACCACCGACTGCGTCAAGAACGGGAACACAAATTGCAAACAGCTTGTAAACAACAAGCCAATAGTCAGCTGTACTAAGTATCCGCGATAAGCATGTAGATACTCAGCGATAATGCTCAAAGACGAATGTTTTTCTTCATCAAAATCCTGAATATTCTTGAAATCAGAATTAGGTTCCAATAGGAGCACCGCTCCTTTTTCTGAAATACCTAACCAATGATTGATCAAATCCTTCTTACACAATTTGTATTTACCTTTTGCCGGATCACATATAAAAAATATCTCTTTATTCTTATTGATTCTGTAAAGAACAACATAGTGGTTTTGATTCCAATGGAGTATACAAGGGCTGTCAATACAAGTGAGTTTCGAATATGGTATCGACACACATAATTTACCAAAACCCAATGATTGCGCAGTCTTGGACAGACTAAGCATAGAAATCCCTTCAGGCTGAATATCACAATATCTTGAAAGAAACCCTAAACTGATATGCTTACCATAGTATTTGCATATCGAAGCCAGACAAGCTAACCCACAGAGTTTAGAATCCGACTGTCTTACGAAAGGGAATCTCTTCACAGAACTATTCAGGCTTTTTAGGGGTATTGTACTGGTTCAAGCCGGTCTCAGTGCTTGATTCATAGATCATCTTGTTTCCGTGCCGTCTCGACCTACCTATAGAGACTGAGTATGTTGCTGTCAAACTCACCAGAGTGTGCAGAGGGCGCCAGTCACTACGCTCAAGCATACGGAAACCATCTGCCTCCCCATAGGTACGGTTATTGTGACCCAAGTAGTGATACTCAGCACCGAACGACCAGTCTCTATACTTGTACTGTACAATAGCAGCATATTGAGGACTACCGTCCGTTATCAGATCGCCATCGAATTCTCTTGTCGGTGAATTAGCAGCACCGATAAACGTGAGACTGCCAACCGTTGCAGACACTGTACCGCCATAACGAAAATATGATTCCCTTACACGAGACGAGGCATCATATCTATGGATATAATACTCCATATATGGAGACACCTCGAGCCATGGAAGAGGATGCCATGAGCCATAAAGAGCAACGCTGAGATCAAACCTGTGGTGTAGGTTTGATGGCATAAGATACGACATGCCGTCAACAACTTTCAGCGTTGAGACTATGGGATCCTTTATATATTCGGCTTGAACCATAAAGACAATCTGATTCTTTTTCCCGGGCATAAAATAACACACGTGAAGTTTAGCTGTATTCTCCCAGTAATTCTTAAGCTCCGGATTTCCTGCGGCCAGATAATGATAGTCCTTGTATGTATATGAATCTGTGAGCATACCCAACTGAGGAGCTGTATGACGTGATAACNNTGTCAACTNAGTNGTGNAACCTTTCAGCTTNCCNTCAGGCCACCAGTCTGTATACATTCGCAGATATGGAAGAGTATATGTATTTGCCTTGCATCCGTCAGATCTCAACAATACATCGAGGCCTNACGAGGGCACAAACGNCCATCGTCCCAAAGACCGACTGGCACCTAAGCTGATGAACTCCCTGTGAGAGTATGGCTTGTCACTAATACCGTGAAACTCCTGACGGAGCACCTTGTATTCATACCTTGATCCGGCTGTGTAGTTCCATCCAAGCACTTTTGATGAGTAGAACGTATGTGCCACAAGAGAATAAGTGTGACCGTTGGCTACGGAACTTACAGTACCATTAGCAGAGGAGGATATCTCTGATTGAGAATAGCTTCTGCCTAAGTTATTGACAACATCAATGGCGAAGACAGAACCGTTTTTAAGTATATAGTTATAGTATAAGTCGATAGCGGCTGATTTAGTGTTGGATTCCAATAGAGTATTATTTGAACTGTTTTTCAAAACTCCCTCTTCCCAGTGGAATAACTCCCCGGATGTTGTTTCTTTTCCCGGACTTGACACAAACGATAGTTTCGCATTGAAGAGATGATTTGTACGATAGTGCTGGTAGCTTCCGTAGATCAAGTGATATTGTCCGGAATATCTCTCCTTGTTGTCGTAGGTCGATGCCCAGGCAGGCAGGTACTCGTATTCTGAGCGAATTGATATATCCTTCTCGTTACGGTAATCGAGAACATAACCTGCCTTCACCTGATTTAGTGAGTCGGAATAGGAAAGGTCGATCTGATCAGTTCCAAATCCCGTTGTCACGGAGTTAATGGCACTTAGATAACCAGTGTACTGTCTGTCATGTCGTTTCTTTAGGATTACGTTGACAAGCGGGCCGTCAGTTAGACCCATGTATTGTGAAGGTGCCGTTGAATAGTATTCCACTTTCTTTATGTCCGAACCCTTATAAGACCTCAAGTCCATGGCAGTTGAAGGAACGCCATTGATAAGGATGAACACCTCGGAGTGGTTCCACGATATAAGTTTGGTCTCGTTTAGGGAGGTGAGGAAACGTGGCAAGGACGACACAGCGTCCAGGGCATTTGTACCGAAATTACGGTTATGGCTGTCAAGCATCAGTATCTCGTAACCGTCTTTATGCAATATCCTGTCGCCCTCCACGGTCACTTCTTTAAGTTTTTGCACCGGNATNGAATCATGATCGTTCCCATAAACGACAGATGGGAAAAGCAATAATNNCNGCAGNCAGAGCCAAAATCTCATTTCACTCGGATTTATNTACANTATTAAGGAAGTCCAATAAGGTTGTCTCTAAGTCTTCATCAAAAACATCATACTTACATCTCCTATATCCAAGAAGATGATCTCTGGGGCATTGCCCCATACATAACGGCAGTTTATTGCATTCAAGACATCTCTCATTTTCAAAAGTCGGTGCAGTACACAATTCATCATAACTATCGGTCCATTTGATAATTCCATCTGGCATAAGTCGACCCTTCGGTTCTGTTGAATATAGATCGTCACAGGCGGTGCATTTCACCACATGCCCATTATAACTAATTGCATTATAATATTTACGATTTACATAACAAGGGATCGACGATGTTAACATATCCATTCTTNCAACCATATAACCGGATTGCTCAAAACTATCTAAAATCGGAATAAGGATTGAAGAGAATTTCTTATCAACTGCTTCCTGCCACACTTTTTTAGGGGTTATAATTACTCTTTCTCTATATCTTATGTCTATAAAACTATTGACTTGTTCTACTATGTTTTCCGTAAGCGAATCATGAGTATAATTGATTCGAAGGAAAATACGTACAGAATCGTTATATTCCAATATTCCATTGATATTGCCAAGCACATGATCAAAAGTTGATTCACACCCTTTTGTAAACTTCACCTTGTCATGATATTGCTTTTCACCGTCTAATGTAATTTGAAACTGCCGGAACTGGAGATCGGTAAGTTGTCTTGATATCTTTCCATTTATGAAATAGCCATTGGTTGTTGCACCACACATAAATGGAATATTTTGCTCCTTGCATCTTTTTATTGCATACTTAGTAATTGGCTTTATTATCTTGTCAAAGAACATAAATGGTTCTCCACCAAACCAGTCTAAATGCAATGAAGTTATATGCTCCTGTGAAATCATATAGTCGATATGATTGCATATTGACCTAAGTGTTGAAGCATCCATTATGCTAGGCACATGATCTTGAATGCAATACCAGCACTTATAGTTGCAGTTTAATGTAGGAAGAATAATAAGAAAATAGTTTTTGTCGTCAACTGCTTTTTTATGTCTTTCTCTGATTATTGATAGCTCATCTATATCATCTTTTACAATAAACCCATTATCAACCAACTTAGCAAATATTGGTGTTGATTCCAATAACCCTATTTTTTCATTCGATGAAAAACAATCTTGAACTTTGCGACTCAATTCTTCTGACAAACGAAAATAAGAGTTTGTTAGAGCATTATACCAATAGCCCCAGCCTCCGCTATAAATTACGTGATTATAAAAGCTTTCCTTCATTATCTACATATTGGAAACAACTATGAATATATCTGATTGATACAGGCCCCAACATTTTGAAATGTCAGAGCCTGAGTTTTTAGTTTTTTCCACAGTTACCCTGTTCAAATGTAATCCCACAGCCCTCAGCATTGTTAGGACAATACCCTTGATCCGTTCCAACACCACATCCTCTATCATTGTTCGGGCAATACCCTTGGCTCATAGTACTGGCCGTAGCGCCACCACGAATTTCAAGAGCTTCGAGCTCACTTAGCTCATTTGGAGAAAAGATTTCTTTATCCATAATACATATTTATTTAAAGTGTTTTACAAAATATTGACAGTTAACACC
>WFLX010122792.1_pt1 | contig 18361 bp, 16 predicted proteins | sample 4967041 | NCBI WGS metagenome assembly WFLX01 (sample SAMN12857096, study PRJNA449069) | gut metagenome | isolation source: stool from male and female vole | host: Microtus ochrogaster | place: USA:Florida | collected 2017 | reverse complement strand
CTGCTGCCTTCTATCATTGTCAAGATCAGTGGGATGATTACTGCTATCATCAATGCAAAATATACGTTCAACTCCCCATCATATAATCTATGTATCCGTAAAATAATTTTTTGTTGTTTGACTGCTGCCATGTTCTGTCCCCATTGATTATTTAATTTTTTACTAATAATTTGATCTGATCTGCTGATGCATTGATTTAATCCATGTATCATTTAAAAACTTGACGTCTTATTTGTAATATTTTTAAACAGATCATTCACGATATCCGTGATCTCCTTTTTGAAAATGATAACCAGACCAATCAACACGACAATGATCAAAATGATCTCTACGGTTCCCATGCCGTCATCTTCTTTTATAAATCTGCTGATCATATTCATCTCCCTCCTTTCCTGTCTGCCTCACTGATCTATATCCATGGATCACATCCCGATTGATAAAAAAGATGGAACCATGATGACAACCATGACGATACCAAGCATCAGGAACATGGGAAGCATCAGCTTGGAGCCGGCTGTTTCTCCCAGCTGTTTTGCGGTGCTCTTTCTTTCTTCAAATGCATCCTTTGCTTCCTTGTTTAATTCCGTTAGGAACCCCTTTGCCCCCAGCCTGATATTCTGCTCCAGCAGTGCGGCGAATTTAACATATTTCTGCACCTGACACCGGACCGCAAAATGCTGGTACGCCTCCAACTCCCCGATGCCGCTTTCCATTTCATATAAAGTAAACAGCATTTCCTCATAAATATATCTGACCGGCTGTCCATGTTCCCTGCGATGCCTGTAATCCGACACAAGCTTTTTCCATGCCCCTCTGACAGTCATGCCTGCTCCGATGAAAAGCGTCATCTTACTGACCACCTCAGGATAATCCAGCAACATCTGCTCGCTGCGTTCCTTTATCTTTTTATCCAGATCATTGCTCTTTCCCCAAAAGACAGCGACGCTGCTGCCGATCACAAGCAGCAGCAATATCAATGCATTCTGCTTTTTCTGCTCGGACCAGACAATCTTTATACCATCTATCTCCTCCGGCAGAAGAATCTCCGTTTCCTCCGGCGACAGCCGGATAACCTCATCCAGCTTCTGCTGCAGATCCCTTCTGATCTGCTCTTCCCGGCTAAGCTCCATAGGATAGATCATCAGCGGAAAGCTATAGATTTCCACAAAATCCNTGTAGCTTATGTCTGCTGTTAATGTNATCAGATCNNCCTCTTCTNAAANNTTTTCACNAAATACNCCGNATTGATCCAGTATGTCNTTGTCACTGCTNCTCCNCTCGNTCTGAAACGGATAACCCTTTACCGCCTCAACTAAATTCACTTTTTGGTCAACATGATCTGCTGAGACATTTTCCCCAAGAACTGCTTTTTCCAAGGCTTCATAAAAGGACGGAAGCATCTCCTGTATCTCATCCGCGGTATATTGTCTTTCTTCTATGGTCAACTCCATCGTCTGGGCTGCATCTTCCCCGATCGACGCAGTAAGATATGCTGTATATCCTCCCTCCGAATATTCCTGTCGATTTAGAAGTCTTCCATCCTGCAGATATCCGTTTCCCTGATCCTTGATCCCCATCAGAACAGCAATGACACAGCCGACAAATATCGTCAAAAAGCAAAGCGCCGTCTTCTCCGCCAGAAACCATCTCATCTGCGCTTCCGTATTGTCGGATGGATGAAGCGTCCCAAGCTTTTCCCCATCCTTGGCAAACACGGACAGTCCGCCAACACGTCCCGCGATCCATACACCCACCCGGTAAAACGGCCGCAGGAAAGAGGAAAGCTCTTTTCCTTCCGGCAGCTTTTCCTTCCTTGTAAGCAGGAGAAGTAAAACCTGTATTCCCAAAATAATGATTAAAATCTTAATGATCATTGATAGTAGTCCTCTCTTTATCTAAGCTGATTGGCAAAAAATTATTATTCCAGCTATAATCTGAGCATTTTTCAAATACTGCAGATCAAGCTTTCAGATATCTATATGGATGATCTTTTCCGCCATCAGGTAAGCGGCAATATAGACGGCCAGCAGAACTGTCATGATTGCGATTCCCACCGGATTATGATACATCCCGTCAAAAAATCCCGGTGAGGATGCGTCAATATATAAAATAATCGCAAATGGCACAATATCCATGATCCTCTGCTCCAAGCGCTTTGCGCNGATCANCGTAGTGATCTCACGTTTGACCTCTATTTTGTCGCTGATGATATCCGCTGTATTTTTCAATATCCCCACAAGATTGCCGCCNCTTTTCTTTGCNATATGAAANACCTCCGCAAAATCCCNGATATCCGCNANCTGACATCTTGCNGCAAAATCAGAAAGAACATCTTCGATATTGCGGTTATTTCTTAATTCCATGGTCAGATGAAACAGCTCTTTCGCCATCATGGACTGTTTCCCATACAACAGGCAGATATCCTGATATGCATGCGTAAATGCATTTTCTATGGAATATCCCGCCTGCAGCCCCGCAATAACAGCATGCATCATTTCTTTGAACTGAAGATTCAGCTCCTCCTTACGCCTGTGCAGAAGATTTTTTTTCTTTTGACGAAGAAGAAAGATCAACTCCGGTATCAGCAATAACAGAAATACGATCGCCGAACGGTAAAACACATAAGATACCAACGCCGCGATCCCCACTCCCTGCAGACCATAACAGATAATCTCCCTGATATTCATCCGATAGTTATCGTAAGATTCCGGCTGCCCTGAGCTTTGCGTCCGAGCGGAGTTTTTCCTTTGCCAAAAGCCTGCCTCTGATCTTTCCCTGCTCATCTTCCCCATCCTCCTGAAATGCATATAATACGGAGGTTTTGATCTCATTGTTTTCATAACCGAGCACCTCCACGATCTCCAGTACCTTTCTGCTCTTATCCCGAAGCCTTCCCAAATGTACAATGATATCGATCCCACTGGCGATCTGTCCCCTGATCGCCGCCAGCGGAAGATCCATAGCCATCATGACCATCGTCTCCAGACGCGACAGCATATCCCTTGCGCTGTTGGCATGACCGGTAGAAAGCGATCCGTCGTGACCGGTATTTAACGCCTGTATCATATCGATTGCTTCCCCTCCACGCACTTCTCCCACAACGATCCGATCCGGACGCATCCGGAGGCTTGACTTGATCAGATCCCGGATACTGATCGGCTCACAGCCTTCCACATTGGCATTCCTGGTTTCCAGACGGACCAGATTCGGCACCCCAAGGATCTGCAGCTCTGCGCTGTCTTCTATGGTAATAATCCTCTCATCCTTAGGTATGTAATCGGATAATGCGTTTAAAAATGTCGTCTTGCCGCTGCCGGTACCGCCGCTGATAAAAATGTTATACCCTGCCACCACAAGATCCCTTAGAAAATCAACGGCTTCTTCGTTAATAGCGCCAAAGTTAAGCAGATCCTTCATCTGGATCGGATGTTCCGGAAACCTCCGAATGGTAACAATCGGTCCATTTAATGCCACCGGCGCAAGCACAATATTGACACGCGAACCATTTTCCAGCCTGGCATCCGCGATCGGCGATGCCTCATTTACCGTACGGTTGCACTTTGCGACGATCTGCTGGATCACATCCTCTAACTTTTCCGGCGATTCAAAGGTCTTGTCCCATTGCATCAGCCTGCCGTTACGCTCAATAAATATATTATCTACCCCATTGATCATAATCTCCGTGACACCGGGATCAGAAGTCAGNTCTTCNAAGATATCCAGTTTTCTGATGGCATAAAACAATTCTTTGGAAAGCTCTTTCTTCTGCTCATAAGCAAGACCGTATTCCCGCCCTTTTTGGATGATCACCTGATCAATCAGCTCCCGGATTTCCTCATCCGACATTTCTCTGGAAAGACTGATGCGCTCCTGTACCGCCTCTTTTAATTCTGTTTTGACGCTTTTTTCCGATTTTTTCTCACTCACAATATACCCCGCCTGTTTTTATATGCATAACCGCTAAAATAATACACATAATGATGATCCCATAAAATCAATGACCTTTCACGCTACGCCGGCATCACCGCGATCTTTCTCACATAATCCGCCAGCTCCCCATAACTCATCTCCTCCAAGGTCGCGGGAAGAGATTTAAAAATTGGAAACTCCAGTTTTTTGGTTTTGCTGATGACATCCTGATATTCCTGCCGTTCCAGAAGATCTTCATATTCTTTCATCTTGTGGAGCGCCACACCGTCCATCCGGTTCAGCGTGTAAATATAGCTGCATTCCCGCAGGACATCGGGAAGTCCCTGCACCAGCTCCGAAAGATCCAGTATAATGACGTCATAATTGGCACATTCTTTTAAACTATGGATCANNAAAAGCCAATCCTCCGCCTTTACTGCNGCAATATCCATATAGGAATATGCCGGCGCNACATAATTCAGGCCATTTACATTNGATACCATNCTTTCCAGTTTNTATAANAACCGTTCTTTTCCATTGCCCAGAAAATATACNAGATCCGTCAGATCCTTTTCCTCTTCCCTGCCNAGCAGTCCNGANAATCCGGAAAANGGTTCAAAATTCAGATATAAAACACTCTGNTTTTTTGCCAGAAACTGTCCCAAAAGAAGNGAAAAAGAAGTCTGGATACNCCTTCCNAGGGGCGAATACACNCCGATCAGNCTGCTATCNTTNTGNGNCGTNCCATNTNCNTTTACCNTACCATTCCANTCTGCNTACAGCTCCAGNATCTTCTTCCGGATCGTCTCNGCNGANTGATATTTACGGATGATCNTCTCTGCNTTNCCNNNNATANTGCCTTNATCCTGCANAAGTATGANCATNCCNNANGANTNNTTTTCTGCCAGATCCTGAAACATGTTTTCTCCAACCAAAACAACCTCAAATCCTTTTTTAGCATTTTCTTTTTGAAATTCCTTGATATCCCCATAGATACTAACGGAAAAAGGAAAGGAACTCCGGCTGATCAGGTACTGCTGCAGCTTCTCCATATATTTTTCATCAGAATCACAGATTGCTAAACGATCATTTTTCAAAACGCTTCCTCCTAACTCATACAGACAATCAAAAATGCAATTAGAATAGCTATGCTGTAATGAATGACACATCTTTTCTTTCCTGCCATTTCTTTATGATGCATTTCTTCTTTATGATGCATTTCTTCTGTCTGCTGCATATGATTCATATAAACAGTTTCTTTGATCTCTCCTATCTGATCTTTTTGTTTACAACTTGAACTTATATTCCTATTACTTATTTGTATCTTATGACGGTTTTGTTGAAGCAAATTTTTTCTTTGTTTACCATCTCCCACCCCCTTTATGAATTTTTGGAATTTTTCGTCAAATAAAAATGTCAATTTTGCAGTTTTCCCTGCGGAATAATAAAGTACCTCCTTTCCCAGATTTTTTATGATCTGTTGTATTGTCTCCTTAAGGATTGGTTGATCCGTGGATTCTTTTCGTCGAAGGACGAATAAGATACTACCTTTGATTATTCCAATTGCTGCGCCTACAAATAAGGAATAGATAGAAATCGTCATACCCTGTTTCAATCCGAGAACTGCCGTCACAACGGATAGAAGCTTAATGTCTCCTGCTCCCAGACATCTAATAACATATAATGGGAACAAAATCAAAATACTGCCAATAAGATCTTTTAAAGCTCCAAACATTCCTGGCGGGCCGGCCCTGCTCAGTTGATAGATCACACCGACCGCCATTCCTGTCATCGTCAAAACATTAGGTATCCTGTATGTCCTGAGGTCTAAAATCACCGCCAGAACCAGAAAAAAGAATAATCCTGCAATCATCGTTACCTCACATATTTACACTTTTCACGCATCTCAAGCATTACATACTACATTTGAAGAAAGGACAATAAATTTGCTAAAAAACACTAAAACACAACACACTTCGTAACTCTTTGATTCCTGGGAAAATCTGTTAATAAAACATTACCCTCAGATTCTAATTGGATGTAACAGATTTTGCAGAAGATCCTGCTTTGACTTTTTGTTTTGACTTGTTTTGAATCGTATCACAATATTTTTTATTTGTCCAGAGGATTTTTAAAATTTCCGAAAATTTTATAAAACATCTCTATTTTTTCGTATTTTTTTAATTTGGGTTGATTTTATTTTAGTTTCCATGTAATTATTTCATTGTTTCAGGGCATAAAAAAGACGTCAAATCCGGCTGTTTTCACACTTTAGGAAGACACCAGTTGATCGTTTTTCGGAAACACAAATAATAGCATTTTCTGTGCGGGATCAATACCGCAAAGCAAGATGATTTCACCGCAAACCACGTGCATCCATCAATGGATCCAAGAGGTCAATGCTGCCTCAGATAAGCAAGAAGCCCCTCACAACATTCGGAGACATCTTTATATGTCTCATCAAAATTTCCCGTATACCATGGATCGGCAATATCTGCATTTGAACCGGTAAAAGTCCGGAACTTATAAAGCTTACCGTCCGGATCGCCTTTCAGCATCCGGTTAAGATTTCTCATATTCCATTCATCCATGCCGATGATATAATCAAACCGGTCGTAATCCGCCCAGGAAATCTGCTTTGCCCTATGAGGAAGCACAGGGATCCCCACCTCTCTTAATTTATTCACCGTTCCATAATGGGGCGGATTGCCGATTTCCTCAGTGCTTGTAGCCATAGAATCAATATAAAACTGATCCGCGATCCCCATGGTATTTACCATATGCTGAAGCACAAACTGGCTCATGGTGCTGCGACAAATATTGCCGTGGCAGACGAAAAGTATTTTAATCATTGTTATCAAACTCCTTAATATGCCGTAAAACGTCCAGTTTTGCTAGGTTTCCCAGATATCTTATGCCTTGCTCTCAAAAGAACAAATGTTGCAAATCAGAGCATATTTTAGCAAGTTATTACTACTTATAAATCTCATTGGACAAAAATTCAATTTATTGGTCAAAAACCCCCTTAATTCAGAGCAACACATCTCCCACTACACTATTACATTTTCCTCTATGAAAACCTTATTAAGCTGCATCGAACTTCGTATTACCTCTCGCATAAATACTTTAAAAAGCTTATCATAATTCTGACTTTTATCAATGTTATTTAAACCTTCATAATACTCCTCCTTTTCCGGATATTTTATATAAATTGGCGGAAGTCCTTTAAGTCTGTATGTCCAATTTAATAATGCCCGTGAACATCTTCCATTACCATCTCCAAATGGATGGATTACAGTTATTCGGTGATGGATTATTGCAGCCTGCTTTATAACATCCGCAACTGTTAACTTGTCCATCTCTTCTGTCAGCGCTTTCATTGGTGCGTCTAGAGCAATTATTTCCTGTACAATCATATGATAATCTACGGTTTCAAACTCTGCACCTGTAACAAAATTATTATCTTGGCGATACAACCCGCCTGCTTCTGGAAATGGGGCATATTGATACAGCATCTTGTTCAATTTCTGTATTTTATAAATATCTAACTTATCTTCCGTGTCATATATATAATCATATAAAGCAGAATGGCCTGCTACTTGTATGATTTCTTCATATTCTTCATTACAATACTGACTCTCATTTTTGTTGTATCGCAAATCAGCAATTATTTCTGCAACTACATCATCATCAAGGTTGAGCCTTTCCAAACGGTTTTCATGATAAATAAAATCATTCTTAAATATGTACCAAGCATATTTATTGTCTATACTCCAAAAATACTCATATGAATTAACTACTTGCTCCCACAGATTTACGTTTTCTGTATCTAAGCCTAATTCTATTTTCTTTTGTTCCGGCTTAAACTTACGATTCTCCCGTTTTATTATCTTGGCATCTGCCTCGCCATCCAACATATTAATTTTATAGGCGACCGAAAAAACTGCAGATTCAAAGCTCACACCAAAATGCTCTGCAATCTTCAAAATATCACTTCTGTTTACTTTTCCATCTACAGCATACTTTCTTGCCTCAGCTCTAAGATATTGCGTTGGCATAAGTAACTCTGACGCAAATGCATCAGCAAAGCTTTCTATACTGTTCTTCTTTCCGCTAATCGGACAAATACTACTGTCACGGTCTTTNATGTGATGACACAATTCGTGTGCTNCAGTATATCTTTGACGGGTTATAGGTCTCCCAAAATTAATACCTATAACCGGAATATCATCTTCATCATCCGGTAAAATGTAAATACCCTCCAAATCCTTAAATTCCATAAATTGATATATAATTCCAAAATCGCGTATCATTTTAAATGGATCAATAGGAAAGGAGGGNNCTTTACCATCANAGTATTCAGCTATAACTGCCTGTGCTAATGCTTCTGCAGACATTCCTTTGCGATATAACTCAATAACATTTCTCAATTCATCGTCTCCNTGTATCTACGCTTGAAATTTATCANATTCATAATTTCCTTCTTATCTATNTCGGAGAGTTCTGAAAANGTTCTTGCAAATGCTCTAACTTCATTTTCTTCAGATACATTTCCNTNCAATAATTCATCAGTAGTTACNCCATAAAGTTCAGAAAACTTAGTAAGTTCATCNGTGGTTACTNTACGTGTCCCNGCCTCAATAGCAACTATTGTTGTCCTNGTCATACCTAATTGTGTCGCTACAAATTCCTGAGAAAGTTTCAAACTCTTACGCACTTGCTTCAATCTTTCATTCATAATAACCTTTCTCCTTTCATCAGTCTCTATATACTATACTCCTACTGAAAGAAATATGCAACATAAAATGTCAGAATTTATGACATTTTTTACAAGGTTCATCCAAGATTGTCCATTATTTTCCACTGTATTGACCTGTTGAAAGGAGTTAAATAGCAGTTTTTTACTCCTGAAAACTGCCATTTTATCATTCTTCTATTCCTGTGTCATTCAAGGCTCTTTCAAAAATGGTGTAGTAGTGTTGTAGTAAGCGCCTTCTCTCACTATAAAACCATTGATTTTACAGGCTTTTCTGGAATATTTCAAGATACTGCCGTGGCACACAAAAAGTATTCTAATCATAATTTATTCCTTTCTCAAAATGCCCGAAAATGCCGAGTTTTGCGAGAGTACGCCAAGTTTTTAAGACTTGGGATTTTCCTTTCAAAATCCACACAACTTGGCATATCGTAGTATGGGTCAGCACATCATGGCCTTGTATAGTAGTAAAATCGTAGTAAGAACGGGGTGCACTGCAATGTTTTATGTCAAAAATCTATTACTTTTGGCGGGCATTGCCAAGTAATTCTGCCCGGCTTTTTATTGGTTATCCTCTAACAACATTTATTCCGCCTTGCTCGTCCACTTCAAAAACCTTCACATCCCGCAGCAAGTGCCCATTAATACGGACAAAGTATTCCGCCAAGGTTTCCTGTTTCTTGGGATGTACGGCTTTCTTTATACATAAGACCTTCGTGGTGTCCTCAGGCAGATAGCCCATGTAAAATAGCGCCTCATTCATGCCCATCATCTTCCCACTCGGCACATTCCCGGTGTCCGTCCATGCATAGCACTTGCACTCTACAACTATCTTCTTGTCATCCGAAACACAGTCAAACTTATGATTTTTAGAAAGATGCCCTATCGGAATTGCCATCTCCAAATCAAAGTCCGTCTGAAAATATTCCTCCACACTCTTGCAGACCATTTCCTAAAAACCCTTACCCACCTTCGGGTTTTCACTGTTCGTGTTCATTCGATTTTTCTCCTCGACCGTTTTTTCCCTTTTCGGAAAAGTGTTCCTATTAACTACTCTATAAACTGAAATTTTACCATTTATTTTATCAGATGAAGATATGGATCATCGTTATCTCCCATAATATCGCAAACTGATTTTTGCCATAAATCTTGTCGTTTGTTTACTTTCATATCCGAACATACTTTGTCAATATCGGCATCATAACCGATAACAAGCCAGTCCGTCAGAAATTGAATGCCAACCTGATATGTATCTTTTGGGTCAACAGAGTTTTTAATAGCGTTATTCCAATCTACAGCATAAGCAGGGTCAGCCGTACTGTCATCATCAAGTAAACTCATACCACCTAATAAACCGCCTAAAGAGCTATTTTTATCTTCTATCCATATCAATTCTAANTATNTAAAAAAAATACGATACCCTATCAAATTATTCAAAAGAAATTCCCCTTACAAATACCAATTTTTGATAGCATTATAACAAGTTTTTAACAGGTACGCAATTCCGAAAAGGGAGATTTTTTATTACAGTGTTCCTTTACCGGACATTCCCTACATTTCGGGGATGCTCCGCAGATTTTCCCATACTGCTCAGAGCAGAAACTCCAGATGATATTGTCGATTGAAGCCATCGAAAGTCCACTCTCTTTTGACAGTCTCCTCACAGTATCAATGACCTCCGACACCGTTGCCGTTTCGTGGTTGCCTGTCCCCATCCGTTTCGATCCAAGGAATCTCCTCAAGTGGACATCCGGCTTTGCACCGTCAATACCCACATTTCGCAGATACTCCCAGCACAAAGCCTCTCCCATATTCCGCAGCTTATATTTCGACTTGTAATTTGTCAACACTTTTACTATCTTGTGTGCCGGAGCAGATGTCACGAAAGCATCAAGGCTGCCATACTCTGCCTCTATGGAACGCAGTGTCGCAATATTGTCCGGCAGATACTTCATCTGGTCATGTATGTTCCTGTTTCCGCATTTTATCTCTCTGATGCGGTCTACAAAATATGTATCAGGCTGTTCCAGTATCCTCTCCGCATCGTATCCAAAGAAAATACCATCTATCTCGTCCAGGTGCTTCACGACCTCTGCCCACGGTCTTTGTGCGCTGAGAAGGGAATACACCATCGCCTGCAAATGTTCTGAAAAATCATAGTTCTTACCATCCTTGCGAGCCGATACTTTATTGTCAATTGTTTCATCATATTTCATGCCGTGTTCAGTTAAAAAATCCCGCATTATAAAAAGATAATCACACTCCCTATGGACACGGACGTCTCCCGGTTCATCAATCTCCTTCAACCGCTCCAGCCATTTTTTAATGCAGCCTTTCTTAAAAAATCCGAACAATGCACCATCACAGAATCGCTCCGCCCGGACAGCGCCCATTAGCATCGCCATAACGCATTTTCCGTCCAGTTCAGACACATCTTTATCAGACATGGAGTCCATTCCCCAATCGATACCGTTAGCCTTCAAAATATTGCCGTAACGGTTCAGCTCATACTCCGGGTGCATCTGTTCAAAATCATATATAGCATCCTCAACCTCCCGGACAAGCCTTGAGTAATTCACAAACGGCATCTGGACAAGGTGTTCCGGCGTTCCGTTATTCACTCGGTCAATCACCCAATCCCCGATTTTATCGTCTTCAATCATCGGCAGAAAGTCTGTTAGTGACTTATACAACTCAGACATATAACGCCTCACGCCCCTTTCTCCATAAATTTAATAGTCATTGTCCTTGTTGAAATCAAACATATTTCCAAAAATTCCACCCATAATGCTTATCTCCGTTTCTTTGATAAGAACAGTCTATCACACCATGTGTCCTAAAAAACGGACTTATTTTCTACCGTTCATCTGGAAATTGAATATTCAAAGAGGTCAAAGATGCGGTTCTTCGACCTCTTCGTATTCCCTATTTACTACCCTTTACGGCATCGAACATTGATTTTCTCATGCCGTCCAGCCACTCCTTGTTCGCCATGCACATTCCTCCATAGCAATGCTCTCGAAACATGCAAGTTTCACAAATAATCTGATTAACACTTTGCCGAATCAGGTCATCATCAGACGGTAGCTCATACGAATCCACTTTTTGTATATTTGATGGATTCCTTAATCCGAAATCTATCTGTTTACCATTACCGGTTTTTANATATCGATATGTTTCCGCAAAAAACTCCAGACAATCACCAACTTGATAATCCTCAAATTTCTCAATTGACATCCAAACGTGGTCCTCTTTTCCATCAAAGCACTCCCCATCCATGTACATACCACTTACATAGATGCGCTTAAAACAGATATTCTTTGAGGTTATCCTCTCGATCTGTCCGGCAAAGTCAAGCGGTACTTCATGGTGGCATAAAAAGAACCACCCTCTTATATCCCTTCCTATTGCCATCTGTGCATCAAGATATTCTTCATAGGTAAGTTTTTCGCCACCGAAAACTTCCTTCATGCCTTGTGGCGAAAAATCAATGTAGCCCCACTTCTGGGTATCCACAATGACATTCTGAGCCCAATACTCTTTCTTCAGTTCCTTCCACTCTGTGTTTCTTTTTCTTTTACTCATATTCTCGCACCTCCGATTAAAAGTGTCACTTTACAGTGACCTGACAATTTAATCTACGAATATGAGAGCTTCCTGCGCCATTCTGCACCCTCGTTTTAGTCTCATCAACTGTAGCACATTTTGTAATTTCATCATATATAGCAAGAATCCCTGTTTTATTACTTGAGGCTTTTCCTATCTGCAAATTTAATAACATTTCAGGCAGACAATTATTTTAACTCATATTCTTGTTCTTCGCTGCAACATATTTTTGATTTTTGCTTTTCGGTTTATCTGGAATTGACATCCTAAGCTTCCCTTTCCTCAATAGAGAATCCACTTCCGGCTTTATACTCTTTATCGTTCTGTATCCCATAAGATTTGCAATCTCTTGTTTACTCTTTTCTTCTTTACATATACTAAGAATTCGTCTTTCTTTATTCGTCAAATTTTTATCTTGAGTATTATCTTGGGTATTATCTTGGGTATTATCTTGGGTACTCTTACCATATAAACTCATAAATGTAACAGTGATATCTTCTCTCTTCACCTTATACTCCGGAATATCATTTCCGGCCACAATGCAACTGTCTTTTATTTTTTGAATGCCGCGTCCCCACGCCTCAACAAATCCAGCCCGAAAGAAAGTATTGGCAATCAACGGATTATATGGTCTGGATTTATGCGATTCCATCAAATCATCAACCGTCCAATCATCAGGAAATACGCAGTCATTCGCAATCATGATCCGATTATCATAAACCCGAATTTGAATCGGAACCAAAGTCGCATAATTTTTATGTGATATCGCATTTAAGACGGCTTCCCTTATCGCTTCCTTTGGATAAGGATATGTCTCTACTCGTGTAATGTTTTGATAAGAAATAAGACCTTTCAGATATTTTGTATAAATCAAATCCACGACACTGTCTGCCTGCGACAGCAAAGAGCCATGTACTTCATCCTGATACAAAATATCCGATTCCGTTTGAAAATAGGCAATCTTAACATAAGAGCCGGGTATCCATTTCTCCGGATTATGGTGAAAAAGCAAAATCGCTGCTCTTGTAAGTAAACCTTCATTGATAAGATTTAGGCGGTCAAGCAGCTGCTCATTACTGACCTGAATATCTGGCTCATCCATCCTGTTACTTTTTACTGCCTGTTCCCTAAAAATATCAAAACTGTCATTGCGTAAATCTTTTATCGCCACACCTTGTATGGGTATGCTGTCCCATGTGATTCCGGTCTTTTTCAAAAGGAATTGGTTCAAAGCTTGTCCTTTGAGCAACTGTTTTGTACTCCCGCTGCGATAATGATATTCTCCCCTGTAATTTACCGGATAAGTATTGGGATTGACACAAATTTCAATATAATCTTTCTCATCCTCNGTCAGCAAATTCACATCTACGATAATTCCAAGAACATNCCTTACCTTATTCGGAATATCTTCCATNANTTTNTTNCTGTNNNNAANNCCGATGACCGTACCGTCATCCTTTGTGCCAATATAAATCTTTCCGCCNTGTGCATTGGCAAATCCGCATATCCATTTCAGATATTCGTCACGCCAAGATTCTTTCCATTCAACATTCTGGCTTTCTGCCATAAATGCACCTCCAAAATCGAATTGNACAGACAATGCCTGCCCAATNTATATCATACCAAANTATTCAACNAAATACTATATTCCGTGTGGAACAGTTTTATATTTTTCGTTTGTCNTTTCAAGGCTCTTTCAAAAATGGTGTAGTAGTGGTGAAGTAAGCACCTTGGCTTTCCATGAAATCATTGATTCTGCAGGCTTTTCCAGAACATTTCAAGATACTGCCGTGGCACACAAAAAGTATCGATATCATGTTAATTTTTCCTCCTGAGATACTCTAATTTACCGTGTTTTAGCGCGATTTTCAGAAATCGTGCAGTATGTGCCAATCAAGTAAGTGCTGGCGCTGTATTCGCCCTATCATGAAATGGTTATTCGCCAGTTTGCAGATAAGATGAACATACTGTATACGGCAGCCAAACCGGAAACCAATCTTAAACTCCTGCGGCAGAAAGCAGGGACTCGCGCTTTAAGCTTCTCCCTCTTCTTCAACGTCCGCCGTCACCGCAAAAAACGCCTCCACAACCGCCGGATCAAAATGCGTGCCGGATTCCTCCCTGATGATCGCATACGCCTTTTCGAGCGGCATGGCATCTTTATAGCAGCGTTTAGAGGTCAGTGCGTCAAACACATCCGCCACTGCCATGATCCTCGCGCAAAGCGGTATTTCTTCCCCGCTGATGCCATGGGGATAGCCTTTTCCATTCCACCACTCATGATGATACGCCGCCATCTCCACCGCCATATTCAGATACTCTGATTCCCCAAGCTCCGCCTTTGCATGGGCAAGCAGCTCCTCGCCTGCCGTGGTATGCGTCTTCATAACCTCAAATTCTTCCTCCGTCAGTCTCCCCGGCTTGTTCAGGACAATATCCGGAATATGTATCTTCCCGATGTCGTGGAGCGGCGCTGCCACCACCATGTTGCTAAGATACTGCTCGGTCAGAATATCACCATATCTGCCCTGCTTTTTCATCTCTTTTGCGATACTCTCCACATATTCCGCCGTGCGTTTGATATGACCGCCCGTGTTATCGTCCCTGTTCTCCACAACCTCCGCCATAAATCTGATCATGCCGGACTGCATGCCGGAAACCCGCTCATGATAAAAGGAACGCTTATTGCCCTGCATAATCAGTGCAATGATCGTGATCGTCATAATAAATGCCGCGATGCTGCTAATACCGATAAAGGAAGAAAGACTGTGTCTATAGGCTTCTGCTGCTGCCTGGGCATTTTCCCCGTCTCCCGCAAGCTGCTTTGCAACTTCTCTGGAAAAAAACAGCATCAGGATACCGACCGCCCAAAGCAGATACCTCTCAGATCTTTGCAGGCTTCTGTGCTGCATATTCTCCTGAAACCAGCTGCGCCAGTTCTTCCCTTTCACATAGAATAAAATGATCAGTACGGTCAATATTCCATAAACCGCAAACTGGCAGATCTGTGTTTCCCGTTCCTGCAGCTCCAGCAGATACGGCGGCACAAGCAGAATAGGAACAAAAAGCCCGTTGATAATGCCCATAAACGGTATCATCAAAACCAGCCCCCACAGTCTGTGTTTTTTCCTGCCAAGACAGGTATTTAAGGCAATCATAAACAGCGCCGCAATTGTTGCGGCATCTTTCCCAACTACTAAAGCCACAACACAGATAAGGAAAAAACTTGCATAATAAAAAATGCGCTGTTTTTTAGCTTCCATATCCGGCTCTAAGAATACATATTTTTTTATCAGGAAACCGCTGACTGTGATCGCTACCGTTTCCAGCAATTCCAGTATTTCCGTCACCATGGTCTATACACCGTGCCTTTCGCTCTTTCCTTCTATTTTCCCTACATACCATCCCATGATATTCAGGATAGACAATTCACATTTTTATTGTAATAAATAGCTTCGTAAAATGCAACCAAATAAAATATGACCGGCCGTTTCCCCATGGATCACTCCACAAAACAGCCGGTCACATGACCGAAAGCCCCGCCTCATCAGCAATGCCTTTTTCTTATTTTGAATCTCCTACCAAATNTATNGTCAGCTCTGAAAATACTCCTGAAATGCTGATCTCATTTTCACTGTCGGCAGCTTTGTCATATTCTACTGATTCTCCGTCTTTTACATAAAAGACGTTACATTTTCTGCCTTTATTAATAACATTCACCACATTTTCCTCCGGGATATGAATGACCGCTTTTGCTTTCCATTGGTTAACATCCAGTCTTCCCGTGATCTTGTCAACAGTGATATCATAATTTGTTTTTCCTGTCAGCTCCAGACTTCCGCTGCTGTCTGAGATCAGGACGTGCTCCGCGTCGCCGTCATATTCCAGACGGTTCAGGTGAAGACCGCTGATTGCAAGAAGCTTGACGCTGGCTGCGATCTCGCAATGATCGGAATATTTATTCGGCAGGATGATCTCAACCGCCAGCGACTCCTCCGCTTCATAACGGCTCAGCTTATTTTTGTTGAGGCAGACCACATCCAGCTTGTTTTTCTTATCATCCAGCTTGATTTTGAACATGGAGCCCAGATCCTCAAGGCTTTCCGAAGACAGCTTGATATGCAGCTTCTCATCATCGCCGGATGAAAGCCGGATTGCTGCCGCGCTGCCGATATTGACGTCAAAATGCTTTTCACAGTCGATGTCATAGATCGTTTCACTGGTATATACGATCGTTTTCGGGTTTTCCTTTGTAACGGAATCCGTCAGCAGCTCATCTATGGTCGTCTTAAAGATCTCCGCTATGATCATCATATTTTCCACATCAGGCAGACCTTTTCCTGTTTCCCACTTCGTGATCGCCTGCCTTGAAACACCGATCTTTTCAGCAAGCTGCTCCTGCGAGATGCCCTCTTTTTTTCTGATTTCTTTTAATCTTTCTGAAAAATTCATATCCTTTCTCCTTCCTTTACATTTGATCCTTTAGACATTTGCGAAACTCTGTTCAAATTCTTTCCTAATTGTGCATCATTGACAATTCAACGCAGACACGCTTTCGCTCCGTGAAAAACGCAGCGGCACATAAGATACCAAAGGACGGCATCTAAGTGCCGGCGTTTTTCAAAGGTCTGCTTATGAATTTGTCAATGTTGCACAATAATATTTACGTTATCGAGAGTTTCGCAATTACCTTATACATTTAATCTCTTAGGCAATTGCGAAAGAACCCGATTAGAGTTTCGCAATTACCTTTAAATTTAATCTTTTAATAGTGAATATGCGGTTATCTTCTTGATTGGCGCTGAAAGAAGCACGCTGATCACAAATGCCACCGCCGTAAACATCACGGCAAATACGATCAATATCCAGACAGCTACCTCAAAATGATTTTTTATGGCTCCAATCATGGAAAATATGGTATTGTTCATTGCGGGAAGATACCACAGTCCGGCGACTGCAGAAATGATTGATGCCACAGCCACAACGGGGATAAAACTAACCGCCGTCTTAATCGTAAGCTGCCCGTTTGTGTATCCGATTGCTTTATAGATACCGAATTCCTGCTTACGCCTGCTGATCATGGAATTGATGATCACATACATCACCAGCAGCACCATCAGGACGGAGATCACAAACAGGATCACCACGATCACGGAAACGATGCCCGCATACATCATCTGACCGTTTTCACTCAGCTGTTCATAATTGACTGATGATTTGATGAGTGTATCGTGGTTTTCTTCATACTCATTGATAAACTCACCGGCAATTTTATCATGCAGATATACATTGACGGAATTTACGGATTCACCGATCTTTTCGTATCCTTCCCTTGTCAGCTGGCACACCGAGCCTGCATTATTCACGCTTTGAACATAACCGGTCACAAGGTAATTCGCCGATTTATCGCCAACGGTTAATGTTATGATGTTACCGATTGGATAGCTGTCTGAGATCGCGTTCCCTACTGCAATTTCATTCTCGTTCACGGGACTTCTGCCCTCATAACAGATATCGTTTGTTGCCTTTGAAAAATCTTCACACACAAAGGCTGTCAGACTTCCGTCCTCATAGCTTACAGGCACGGAAGCATATTTCAAAACAAGCTTTACACGGCTGTCAGTTTGAAGAAGTTCCTCAAGCTCCGTCAGTTTGCCGTCCTCTGCCGCAAAAATAACGGACGGTATTTCTTCTGAAAGCGTATTCATAAAATTATCCGGCCTGACATTTACATTATATAAGAGCGTTCCCGCAAAAGACAACAGCACCATGATACCAAATGAAACAATAAATAATAAGATGCTTTGTCCCGCCGATTCGTCTCCGGTGATGCCTCTTATGGCGTTGATCGGCTCTAATCTATGTATTTTCCTTGCGGAAAAATAGGAAAAGAGTAATATTGCGCACGTCAGTGTCAGTATGACAATCAACAATGCCATGATATCAAACTCAGGCGTATAAGAAAATCCTGATTGGATCGCCAGAATACCTGCTACAAAAGGCAGGACCGCATTCGACAAGACGATTCCAATCACTGTAGCGGTAATGCCTACAAGGATGTAGGGCATGATCGTCGAAGCAATGATCAGA
>WFLX010002352.1_pt1 | contig 18363 bp, 15 predicted proteins | sample 4967041 | NCBI WGS metagenome assembly WFLX01 (sample SAMN12857096, study PRJNA449069) | gut metagenome | isolation source: stool from male and female vole | host: Microtus ochrogaster | place: USA:Florida | collected 2017 | reverse complement strand
TCCTCAGCGTCTGCAAGAATTCATGAAGGGGGAGAAGCAATCAATTGCCATGACCCCTAATTTCACTGATTTCAAACATTACCTTATGAACGTATAATTCAACTTTCGCATGCTCAAGTAGAAGGTTAATAGGGTTAATGAGGTTAAGAAGGTTATGATTTGAATGAAGGGATACAGGAGCAGAACCTGTAAATGCCTTATAATGTAAAGTACCTTAATATAATTGTAGAAGAGCTTTATTGAGAAGAGGCTCATTTTCTTAGATGGAGTAATGGGTCTTTAGGATATTTCCATCTTTGTCAGTCAGCACTTCGATTGGAATTCCGGAGAAATTGAAGAGTCCGCAAAGAGGCTGGTAGGCATTACTATAATGATATCAGAAGATTATATTGTTTGTATAGCTGTCAACGATTTGTTCCATCTTGGTATTGATTTGCTCAATGCGGTTTAATAGTTTTTGTATGGCTTTGGTCCTTTCTTCATAAGGTATTGCCATGCTTTGAATATTACGAATCTGTTGGTTATAATCGCTAATCATATTCCTGTATGATGCAAGGGCGATCGTCATTTGTGTGGTGGCGTTAGTTTGATTTTGGGAGGAAGTATTCATCCCTAATCTTGCAAGTAGGGCTGATACAGGCACCTCATTTTGCCAAGCAGATACCATAAAATAATATTGNTCACTATTCTGGATGTCATAATAGCCATCGTGCACTGTCAGATATAACGTAAATCCCGGAATGAAATAAAGATTTATCCATGCCGAACAAAGATTATCTCCCGGCATAATAGCACGGATGCGAGCTTGTTTTATTACGTCTAAATTTGTTTCATATCGGAATTTCTTATTCTTGACTTCCACACATGCCACCAGATCTTTATCTGTTATATTTCCGTCGATATCTGTAATATAAATATTGTAGCATGAATCAGGAATGTCTAAAGCAACNTTTCCTTCAATCACGAATTTGTATGATCCATCATGTGGGGCAGTAGCCATTTCATAAATATTGCTGTTTTGAGCTGATAAATTAGTCGTAGCAATTCCTGTGGCTACCAAAGCGNAAAGTATAAATAAAATCTTTTTCATGATAAAATCCTTAATGTTAAATACTTTCTAATATCTTTTCACGCATTTCCTGTATATAAGTCTCGGTTTCTGCTATTTCATAGCGTACTCTTTCTATATATGTCTGTCTGACAAGGCGGGTATAGTCATCAATCTCATCGGTAGAAAGCATTAGCTTGCCGGAAGTCTTTTGATCCTCGTAATGTAGTGCTTTCATAGGTCCCTCTATTGTGGCATACATATTATACCCAGATGCATCCGTCGAAGACGTCTCAAGTGTTTCAACCGTTGATTCCAAGCTTTCCATGCTATCGTCTTCTTTAATAACGTTGCTTTTGACGTTATTTTTAGCTATCAGCATATTTTTTTCGGCAGGAANATCTNCCTTTTCANNTTTTTNTTCTGATATTTCATTTTCNATTGCAGGGGGAGCAGGAGNATTCTNATGCTTTTTTTCAATAGCAGGNNCTNCTGANGNNANTAAAGGAGTNGAATGCTGTGTTTCCATTTTGTTGCCGACAAAAATAGTAATGACAACTAATACTGCCACGGCCGCTGCAGCTCCGGACCACATCCACCATAGCCTACTCTTTCGCCTTTGGGCTGAATATGCTTCTGCCTCTGCAATCACTCTTTCCATGAACCCTGGAGAGGTGTGAAAGTCGCATCTTGGGGAGAGAAGATCCTCAATGTCTTCGTCTGCCATATATGTTTTTCTTTCTTCGTTCATGTTTTATTATTTTTTCTGTTTTTTGTTTAGGTTTAGTTTCTCTTTTATATACAAGATCGCATGTCGATATCGAGATTTTGCTGTTGCTTCCGATATGCCTTGAAGATCAGCAATTTCCTGGAAAGGAAGATTATCATAACATCTAAGCCTCACTGCCTCAGCTTGATTGTCGGGCAATCCATCAAGAAGACGTGTGATTCTCCTGAATTCATCACTGATATCTTCTTCGGGCTCTTCCGGGATATCCTCAGTCTCTTCTATTGAGATCATCGTTTCTTTTTTCTTGCGTAGCCAGTCAATGCAACTGTTGCTGATGCTACGTAGCAAGTAAGCCTCGTAGTTCTTGATTTCTTTCCCATCTATCATTGCTCGATAAAACCTTATAAAGACATCTTGCACAGTATCCTCTGCCACTTCACGAACGCCAATCCTTATGTATGCGAAGCGGAATAGTCGGTCTTGATATTGACTGACTATATCTTTGAATATGTCTATGTCTGAAGTCTTCTTCGGATCCATGATTTTGATTAGGCCTTCTTTCCGTTACTAATGCTCCGGATTGATGTCCTTTCATATAGGTAGACGAAGAAATTTCTCAAAAGATTGAAAATTCAAAAAAAATTTTGTAATTTTAAATTCTGTTTTCCCCTTCAGCTTTTCTCTCTGTGAGAAAGTGTCTGAGTATGATGGTTAGGAAATAAGCGAAAGTATAGTATTGCCCATTGAATCCAATATTGTCCCTGCTGAGCTTGATGCCGTATCGGATATCAGGTATCCTTCCATCGGTAATTTTTACCAACGTGCGAGGTGAGCTGTCAGCTATTATGGAAGCAAAAATTAACCAATAAATATTAATGTCCATTTGTCCTTTTGTGCTTCTGTCTTTCAACCTTTGTGCCATACGATTGTTTTTAAGATAAATTAAATCTTATTTAGAAGATAGATATAACTATTATTTGTAATCTCTAAACTGAAAATACTATGAAAAAGACGATTCTACTGCTCTTCGCTTTCGTAGCGGCACTTACAGGAATGGCTCAGGTCCAGATTCCATATCAGGAAATTCCTTACAATGTACATTATCATTGGGGAATCGNTGATGTGNCTATAGGTCNTGGCAAGGNGACTCTTTCTTCACAAGGCGACCAGTTTAATGCTACCCTTGACGGGAACACAATCCCTTGGGAAGGTCGTATCTTCTGCGTCAGTGATACCCTTAANGCTACNATGNCTCCCGGTACTCCTTATAGTCGAGAAACNGTTAGCTACGAAAANGGTTGGTATCTAAAGCCAAAGGTAATGGAATATAGAAGCGACGGTTTTGTGGCTTCAAATCCCGCTAACTACAAGAATATTGCAGGTCAAGGTCAGCTGAATGCCGATGCCAATACAATGGAAGCTGTCACAGTGACTGCCGACATGCTTGGAATGTTCTACTACTTCCACGAAATTGATTTCGACAGCATGTCTCCTGGTCAACAAGTGACAATTCCTATCGATGGAGGTTACGCACAATCAGTGACACTAACATATAGCGGAGAATCATCATACAGAGGATTCTCTACATATTCAGTCTCTTTCGAATATACGTATCATGGAGTCCCCACAGGGTATTCAGTTAAAGCAGAAGTAGACCAAAGCACCCGAATTCCGGTTCTCCTCGCTGCCGAATTGGCGATTGGCCATGTAGAGATGATATATGAATAACTCAACTTTCTCAAGCTCAAGTTGAAGGTTAGAAAGGTTATCAAGGTTAAAAGGGTTATGCATTGACAAAGAGAAAACCTGATTCTTTTTGTTCTTATTAGTAGTCTTAGCCTCTTAATCAGCGAAGTGATAATCTCTTAACCCTCAAGTTGAGCTTGCGAAACTGGAAATTAGAATGGAATTATTAATGTGACTCTATTGAGTTGCATTTTTTTATGTCAAATACGGAAATGTGCGTGAATTTGGTGGTCAGACCGAATTGGGGCATTTTGAATTTGGTGGTCAGGCCGAATTTGGGTATTTTGAATTTGGTGGTCAGACCGAATTTAGGATTATTAAGAAAGTTGGAAAACCATTAACATTAAGATGCTCCATGGTCTTATCCGTCATTTCTTGATCCTCTATGAATATTTGAGTGGCATTTGAAATGCCTGGAGCCAATTTAAGCCAGGAAACGAAACTGCGCCAAGTTTGGAAACTAGGCATTGTCACTCAGTCGCTTAGCTTGCTAAGTTCCTTCGCTCCGCAGCCAACCTGACTCAAGATTATCTCGCATTTATCATGTCATTAATTTTTGCGAGCTGCTTATTATTTTGATTATTTCTCAACTNTCGAAATCTCAAAAATCTCACTCAAAGGCATAGAGGGTTAGAATTTCATCTGTGAACGACCAGTCTTTAATCTGAGTTTCTCTCTGTGAGAAAGCGTCGGAGCATGAAGGTAAGGAAATAAGGGAAGGTATAGAATTGCCCATTGAATCCAATATTGCCTCCGCAGAGCTTGATGCCGTATTGGATGTCAGGTATCCTTCCATCCTTGCCGTTTCCAATCGGCAAGAATTTTATCTATTTTGCGTCTAAGTGAAATCATATTGAAAATCTATAGATTAGACTGCAAGTATAATTTGTTTTCACAAAATATCCAAGATTTTATCTCAAAATTTCACAAAAATCCAATTAATTGATGTTAAATTTTCACATAATCCAAATAATTAATCCCGAAAAAATCACTAAATTCTAAGTCAGCACACAGAGGATACATAGAAAGAACTTTAGCATTTAGGCGCTGAACTCTTTCGCTTCGCTCTTTCGCTGAACTGGCAGAATGGCGCAGAATTTTTCTATTTCCTGAAAAATCTTAATCATCGTTTAATAGTGATAGTCTGCCATGTCACAGTGAATCCCTTATCTGCAACAGCCACATTTTGAAGCCATGAATGAAATTTGCTCAAATCCATGGTCTGTGGTTGGTGTTTTGAAATATCGGCACCATCTGCAAGTGGAAGTGTGAACTCCTCGGGTGAAAATACAAAGACTACTTTGTTTTGAACCTCTTTAGTTTCCAGATGTGATAACTTAGAATAAAAAATTCTGCCGTTTTTCCAAGATTTGACAAACGCCTCCCGGTGATGGAAGGCGTTTGGTGTAGTTACGGATTTGGTGTATGAGGATTACTTGCCGAAGATGCCGCCGAGCATACCACCGGCTTTTTCCTTGAGTCCGTCAAGGACATTACCCTTCATGCTGTCAAGATTAATGTTTTTGAGGAGGCCGTCGGCATGAAGTTTAGAGACGATCTCAGTTATGTTAAGATTCTTGAGGTCAAAACCTTTGAGTGCGGTTGTTACCTTTGCGATGTCGAAGTTGTCGCCGAAGTTTTCCTTTAGNNGGGCGATGATTTGCTGAATATCCATAATATTGTTTTTAGAGTGAATGTTTATTTTTTCAACGCTGAAATCAAAAATTTGTTCATTTTTATTTCAACTTGGGCTTCAGTTCATCCGGCGTCTCATTTGTATACATCTCCACGGGAGGAGTCTCTTTTGTGAAGAAGTCTGTAACAATCTCAGGAGTCAAAGTAATTGAAGGCTTGAAGTCATCGCTTGCCATATAGTCTAAAATTGCGTTACGCATACGCTTTGCCACTACCCGCTTGTCAAGATCTTTGTTGATGTCCATCGTTGTCATGAAAAGCTTGCCGTTCAAGACATTTGCTTCCACTACCATGCCGAGTTTGCGGCTAAGATGCCATGTATCGATAGGCTGTATCGGCGACTGATATTCCGCTGGAAGTTCAAGCAGATTCATCACTTGTGCCTTGTTAAGCAATTCCCACCAATTGAGATTACTCCAATCATCAGTCGGAAAACCATGGGCAAAGAGTGGGTGAGTGGTATCGATGTAAGCTCCCGTTGTGTGCGGCGGACGCATCTTAAACCAACTCGTGTTCCAGAACACAGGAAGATAATTCTGCACTATATCCTTTCCAAGCGTCACTTTCCCAGCTACCGTCAGAAGTACATTCCCACCTTTCTCAAGAATCTCGATAGCCTTTGAATCAAGAGTATCAGTGACAAAAATATTTTTCGGAATATCAACAACTTCTTCTTCCGGATATACCCAATATTCCCAACTATTGTGTCCTTTATCGCCAACTTTGACCGAAAGCGTATACTTCATTGGACTTGTCACTTTCTGAATAGGGAGTGCGATTTTGCCAGCCTGATTATTCTTGCCTACCGGTATTTGGGTATTGCCAAAGATTCCCACTGCAACCGTACGCCCATCATTATCTGTCACATTATAGGTTACTTTGGTGTCGCTCAAGTCATCAGTTGTAGCATTTATTATCTCGACAGGAATTTTAACAGAATCTGTATCCGTNAACACGAATTTTGGGAATTTTGCCAAAGNNACAACCGGACTGNANAACTCCCTCCATTTTTCGCCGTCTACATATCNCTTCTCTTTCCAGAACACNTTGAGAACNCCCTCCAGCGCNGTTCCCTGACCGCTGTAGTNNTTGAGTGCCAGCAGTTGGAAACCCGTATAATCCGGAGTTCGGAGATTTCTTTCTATCTCATATTTATAGCAAAGAGTCTGAAGCTTTCCACTTGCATTCAGGAATTTTTTGTCCATACCTTTCATTCCATTCTTCTCAAGAAGATCACGGAAGATTTCAAAGTTCTTTGCCTTATATGGTCCGGTATATTGCGAAGTCTCATCAAGATCGGGGAAAGCACACCACTGACCCTGCTCATGTGCAAGGATAGGGGAGTTGTTAACGGGATTTTCTTCTGTTGGTTTGAAGTTTCGAGGAGTAGATATGTCTTGAGAATAATCATCGTCGCTCGAAGGCATACGGTTTTTCCATTCAAGACCTCGGCCACCACCTTTCACGTGGTATTCACTGCCACCATCCCAAGCCCAGCCACCTCCTACTGATGCACCGCAGTATATTTTTGTCGGGTCATAATCCTTCATAGTTGACACCCACATATCGGTATATGGTACCCAATTGCCCGCAGGTTCGTTTCCGGCCGCCATCATGACAAACGATGGATGATTGCCGTAAGCATCTAAGATGGCTTTCCCTTCGTCGATAAGATATTGATCGATAGGCATACCGTTGCGGAGTTTAACCCCATGATTTGGCCAAGATGGTCCTTCCGGTTGAAGATAAATTCCGGCTTTGTCGGCTGCGGCAAAAGCTGCTTCGGGAGGACAATAACTGTGGAAACGCATCATGTTGATGCCATATTTCTTGCATTTCTCAAATACCTTTGCCCAAGACTCTTCGTCAGTAGGAGCATAGCCGGTTAGAGGGAAACAGCAGTTTTCAACAGTTCCACGCACATACATCGGGCGTCCATTGATTAGGATGTTTCGCTCAGAGACCGTTATATCGCGCATACCAAATGATGTTGTAGTCGAGTCTTCTCCAAAGTTTACTGTGACATTATAGAGAGGAGTTGAAAACTCATCCCAAGTCTTCATATTGTCTTCAAAATCAATAGTGAAAGAGAGTGTGTCCCCACTTAATTCCCAATTTGGAAGATTAAATACTTCCTCTCCATCATCGGAGACTACCTGAGCATTTACTCTCTTGATTTTCTTGGCATTCNCNCCTTTTATANCCTTAATTTCNGCTTTCCTATTCTTTACNTCNGGATAGACTCTTACATTCTTNATATATNCATCTTTAGGAGTCGCTTTAAGATATATGTCGCCTGTGATTCCATTCCAGTTCCCTTGTGTCTGGTCTGTGACGCTATGGGAATCCTGACCTACACATACATTCTCAATACCATTGTAGACTGTCAGTTCTATCTCATTATTCTTGCCGGCATTGACAAATTTTGTAATGTCATATTCATGTGGCGTCGAGAGCGACATTTGATGCCCCACTTCTTCACCATTGACTCTTAGTGTGGTCTCAATATGAGGTCTTTCCAAATAAAGGATAACTCGCTTCCCTTTCCAATCAGCTGGTATATTTACATTCTTCTTGTAATAAGCATTGCCCACATATTCCTTATCTGGCGTAAGGAAGAAAGGAAACTTAATGTTTCCGGTTTCGCGATAAGGCTTGTAAAGGTCACTGTAGTAATACGACATATCATAGAGCGATCCCGTCCATTTTGTGTCGGTGTCTACATCATTTCCTTTGCCGTTAGTCAGCATAGATCCTGGTAGTGTTATTTTATCATTGTAGGCAGGCTTTTCTCCATATCCAAATTGCCATGTACCTGAAAGATCTATCTTGTTATCTGATGCTCCGAATGCATTGCAGCAATAAAAGAGCGCTATGGGCAGTAGGAATTTTTTCATTGTTCTATAGGTATTATTTTGATTTCTTTTACATTCTCTCCCGGCGTAATGTCTGCTTCTTTTGGGAAATAGACAGGCATATCAGGTTGCAAGGGGAGAATGCGGAGTTCAATGTTTTGAGCGTCATCTGGCAGACGCCATAGCCCGTAGAGCATCGGGCGTCCGTTGTAGAAATTATCAGCTATCAGTTTACCGTCGCAGTAGAGACGCGCTACATCGCCGCGATAGTTGATTTGCAGAAGAAGATCACTTCTCTTGTCGGCGGAAGGAAGATTGGTAATCTTATAGACTGCTGCCGTCTCGAAGTCAGAGTCTTCCGGCCCTTCAGCTGCCTTGTTTACTCCTATGGAGATTTTGCGAGGAGCACCGGCCTCTCTGATTTTTTCAATCGTCGGTCGCTCCGAAGGAACATTTATCTTTCTCTTTTCAGGAAGGAAAAGATGCGAGGCTTGGTCTGGAGTCAGCAGATAAATATTCTCATATACCGGCTTCTCAAAACCATAAGCTTTCAGATTATTTAGTACTTTCTTACCGACTGCAATTTCTGTGTTAATGCCGGGAATCTGCTCAAGATATATATTGCCGTTACGCTTGGTGATCAATTGGGCGGTTGCATATCTTATTCCGTCGATATTCACTGGAAAAATACAAGTTGTCCCAGCCGGAATTGTTATAGGTTTAGAAGGGAATTTCTCACCGCAAACGTCAAACTGGATTCCTTTCTTATCTGAAAGGTTTTGAAGGCGCTCGTAATTGTTGATGAATACAAAACCGCTGTCTCCATTGGAGCGGTAAGACCATCTCAGATGTGAGTCACCTCCCTTCTCAATATCTTCCGGCATAGGAAAGTAGGCTTCCATCGGGGCAAGGATATTTCCATAGTCTTGCATGAACAGGTGTAGTTTGCGAAGGTCATAGTAGTGAGGATAAGGCTGTCCAAATTCCCCAAGCGGTGCTTGGAAGTCATAATTCTTTACTGGAAGGTCATTATAGTTAGTCGCCTTCGTACGTTGGGTTTCGTTCAAATAGATATCACTTTCGGGATTGGTACCTCCATGATACATATAATAGCCAAGAAGATTGCTACCACTCCCAAGTTTTACGACAGCAAGCGAATAGGCATCCTCTGGATATATCCAAGGGCGGCGATGGTAAGCTCCCATCATTCCTCCTCCAAGTTCGCATGTGAAGTATGGATAATCTTCGTCTCCTTCAGTCAATTTCTCCTTCTGGTCTTTTAGTTGCTCGCTGGCTATCGCCGTGCTGCTCCTGAACGGTTTGAAATTGAAAGCCTTATAATAGTTGCCAGCGGTGGGTTCAATTGATCGCTCCCAAAAGCCGTCGGCATAGTCTCCATAAAGAGGAATCATTTCTCCGTATGGGACCGGAGTCTTCAGTTCCGGCCATCCGGTACGGGTATAAAATGGGAGATCATAACCAATTTCATTAGCAATATTTTTAAGTGCCATAAGATACGACCCATGTCCGCGATATTCATTGTCAAATTGGCATGCCATCACCGGACCTCCGTCTTTCCATTGCAACCCCTGTACTTGTGTGAATATCTGCCTGTAGAGTTTCTCCACAGCTTCAAGAAATGCCGGATCTTCGCTCCTTGATTTGATCCCATTATCAAAGATCCAATCGGGAATGCCACCATTTCTTGCTTCGCCATGGCAGAAAGGACCGTTTCGCAATATTACTGGAAGCCCTTCTTCATTGCATATCTCAAGAAACTTTCGGAGATTCCGTTGTCCGCTCCAATTGAACTGACCTTCGTTTTGCTCAATATGATTCCAGAATACGTATGTGGCAATAATAGTCACACCCCCATCCTTCATTTTCTTTACAGAAGAGCGCCATTCCTCCTCAGGCAGACGGCTATAATGTATCTCCCCCATAACAGGAGTCACTCTTTCTCCATCAATAATAAGACTATGGGCATCCCATTTCACTTCGGGTACGCTTCCATCAGCCATAGACAAGATAGAATTCGCTGATAGACTCAAAGCCGTAAAAATTGTTAATAATCGAGTTTTCATATAGGTGTCAGGTTAGTCTTTTAATGTTATGATAGGTTCAACGTATATCTCATCGCATTGAGTTGTTTATCAATTAAATAATAATATATATATCAAATGCTGATTTTGGTATTGAAAGGGATGGAGCGAAGGATCTTTCCTTTTTGATTATCCAATTTGAAAATAATTAAGATCAGATTAAAGTTCAAAAAGAGAGGGTTCCTGAGTTATCAGAATGCTATTTAATTTTTGGCAGGGAATTGAAGCTAATTCTTTTGGTTCCCATTTGATCAGTCCACCTCCATAAATTCTTCCATGAGCTATCAAAACCTCTTTGGGGATTTCCGAGAGTATGTCCCAGACTTGCTTGGTGATTTTGGAATCAGTAAATAAATACTTAAATTCATTCTTGGGATATAACATCAAATATGAATTTGTGGCAATGGCATTTCCTTCATTAAGAATAAATCTCATAGGAGTATTACCATTATCTCTTCCCATATAAGATACAAGAATGGGTGCAGACTCTCGTTTCTCGCAACTATACCATAAAATTCTGTTTCTACAATTTGATCTTAAAGGAACTTCTTTCTCTATTCCAAAGTTCAGATAATCATACAATCCCGGATACTTATTCTTGATAAGTTCCAAGGGTAAGTTACAAGAAATTAAAAAGTTTTTTTGCATAGGATCTTCTCCAAAATGAAAAATATTTTTTGATAGTTTTCTTGGAGGGGGCAAGACTGGTGTCAATACATCTTTTGAAATTCCATATTGTTTTATTATTTTATCATTTACGATGAAAAAAGAGTTGTCACCTGTGGCAATTCCTCGTTTGATATTGAAGAAGTCTCCAATCTTCAATTCTATTGATACGTTGTTTTTTTCTCCCTTTATATATGATTCATTCCACTTCTGTAATGGGTCAAGATTCTGTTTGGATATTTTTAATTGGCATTTAGGAGAATCTATGTTTCCTCCCCATGAAAAAATTACTGGCTCTAAGGATGGTTTAGAATTTCTAAATACGACTACTGTAGAGGAAACTAAGGCATCATCAAATTGCAAATCTTCTGAAGTAAATGAGTGAATGGAAATCAAATCTACGTTGGTTAGTAGAAATTGCTTTAGCCCAATACCATAATTGACCGATAGAAATTCTGAGGGCACCAGCCAACACGACAATCCATCTTCTTGAAGCCACAATGTGGATAAAATCATAAAATAGACATATAATCCAGACAAGCCCGAGATGTTCAGGTTATATTTCTGTTTTATTTTCTGTGAAAGATCTTGTTTTATTTCCGTTTTTATATGATGATGTCTTGTGTATGGTGGATTTGAAATTATTAAAGAAAATTTTTTTGATGGAGTGGCTGTAAGGAAATCTTGGTTGTGAATTTTGACATTTGAATCATTCCAAATCGATCTTGCTGGCATGCAATAATGTGGATCAATTTCATATCCTTCAAATTCTTTTACAGAAGTTAATTCACTAAGAGTAGAAATAAAAACACCAGTTCCGACAGCAGGCTCAAGAAATGTAGTGATTCCATCTCCTATAATGGATTTTATCTTTTTGCAAATGCTGTATGCCAAGGGATAGGGTGTAGAATATTGCCCCAACAGATTGCGCTCTTTGTTGGATTTCTGCTCATCAAGTTTTTTTTGAAGTTCTTGACGGTATAATTCCCGAGAAGTCATATTCCTAATTTGTCAAAATCTTGTGTTCTGTGTTCCCAAACCCAATCAATACCTTCTGCAGCTTCATATCCTAAATAGCCAGTGTCGAAATATCCACATAAGTATAGGCAAAAAATGATATCATCTCCATAAGAAGCGCGCAATTGCGATGCCTTTAAAGCTTCTTCTTTGCGTCTTTTGTTGGTATTAGTGAAGTCTCCTGCTGACTTGCATTCAATTAACACCGGGAATTCGTTTTCATTGGAAGTTTTGACTAAAACGTCTATGGGCATTTTGACTTCTGAATTGCCGGCAACTTTCACTGGGACATTGACATGAAAGGAATAAGACATTGCTTTCATTTTAGTGAAATCTGAGGCATCAGATTGATAAGAGTAGCCTTTTGAATTAAGATAAGTTGACAAAGTATCAAGTTGACGTTTTTCTTGGGCGTTTCTTATGATAGGATCCGAAAGTGCGCCTGTCATGCGATCTGCGATAATAGCAGCACTTCGTTTTCGTTGTTGGGGAGTTTTAGTTGATCCCGATAGCCAAGGAAATATTTCTTTGTCAAGCATTCTTTTGACTATATTCAATAGACTATTGATGGAAATATTTGATTCTTCACAATTTCTGGGAATTTTACCTTTTTCAAGAGAAGTAAGGACAGATTTCTTGACATTAGAAAGACCACACAATCTGTCTTGCGCCAATGGAGGAGCTGTCATCATTCGTAATGCTCCAATGATTTCAGGAGTTTGCAAGATTGAATTTTCTGTTATTGCCATTAAGTCATCAGTATTAGAAAAAGCGGTATACACCAGTTGCATAACGCCTTTCCTTGCAGTTTTAAATGCTTCTGGAGCAAAAGACATAAACCAATCATTATAATACTGCACAGAATCCCAGGAATCTGCCTTCCATAGCTGTGGTTGTCTTATATTTGCTTCTCTTATATCCATATTACAAAGTTAATGAAAATTTTTGATTTCGCAAAATTGAACTTATCTTTCGCAACTAAAATCTCTGCGTTCTTATGGACACGCTAATCCGCCCATCCTTCTTGATCGCCATGGTCTACCGCGAAGCGTACTGCCTCCCAAAGCTCAGGGACAGTTTGCCATTCATCAAGAAGTCGGGGATATTTCCCAATCAGAAGTTTTTGAGGATCTAATGAAGCTGTTTCTATATATTGTTTTCTTTTTCCTGATTCGTCCAGATAAATAATACTCTTTGCTTTTTGCTCTGCAGTAGTGGTTTTGCCACACCATTTCATGCCTTCTATCAATACAGCACCCATTCCTTCCAGTTTGTCTGAAAGTAATGAGTCTGCAATGCGTGGTTTATACTTTATCATAAGCGTGGTCTATACTATATCTTAAGAATGATTGTTTATCATGCAAAATTAAGAAAAAAAAAATTTATTTGCAACTGTTCATAAAAATTAGTTATCAATAAATTAATTCGCATTATGTGCCAAATGATGATTTTAGAACGTGTCAAATGATAGTTTTTTTATTGAGTTTATTTTTGATACGCAGACATGCTTCAATGTGCATTATCCAATGTCTTGACAGAGGCATCCGGATGAGACCTCTGACATCTTTTTTACACCAGTAGTCTATCAACCAAAAGGCCCTATCATCACTACTTACTACATTCAACGAGCTCAGATATTCCTTTCTATCTTTAGGGATTTTTCTTCTGAGATCGTCAAAAGTAAGGTTTCTAATAATTTTATCGGTACTTTCTCTTACATCACAGGCATAAGAAAATAGCTCTTTCAAATCAAGACGTTGCGAGAATTCTTCTATCTCGTGTTTGTAAAGTTCATTACCCGTTGTGATGATATCGGAATTGATACGTTTTTGATAATCTCCAATAAAAAATAATTCGTCATCTTGTTTTATCAAAGAATGTACTACGATGTCTTCGATGCGGAAAATGTGCCATATTGAATATGCTATTGTTTTGTTGTGATACCACGTGGCATTGATGAATGGCATAGCGCTGAAATCCGCTTTGTCCAAACTTTCAAAAAAAGATTCAACGACATTAAAAAGTTCTTTTCTTAAATCAATCAATAAGTCAATTCCTAAATTGAATCTATCTTTATTGTCAATTTCAAATTGCACCTTTTTGTTTAGTTCAGACCATTCCTTATTCATTATAAAAACTTTTTGATTGTTATTATTTGCAGTTGTGAAATAAAACTATCGTTTTGCCATTTGCTTGACGTAGAATGTAGATATAAGGTTGAAGAATAATTATAATTTGCAAAATTACAATTTTTTTTTTAATCAGAAACAGTTTTTTATATTTTTTTGGATTACCAGAATTGATTGGCTTTATCTTCAGAGGTGTTTTTGTATCATTCTGCTACTTTCCAATCCGGTGGATGCAATGCAGATGCATACAAGATTATTTCTATGCCATGTTTGATATTTTTTGAAGTTGGTTCGAATTATTTTTTATTTTCGTATTTTTTAGTTAATTTTGTATTCGTAAATAAGTCGAAACAACTTCTGTATATGTTTTGTAATTTTACAAACCCAATAACTTTAAAATTTATTCCACTCATGATTAATAGACTGTTTATTCTGCTGTTAGCTGTAATTTTCTACTCTGCAAATGCGAAATCTATGACGTATGACACCGTTCTTAGAGATAGCATTCTTTCAAATATCTCCGGTGCATCAATCTCTAAGAATAAAGTTAGTATTCTCCGATATGGAGCTAAAGGTGATGGAGTGCACGATTGTCGTAAGGCTTTCGAGAAGGCGATGAAGGATGCCTTGAAAAAAGGTGGACTACATATAATGGTTCCTTCAGGTGTCTACTATATGGAAGGTCCATTGACATTTATCGACAATGTCTGCATCGAACTTGAGGAAGATGCTGTACTGAAATTTTCACCTGATCCCAAGCATTATCCTATTGTAAATACGAGTTGGGAAGGGACTGATCTGCATAATTATTCCCCAATGATCTATGGCTATGGACTGAATAATGTGGCAATCATTGGAAAAGGCAAAATCGATGGAAATGCTATGACAACTTTTGCCACATGGAAAGCGAATCAAAAACCAGCGCAGATGCGTACCCGAGAGATGAATCATAAAGAAGTTCCGGTTTCTGAGCGGTTCTTTGGAGATGGAGATTGGCTTAGACCTCATCTAATTCAGTTTTTCAATTGCAGTGGTGTCACGATCGAAGGAGTGAAAATCATTAATTCTCCATTTTGGTGTGTGCATCTTCTCAGAAGTGAGAATGTTATATGCCGGTCGATCCGCTATGATGCAAAATTGGTCAATAACGATGGCATAGATCCTGAAAGCTCTCGTAATGTCTTAATAGAGGATATACATTTCGATAACGGCGATGACAATATAGCTATCAAGAGTGGGCGCGATAATGATGGCTGGGCGCTTGCAATTCCTTGCGAGAATATTATAATCCGCAATTGTCATTTCAAAGGATTGCACGCTGTCGTGATTGGCAGCGAGATGTCTGGTGGCGTAAGAAATGTGTTTGTAGAGGATTGTGATTACGCTGGCTATTGCAAACGTGGCATATATGTGAAGACAAATCCCGATCGTGGAGGATTTGTGAAAAATCTGTATGTTCGTAATTGTTGTTTTGATGAGGTGGAAGACTTGTTTTACGTCACAAGCAAATTTGCCGGAGAAGGTCTCGACAACAATCATTTCACTGAAATCAGTAATATATATGTAGAAGGGCTAACGTGCAATATCGCTTCTAAAGCCGCTCTTGTACTTCAAGGCACAACTGAAAAACCGATCACAAAAGTTGTCTTCGACAATATCTCTGTTGGCGAAGCAAAAATTGGTGTTAGTTTCTCCGACACTCGCAATGTATCAGTAGGGGAGTGCCACATAGGAGGCACCGTCGACATTCCCACTCAAATCTCTTCAAAAGACAATATATTCAACCGATAGCCTCAATTGTCTCAACTATTTCAGGCATCCTCAATTCAATTCTTTTCAGCAATTGCAACTGAGCCTTAGTCCTGACAAGATTATGTTCCGGATATGAGATTTTGTAGTATGTGTCTCCATTAATATAGTCTGTCAAAAAGCGAGCAGCTTGCATATATGGGAAAAGAGCCACCGCATTTGGTAGCCATGCAAGTTCAGTATCCGTCAAGAATGATTTGGCTTCTGAAAGATATCCTTCAGTGAAAGACTTGAATATTTCGAAATCAAAATCTACCTTAGTCAGGTCCGGTTCATCTTCAGCCGACGTACAAGCTCCCGTGCGGAGAAAATCCCCATAATCGCTGAAAATGAATGAGGGCATCACTGTGTCAAGATCAATTACGCAAAGCACCTCTCCATTCTCATCAAAAAGCATATTGTTCACTTTCGTGTCGCAATGGCATATACGCTTTGGAAGTCGGTCTTCCCAATACATCCTTTCAGGTTCGCACATCTTTTCAGCACGCTCCTCAATCTCAGCTATCAAAGGCATCACATCTTTCACACGTCCCGCCTTGTCTTCATCTACTGCTTCCCGAAGCTGACTCAATCGATATTCCATGTTATGAAAGTTTGGGATGCTCTCTACGAGCTCACAATCTATGTCCGCAAGCATACTCTGGAAATGTCCGAAGGATTTTCCCGCCTCAAATGCAGTCAGTGGTGTCACTTCCTGAAGCGTATGCGATCCGGAAATAAACCGGCTTGCTCTCCAATAATCTTCCCCATCATAAAAATAGGTTTTGGAAGAATCTTTTAGCTTGATAAATTCAAGAACTTTCCTATCGATTTCTGCGATTCCTTCCGCTTCAAGTTGATGTCTAATATGGTCTGTGACACACTCAATGTTGCGTTGCATACCATCCACATCCTTGAATACGTTATGGTTGATTCTCTGCAATACATAGTCAGGATTCTCATCAGACGTCACAGCAAGATATGTGTCGTTGATGAGTCCTTCCCCAAGAGGTCTGATATCTTGGATTTCTCCGGAAATGGAGAAGCGGTTAATAATGTCGAATAGATTTTTCATGATTGCAAAATTAATGAAATATGCTTACATTGCAAATTTTTCTCAAAATTAATTGCGTTTTTCAAAGAATATGAATATTTTTGCAAATCAAAACTACTATGTTATGAAACTAAACAAACTTTTAATTTGCATTGCTTCCTTTGGAATCCTTGCCTCCTGCCACGACAAGAAGCAGGACTCTCTTTTGATTGAAATAGATATTCCGGAGCGTCCCGCAGGACAAACTGACATGCTCGGTTTTGCTGCCGAACCACTTGATACGGTACGAGTTGGTTTCATTGGCCTCGGAATGCGTGGTCCCGACGCTGTCGAACGCTTCACTCATATTCCGGGCACTAAGGTAGTGGCCCTTTGCGACATAGATTCTGCAAAGGTGGAGGCTTCTCAAAAATATCTTGACGAGGCGGGATTGCCAAGGGCTGCCGCTTATTTCGGTTCGGACGATGCTTGGAAACAACTTGCCGAACGCGACGACATTGACCTCGTTTATATAGCAACTGATTGGAAAAATCATGCACCAATGGGCCTATATGCTATGGAAAATGGAAAGCATGTGGCTATTGAAGTTCCCGCAGCCACTTCCCTCGAAGAAATATGGGATCTCGTCAATACATCAGAACGCACTCGAAAGCATTGTATGATGCTCGAAAATTGCGTCTACGACTTTTTCGAGCTGAACACTCTCAATATGGCTCAACAAGGATTGTTTGGCGAAATTCTTCATACGGAAGGAAGTTATATCCATAATCTCAAAGAATTCTGGCCCGAATACTGGAACAACTGGCGCATGGATTTCAACCAACAGCATCGTGGCGACGTGTATCCTACCCATGGTTTCGGTCCGGCCTGTCAACTTCTCGATATCCATAGAGGCGATAAAATCAACACGCTTGTTGCGATGGACACTAAGGCAGTCAATGGTCCTGCTTACATAAAAGAGACAACTGGCAAAGAACCGGAATCATTCGCTAACGGCGATCATACTATGACAATGATGCGCACGGAAAATGGCAAGACGATCCACATTCAGCACGACGTGATGAATCCTCGTCCATATTCAAGGATGTATCAACTTACCGGCACGAAAGGCTTTGCTAATAAATATCCTCGAGCCGGATATGCTTTTGAACCTGAGCAGATGGATTCAACAATCGTTCCCGACCATGAAAACCTTTCAGCTCACTCTTGGATTTCCGACGAGCAACAAGCAGCCTTGACTGAAAAGTACACTCATCCAATCATTACAGAAGTTGGAAACCTTGCCAAAGAAGTTGGAGGCCATGGCGGAATGGATTTCATAATGGACTATCGTCTTGTATACTGCTTACGCAATGGTCTTCCTCTTGATATGGATGTCTACGACCTCGCCGAATGGAGCGCTATGGCTCCTCTGAGTGCTATCTCAATCGAAAACGGCTCAGCCCCCGTAGCCTTTCCCGATTTCACCCGAGGAGGCTGGAATAAAACCCAAGGCTACCGCCACGCCTACAAATGATTAGAAAGAATTGAGTA
>WFLX010060205.1_pt1 | contig 18364 bp, 11 predicted proteins | sample 4967041 | NCBI WGS metagenome assembly WFLX01 (sample SAMN12857096, study PRJNA449069) | gut metagenome | isolation source: stool from male and female vole | host: Microtus ochrogaster | place: USA:Florida | collected 2017 | reverse complement strand
TTGTATATAAGTAATATGACATATAAGTCAATATCTTGGCGTGGTCCGGATAATATAGGTATTTATAATATAGGATATTGCTGGGATACGATTAGAGGAATTATTTATATTATAATAAGCGCTGCCTTATTAGTGGTGATAGAAAAGAAATTCGGCAGCAGGCATGATGACGGAAAAGTCTTTATACAGGCTTTCATCCTGCCGTTCTTTATTTTATCCGTATATATGATTCCGTTTTTCCGGAATCATATCGGGCTTTCGTTTGTAATGATTCCGATTTTGCTGTTAGGATATTATAAAGATGATTATATCTATAAATATGAAAGTCTGCTGATGGCAGTAGTTTACTGCTTTGTGGATACGAAATATTCCGTTGAGCACTTTTGTTTAGGGCTGTTGTTTTTTGCTGTTATTGCAGTTTGTATGTATGTTAAAAAGCCGCCAAGGGCGAGCGCATCCCGCTGACCATTGCTCAGGCCGACACCGCGCGGGGCACCATCACGCTGGTGGTCCAGGCCGTGGGCGACTCCACACGCAAGATCTGCTCCATGGAGCCCGGCGAGAGCTTTGCCGACCTGGTAGGTCCGCTTGGCCGGGCAACGAATATCCGCAAGCTCCCGGGTACTGTGGTGTGCTGTGGCGGCGGCGTGGGAATCGCCCCCCTTCTGCCGATTATCGAAGCCATGAAGGCCGCCGGCAACCGCGTGGTGTCCGTCCTTGCAGCCCGCACAAAGGACCTGGTGATTCTCGAAAAGGAAGTGGCCCGCCACTCGGACGAAGTCATTGTAATGACCGACGACGGCTCGTATGGTCATAAAGGACTTGTAACCAACGGTGTGGAAATGGTGATTCAGCGTGAGGACGTTTCCGAAGTGATTGCCATCGGCCCGGCCATTATGATGAAATTCGTGGCATTGCTCACCAAGAAATACGACATTCCGACAGTGTGCTCGCTCAATACCATCATGGTGGACGGCACGGGCATGTGCGGCGCCTGCCGTGTGAACGTGGGCGGCAAGATGCGCTTCGTGTGCGTCGACGGCCCCGAGTTCGATGCCCATCAGGTCGATTTCGATGAAATGATGATGCGCATGCGCGCCTATTCGTGAGTGCAGGTTTAAGTTTAAAGTTTAAGGTTCAAGACCTTTGAAGATAATGAAAAGCGAAAAGGAAACCGGGCGCGACGCCCAATGGCGTGTAGAACTCCGAGGCGCTCTGGCGGCCAAGGAGCGTACGGCCATACCGCGCGCCCAGATGCCGATGCTTGATGCGGCATTCCGCGTCACCAACAGCTACGAGGTGAATCAGGGCTTGTCGGCCGACCAGGCCGTGCTTGAGGCAACGCGATGCCTGGACTGCCCGGACCCCACGTGCATGGACGGGTGCCCGGTGAGCATCCGCATCCCCGAGTTCATCAAGAATATCCAGCGCGGACAGGTTGGCGAGGCTGCGCGTGTGCTGAAGAGCACCAGCGCGTTGCCGGCCGTGTGCGGGCGTGTGTGCCCGCAGGAGCGTCAGTGCGAGAGCAAGTGCATCTACAACAAGATGGGTAAGCAACCCGTTGCCATAGGCTATCTGGAGCGCTATGCGGCAGATGCCGAGCGCATGTTCCACACCTCCCCGCAGGAGCCCGAGGCTCCGCGCAAGGGTGTGCGCATTGCCGTGGCCGGCTCGGGTCCGGCCGGGCTTTCGTTCGCCGGCGANATGGCCCGGAGGGGNTATAGCGNGNCCGTTTTCGAGGCCCTNCACGAGATTGGCGGAGTCCNCAAATACGGTATCCCGGAATTCCGTCTGCCNAACAGCGTGGTGGATGCCGAGCTGGATGCTTTGCGCAAAATGGGCGTCGAATTCCGTCCTAACACCGTCATTGGCAAGACGTTGAGNTACGACGACCTGCTCAACGAAGGCTTCCGCGGCATCTTCGTGGCCTCCGGCGCNGGACNTCCCCNNTTCATGGGCATTCCCGGCGAGAACCTCAACGGCNTGAGNTCCTGCAACGAGTACCTTACGCGCATCAACCTCATGGGCGCAGGCAAGCCGGGTTATGCCACCCCGGTGCATCGCGGGCGCAATGTGGCCGTGATTGGCGGAGGAAATACGGCTATGGATGCCGTGCGCACCGCCCGCCGCATGGGAGCCGAGCGCGCCATCATCGTCTACCGCCGCGGGCTCTCGGAGATGCCCGCGCGAGTGGAGGAGGTTGAGCATGCCAGTCAGGAAGGCGTTGAGTTCATGACGCTGAGCAACCCCGTGGAATACCTTGGCGACGAGAAGGGTCGCGTGCGGGCAATGCGCGTGCAACGCATGGAGCTCGGCGAGCCCGATGCTTCCGGTCGCCGCAGCCCTGTGCCTATCGAGGGTGCGATTGACGAGGTTGAGGTGGACCAGGTCATAGTGGCCGTGGGAGTGTCGCCCAACCCGTTGATTCCCAATACTATCGATGGCCTTGAAGTGACCAATCGCGGAACCATAGCCGTAAACGATGACCTGCGTTCTTCGTTACCGCTGATTTTCGCCGGTGGCGACATTGTCCGTGGCGGCGCAACTGTAATCTTAGCCATGGGCGACGGACGCAAGGCCGCTGCCGCCATGGCGCATCAAATCGAGAACGAATGAAAAATACTTTCCACATGCTTATTGCCGCGGGAGCACTTCTGCTTGGCGGATGCACATCGTCGGAGAAGTCCGCACCGGATTNCAACACGCTGATNGTGANCATCGAACCGCTGNNCTANATGGNCGAAAACANNGTGCCCGATGGCGTTNAAGTGGNTACGATGATNGANCGCGGCGCCAACCCCGAGACCTTCGACCCGACGATGGCCCGCCGCATGGAGGCCGACCAGAGCGTGGCCTTCGTGTCAACCGGTTGCTTCCCCTTTGAGCAGAGCATCCGTGCGAGCCTGCGCGACGGCGTAGAGTGCATCGAAGTTGGCGAAGGCATGGACTTTATTTATGGTACGCACGAGCATGTTTTCGCTGACGCCGAGGAACATGCGGAACATCATCACGATGACGAGACCGACGAGGAACATGAACACGACTCGGATGTGCTGCCCGTGGTTGAGGCTGACCCTCATATCTGGACCTCTCCGCGAAATATGAAACTCATCGNCGGAAACCTGGNCNATGCGCTGGTNGAANTGTANCCNNCGCAGAAGNNCTATNTCCGCANGCGTCAGGAGCGCNTCAGCGAACGCATGGATTCAATTGACTCCGTGGTGGCCGGGCGCCTGGGCTCCGAAGGCGGGGCTTTTGCCGTTTGGCATCCCTCGCTGAGCTACTTCGCGCGTGATTACGGCCTGGAGCAGATTGCTGTGGGTGCCGAAAGCAAGGAGGTTTCGCCGCGGCGTCTCAAGGAGATTATCGACGAAGCACGTGCCGACTCCGTAGAAGTGTTCTTTTTCCAGCGTGAGTACGATTCGCGTCAGGCGCAGACCATCAACAGCGCCATCGGGTCGCGGTTGGTGACCATCGACCCGCTGTCGTACGACTGGGAGGGTCAACTGTTCCTGATAACCGACGAGCTGGCCCGATGAGCTTGCTGAGGATTGAAAATCTGACGCTGCGCCGCGACGACCGCACCATTCTAAGCGATGTGAACCTGACGGTTGAGCGCGGCGACTTCGTGGCCATCACCGGCCCTAACGGGGGCGGGAAGACCACACTTCTGCGCCTCATCCTGGGGCTGCTCAAGCCGACCNCGGGCTCCATACGCTTTTCGCACATCGATGGCCATACGCCCACCATCGGCTACCTGCCGCAGAAGAACAGCGTGGACTCTCAGTTTCCGATTTCCGTCCACGAGGTGGTCAGCTCCGGACTGCTGTCCAACAAGAGTATGCCCAAGGACGAGAAAGAACGCCGCGTGGCCGAGGTGCTGGATCTGATAGAGTTGCGGGACTATTCGCGGCAGTCGATCGGGCGCCTGTCGGGCGGACAGCTTCAGCGCGCCCTGTTCGGCCGGGCCATAATCAGCCGTCCGGAAATCTTAGTGCTTGACGAGCCGCTCAGTTACCTTGACAATCATTTTGAGGAGCGGTTGTACCACATCATTGATGAGCTTTCGAAGCATACAACCATCCTGTTGGTGAGCCACCAGATGAGCCGCATCAGCCGCATGGCCAACCGCCACCTGCTCATTGACCACACAGTCAGCGAGTGCCATACCCCCCACTGCCACAACGTTCGGTAATGCATAATGCATAATTCATAATGCATAATTCATAATTCTTGCTTTGCAAAACGCCGGAGGCGATGACATAATTAGCTTCGCGGCGTTCGGTCGCGATGTACAAAAACGAAAATGCACAATGCTCGGGAGCGTTGTGCATTATGATGTTAATTATGAATTCAAATCAGGCTTGGGCTTTGACTACTTCGGTCCAGGCTTTGATGCGGCCGTCGGTAAGGTCGGCGTGGTTTACTTCGTCGAGGGTGAGACCGCGCATGGTGCCGTCGTGGGAAGCTGCCGAGTGGCTGAATGAGTAGACGTCGGCAGGGAATTCGGCGATGAAGGTTGCGCCGGTGTCTTTGAGCTTATCGTAGAGGATTCCGACGGCGTCGCAGAATGTGTCGGACATGTTCTCGTCGCCGCAACCGAAGAGGGCTATCTTCTTGCCTTTGAGGTCATAAACCTGTGCAGCGGCAACAAAATCATACCAATCGTCTTCGAGTTCGCCCCCGCCCCAGGTGGAGGAGCCGAGGATGAGGAGGTCGTAGTCGCCGAGGGTTGCGGGGTCGGTGTTGGCAACGTCGTGGACGTCGGCGTCGGCTACGGAGAGTTCTGCTGCTATCTTGCGGGCTACTTCGGCGGTGGTACCGGTAGCGGATCCATAAAATATACCTGTTTTCATTGTGTCTATGTTAGATGTTTGAAAATAGAACAAACGACTGCAAACATTGGTTCATGCGAACACTTTTGCAAGTCGCCTTGTTATATATTCAAACGTATAACTAACATAAAACGACAAGATTATGAGCACAAATTCAACCAAAGGTACACCCGCCTACATCAAATGGGGCGCAGGTATTCTCCTGGTACTGGCTTTTGCCTTTGCCTGGTATGTAATCGCAGAGCAGAGTGATTCTGCCAAGAGTGTAAAAGAAACCACCGAAGCTGTGGTAGATTCCACGTCGACCGCTGCCCAGGATGCGGCTGCCGCCGTTACCGCTACGGCCCAGGATGCAGCCTCCGCAGCAACCGATGCTGCCGACAGCATCAAGGCCGCCAAGGTTGGCGAGTTCCTCAACGAAGCCGCCCAGGCCGAGAGCGTTGCTCCCTACGAGCCTAATAACGAGTAATTCAAATTTTTTGGAGGCAAAAATTTGAGGTTGTAAGGGATTTGAGATTAATATATTAAGAGATTGTAAGATTAAAATCTGTGATTTTGGGTTTATAACTCTATCTCTTTAAACTTACGGCTTTGGATTTTTGACTCAGATTATTTCGCAAAGGAGCGTCGCTGAAGTGGCGTCCTTTACGCGAACCTTCACAAGGTCGCCTACTTTCGCGTTAGCGCGGGGGAAGACGGCCGTTTTATTTTGGCTTGTTCGTCCGACCATCTGCTCGCGGCTGCGTTTGCTGACGCCTTCGACGAGTACCTCGAATTCTTTGCCGATGTCGGCGCGGTTGGAGGCGGCGGAGAGCTCGTTCTGGAGCGCAATCATCCGGTTGAGGCGTTCGATTTTGACTTCTTCGGGGATGTTGTCGGGCATGGAGCGTGAAGCAAGCGTGCCGGGGCGTTCGCTGTATTTGAACATGAAGGCGGAGTCGAAACCGACCTCGCGCATGAGCGAGAGAGTTTCTTCGAAGTCGTCTTCGGATTCGTTGTGAAATCCGGTGAAGAGGTCGGTGGTGATCGATGCCTCGGGGAGTATGCGGCGGATAGCGGCGATGCGGTCGAGGTACCACTCGCGGGTGTACTTGCGGTTCATGTCCTTGAGCACTTTGGAGCTGCCCGACTGCACCGGCAGGTGTATGTGGCGGCAGAGGTTGGGGTAGCGTGCGATAGTTTCGAGGGTTGCGTCGGACATGTCCTTTGGGTGGGATGTTGTGAAGCGGATGCGCATGTCGGGCGCAGCTTCGGCAACGAGGGCGAGCAGGGCGGGGAAGTCGACTTCGGAGCCGTCGGGGAGAGAATAGCGGTAGGAATTAACGTTCTGGCCCAGGAGAGTGACCTCCTTGAAGCCGCGGTTGCGCAGGTCGGCGACCTCGTTGAGGATGCTGTCGATGGGGCGTGAGCGTTCGCGGCCACGGGTGTAGGGCACAATGCAATAGGAGCAGAAATTGTTGCATCCGCGCATGATGCTGATAAAGCCGGCGACGGTCTGGCCGGGCAGGCGGACGGGGACCACATCGCGGTAAGTTTCCGTAGTGCTCAGCTCGACGTTGACCGCCGGTTTTCCGGCTTCGGCGGCGGCGAACAGGGCCGGGAGGTCGAGGTAGGCGTCGGGTCCGGCCACGAGGTCGACGCCGTGGTTCTTGACCAGGTCCTCCTTTACGCGCTCGGCCATACAGCCGATGACGCCGATGATGAGGCGGGGATATGCTGCCGGGCGTTTGCGGCGGAGTGAGTTGAGGAACTGGAGCCGGGATATGATTTTTTGCTCTGCGTTGTCGCGGATGGAGCATGTGTTGAGCAGCACCGCGTCGGCTTCGTCCAGGGTAGAGCAGAGGTCGTAACCGGCCATGCCCATTATTGAAGCGACCACCTCCGAATCGGCTGAATTCATCTGGCAACCATAGGTTTCGATGAAAAGACGGGCGTTTTTGGGGGTTTCGGTTGGTATATTAGGGTCGGAATGTTCCATTTTTGGCTTATTTTTTTGTGACATTGCACAATATTGAGTAATTTTGCACAAAAGTACGAAAAAATTCCGGTTAATGACTGGTATTGTAGTGGCAATCATAGTCGGCTTGGTCATTGCGATGATAGAGAAGTCGATGACAAAAGGTGCGCGAGGACAGGGCAAGAAACCTGATGCTCGTGCAACTGAGGTGCGTATGCCCCGCACGCGCGAAGCTTACCGGCAACCTTCGGCGCCTCCACCGACACCCCAGTCGGCTCCCGATTCATCGCCANTTGNGGTGCTANNAAGNGAGGGAGAGAACCTGCGCACCACCGAGACGGCGCCCATCGAGATAGCGCGGCCCGTGTTCACCAAGAGCCAGCAGGAATTGCGACGTACCATAATCCTTGGCGAAATCCTTCGCCGAAAATTCTAACCTGATAAATCTGACACTGAATAACCTTTAGAATTATCACATAAACTACAATGGCATTCAACTACATCACGGCCCAGGAAGCCGCCGAAATGATTAAAGATGGCGACACCATTGGCCTTTCGGGCTTCACAGCCCCCGGTACTCCTAAGTCCATCACAGAAGCTATTGCGGCCAAGGCACTGAAAGAACACGAAGCCGGCCGTCCCTTTAAGATCAACCTCTTCACGGGCGCTTCGACCAGCGACCATGTTGACGGCATCCTCTCGCGCAACAATGCGCTGAACATGCGCGCCCCTTATCAGAATCTCCCCGACCTCCGCAAGCGCATCAATGCTCATGACTGCCACTATTTCGACCGTCACCTGTCGGAAATGGCCCAGGAAATGCGCTACGGTTTCTACGGGGATGTTGACTATGCCATCATCGAGGTGGCCGACATCACCCCCGACGGTGAATGTATCCTCGGCACCGGTGTGGGCAATGCTCCTACCTATGCCGCCATGGCCAAGAAAATTTTCATCGAACTCAACGAGGTGCTCCCCAAGGAACTCTACGGCATGCACGATGTGATTTTGCTTCAGGATCCTCCCTACCGCCGCGAAATTCCTATCTTCCACGCCAACGACCGCATCGGTTCGCCCATCCTGAAGATTGACCCCTCCAAGGTGGTAGGTATTGTAAAGACCAACTCCTACGACGGCGTGAAGCCGTTCACGGCTGTTGACGCCGTGAGCCAGCAGATTGGCTCGAACGTGGTGAAATTCCTCGTGGGTGAATATGTTGCCGGTCGTCTTCCCAAGGAATTCCTGCCCCTGCAGAGCGGTGTGGGCAATGTGGCCAACGCCGTGCTCTACGACCTGGGCGAGAGCAAGGAGCTGCCCAACTTCATGATGTACACCGAGGTTATCCAGGACGCTGTCCTGGAGCTGCTCAAGAAGGGCAAGTGCACCTTCGCGTCGACCTGCTCGATGACCTTCTCCGACGACACCGAGAAGAAGCTCTTCTCCGACCTGCAGTACTTCCACGACAAGATTCTGATGCGTCCGGCCGAAATTTCCAACAACCCGGAAGTGATCCGTCGCTTAGGCGTCATTGCTATGAACACCGCCCTGGAGGCAGATATCTTCGGCGCCGTGAACTCCACCCACGTGCTGGGCACCAAGATGATGAACGGTATCGGCGGCTCGGGCGACTTCACCCGCAACGCCTACATATCCATCTTCTCCTGCCCGTCGGTGAGCAAGGGTGGCCTGATTTCGAACATCGTGCCCATGGTTTCGCATGCCGACCATTCCGAGCACTCGGTTGACGTACTGGTAACCGACCAGGGTATCGCCGACCTCCGCCACAAGGACCCGGTGGAACGCGCACATGCCATCATCGACAATTGCGCTCACCCCATGTACCGCGAGTTGCTGCGCGACTACCTCAAGTTCGGCGTACAGGGTCAGACTCCCCACGAACTCCGCGCCGCCTTCGCCTTCCACAACGCCTTCAATGAAACGGGCGACATGCGCAACGCCGACTTCTCCCGCTACTTCTAATCCTATATCCCTATAAATTTGCCGGCCGGCCCTCCACAAGAGGTCCGGCCGGTTTGCGTTAGCGGGATGATTTTCAAGGAGCAAGCTCCTTGCACCGGGAACAAAATTTATTGCACTCGGGTACTCCTCCCGGGACGTTGGCCGTCTATTTTAGCGGGCGAGGGAGAGGTTGAGGGAGAGGCCGTAGGAGGTGTTGGTTGTAGGGTAGGCGGAGGTGGTGACGATGGGGCTGTTGACCTGATGGTCGAAGTACATGCCCATGGTGAGGCGCTTGGAGAGGATGTAGCTGGCCTTGAAGTTGATGTTGAGGGTGTTTGTGCCGGAGGTGGGCTGGGTGTAGTCACCCTCGATGCGGCGAATCAGGGCCTGATTGCGCTGGAAGCTGAAGTCGGCGTTGAGGGTGAGGTCGTTGCTGACGCCCGTCTGGGTGCCTTTCATTTTGAGGATGGTGTTGAACGCAATAATTTTGTAACCGGCGCCGACGGTGATGCCTCGCTGTGTTGCTTCGACCACCTGACCGGCCTGTGAGTTGAGGGTGAGGGTGCGCTGGTCGCGGAACTCGGCCTTGAACTGGAGCTCATTCTTGAGGGTTACGTTGGCGCCGATAAGGGGTGCGAAACGCTCGGTGATGGCCACGGACGAGATGTTGTATGGCGAGGAGGGGATGGGCATGCCGGTGAGTTCGTCCAGGGTGAAACCGAGTGCGCCGTTGACTTCCGCCCAGTTGAGATAGGAGGAATAGGATGCGACCGAGTAGGTGCACTGGTAGGCGTGGGAGAGGGTGAAGGACTTGAAGATGTTACGGAGGTTACCGAGGTTGATGAGGCCGTCGTAGGTAATGCGCCAGTTGGGGAGCACGGCCGAGAAGGAAGGGAACGGGTTCAGGCCCTGTTTTGCGGCGCTGCGCTTGCTGTATGCAGCCACGAAGGCGGGGATGAGTACGTCGGAACTGGTTTCGCTGATGGTTCCGAGCTCGGGACTGAAGGGGCTGCCGGCGTAGGGGTTGCCGCGCATGAAACCCGTGGAGGGGTAGTTGACGCCCATGTACTGGGCCTCAACGCGGTTGCGCATCACGGGGATATTCTCCAGGAACTGGGTGAATGCGGGGGAATAATAGCCATTTCCGGCAGAACTTCCGCGCAGAGAAGTCAGGATTGCGCAGTGGGTCATGGTGAAGCTGCCGGAGAGGGCCGTGGGCATGTCGGCGTACATGAACTGCACCTGACTGTTGCGGTTGTCGGTGCGGTTGAAGGTGAGCTGCACCTTGAGGCCTTTGGCAACTTCGAGGTTTGCTTCGATGTTGAGCTCGTTGNTGCGGGNAGAGATTGCGGNNGATGTCTNACCNTCGTCGGTGNTGAGCCATCCGCGTTNGAGGGCTTTNCTGATGTAGNCGTCGCCGACGAAACCGNAGGCGAAATCGACGCCNGGAGCCATGGGCCCGTCGNGGGTTGTCTGGCCAAAGACGTTGCCGATGTCAGGCCGGAACAGCGGGAGGTTGAGGGTGCGTGTGTTGCGGTATTTTACGCTGACATTTCGGGGCGAAAGGAGCAGGCGCAGGGCATATTCGCCTACCTCGCGCATGATGGGTTTCTGCTCCTTGAGCACTTCGACGATGGTGAACTTGATGTTCTGATTGCCCCGGTTAAGAACCTCAACGGAGTTATTGTCCACCGGCTTGAAGCGGACGCGGTAGGGAGCGCCGTCGACGGTGGTGGCTGTAACCTTGACGTTCTTGGCCTTGAGGTTGTGCTTGATTATGAGGGTGGTGTCCTCCTTGAGCTGGAATGTGCGTTCGAATCGGCGTGCCTTTTTATTTCGGGTTGAGGTGGGGCGGGTGTTGGCAAAGCGTTTGGTGACGTCCTTGAAGAGTTTCACCTTATTATATAATGTCTCGAAGTTAATGCGCCCGTCGGCGTTCCAAGAAGCCTGGTTGGCGATGGAGTTTCCGGTCCGGACGCCGTCGATGGTTGCACCGCGCTCCCAGCGGTAGGTGGCGTTGTAGCTCACGTTGCCGGTGAGCCAGTCGAGGAAGGCTATTTTATTGAAAGGTGCCTTGTACTGGCCGGTGAAAGTCTGGTTGTAGCTCCACGGCGTACCCATGGAGCGGATTGAGCTCATGACGGTCTCCTTCCATTCCTGATACTCGTCGGGGAAGAGTTTTTTGTTGACGGCACCGATGGTTTCCTCGATGCGGGCTGAGGTGTTGGAGTTGAAGGTGAACGAGAGCGACTGGGTTATGTTCCAGTTGAGCTGCAGCTGACGGTCCCACAGCCAGTTTTTGCTCACCGACACGGGCAGCTGGAACATCTGGTCGATTTCCGATCGGGTCTGCTGCTCGTAGTAGTGACGGTTCATGCTGGTGAGGAAAGAGATAGTCTGGGGGAGCCAGTTGAGTTGCCAGTCCTTGAGGAATTTGGCGTTTTTGCTCTTGCTCTTGAGGCTCTTGAAGGGTTTGAACGGCTTGAAGTAGGGGTTGTAGTTGTAGGCAAAGGAGCCGCGGTAGTCGTTTGTGTTCTCGTACTCGGTTGTGGGGTCGGACTTGCTTTGCTTTGTGTATGAGAAGTTAACGGTGAAGTTTGCGGGGTCCCAGGGCATGGCGTTACGGCTTCGGACGTCGAATTTGAGGCCGGAGATGGAGAAGTTCTGGATTGAGGTTCGTTCGATGGCGTAAGCCTCGATGGAGTCGCGTTCGTGCTCGGTTGTACATGCGTCCAGGGCGTCCTTCAGGAGCATGTCCTGGTCCAAGGGATTGTACTTGGGCGAGGTGCGCTCCTTGGTCATGGAGAAATAGATCGGGGCGCGGAGTTTGGCCTTTTCAGGGATGAAACGACCCATGTCGGCCTGGACAGCCATGTTGACCTGTGAATAGTCGTCCATCCGGCGCTCGTTGAGGCTTTGGTCCACTGAGCCGAAGCCGGCGGTTTCGATGTGGCCGCCGAGGTTCAGGGTTGCGATGTCGCTCATGGAGAGAGTGGCGCTGGCTTTGGCGGCCCACCCGCCGGACTCGTTGAAGTCGGTGACCTTGAGTTCNTTNACCCATACGGTTCCCGCCTGCATGGTTGCGGCATTGTTNCGCACNCCCACGAGGATTACGCGGACGTCGCTCAGGGACGGGTTGCCCTTGATGGACATGCGGTTGCGCTCGTTGTCGGGGTCGCGCATGGAGTATATGGTACCGAAGCCCACACCCGGCTCTTCGGCCCGCTTTGCTGCGTTGCGCCGGCTCTTGAGTTCAACNAGGTTCTGGAGGTTGAAGTCGAGGTAGTTGTTGCGGGGCCAGACGATGTACTGGTCGGNGGAGAGGTATCGGTCGTATGAGCCCGGAGGAGTGAGTTCGAGGGGAACTTCGTACTCGTAGAAGTTGTTCTTGACGTCGGTACCCATGCGGACGAACACGCTGAGGTCGCCGGAGCGGAGTCCGGTGATGTTGTCGATAAGCGCTTCGGCGTGGGTCCACATCTGCATGCGTGCGTAGTTACGGAGATCGAGCTGGGTGTTGCGGTAGACTGCCCGTGCGTCGCCCGGGTCGAGGTCGATGACTTTGAGCGACATCGACTGCTCGTTGAGCTGGGTGATCTGGGTCTGGCCGGGGTCGGTGATACGCGTCACGCCGGGGGGCAGCACATAGTTGACCGGCTCGCGCTGGGCGTTCTCTTCTATGTTGACCACCGACACGTCCAGCTGGCCCTGAGCGGGTGCGTCGCCGCGGGAGTTGAGGTTGAAGTCGTAAGTGCGCCATTCGCCGCGAACGAGTTCGAGGGTTGCGAAGCGCAGGTGGGTTACGGCTTTGAAGCCATGGAGGAATATGCGGGCGAAGCGGATTGTAGAGAAGTCGGAGATTGAACCCACAACTTTTTCATAGTCCGACAGGGGAATTTTGAACTGGTACCATTCCACTTCGAGGTTCTGATTGTCGCGCGTCACAACGACTGAAACCTGCTTGTCGGTGATATAGTTCCGGCCGACCACGAGGTCCTCGGGACGGATCGAGACGCGGTACTGGAAGTAGCGTTCGTACTCGTTGAGGGTATTGTCCTGGTTGATGTCCTCGACGTCGGGGACTGCGCGAGCGCTCTGATAAAGCGGGTCGGGAGCATCTTCGGGACTGAGGGAGTTGCCTTCGACGCCGTTGTAGCGCTTGTANCGTTCGAGGATGCCGAGGCGCTGCTCGTCGTAGTCGTAGCCGCGGTAGAAGTGGTAGTTGTCGCCGGCGGGGTCGTTCAGGGGGGAGAAAGCGTCCTGCTGCATGGCTTCGATGGCGGCGGGGTCGAGCTTGCGGTTGAGGTCGTTGAGATAGTTCTGATACGACGGGAAGATGAACTCGTCGTTGTTGGGCAGCCCGTCAAGGCCGACGTCCTGTGCGATTCGGGCGCCGGTAGTGTTGTCGAACGAATAAGTGAGAGAGTTCTGGCGNCTNACGCGTCCCCACACGGTTTCGGTGAGGTACTGGTCGTTGCCGTCGTAGGGAATACCGTTCTCGTAGCTCTTAAGGCCGTCCTTGAGGATGTCCTCGGAGATTTCGCCGAAGTTGAAGTATAGGTCACCGCCCTCGAGGTTTGGATTCTCGGGGTCCAGGAAGGGGTTCAGGAGCCAGAACTGGATATATTCAATGTTGGACTGCTCGAAGTTGGTGTTGTCCATCCGGCGCATGATTCCGCCCCAGCGGCGTTCGGGGTAAAGGAGTGAGCCGTCGGCGGCGATGTCGGTGGCATCGAGGTTGTAAGGTCCGCGCTCGGTGGGATAGTAGCTGATGTTGAGTGTCTGGATGGTGCTGCTTTCGCCGTAGCCGATTTCACGGCCCGGGAAAATTTCGCGGCTTGTGACCTCGCGGACGTAGGGGTTGGAGAGTTGCTTGAGGTCGCTCTTGATGTAGCCGGGGCACATTGAGGAGTTTCGCTGGGTGAAGAGGCGGTCGATGTAGTACCAGTTCAGGAGCGCGCGGTTCTTGCCGTAGTCCACGTTGTTGGCCATTGCGGCTTCGGGAAACATGGCGTCCTTGGTTCCTTCGTAGGGTGTGGAGGCCAGAAACCAGGAGTAGGGCGAGCGGATGTCGATGCCCGTCTGGGTGCTTTCGAAGTCGTCGATGTAGCTGGAGCCCTTGTTGGAGCCGCTTTTCTGGCCGTGGGGCATGAGGTAGGCGTACTCGGCCATGAAGTTCAGGCGCGAGGGCTGGATGGCGTTGACGGTCGGAATCTTGTTCAGCAGGTTTGNGAGCCACATGAACTGGNCGTTGTAGGCNATGTTGNAGCCCATCATGGAGTTGTTGACGGTTTCGTCGCCGATGTTTACCTTTTCGATGAGGGCTTTTTCAGAGAAGTGGAGTATGGTTGCTCCGAAGTTGAGGTTCTTGTTAACCTGGTACTGGAGGTCGAGTCCGAGGAGCGTTTTGCGCTGGGTTGAGAACATGCTCTGGTTCTCGAGGGTTACGCTGATGTTCTGGCCGGAGTCAATGATGCTCTGGTTGGTGATTGTGACGATACCCATGGCGTAATCCACGGTATAGTCGGAGTTTTCGGTGAGTGTTACTCCTCCGGCGGTGACGATTACGCTACCGCGGGGCACATTCATGGCGTTGAGGCGAATCTGCGATCCGGCCGATGCCTGGTATTCACCCGTGAGTATGAATTTATTCTTGTCGGCATACTGGCGCGCGACAACCTGCGTGGAGTCGTAAAGTTCCTGATACACAAACTTTTCAGCCTCGATAGGATTGCCGATTTTTGACGCGAGATGGCTGCCGAAGGGTTCGACTACGGGGAAGAATACCTTGCCGGTGGAGGTGTCGATGGTGTAGCCGGGGAGAAAGTCGAAGAAGCCGTCGGGGTTACCCTCCTCGTTGGAGTCGAGGCGGTCGAGGTTCATCACCTGGAGGAGCGACTGGTTGGTGAGTCCTGCCACGGGGAGGTAGTTGATTTGCGTACCGGTGGTGTCGCTTAAGTACTTGATGTTGAGCTTGANGCGATTTTTCTGCAGCTGGTATCCGCCCNGAGNGTACACGTTTTNCATCATGAGGTCNCACATGGGGAGCGATGTGGTTGTTGTGGTACTCTTGAGCATCTTGAGGTATAGGTTCTGGTCGGTGGTGGTGATGTCGCCTGAGAACTCTCCGACCTGGTATACCTGGCCGTTGTAGGTGTATTCGAAGGCTACGGCGAGTACTTCGTCGGATGTGAGGGCGCTGCGGAGCGATATGTAGCCGAGGGTTGAGTTGAGGGTGTACTCGCTTGAGGAAAGGAGACGGGCTGATTCGACCTTTTCGTAGTCCTTGCCGCCTTGGATTCCGTAGGCTGCCAGAGGTTCGAGGGCCTGGGTGACGTCGTTGATGTTACGGGCCGAGGGGTAGTCGGACTTTAGAATCTGGAGGAGGTTGTTGGAGGCGTTGGCGGGGTTNGGNAGTGCCGGATTGCCNATCCAATAGCTGTTGGCAAGATGCGACTCTTCGCCTAAGTCCATGAATCCTACGAAGTTACGGCTTTGGTCGTACTTGCCGCTCTTGTTGGTGACCCACACCTCGATTCGGGTAATCTTCACGCCCGACGACACCAACGGCAGGCGTGATGCGAAGCGGTCGTAGTTGTCGCGGAAGAAGTGGGCCAGGAAGTAGTGGCGGTTCTGGTCGTACTGGTCGGCGTTGATGGTGAACTCGGTTGTCTGCGCGCCGCCCTTGGAGCCGACGGTTTTGCTTTCGGAGTTCTGCTGGCTCATGAGGGCTGTGGCCGTGAGTTTGCCGAACTGGAGCTTGGCTTTGATACCGAACAGAGCCGTGGAGCCTCGAATGAGCGAACTACCCGTTGTCATGCTCACGTTACCGGCCTCGATGCTCTTTACGATGTCGTCCTCTTTGCCTTCGNAGGCGNGTTTCAGGNTTTTGGAGTCGAAGTCGAAAGTCGCATCGGTGTTGTAGGTCNTGTTGAATTTGAGGCGGTCGCCNACNGATGCGGCGATGGTTGCCTGTATTTTCTGGTCGAAGTCGAAGTAGGTTTTGCGGCGGGCTGAGAGCGAGAGGGAGGGATTGTCGGTCTTGTTGCTCTTTATGCCCATGCTGACCTGCACGGAGCCCTGGGTACGGAGCGACACGCCGCCGGGGCCGAAGATTTTCTCCAGCGGGCCGAGGGCGAAGTTCATGTCCAGCACGTTGAAGGGCTGCTTCTCCTTTTCGGTGGCCAGGGCGCGGTTGCGCTCGCGGTAGTACTGCTGCATGGACAGTCGCAGCTGCCACTGGTTGTACTCCGAGGGCGAAAGGAGGAACGGGGTGCCGATGGGGAGGGTGCCGATTTTGTTGGTGACCACGTACATGTTGATGGCAGGGTCGAACACGGCCTCAGTCTTGATGTTGGAGGGCATGTTGAGATCGTAGGCCAGTTCGTCGGCCATGAGGTCCTCGTAACTACCTGGGATTGTAGGTCTTACGGGGAGGGGAGTGATGATTGAATCGCTTTGGGCAAACATGGATGGAGCGGCCCCCGGGAGCAGGAGCAGCGCCATACACAGGAGAATAGACCTTACGATTCTTTCCATTGACTATTAATAACGTATAGCCATGGGGTTTTATTGCTCATTTAATGCATAATGCACTATGCATAATGCATAATTGATTTTCCAAGGTTTATGACGAAGGACTCTTAGTGGCGAGAGAGGCGAGGGCGGCACGGTCGGGCTTGCCGGTGCGCGTGAGGGGGAGGGTATCGACGGCAATTATGTGCTTGGGCAGCTTGTGGTGGGGGATGTCCGAGCGTGTAAGGGCATCGCGGACTTGGGTGGAATCGGAGGTGGTGACGAGGACCACTTCGCGCCCCCAGGCGGCTGAGAGCCGGGAGGTCACGGCGAATTCGACCCCGGGGAGAACCGGCTCATAAAGTCGCTCAAGTTCTTCGGGGAAAAGCTTGATGCCACCGGTGTTTATGACCCCGTCGATGCGGCCTTTCCAAATGAACGAGCTTTCGTCAAGGAGTTGGACTGCATCGTTGGTTGTCAGTGATTTCCAAGAATATCCCGGCGCGTAGATTATGAGGCAACCGCGTGAATCAAGACCGAAGCTCACGCCGGGCATCGCTCTGAAGATACCGTCCGCACCGGCCAGGGCGACGTGTGAGCAGGTTTCCGTCATGCCGTAGCTTACCTGATAGCGGTAGCCTGCTTCGGCCAGGGCCTTGAGGGCCGACGGAGCCGGAGCGGCACCACCTATGAGCACGTTGGCCACGCGGGCGGACCATTCGGGATGCGCCAGGAGGTTGGGAATCATCGACGGAACAACGGCGAGGAGGTCGATGTGCAGCTCGGCGGGGAGGTCGAAGCGGTTCGAAATTTCCAAAGGCAGGAATCGTGCTCCGGCAATCCAGGCGCGCACGGCCATCATTTTTCCGGCGATATAGTCGATGGACAGCGGGCAAGCCAACACCGAACACTCTGAGATGCCGAAATGCAGATTGGTGGCCCGTGCGGAATGAATCATGTCGGATTTGCGAAGGTGGATTTCCTTGGGCGTTCCGGTGCTGCCCGATGTGTGGGCGACGATAGTTTCGGCGTCCGACAGCCATTCGCGGCGGAACTGCGTCAGTTTCTCCATAGCAAATCTTCGAGGTTTATGGGCTTATGTTCAGGGTTATAGAACAAATATTGACCGCGCAGTTCGAGCGGCGAGGGGAAATTGTTGGTGTAAAGCTGCCCCGTTCCGAGGCCTTGTGGCAGGTCGGAGCCGACGCTTGCGGCAAGGGCTCCGATGGCTTCGAGGCCGAGGTTGCTTTCGAGTGCGGATGTGAGCCAGTGGCCGATGCCGCGGCTGTCGGCTTCGGCCATCCACTCCTTTGCGCCCGAAATTCCCCCGCAGAGGGCTGGTTTGAGAATTATGTACTGCGGACGGATACAATCCAGCAATTCAGACTTTTGCGCGGCAGTGGTGGTGCCGATGAGCTCCTCATCCAGTGCGATAGGAATCGGCGAGTTGCGGCATATTTCCGCCATGGCCTCCGGTTGTCCGGCCATGACCGGCTGCTCCAGCGAATGGATTCCGAATTTCGACAGAATATCCAGACGAATCAGGGCGTTGTCCGGTGAAAATGAGCCGTTTGCGTCCAGGCGTATGGTGAGGTCAGCAGGCGCGAAGTTTCGTCGGATATCTCGCAGGAGTTCGACTTCGTCGGCGAAGTTTATGCCGCCGATTTTGAGCTTGAGCACGCCGAAACCGGCATCGAGTTTTTCGGCTATGCGCCTGGCCATGGCGTCCCTATCGCCCATCCAGATGAGGCCGTTGATGGCTATGCCGCACTCGCCGCGGTGCCAGGGGTCGTCAGGGACGCCTCGCAGTTGCTCATTAGCCATTTCGAAGCCGAAGCGGATTGAGCTATAAGGATGATTTAGAGCTACTTCCGGATTCCGGCAGGCTTGTGCGATGACCTCTTCATAGCCCTGTACAGGTTCGGCGGAGAGGCCCGGGAAGAGCGGACATTCGCCATAGGCAACCGCGCCGGAAGAGGAGTCGTGCAGACGGATGAACCACGTGGGGCGCTGCCGCATCGTTTCCCTGGAGGTGCGGGCGGTGAAGCTGAAGTTCAGAGTGTAAGGGCAATAGGAAGCAGAGAGCATTAGCCGGGGA
>WFLX010003674.1_pt1 | contig 18371 bp, 15 predicted proteins | sample 4967041 | NCBI WGS metagenome assembly WFLX01 (sample SAMN12857096, study PRJNA449069) | gut metagenome | isolation source: stool from male and female vole | host: Microtus ochrogaster | place: USA:Florida | collected 2017 | reverse complement strand
GCAACATGGGATAGTTGCGTCGGGTATCGCTCCAGATTGTCGCTCCACAGGTGTTACCACTCATGAGGTTCATCAACTCTTTTTCGCCCCCACAGAAGGGGCAGCAGATAATTCTTGCCGGTCCTGGTATCATAATAATTAAGTTTTACGTTATCATATACCGTGATCGGTCAAAAGGTAAACAAAGAGAAGTGAAAGAATAGAAATCCTGTCAGTTCAATTGTTTTAAAAGTTGTTCGCAATGCGTTCCAAATTCAGTATCTGCATATTGTCGGGCAAGGACTTGTAAAACTTTCACTGCCTCATTTTTCTTATGAACCTTAAGATATGCTACAGCTAAAATCCACCCGGTTTCCCGAAGATCCTCAGAATATGTACCGGTATTTTCTCCTCTTTGAATACATTGATTATAATTTCTTTCCAAAGTAGGGAGGATTCTTTTTATTTCCTCCGGAGAGGAGGAAGAAATGTCTAAATCACCTTTAGATGAAGAAATATAAGCTGCACTTGCATACAAAGCACTCTCACACAGACGTGCGTTCATTGCCTGATAGCTTGGAATTAAAACCGCGAGCAGAACAGCAGCAGTTGCTACCGTCGCTATTAACCAGGGTAGTATTTTAGAAAACCTTATCTTACTTGTTGACCTTATGCTGAGAGAGGCCCTTTGAATGTCAGGAACGAATTCTGTTGACGATCTTGCGACCGGTATTTCTCTTTCAGAAGCACTATTACCATGCAAAATTTCTTCAGCCTCTAATTTCTTATAATACTCAATTACCTCTTTGAGCATTCTTTCTTTTTCTTTGCTTAACCTTTCTTCCTCTTGGCGCTTTCTTTCTTCTTCCAGGCGTTTTCTTTCTTTTTCTTCACGTATTATTTTTCTCTCTTCGCGTAAACTTTCTTTCTTTTCGCGTATTATTTCTTGTTGTCGTTGCCATTTTTCTTTAATGTTCATATCGGCATTTTCCATANCCTCCATAGGAGGTAAATTGGAATCCGCAACATCGAAATCCATGGCCGGTTCTTCTACCCTGGATTCAGAAGACTCTACAAGTTCCAGATTTTTTTCAGTTGTCACTCCCGGTAAATCAATCATAACATCCTCCGTTTCAGCAAAACTGTGAGGATGAATCGGATTCTTACGGTAAGGTGTATCAAGCAGATTCATGAAATCCTCATGGCTCATATTACGTAATGCCACTTGAAAATCGAAATTCTCCTGCTCCGCTTCCTTAATCAAACCTTTGATTATGAGGTTTTCTATGTTTTTATTTAAATCTTTATCATTCATAATCTTCAGGTATTAATCTAATATTCCAAGCCTGCGCACAGCATCCATGACTCTTGTCTTGAGCTTGTCCATACAACGGTTCTTGGTAGTGATAGCACTACGTGAACTGCTATAATTCATAGATTCGGCAATTTCTTTCATCGAAAGCTCGTCGAAATAATATAGTTTCAGAATTTTGTTACAAGGGTCAGGAATATAGCTTAATTCAGCTGCGAGGATCTCCTGCATGTCGGGATCTTCATAAATGGAGCTCTCTGCTTCCTTTTGTTCTGAATAAATCTTTTCAAACTGTTCACGATTAAAATTCGTGTCATCAATTGAATCTTGTTGTGGACGGCGGGTTGCAATTTTATTTGCCTGGTTCCATCCCATTTTCAGAATATAAGCTTTCCACTTTGTATTATTATCGATTCTGTTACGGATAATATTGTCGCGTACATCTATCCACACTTTAGTGTAGATATTCATGATATCATCGAAATCAATGTTGAAATTTTTCCGCAGATAGTTTATGAACAGCGGTTTGAGTTCTTCATAGAACCGGTGTACAATGTCGTTGTAGTTATATGGCATTTCAATCTATATTTAAGCACAAAATTACTAAAAAAACACATCTTTGCCTAATAATAAACAAAAAATCGGTTAAATATGTGGAATCATATTTATCTGTAATTGCTTTTTGAAAGAACCTTGAGTAAAGACTTTCTTAAGCATAAAGGTAATTGTTATGGAAAAGGAAGTAAATATTATTATCTGGCTCGTCCTCGACGTTTTGGAAAGAGTCTGTTTCTATCTACATTACAATACTTTTGTGAAGGGAAACGAGAGCTGTTTAAAGATTTGGCAATCGATAGCGCAGATTGGTCTTGGAAGAAACATCCTGTATTACGGCTTGATCTAAATTTGGAACGATATGGTTCACCTGATAAACTTGACCATGTGCTTGATAATGTTTTCAGGGATTGGGAAGAGAAATTTGATATAGTTGTAAAAGATACTAACTTTCCGCAGAGGTTCCGTAATATTATAAAGAGAGCACATGAGAAAACAGAAGAAGCGGTTGTGATTCCGGTTGATGAATATGATCCTCAGAATACAGTCATCCTATGATATATTTATGAAACGGAAGGTAAGATAGTAATTTTGTCAATAGACAACATACCAAAAATGTAGTTATGCCAACTACAATGATTGTTACCGGTGTGGAAAACCATCCTTCAAATAATGAATAGACTGCGCCCAAGATAAAGATGTGCATAAGATAGATGCCGTAACTCAAATTGGAAATCTCATAAATGATTCGGTTATCCTTTGATTTGCGGAATATTGTTTCTATCAGTATAAATGCACCGAAACTTTCCAATATAACATTGGGTGTACAGAAACGCCAACTCAATTCAAGCTGCTGCAAAGTGACGGATGTCTCTATTCGATTATACCAGATATATCCGGTTATGGCATATCCGATAAAATAAGCGGCTAAGCCGAGATATATTTTCTTTCTGTCTGACCAATCGAGATGATGACGTATGTAGAAGGCAAGTACGACATAGCCGAGGAAACCGGAAAAATACCAAAGCATGTTGTATTCATTCCAGTAACACTCCCCATATACGTCTCCTACAAAATTACGTATATAAGGGAAGAAAGAAGAAACAATCCAGAGAAACAGAAATAGCTGTAATCCTTTCTTCCCGGTTTTCTGCAACCAAGGGGAGATTACAGGCATGAAAAGATATAGGCCTATGAGCATATATACAAACCACATGTGGCCACTCGCATCATTGAAATTATAAGCTAAATGAAGAATGGAATCTAATACCTCATTTTTAGTCATATCTCCCCATAGGTAAGGCAATGTGGCGTATAGTAATGACCAGATAATAAAGGGAATGACTACGCGTGTTAGTCGTTTTGTAAAAAAGGTTTTTATCGATCCGTTAACCGGCACAAGCAGGTAAGCGGAAATCAGCACAAACAGAGGTACGGAACAACGGAAAGCGCTGTCAAAAACACTTACCCAAAATCCATCTCCGAGAGAACGGATACCAATATTTGAACCATCGATAAAGAAAAACTCACAAGAATGCACCATAATAACCATGAAGCAGGCTATGACACGCATGTAGTCAAGAAAAGCGATTCTTCTATTCATTTTAGCTGTGTTATTGTTTTAACCGCACAAAATTAGAGAAACTGAATAATCTATGAAATACTGAAAAATAACCATAAATAGTAGTGGGAATACTTTAGGGATGTATGGTTATAAATCAGTATTTCAGCCTTAGGAAATAGGCTATAACTTTGTCGCAAAAATTAATTTGCGATGAAAAAAATCATATTATTCTTCCTGTTGTGCCTTTACGGACTAAGTGAAACCGCTGCTTCTAACGAAAAATGTTTTGACTGGGCCAAAGCAACGGTTTACTTCGTTATTACAGACAGATTTTGCAATGGTGACACAACAAACGATGTTAACTACGGACGTATTGTCGATTATGGAAGCGAACAGCTCAATGCTGCAACATTCCACGGTGGAGACTTCAAGGGTATGCTTCAGAAAGCCAAAGAAAATTATTTCAAGGATATGGGCGTCGATGTAGTCTGGATGACAGATGTCTACGAGCAGATTCATGGCTGGATGTCGGGCAGTGGCGACGTAAATGATTTCCCTCACTACGGNTATCACGGGTATTATCCACTTGACTATACCCGGATTGACAAAAACTACGGCACTGTAGAAGAGTTTCGTGAACTTGTTGACACGCTACATAATCAGGGAATCAGAGTGATGCTTGGTGCTAATCTCAATAACCCCGGTTATCCAACACTTTTGGATGCCGTACAATATGGATTTGCCGACATAGACCTCACAGAAGAACAGGCGGCACAGCATATTAAGGAGTGGAGCTTCGACAGGTTCTATGAAAACCGACTGAACTGGGATGGATGGTACGGCCGTGGATGGATACGTATGCCGGATGAGGGATGGGACGAATCGAATCCTCTTGAAGCCACACTTTACGGTTTGCCTGATTTCAAGGATGAATCAAATGACCCTGTTAANCTTCCGGAGTTCCTGAAGCGTAAATGGAAGAGGGAAGGGCTTCGTAACGACCCTTGGGTCAACCCATCAGGTCGTAATCTCCGCAAAGACCGTAAATGGAGTCCTATGCAATACTTAATCGCTTGGATCGCATCATGGGTAGAGGAGTTCGGTATTGATGGTTTCCGATGTGATATTGTTGAAAATGTGCATCTCAACAGATGGAAAGAACTTAATGAGGCTTGTAATGCAGCTCTCAACACATGGAGGCAGAAACATCCTGAAAGTCAGGCTGCCACATGGACTGATAAATTTTATATGACCGGTGACTTTGANATGGCNGGNATTNACTACAAACCGGAATACGCCGACGCCGGATTCTCAAGTATGGTCAATTTCTATTTTCCCAAACATGGAGATCTCGACGGTATAGTATATACTTGGCAGGCTTATGCAGATAGTATCCGGTCACATCCTGAGTGGCCTCCCTTTAATTATCTGAACAATTCGTATCATCGTGACGCGGACATGACCAATATGATAGATTGCGCTACAACTTTCCTGTTGGCTCCGGGAGTGGCACAGATTTTCTACGGAGATGAGACCGGCAGAAAACTCAGTGACGCAAGGTTTAATGTNGACAGTGCCCAGGCATTCCGTTCAGACATGAACTGGAACGACATTGACAAGACACTTCTGCAACATTATCAGCGGTTGGGTAAAATACGTAATTCGCACCCGGCTATCGGCTTGGGTACCCAAATCACTCTTGATGAACACACCTGCGTCAGAACCAATAGTAACGACACAGTCATCATAAGACTGATTCCTATAGATAACCGGCCGATAGATGTGGCGGGTTATTTCGCAGATGGTGAAAAGCTGATAGAACTCTACACCGGACAGGAAGCCATTGTCACCAATAATTCGATCTCATTCCCGACATACCAAAACAGAATCGCCATATTAGCAAAACAATGAAGATAACATTACTTTATGTAGTCCTCATAGCATTTGTACCCATATTGGCAAATGATGACGCTTAAGCCAACAGAAATGCACCCCAAAAGTTAAGTAAAACTATTGGGGTGCATCATTTATGTTTATAAATAATTTAATTCAATCGTACTTTTAGTTTTTGATGATATAGTTACCTTTTAGAGGTTTGGGTTCTTCTTTTGTAGAGATTTTCAAATCGATCTTGGGAGCATTGGGATCGAGACCATATTTACGCATGAGAGCATCCGGGGTAGGCTGTTGACCACGGAATCGTACGAATAGCGTCATCGGATCTTCACTGCCTCCCATCTCGAGAACATTCTCTCGGAACGAATCAGCTGTGGCTTTATCGAAAATACCGTTCTGTGCAAATAAATCAAAACCGTCGCAATCAAGCACCTCTGCCCACATGTAAGTATAATAACCCGAAGCATACTGTTCACCACCAAACACATGCTTGAAATAAGGACTGTGATAACGATACTCCACTTCTGACGGCGCGCCCATATCGGCTACAACCTGTTGTTCAAATTTATCTATGTCAATCTCACCTTCAGGATTCAATAACCCATACTGCATGTCAAGCCATGCTGCCGTGATTCTTTCAGCCATGTGAAAACCTGACCCGTGAGTGGAAGAAGCTTCCAGTTTCTCAATAAGTTCATCAGGAATTACTTCGCCTGTCTGATAGTGATGTGCATACATCTTCAGAACCTCAGGCTCAAACGCCCAATGCTCATGAATTTGCGATGGAAGTTCCACAAAGTCCCTATCTACAGCCGTACCGGATTGCGATTTATATCGGGCTCGGGAAAGCATACCGTGAAGACCGTGTCCAAATTCATGAAACATGGTCTCAACCTCATCAAGTGACAATTGAGACGGAACGTCAGTTGTAGGAGCTGTGAAGTTACCTACATTGAAGTTAATAGGTCGTATATCATTTCCTTCCTCATCAATATAAGAGGCCTTGAACTTGCTGGCCCATGCTCCCTGACGCTTCGATGCGCGGGGATGATAGTCGGTCATGAACACCGCCACATGCTCGCCGTTCGCATCCCGCATATCATACACTTTCACCTCGGGATTATATTTAGGTGCATCCGGAATCTCGGTAAAGGTCACTCCATACAATTTGTTGGCCATTGTGAATATACCGTTTCTTACAGAATCTATCTGGAAATAGGGACGCAACTGATTCTCATCGATATCATATTTCTCTTTACGCACCTTGTCAGAGTAATAATAGTAATCCCAGGGAGCGATTTTGAAGCCGAGCCCGTCTCTGTCAACAATCTGCTGCATTTCGGCTACTTCTTCATTGACTTTCTTAACTGTAGGACCCCACATCTGTTGCATTAGTCTCTGAGCTGCTTCGGGAGTACCTGCCATCACTTTAGCAGTCATATATGTAGCGTAGTCAGGATAACCGAGTAATTTCGCCTTTGCTGAACGAGCCTTAAGAATTTCATTTATTACAGGACGGTTATCGTATTTACCGGAGGAGGCGAGACGGGAATATCCTTTATACATCTTCTCACGCAACTCACGATTATCAGCATTCTTCAGCAGGGGCAGACGGCTCGGAGCATGTAGAGTAAAAACATACTTACCCTCGTGGCCACGTTTTTTACCGGCCTCAAGGGCGGCTTGCTTTATACCTTCAGACAGACCTGAAAGCTCATTTTCATCCTCCACTACAATTTCAAACTCATTTGTAGCTGCAAGAAGATTCTTGTTGAACTGTAGATAGAGTTCCGACAGACGTGTATTGAGCTGCTTGAGAGTTTCCTTATCTTTTTCACTCAGGAGAGCGCCATTACGTGTGAAACTGGTATAGGTATTTTCCACCATTCGTTTCTGGTCGGGGGCAAGGTTGAGTTTATCCCTGTTGTCATAGATGGTCTTGATTCTTTTAAAGAGCTTATCGTTCATTGAGATTTCATCCTCGTAAGCTCCTACAAGAGGCGTGATCTGATCGTTTATTTCTGAAAGTTCAGGTGTGATATCCGTCTGGGTCAGAGAGTTGAAAACACGACTCACACGTTCAAGGAGAGCTCCCATCTTATCCATAGCGAGAATAGTGTTCTCAAAAGTCGGTTCTTCAGGATTATTCACTATTTGCTCAAGATCGGCGCGTGCCTGTTTCAAACCCTCGTTATAAGCTTCGATATAATGGGCCGGTTTGATCTTATCGAATGGAGGAATATCATAAGGAGTATTATATGGAGCCATAAAAGGATTCACTTCTCCTTTGAGCTCAGAACTCCACGTCACAGGCAACAATGTACTCAGTAGCATTGCACCACCAACAATAGATTTAAGATTCATGATATTATATTTTAGATTTTATGTATTAGGAACATTGGTATCTTAAAATTGAATCCAAAAGTAATTATAATTTCTTCTCTGTCCAAATAAAAAATTCATTCCCATAAAAATTCTTGATATCAGAAAGAAAAAATCCTGACCGGCGGTGATTCGGCCGGTCAGGAATCGGGATTAATAGTTAGTAGTTGAAAAATTGAGATTTCACATCACCCTGTAAGAATAGGGTGAATCAAAGATGGCAAGTGGTGGTGTTAGACTCATTTCTGATTCTTATGAGTGATGACTATCTTTTTACCGGTGTTGTCAATTTCAATTTTGCCGAGTCTGCCAAGCACGGATTGGCCAAGAAGCAGGGGTGCTTTCTGATTGCGCACTACAGAAGCACGTACATTATCTAATTCCAAGCCACCGAAATTCACTTTCTTCAGATTGATGACCGTGCCTTCACTTATGTCGCCGTTGGCATCAATATATCTTGCAGAGCCGATGATATCTCCCGGCTTTATATAGCCGTTTTTCATCATAAAATTAGCCTCAACCATTGATAATGTAACATCGGAAGCGCCGGTGTCAAACACAAAATGTAAGGGCAGTTCATTGATTGAACATTTTACTTTAGTGACGCCTCCCTCTTTCGTGAAAGGTACAGCTACGACTTCGGGTACCACGATTTCCTCTTCAATCACTTTGGTTTGTATTGACTGAGGGTGAGCGTTAGAAAGAGAATCAACCAAAGATTTGAATTCCGGCAAATCGTGGAGAGAATATAAATCATAGTCAGAGGCAATATGCACACTTCTTTTATATCCCTTTTCTATAGCCTTTTTCAGATAATTCAGCGCCTGCTGTTTTTCACCGCTTCTTGCATACAGACATGCGAGGTTATAGAGATTTCCTTTAATATCGGTAGTGTCGTTTTTTAAAATTGTCTGCATCGTCTCAAGGGCTTTTTCCAAGTTTCCTAAGCCGGAATATGCGAAGGGTGTCCAAGACGAGCTGTTGAGCACCGAATCTTTTTCCACTTCAAGTAGATGGTTGTAATCGGCGTTTGCTTCAGTAATATTATCAGTCAGCCGATAAGCATCCCCTCTCTTAAGTAGAAGATAGGGAAAATCTTTTAATGAAGGTTGAAGCACAGTGGCTGTGGTATAATCTTCAATGGCTTCTTCAAAGCGTCTCAGACTCATAAGATCCTCGGCCCTATTTAAGTAGGAGAGACTATATTCAGGATATCTGTTCACCAACCAATCGCGTTCCTTAACACTTTCTTCAAATTGACCTAATTCTCCCAATAAGTCCGCTTTAAGATTTAAAACCCTGTCTTCTTCCGGATCAGCTGCCAGATATTCTTCTACGTAACTCAGCGCTTTTCCGTACTCTCCTTTTTCATGATAACAATCTGCAATCTTCTCAAGGAAGAAGGAATCCGGTTCTAATTCATAAGCTTTATTATAGTTTGAGATGGCGCTATCATAATTCTCTTTATTTTCATCCAGATAACCTGCACAATAGAACCATAATGGATTGGAAGGTTCCTTGGTCATCTGAATTTTCATTTTGGATTTCAGAATTGGAAAACCTTCCTCCGGGAAGTTATCCATAACTTCGTAAACATACGGGTTCCTGTCCATATTGAGAGCCGTTATGATATCATCGGCAGCTTCGTTCCACATTTTTTTGCCATAGTAAGATTGTGCCCGGAAGCAAATGGCTTGAGAAAAGGAGGGAGAGAGTTTAATAGCTTGATTGAATTGTTTGATAGCTTCGTCCCAATTCTGTTGCATGTTGGCGTTACGCCCCAATCCGACATAACCGAAAGCGTCTCCTTCATCAAGATCAATCAATTTACGATACTCCTCGTCGGAGCGGTCGTAGTCAGCTTTCTCGTAGAATATTTGTCCCCTTTTTTTATATATNCTGCCATTNGAAGGATTCAATTTNANTGATTGTTCATAGTCCTCAAAAGCCCTAACAGTATCCTCTAAATTTAAATAAAGATCCGCACGCATACAGAGAGCTAATGCGCGTCCTTCGTTAGCTTTCTTAGGCATGAATTTCAATGTCTTGTTTATTGCTGTTAGAGCCGGTCCATATTCATTATTCAGACTTTTAATGGCTGAAATTGAAAGATAGGCATAGGCATTCTCGGGATTTTCCTCAAGTTCCTTATCAAACCACTGAAGAGCCTCTTCATAATTTTCTTCCTGATATGCTTCCATACCACGTTTAAAATTGTAGGTTTCAGGTAACTTAGGCTCCTTTTTCTTAGCATCTACATAGCTGACACTTGTAACGAGCAACATTGTCAAAAGAAACAGAACTTTTTTCATAACCCTTATATCTTTAAATTATACATCTTATTTTTTTTATTACAATCGTTGTGCCAATTTAGCTTAAAATCAACGGTTTCTTTCCATTTATATGGCTTTTTGGCAAAAAAGAAGCAGGAGAGAGGTGGTAGTACAGCCTATTAACAGGCTTCCGATACTTCTTGAGCGCTTTGGATTGGAGTCGGTGAAGAGTTACGATCATGTCCTATATGCCATTTGCCACAATGTTCACATAAGTAAGGCACCATCGGATAGATATCTTCAGGATGTTTCTCGGTGTAACTTTTTGCAGCAATCACAGCTTCCTCAAAAGTATTGTAGCAATGTTTACTTTTAAGTCTTTTCTTACCTTTAGATGGTATGGTTAACACTCTCCAGTGCGTACCGGGTGCACGTTTCCGGATATCGTAATCGGTAAAAGTGGCATTATACAGACTGAAAGAAGTTGCCCGTCTCACACTCTGACGAAATCTGTTAGTTTGACGCACTGTTTTACCTGAGTTTTTGAACACCGCCTGTGCGGCTCTTTTCTCAACGAATCGTCTTACCAGCTTCGTAACTTCGGGACTGTCCGTCTTGGAGTTAGTATAGCTGACGGAACGACCGATTCTGTGGATAGTCTCTTTCTCGAGACGTTTTGAGAGGGGGCGATAACGTTCAGTCATACCTTGGTCGGCGTAGTTCTTCTTTATTCTTCTGATGCAGTTGTCATCCTGTTCGCGACACAACATCTTCAGGGCTCGTTGAAGGGCAGTGCTGAGTTCATCTTGCCTATCGTCACCTGCTAAAGCAAGGTCACGGCATTTAGTCACGGCTTTTTTGATATTGCTTTTTACCTCTTCCGATTTTACTACTTTTGAAATGAGAGCGAAATCCTCATTAATAGTGGTCGGATCAAGGCCATTGTACGATTTCAGCATTTTCAACCAGCGATTGAAAAGATAAGTTACACGGAGGATTATGTTATCAGTCTGATTAGACTTCAGTGTTGTGGGGAGAATAGCGGTGTGGCACATGATGAATAAGTTTAAAGGTTCAACCGGATTTGTATACCGAAAAGTAGTTTAGGGTAAACAAAAATCTTTTGTTGATGCAAAATTAAATATTCATCATGTAGTTGACCGATATTTGTAATATTTCAATTATTTCTTCTCATAGTCATTACTATTTTCCTGCAACATTGCAACAAATTGTTATGAATAGTAAGTATCTTATCAGGAATCAAAGATCCTGATAAGAAAAAAGCATGGCTTATTCATCATCGTTATGATTGTTTTGTTCAATTGTTTGAGCTTTAACAGACGCTACAGAATTATTCCAATACGAAAAGGCGCAAACTTCTACTGTCACTCCACTGTGGCTCTGGACTGCCCTTCCATAGGTAACAAGTAAAAGCTCACGCCTTTGATATATTCTTACAAAGATTGTGTAGGAGTATACCGAAGCGTGAGCGCCATTGCTTGTCATCCTTATGAATTGAAAATTGTCCAGATTTTCAGTGGAGGATAACTTAATTGTTGACGCTCGTTTCTATTTTTTTGTCATGGACCTCTCGCAGGAGAAATTCCATAGTGCAAAAATACATAAAATAAGCGAAATACAAAAGCAATAGTCTTTTACTTGTTTTATTTTCGGAGTGATACCTTACAGGAATTCGTCAAATGAGGACCGATGTAGAGTATATATTGTTGTGGAATTGCAATTTACGCCGAGTTGGGATAGGCTTCATAAAGATGTAGGGGTTGGGGAAGATTGCAGCGTAGAAAGTATTGACTCGTAGTGTCCACCTTTGAATGGTGTAAGATCTTCAGTGTTGAAAATGTAATCAGGATATAAATTGGTGATAGTCTGCAATACTTTAGGATATGCTTTCCGGATTTCATCTTCAGGATAACCGTCACCCTCCAAAAGAAGACTGAATATGTCCATATATATAAGCAGATCCCCGAATATAAGCCGTCCATGACGACTGAGATGATCCATTATCACCGCCATAAGTCCGGCGATGTGTGTGTCAAGCAAGGAGTCCTCGGCTCCCGAAGCACTCATACCGATTATCTGCTTGCGGCAGTCGTTGAGAAATTCATCCTTTGTCTCACCGTTGATATCGGTTACTGTGCCGGCTGTTCCCATTAAAAGAGGTTTAGGACAAAATTTATCAGTGCATACTACAGCCGGGATGAATGGAACGTTGACAGTCAGTGTGCGTCCGTTCAATTGGAAGTGAAAAGTTTCAGTGTTCATACATTGTTCAGTTGTTAGTGGCAGCCGGTATGAATAATCACCGACCTTAGGCTTACAATATATGATACCGTATATATTAAAAAGTAAATGGATTAATACATAAGAAAATCAATATGTAGTAAAATTTTATAATTGTCGGATAATTAAATTGCATTGAGCTGCGAAAGCCTCGTCTTCACCGAAGCGACTGATTAGTTCTGTCAGAACTTCCTTCGCTTTTTTTCTGTCATGCAATTTGAGGTATGCCATAGCCAACTGCATACCGTTGATTTCACATTCCTGAACATCTTCTGGAGAACTGTCATCATAGATTTGCTTCAGAAGGGGTAGGGCATTCCTTAGTTCTTTATCAGACATGTCAAGAATATTGATGTTCTCAGTGCCATCTCTTGAAGCAGTGTCGATATAGTTGTAAGCCACCAATGTGTCGTCAAGTCTATACTCGGCGGAACGTTTGATGTTAAATATGGCTACCCAACCCGCCGCCAGTATGACAACTATGGAAGCGGCCCATGCCAGGCGCTCACGGAGACGGTTGAACCTCCACGCCGTGCGTTTCGGTTCGCGTCCCATAATATCCATTAATTGGTCTTTGGAAATGTGCTTCAATGCGTAGCCAAATTCTATGTTCTCCATATTAGCTTCCTGATAGATGCCCTTAACTGTCATTAGATAAATCCTGAAGTCGGTGGAGAATGATTTATCAGACTTCAACCTCACATCAAACGAAAGCTTCTCTTCAGGTGAAAGCTTATCCATGAGGTAATTTTCAAAAAGGGGTATATTATTTTCCATTATGATTTCTCTTTTCCGGTTTTACATCAATTATTCCTGCTATGTAGAGAGCTGCTTTCACTCTATACACAAGATCGTTCATACATTGCCATCTTTTTGCTTTCACAGCTTTGGCACTGTTATATTTTGCTATCTGTTGAGTGATCTCATTGTCTGAAAGACCCATAAAATATTTCAGGCGTATTATTGATGCACAGGGTTCGGGGGTGTGGATTAGTTCGTCGGCCAATACTTCCCGGACTTCAGGATTATGGTACAGATCTTCTGATTCATCCGGCATGGATGCAAGAATACGGTCGATTTTACTAACAATTCTCGAAAAATCCTCTTCTGAAACATCCTCAGTCGATTCATCTGCGGAATCGGTTTTCCCAATCTTACGGTATTGTTTGCTTGCCATGTTTAGACCCACGGTCATAATATAGCTGCTCCAGGAAGTGTTTTCACGGATGCGGCCTTTTTGAAGATTTTCCTGAATGGCGAGAAAGACGTCTTGATAGATGTTTTCCGCATCGGCTCGACGCATATTGGTATTTTTATATCTGTCCATGAGCACTTCAGTGAAGTTGTCACGCAGTTTCAGATACCATTTCTTCACAATCTCTTCGTAGGTATTATCCATTTAGCTACTTTGTTAAGGGTAAATGCTTCAAAACTTGAAATCTATATACCATAAACATGGCAATTGTAAACCAATTTTTATAAAAAATACAGATTTCACGTTCCAAAATTATCATTTATTGCAGAATAAAAGGGGGGTTTTATAACGTTTCAACTAAAATCTCAAATATTCTGCAGTTTTCCTTACAACATTGCAACTATGTTTGCAGTCACTTCCGCAAATTCTGTGACTGAGGATAATATCGTTGGTGTAATAGGAAAAAGTAAGTCAGTGGTTGGGAAGACAGAAAGACAGGAGAAGGTAAGTTCAGCTATCCGATAAATTATTTTTTATATGCGTGACGGTAACCTTTTATTTTGTCCCAGCCACCGCGTGTGAAATCGGGGAAGGCCACAGGTGCTGAACCGTTTTCAATTGAAATGGCACTCAGAGGAGCCATAGCGCTCCATTCGGCGAGGTCATACACGTCCATGTCGAGAGGCAGACCGTTCTGCAGACAATATATCAGTCGGTAGTCCATTATGAAGTCCATGCCTCCGTGTCCGCCCACCTCTTTCGCAAGATTGCCCACTTCAGTGATAATCGGATGGGTGTATTTCTCGGTCAGGGCTTCCTGTTGCTCGTCAGAAATCCATTTGTGTGCGGAAAGATTCTCATGGTCGGGCACTATAGTGGAGTCCATTTTTTCCGGTTCGAAAGCATAACCTGAACGGGGATATTTGTTGGCGAAGCCTTTGGTACCGGTGAGCTGGTACATTCTGGAATAGGGGCGCGGATTCACAACGTCATGTTGAATGTGAATGGTCTTACCGTTTTCAGTGCGCATCATTGTCATGGTGTGGTCGCCGTTGGCAAATGACTCGGGTTCTTTACCGGTGGTTTCCTTAATGTAGGCCGGACCGTTTACAGCTTTTGTATCCATTGCTACGAGAGTATTGATCTTGTCTCCGCGATGGATGTCGAGCAACTGACAAGCGGGACCAAATCCGTGGGTCGGATATACGTCACCGCGATGGGTCTGATTGTAATCCATTCTCCAGTTGTTCCAGTACTCACCCCAGAACTCTTTCAGATTGTGGATATAACTACCCTCTGTGTGAAGTATTTCACCGAAGAGTCCCTGCTGAGCCATATTGAGNGTATTGAGCTCAAAGAAGTCATAGACACAGTTTTCGAGCATCATGCAATGTTTGCGCGTGCGTTCCGATGTGTTTACGAGATCCCAAATTTCCTCGAGAGAAGTGGCTGCGGGCACCTCTATCGCCACATGTTTGCCATTTTCCATTGCATACAGACCCATAGGCGCGTGGTTTTTCCAGTCGGTGGCGATGTATATAAGGTCAAGGTCGTCACGTTCCACGAGTTGTTTCCATGCGTCTTCCGAGCCATAATAGGCTGCCGCACGTGGTTTACCGGCTTTGTCAAGCAACTGTTGGGTAGATTCAACGCGGGCAGAGTCTATATCACAGAGAGCCACAACTTTTGTACCCGGAATATAAGTGAAACGTTCGACAGCGTCGGGTCCTCTCATTCCGAGACCGATAAATCCTACACGCACGGTATCAATCGGCTCAGCTGCAAAGCCGAGCATGTCGGTCTGACCGGCGGGACGTTCCGGTATTTCCGTTTCAATGATAGAAGAGGTAGTCTTCTTTTCGCCACAGGCCGTAAGAAGAGCGAAAGCGGCGATCCCAATAAACAAATTGGATAACTTCATAAAGATTTCAGGTAGATTAAAATGAATCTGAAAGTGATGAATTAAAGAGATAAACAGCTCACACCATTGATTCCTTGTTCATCGATAATGTTAGATTATTGAAATTTTAACAACTTCAGTGCAAAAATATTGATATTCCACTAAAAATACAATAGCTTCCCTTAATATTTTACCTTTAATTTGTAAAAAATTAAGAAAAGCGTTAAATTTGGAGTCATGGAAAATTTGAAGATAATAACCGACAGGTTTGAGATAGAAGAGGAGGTTACTGAGATCAATCCGTTTGGCGACGGGTTGATCAATGACACATATTTGGTAAGTACAAAAGGTCATGATCCCGACTATGTTTTGCAACGCATAAATCACAACGTCTTTAAGGACGTGGACGGTATGCAGCATAACATAGAGACTGTTACGCGTCACATACGCAAGAAATTACAGGAGAAAGGGGTGAAGGACCCCGAAAGGAAAGTGCTCGATTTCATAAAAGAGAAGGACACGGGAAGCACCTATTATTTCGACGGGCAGAACTACTGGAGGGTGAGTCGTTGTATTGACGGTTCGGAAACGCTTTATGAAGTGACTCCGGTTACTGCCCGTGAAGCCGGTAAGGCATTCGGTGAATTTCAATGGATGTTGTCGGATATAGAAGAACCTGTGACGGAAAGTATCCCTGACTTTCACAATATGGAATTCAGGTTGCAGCAATTGAAAGAAGCGGTAAAAAACGATGCTGTCGGTAGAGTTGAAGAAGTGGAAGATCTGCTTGAAGAGATTTGGAAACGGGAGGAATGGATGACAGAGCCTGAAAAAAGATATAGGGAGGGTAAACTTCCAAAGCGGATTTGTCACTGTGACACTAAGGTCAACAATATGCTTTTCGACAAAACCGGTGAGGTGTTATGCGTTATAGACCTTGATACAGTGATGCCCTCATTNGTNTTCAGTGACTTCGGGGATTTNTTGCGTACCGGTGCTTGCACGACGGCAGAAGACGAACCGGATATTGACAAAATTGACTTTGATATGTCAATATTCAAAGCATTTGCAGAGGGTTATATTTCGGAAGCTAATAAATTTTTAACAGAAGAGGAGATTGAGTGGCTGGCGGATTCTGTTGCACTTTTCCCTTATATGCAGGCGGTCCGTTTCCTTACGGATTATGTTAACGGTGACACTTATTACAAGATCAAATATCCCGAACATAACCTCGTAAGGACCGGAGCGCAATTACAGCTTCTTAAAGTTATCGAGAAAAGACTACCGGAAATCAGAGAATTTATAACATCCCTGAAGTAAAAATAATTATTCAGCTTCTTGCGAAGTGAAACCTACNGGACGACGTTTCCTCTGAGTCTCCATCTGTTGGGCTTTGAGTTCCTGACAGGATTGACTCAGCCATTTTTTAATATCGAAGAAGGAGTTAAACACCGTCTGAAGGTACTGCGACTGATCCGGGAAAGAGGGATGGATCATGATATCATAACGGCTGTGAATACATATCGTACCGTCCTCATTAGGATCACTCAACAAAATAGTAGGACCGAACTGGTAGTTGGTTTTATTGATAGCATCGTGTATATTAGGCAGGATAGGATCGTTTGCCCTTATTACGCTCCATTGGGGATCCCAGATTCTGGCGAATCGTCCGAAACATTCGATCAAGAAGTTTTCACCCTGATATTGCACGGCGATAGTTTTATCCCCGTGGTCTGTAGGTTGACATCCCAGCCCGGTCAATGCGCTTGACATCAAAGCGACCGTCTCATAACTGTAATCAGGTATTTGTTGGGGAGCTTCACCTTCACCAGTCGGATTATCTTTTTTGTCAGCGGCTGAGTTTGTTGCCGTCTTATTTCCGGATGAAACATTGTCAGCACGGTTTTGAGCACCCATTTCAGAGAAGTTGTACGTTCTCATCTCTTCCTCTTCCTCTTTACGTTTGTCCCTGTAATGTTTGTAGACATTCCAAAGGATGTAGAGCACACCGATAATAATGATTGTTGGCATCATGAGATTGTTTAGGGTTAAGAAATAAAGTTGAATAAGTTAATAGTATTGGTATACATACGGAATTTTTTGAGGATTCCAAGACTGTATACCAATAGTTGCGAAAAGGTAAACAGAGGTTATTTGCCGAAGATGGCTTTTACCACCGCTTTCCCGATCTTACGTTCGAGACCGGCTTTAGTGGTTGGTATACCTGTCTTACGTGCAAATTCCTGCTTAGCCTGAGTTACGCCTAATGCGCGTTTCCATGAGAAAGAAAGTCCCGGTATTTTCATAGTTATAAAGTTTTTTTGTGATGCAAAGGTAANATGAGGAAAAGGAAAAGAAAGAATAACTGAAATGTTACAACTTTTTTTCACATTTTTGACAACCATTTAACAGCAATGTTGCAAATATCATGCCGGACTTTAAAAAATCTTAATTTTTTTCACTTGATTTTTCTTGCAAAAGATTGCGAAATGGAGATGATGTCACGGATACCGAAATAAGTTGCCAAAGAACCATACAGGAAAAACATGCCGGCTAAAGAACCTATTTCAAAAGATGATCCGGCAAAGAAGATAATTATACTGTTTGAAATGTAAAACAGTCCGAATATAGTGGCTACGATTGCAAAAATCATAGAAAAGATTTGAAATACTTTATAGTATTTAGGACGAGGTGGAAACATATTAAAGAAAGACACGCCGTTATGTGCTTCATAAAACTCGGCATAGTCAAGTTTATAGGTTTCCTCCGCAATCTCAGCGCACTGCTCGGGAACAGGGTTCTCTTTCAGTTCGTGTTTAGCCTTATACATATTGACGCTGCGGTTTATGGCGCCCCAGGTAAAAATTGCAAACAGAGCCAAGGCAATCCAGTCATCCGCATTCTTATGCAAAGTCACCATAGTGATCACAACAGTAGAAATCAGAAAATAAATGGCGGTTACGGTTTCAACCGCGAAATCACGTGATAAATATTTTCCGAAAGCTTTTACATTA